>ERZ506925.22-NODE-22-length-165015-cov-20.4901_pt1 | contig 165015 bp, 145 predicted proteins | sample MGYA00513973_ERZ506925 | MGnify/ENA metagenome assembly ERZ506925
GCGGGCGGCGCTGCTGCGCCGCCCGCGGCGTTCCTATAAGGGGGATTGCTTTGTGAAGATTGTGGTTTATGCCATTTGCAAAAATGAGGCCGGATATGCAGAGCGCTGGATGGCCTCCATGGCGGAGGCAGACGGGGTGTATGTGCTGGACACCGGCTCCACCGACGGGACCGCGGAGCGCCTGCGTGCCCTGGGGGCGGTGGTTGTGGAAGAGAGGGTGGAGCCCTGGCGGTTTGACACGGCCCGCAACCGCTCTTTGGAGCTGGTACCGGAGGACGCGGACATCTGTGTGTGTACCGATCTGGATGAGGTGTTTCACCCGGGCTGGCGGGCGGCGCTGGAGGCGGCCTGGACGGACGGGACCACCCAGGCGGTCTACCGCTATACCTGGAACTTCAACGCCGACGGCTCCGAGGGCACCGTGTTCTGGATTGAGAAGATCCACGCCCGCCGGGGATACCGCTGGACCCGCCCGGTTCACGAGGTGTTGGAGCGGCAGGAGGGCTGGGGACCGGGGCGGAAGTGCACGGCGGAGGGGGTGCAGTTGGACCACCACGCCGACCCCGCCAAATCCCGGGGGCAGTACCTGCCCCTGCTGGAGCTATCGGTGGCGGAGGCCCCGGAGGACGACCGCAACACCCATTACCTGGGCCGGGAGTACCTGTTCTACGGCCGGTGGGACGACTGTATCCGCACGCTGGAGCGCCACCTGTCCCTGCCCACCGCCGTCTGGGCGGATGAGCGGTGCGCCTCCATGCGGTTTCTCGCCCGGGCGTGGCGGCAGAAGGGCCGGTCGGAGCAGGCCCGGCGGTGGCTGTGGCGGGCCATCGGGGAGGCCCCTCACCTGCGGGAGCCCTACCTGGAGCTGGCGCGCCTGCTCTATGAGGAGGCGGAGTGGGACGGGGTGGTGTATCTGTGCCGTCAGGCCCTGGCAATTACCGACCGCCCTCAGACCTATATCTGCGAGGCAGAGGCGTGGGGGAGCCTGCCCTGGGATCTGCTCTCTCTGGGGCTGTACCACACCGGGCGGCGGGCCGAGGCCCTGGAGGCCGCCCGGCAGGCCCTGGCCCTGGCTCCGGAGGATGGGCGCATCCGGGACAACGTGGCATTCCTGGCGGGCTAGCTCTCCCGGGCCGCCGCCGTCCGGCGGCGGGACAGCGCGTCCAGAAGCCAGGGCCATACCAGTGCAAAGAAAAGACCAAACAGACTGCCCAGCACGTTGTTGCACACCCGGATGGCGGCCGCGGGGCCGGGACCGAAGAGGGCGCTGGCGGTGAGCAGGGCGCCCAGACAGTTGAACACGGTGCAGAAGCCGTAGCTGGCGCACAGGCCCAGGCAGAGCCCCGACAGGATGCCCAGGCCGCCGTGGAGGGCGGGCGGGCAGAGCTGATAGAGCAGGCAGAACAGCAGGGAGCCGCCCAGCACGCCGCCCACCCGGCCTGCCGCCCGCCGGACGGGGTGGGACCCGTAGGCGGTGAGAATGGAGCTGCACGAGAAGCCCACCCACATGATGCGGGGCAGGCCCAGCAGCTCCCCAGTGAGCACCGCCAGGCTGATGCCCACGGCCACCCGGAGCTGCCAGCGGCACTTTTCATCGGCGAGGGAAAAGGCGCGGAGTACCGCCCGGAAGGGGCGCTCCGGTGTCCTGCCCCGGTGGTTATGGTAGAGCACCGCGGCGCACAGGGCGAAGCCCAGCAGCATCTCCAGCCCCCGCAGGGCGAGCGAGCGCCCGCTGACCGGATTTCCATACAGGAAAAGATAGCTGAACAGGTAGAGGGAGGCGTTGCCCAGCTCGGGCTGGTCGGCGGTGATGAGCAGCAGCACTCCGATACAGAACAGGTTGAGAAGCAGGTGGAGCAGGGGCCCGCCCAGAGGGGCCAGGGCGGGCCCGAGCGTGAGCAGGGCGAAGGCGGCCGCCATGTTCCGCAGGGTGTCGGCCATGCGGTAGTTGTAATGGACAAAGCGGCAGCTAAGCAGCAGACAGAAAATGACCACCGCCGCGGGGCTGTTGGCCCCACCGAACAGGGCGGTGAGGGCGGAGATAAACACCACCGCAAACCCCACACAGGCGGCGTCCCGGGCCAGCAGGGCCAGGAGAAGCCGCCTGCGCTCGGCCCCGGCGGCCTGGCGGAGCAGGCCCTTGAGCTGGGGCACCCCCAACTGCATCAGTCCATAGAAGGACACGGCTCCCCACCCCCTTTCACGGCCGCGGCGTCCAGGCGGCGGTTGGCCTGGGTGATCTCCTCCATCAGCCGGGTGAACTCCGCCTCCCCCAGCCCCTCCCGCATCCGGTAGAGGGGGGAGAGATACGCCCTGCACCCGTCCTGGAGGGCCTGCCGTCCCGCCTGGGTGAGAGACAGGGTATAGCTGCGCCGGTCGGTGGGGGAGGGGGCGGCCGCCACCAGCGCCCGCGCCCGCAGGCCCCGGATGAGGCGGCTGACGTTCACCTGCTGTAAGCCCATGCTCCGGCTCAGGCCCAGGGGGGTCACCGGCTCCTCCGCCATCCACAGGCGGGCAAGCAGCTCCAGCTCCGACCCGGTCAGGGGCAGGCGCTGGTGGACGGCGGCCCGCCGGGCCAACTGCCGCAGCTGCTGCATATACTCTGACATTTGAACCCAATCCGGTTTCACAAAATCGTCCTCCATATACTTATCTATAATATATATTATTGATAAGTATATTACTCCGCCAGGCGCATCCTGTCAAGAGCGCCCTGCGCATTGACATTCCCGCGGAGAAAATAGTATAATAAAAAATACGTACCGGGGCATGGCCCCGTTGGGAGAGAAGGATACAGGGGGCGGAGCGCATATGAGCGATACCAATGATAAAATTCGGATTGTGCAGGAGACGGTGGCGGGCAAGGAGATCACCTTTGCCCACGTCATCGGCGGGCCGGCCCCCATCATCTATCAGAAGCTGGGCCTGAACCCGGCCATCGACTACGGCGCCGCCGCCATCGGCATCATGAACATGACACCGCCGGAGTCGGCGGTGATCGCCGCCGACATCGCAGTGAAGAGCGGCGACGTATACCTGGGCTTTGCCGACCGCTTTACCGGCACGGTCATCATCACGGGCGAGCTGGCGGACGTCACCTCTGCCCTGACGGAGATTGTAAACTACTTCCGCGATGAGCTGGGGTATGTGGTGTGCAGGATCACCAAGCGGTAAGAGGCGCGGCGATGGGGAAGCGTATGACACGGGAGGAGTTCCTGGAGGCGGTATTCTCCCGGCGGTATGAGGAACTCAAGGGCAGGGAGCTGCGTACGGTCCGGGTCCGGGTGGTGGGCAAGGAGCTCTCTCTGGCCCAGCTCATCGGCGTGACGGACCGGCGGGTCTATGAGAACCTGGGGCTGCACATCGGCACCCATCTGGGGGAGGATCACACCGGCCAGTCCATCGGCCTGCTGCACCTGACCCCGTGGGAGGCCACGGTGGTGGCCGCCGACGTGGCCATGAAGAGCGGAAACGTGGAGCTGGGCTTTCTGGACCGGTTCAGCGGCGCGGTGATCCTTTTGGGCAGCCGGGCGGAGGTCAAGAGCGCCCTGGAGCATGTGGTGGAATTTTTCCGGACGGAGCTGGGCTTCACCGTCTGTGAACTTACGGAGCGGTGACAAAGAGAGATGAAGAAGTTATTTCTGATGGGCCGGAGCGAGGCGGGCAAGACCTCCCTGACCCAGATTTTATCGGGCGAGGAGCTGCACTACCACAAGACCCAGTACACCAACACGGGGACGGACATCATTGACTCGCCGGGGGAGTATTCGGAGACCAAGCGGTGCGGGCTGGGGCTGGCCTGCTTCTCCTTTGAGGCGGACGTGCTGGCCCTGCTGATGGCGGCTGACGAGCCCTTCAGCGTTTTTGAAGCCAACTGCCAGTGCTTCACCAACCGGCCGCTCATCGGCATCATCACGAAGATTGACTCCCCCTACGCCAACGTGCCCATGGTGCGCAACTGGATGGTCAACTCCGGCTGTGAGCGGATTTTCGAGGTGAGCAACCTTACCAGGGAGGGCATTCAGGAGCTGCTGGACTATTTGCAGGAGGACCCTGTCAGGCTGACGCTGGAGCAGGCCAAGGCGCGGCAGCGCCTCGGCCTGACGGAGTGGGAGGACGCCTCCCGCTTCGGGCTGGCCTGACCGCCCCGGAGCGGAGACTGCCCCGCAGGGCGGTTCGGAGCGCCGCCGCCGCTTTGCGCCGGCGCTTGGCGCGGGGATGAACCGTCAGGGTTCCCTTTCATGCCGGATCAAACGACTTTTAGAAACGGTTTTAAAGATTTAAACAGTCTTCCAGCCTGTCGAAAAGAGGGCTTCGGCAGGCTGAGGGCCGCGCCCATGGCGCGGCCCGTTTGCGCGTTTTGGGGCGGATGCGCATCCCCTTCTGGACAGGCCGCTTATTTCGTGTTAGGATTACGTGAAGAACATTCCGCCCGAATTTTGTCGGGCGATCCGCAACTTTTTGCAGGCTGCCCGCGTCTGTACGTTGGCACGGAAAGGAGGCCCAAATGCGCCTGTTGTTCAAGCAGCGGTTTCTCTCCTGGTTTGACAGCTATGACATCTATGACGAGGAGGGGCGCACCGCCTATACCGTGGAGGGCAAGCTGTCCTGGGGACACCGGCTGGAGATCTACGGCCCGGCCGGAGACCACCTGGGGACGGTAAAGGAAGAAGTGCTGACCCTCCTGCCCCGGTTCGCCCTCTATGCGGGGGAGGAATACCTGGGGTGCATCCGCAAGGAATTTGCCCTGTTTCACCCCCGGTTTACACTGGACTGCAACGGCTGGGAGGTGGAGGGCAGCTTTCTGGAGTGGGACTACGCCGTCACCGACCCGGCGGGGCGCACAGTGATGGCCGCGTCCAAGGAGCTGCTCCACTGGACCGACACCTATGTGCTGGACATCGCCCGGCCGGAGGACGCCCTGCTGTGCCTGATGATCGTGCTGGCCATCGACGCGGCCAAGTGCTCCGCCGGAAACGGCTGAACCGGCCGCCGGAGGAACTTGGCGCGGCTAAATCCCGGCCTGTGTGGAATAGTAGCTGTACCACACAAGGAATCGGGGTATGCTGCTATGCTGGAATCCGCCGCTGTCCGCGCGCTGTTGCTGTCCCTGGCCGCCGGGCTGTCCACCCTGCTGGGGGCGCTGGTGGTCTTTGCCGCCCGGAGAAGGAGTGAAAAGCTGCTGGCGGTCTCCCTCGGCTTTGCCGGGGGTGTGATGCTGGCGGTGTCCTTCACCGACCTGTTCCCCACGGCGCGGGAGCACCTGACTGCATCCCTGGGCGGCCGCCCAGGGGCGCTGGCGGCGGTGCTGTCCCTGGCCGCGGGCATCGGCTGCGCCGCCGCCCTGGACCACCTGGTTCCCCACGACGCCTTTGACGCCGACACCGGCGAGGCCCCCCACAAAAACCTGTTCCGGGTGGGCTTTGTGTCGGCGCTGGCCATGGCCCTGCACAACTTCCCGGAGGGCGTGGCCACCTTTCTGGCGGGGTATGAGGATCTGACCCTGGGGGTGAGCATCACCCTGGCCATCGCCCTGCACAACATCCCGGAGGGTATTTCGGTGGCCATGCCCGTGTGGTACGCCACCGGAAGCCGGCGGCGGGCCTTCCGCTGCACCCTGCTCTCCGGCCTGACGGAGCCGGTGGGGGCGGTGCTGGCCTTTGCGCTGCTACGTCCCTTTCTCAACGGGCTGCTGCTGGGGGTGCTGTTCGGCGCGGTGGCCGGGATCATGGTCTATATCGCGGTGGAAGAGCTCATCCCCTCCTCCCGGCAGTACGGCCACGACCGGCCGGCCCTGTGGGCCACGCTGTGCGGCATCTGCGTGATGCCGCTGACCCATTTATTTCAAACCTGAAAAGGCGGGTGTATCCCACATTGGAGCTCGACTACAACAAGCTGCTGGACATGGTCAGTGAGATGGGCTACCGGCTCATGAAGAGCGGTGCGGAGATCTACCGGGTGGAGGAGTCCATTCAGCGGCTTCTCCAGGCCTACGGTGCCCCACGGGGGGAGGTCTTTGCCATTCCCAACTGCCTGATGGTCAGCCTGACCTCCCCCGACGGCCGGCCCGTGACCCAGATCCGCCGGATGCCAACCCACGGCACCGACATCTACCTGCTGGAGAAGTACAACGGCCTGTGCCGCCGCCTGTGCCGGGAGACCCCCGCCTTTGAAGAGGCGCTGGAGCAGATGGAGGCCATTACCCGCACCCACCGGGTCTACTCCCTGCCCACCCAACTGGCTGCCCACTTCCTGGGCTGCGGCATGTTCTCCCTGTTCTACGGCGGAACCCCGGCCGACGGGCTGTGCGGAGGGCTGTGCGGCATGGTCATCGGCCTTTGTATGGCGCTGATGACCCGGCTGGGCGCCAACCTGTTCTTCCGTACCATCGCCGGCGGCGCGGCCTCCGCCCTGGCGGCCGTGGCGCTCACCCGGCTTGGGGTGGGGCAGAACCAGGACCTCATCATCATCGGCGCGCTGATGGCCCTGGTGCCCGGCATCGCCATGACCAACGCCATGCGGGACATCATGGCCGGCGATATGGTGGCGGGCATCAGCAAGGCGGCGGAGGCGCTGCTCATCGGCGCGGCCATCGCTCTGGGCACCGCCCTGGCCCTGGGCCTGACCCGGATGGTGACGGGAGGCGCGCTATGAGAGAGGCCCTTCTTTATCTCCTGCCCTGTGTCTACGCCTTCCTGGCCTGCATCGGCTTTTCCATGCTGTTCAACATCCACGGCGCCGGCATGCTCATCTGCGCCGGCGGCGGGGCCCTGGGCTGGCTGTGCTACCTGCTCACCGGGCCGCTGGTGGGCAACGATATTATCCAGTCCTTTTTTGCCGCCCTGGTCATCTCGGCCTGGTCGGAGGTGATGGCCCGGCTGCGCAAGTGCCCGGTGACCAGCTACCTGCTGGTGGCCCTCTTTCCCCTGGTGCCAGGCGGCGGCATCTACTACACCATGGAACACGCCCTGAACGGCGACACCGAGCTGTTTCTGGACACACTGATGCATACACTGGGCCTGGCGGGCGCGCTGGCGGTGGGCGTGCTGCTGGTGGCCTCCGTAGTCCGCCTGTTCACCACCTACCAGTCCCGCCGCCGGGGCTGAGAGAGGAGAGATACCATGCCCCGCTATGAGGTTGTCCTGTTTGACGCGGATCATACTCTGTTTGACTTTGACCGGGCCGAGCGTGAGGCCCTCCGCCAGACGCTGGAGGAGGCGGGACTGCCCGCCGACGGGGAGACCGAGGCGCGCTACTTATCCATCAACCGGGCGCTCTGGAACCGGCTGGACCGGGGTGAGGTGCGCCGGGAGTGGCTGGTGGTAGAGCGGTTTGCCGCCCTGCTGCGGGCCCTGGGCCGGACGGGAGATGCCGCGGCCCTCAACCGGGCCTACCTGGACCACCTGGGGGAGGGCTCCTACCTCCTGCCGGGGGCTCAGGCGCTGTGCCGCGCCCTGGCCCCCCGCTGCACCCTGGCCATTGTCACCAACGGCGTGGCCCGCGCCCAGCGCCGCCGCTTCGAGGCATCCCCCCTGAACGGCCTCATCCCCTGGCTGTTTATTTCGGAGGAGCTGGGGGCCAGCAAGCCAGACTCCGCCTTTTTTGCCCCGGTGCTCCGTACACTAGGGAATCCAGACCCCCGCCGGGTGCTGATGGTGGGGGACAACCTCCTGGCCGATATCCAGGGGGGCATCCAGGCCGGGCTGGACACGGCTTGGTACAATCCGGGCCGGCTGCCCGGCGACCCCGCCATCGTCCCCACCTGGGAGGTGGACGGATACGCGGCGCTCCAAGCGCTGATTCTCAAAGAAGAAAAAAACAATATTTAATCGAGGTGTCCCAGTTGCCATCCCAATATCAGCCCAAACGGGCGCAAAACAGGCCGCGCAGGCACAATCCGCTGCCTCTGCTGGCGGCGGCCGCGGCGGTGTGCCTCGGCCTGATCCTGATCCCATCTCTGGGCCGTGCCCCAGAGGAGCCCACCGCCGCAGCGAGCCCGCCTGCGGCGGCCACTCCCACCCCGACAGCCGCACCCACGCCGGAGCCCACGCCGGAGCCCACACCCACGCCGGAGCCGACCCCTGCGGCCTTTGATTTCACCCAGCCCGCCCCTGCCGCCGAGGCGGTGGAGATGGATTACTTTGCCGATGCACTGTTTATAGGCGACTCCCGCACCGACGGCCTGCGCCTCTACAGCGGCATTAAGGGGGCGGACTTTTACTGCTACAAGGGACTGACCGTGTTCGAGATGGACGACCGCGCCGTGGTGGAGCTGGACGGCGGCAAGTACACGGTGGAGCAGGCCCTGGAGAAGGGGCCCCAATACGCCAAAATCTACATATCCCTGGGCATCAATGAACTGGGATATTTTAATGATGAGGCGTTCCACCAGACCTTTGGTGATTTCCTGAAGCAGGTTAAGGCCAGTCAGCCCGGCGCGGTGGTCTATCTGGAAAATCTGGTGCCGGTGAACGCGGAGAAGTGCGCCGCCAACAAGCAGCCTTACTATGTGAATAACGACCGGGTGGCCGCCTACAACGCCATTTTTCCCCAGTTGGCTGAGGAGTACCAGGTAGTGCTCCTGGACGTGGCAGACGCCCTCACCGACGAAAACGGTATTCTCCCCGCCGACGCCACCGTGGATGGGGTACACTTTACCAAGGCATGGTACCAGAAGTGGCTGGCCTACCTGATGGAGCACACCGTGGATGCGGACTGCTATGCGGCGGGCCAGACCGCCGCGGAAGGAGCGAATGAAACATGAAATCCCTGTTGATCCGCCTGATGCCGGCGGCCCTGCTGTGCCTGGCCCTCACCGCCTGCGGAGGCGGCGGGGCGGTGGGCCAGACCCCCTATGACCCGGAGACGGCCGCCCAGGCCCTGCTGGACTCCGGCGCGTTCAGCGATGCCTTGGACACCGTAGACCAGGACACCGCCGCCGCCCTGTACGGAATTGATGCTGACACCATCACCGGCAGCGCCGTCTACACCTCCCTGTCCGCCGGGGCGGAGGAGATTGCAGTGCTGGTGCTCACCGATGAGGACGCGGCAGCGGCCGCCCTGGATGGGCTGGAGGCCAGGGTAGCCGACCAGAAGGCTGTGCTGGAGAGCTACCAGCCCGACGAGGTCTCCAAGCTGGACAGCGCCATTGTGGAGCAGCGGGGCAACTCCGTCCTGCTGGCCGTGGCCGCCGATGCTGAAAAAGCCCGGGCCGCCCTGGACGGGCTGGAGTAACCTGCGTCCCCCCAAAAAAGTGCCGGGTACCGGCACTTTTTTTCAAACTTTTTGGGCTGGTGCCGCGTCTAAGCAACAGAAGCAGGAAGGAGCGCCCGGATCTTGGAACAGACTGTCCGCCAGCAGTTGAGCGACTATATTGTGGCTCACCAGGAGGAATTTTACCGCCTGGCGTACAGCTATGTCAAAAACCGGGATGCGGCGCTGGACGTGGTGCAGGAGAGCATTGTCAAGGCTTTGGCCAAGTCGGATACACTGCGCAGGCCGGAGTATCTCAAAACCTGGTTTTACCGCATCCTGCTCAACGAGAGTATGAACCACCACCGCCGCGCCAAACGGCTGGTACCCCTGGAGGACACCCTGCTGGAGACCCCGGCGCCCGCCCGGGACCCCGGGGAGCGGCTGGATCTCTATGACGCCATCGAGCGCCTGGACTGGAAGGAGCAGACCGTGGTGCGCCTGCGCTTTTTCGAGGACATGAAGCTGGAGGAGATTGCGCGGGTGACCAACACCAACTTGAACACCGTGAAATCCAGGCTCTATAAGAGCCTGCGCCGTCTGCGGGAGCTGACAGAGGAGGAGTGCTGATATGCCGGATATGTGGGAACGGGCCAGGGTGCGCCATGAGAGCACGCCGGTGCCGGAGGAGCTGGAATTTGCCGTAGCCTCTGCCTTGCGGGCGGGCCAGCGGCGGCTGCGGGGCCGCCGGGCGCTTCGCCGGAGCGTGAGCGGGGTGCTGGCGGGCTGCGCCTGCTTTGTGCTGCTGGTCAACGCCAGTCCGGCCTTCGCCCGGGCGGTGTCCGACGTGCCGGTGCTGGGCGGTCTGGCCCGGGTGGTCACCGTCACGGAGTACCACATCGACGAGCGGGAGCGCCTTATCGACGTGCGCCTGCCCGCCCTGGAGCTGCCCGGGGACACCGACCTGGAGCAGCGTATTAACCTGGCCATTCAGACCCGCATCGACCAGGTGCTTCAGGAGGCCGAGGACCGGGCGCGGGCCATCCGCGACGCCTATGTGGCCACCGGCGGTGCGGAGGAGGACTTCATCCCCGTCATGATCGATGTTGACTACGAGATCAAGTGTCAGAACGACCATTATCTGTCTTTTGTGCTCACCGAGACGGAAACCCGGGCCAATGCATACACCGAGCTTTATACCTATAACATTGACCTCCAGGCCGGGCGGGAGCTCACCCTCCGGGATATGCTGGGGCCGGACTATAAGGAACTGGCCAACGAGGCCGTGCGGGCGGGCATCGCCGCCCAGGAGGCGGAGAGCCCCGACAACATCTACTTCCACGGGGAGGAGGGGGTGGAGGGCTTCACCTCCATCGCCGATGACCAGCGCTTTTATATCAATGAGGCGGGCAATCCGGTATTGATTTTTGAGAAGTATGAGATTGCCCCCGGCTACATGGGCCAGCCGGAATTTGAGGTGCCCATGCCCGGGTAACCGGATGGGCCGCCGGAGCGCCGTGCGCGGGAGCTGTATCAGCTCCCGCGCATTTTTTATTCCTGCGTGCCGGCACAGACAGGGAAAAAGACGCTGTGTATAAAATTGCAGAAAAATAGGCCTGTGTTGGAAAGGATATGAGATTGGACCGTAAAACAGCGGTTTATCCAAAGGAAAAGGGAGAAGAAAGCCGCCTGGTTATGCATATTTATGCTTGACAAATGGGGCTTGCAGTGGTATCTTTTATACATAAATATTCGAAAACATACGAATATTATACACTGTAAGAGGAAAGAGTAAGGTGAAGAGCATGAAGAAGCACAAAACACTCGGCAACGCGCTGTCCATGCTGACGGCATCGGCGCTGCTCCTGTCCCTGTGCGTCATCCCGTCTGCGGCCGCAGACAGCGCAGCGGCCCCCGCCGCTGTGTTTGAGAACACCAGCGGTGACGGCGGGAGCAACGGCATCTCCCTGTCCGCCGAGCGGACCTTCCAGGCCAGCATCCCGGTGGACATGACCGAGGCCGAGGCCAAGGAGGCCGCCTCCTCTGTGACCTGGACCCTGACGCCCGATGCGGACGCGCCGGATTACTTGGACGATACCCAGTTTCCCAACCAGACCGAGGGCGGTCCCCTGAGCGACTGGCTGTGCCAGGACGGCGAGACCCCCTTCTTTACCGACGTGGCCACCGCCGCCGAGACGGTGGACGGCCAGGTGTACCTGACCGTCACCTTCGCCAACCAGTGCTACTTCGGTGACGATCTCAGCGTGCCCCACAGCAACGGCGGCTCCTATATGGATGTGTGCGGTTGCTTCACGCTGTCCGCCGGGCTGGACGGCAAGACCCTGGGCTCTGTGGATCTGAAGGTGGCACCCTACGACAACTTCCACACCATGTCGGAGATCTATGACGAGCTGGACGCGCTGGTGGACTACGCCGCCGGCCACACCGACCTCTACGTGGAGCAGTTCTCCATGGGCCAGAGCCAGGGCGACAACGGCCTGGAAAGCCTGGATATGCCTTATCTGATTGTGGCCAAGGACAAGGCCGCGGTGGATAAGTGGCAGGAGATCAAGGCGGAGGCGGAGAGCGACCCCACCGCTCTGCTGAAGAAGCTGGAGAGCGGCGCCTTGGGCGACTACCAGGTGCCCGTCATGTACTCCAATATTCACGCCAATGAGGTGGCCGCCAGCGACGGCATCCTGGCCTTTGCCTGGATGCTGGTGGAGACCGCGGCCTCTGAGAGCGGCACCATCGACTACGACAAGCTCACCGGCTTCACCGCCGCCGGTAAGGCCGAGCTGGCCGAGCAGATGGGCCCTGCGGGTGAGGAGGGCTCCGTGGCCGTCCCCGACCTGGTGGCCGATGACGCCACCTACCTGGGCTACATCAAAGGCGAGAACGCCGACGGCACCACCGCCTCCATCTCCACCCAGGTGGAGCTGGAGAAATACTATACCATTGACACTGTGACGGTGGACGTGGACGAGCTGCTCTCCGACGTATTCTTTATCATCGTTCCCGAGGAGAACGTGGAGGGCCGGACCTACCTGACCCGCACCTCCTCCGGCGGCTTTGACCTCAACCGGGACAACTCCTTCCAGACCCAGGCCGAGACCCAGAACATGGCCAGGCTGATCGCCGAGTGGAACCCTGTCAGCCTCACCGAGTTCCACGGCCGGGTGCAGGCCTTCCAGTGCGAGCCCTGCGATCCCCCCCACGAGCCCAACTTCGAGTACGATCTGCTGGCCGAGCACCTGATGGGCGGCGGCGAGGCCCTGGGCATCGCCGCGGTGGCCAACAACGGCGGCCACAACAGCTACGTCATCCCCCAGCGGGACTACCTGACCTACACCGGTGCGAAGACTGCCGACGGGGACGACCAGACCCAGTGGCTCGACCCCTGGGACGACATGTCCACCAGCTACACCCCCCAGTACGCCATGCTCCACGGCACCGTCTCCTACACCGTGGAGGTGCCCGCCTATGACGACTACATGGTGCAGGGCGTCGCCTACGGCCAGTTGGGCCAGTCCGTCTACATCGCCGAGCACAAGGACGGCTACCTGACCAACCAGACCAAGATCTTCGAGCGGGGCGTGACCAACGCCAACTCCGACGCCTACGAGCTGGTGGGCCAGTGGTTCTGCGACCAGTACGACGTGGAGGGCGCGGAGGCCGACCTCTTCCGGCCTGAGTACGACGGGGAGGGCCAGAACGGCAACTTCTACCCCGAGTGCTACATCATCCCCATGAACGGCGCCCACCAGTCCAACCTCCAGGCCGCCGCCGAGATGATGGAGTACCTGACCCGCAACGGCGTCCAGGTCAGCCTCACCGACCAGAGCTTCACCTACAACGGCGTGGAGTACCCCGCCGGCACCCTGATCGTATCCATGTACCAGGCCAAGCGGAGCGTGGCCAACGGCGTGCTGTACGACGGCACCGTGATTACCGGCTGGCCCGTCCTCTACTCCGAGGGCATCACCGCCTTCGACAAGGTGCGGGGCTTCGACATGGTGGTGTGCGCCGAGCCCGCCGCCTATAAGACCATCTCCGCCGCCTGCGGCGACGTCCTGGACTACGAGGAGACCCTGGATTACGTGGCCTCCCTGACCTCCTCCTTCTCCGGCGTGAAGGACGCCCAGGTGGTGCTCATGAACGCCTCCGAGGACTCCACCGCCGCCGTCAACGCCCTGCTGAAGGCCGGCAAGTCCGTCTCCCTCATCACCGAGGGCCAGTACGAGGGCAGCTTCCTGGTGTCCTACGCCGACTGGCAGAGCGTGGCGGGCGACTACCTGCTCTCCGGCGTGGGCGTGACCGACGCCCCCGCGGCCCTGGCCATTCCCAAGGCCCCCGTGGTCTACATTTCCGGCAAGCCCGCCGACAACGACAAGGGCTTCGTCAAGACCACCCTGGTCAGCGGTTCCTACGAGTACAACTACGACCGGCAGGCCATGCGCACCCTGGGCTTCACCGTCACCGACGACGCCTCCCAGGCCGACCTGATCATCGGCGCGGCCGCCCTGGACGAGCAGGCCCTGGCCGCCGTCAAGAGCGGCACCCCCTACATCGGTTACGGCTCCAAGGCCATGAAGTCCGCCGTCTCCCTCTTTGACGAGGGCGCGCTGGTGCGGGAGACCGTCAGCCCCAACGCCATGGACGCCCTGGCCTATGTCACCTACCCCACCGACAGCCTGATCACCGCCAGCTATGTGGCCGAGGGCGACGACCTCCTCTACGGCTACGGCGCCGGCTACTTCGCCGCCATCCCCGCCGGCGCCCAGGTGCTGGTGCAGCTGGACGGCTCCAAGGAGCTGCTGGAGGGCTTCCTCCCCGCCGACGGCGAGCACTTCGACGACTTCCTGGACGACTCCATCCAGGCCATCTCCTACCAGGGCGCGGGCGCGGACAACGCCCAACTGGACGTGGTGCTCTTCGCCAACACCCTGACCAACAAGACCAACCAGCGGGATGAGTACAACTTCATCTCCAACGCCGCCTGGGCCGCCGTGCTGAACGACACCGGCTACTCCGACGTGGCCCCCAACGCCTGGTACGCCGCCGACGTGGCCGCCGTCACCGGGCAGGGCCTGATGAACGGCGTCACCTCCAAGGCCTTCGGCCCCAATGTGACCACCACCCGGGGCATGCTGGTCACCGTCCTCCACCGCATGGCAGGCGAGCCCGCCGCCTCCGCCTCCGCCGGCTTTGCCGACGTGGCCGCCGGCTCCTACTGCGCCGCCGCCGTGGATTGGGCCTATGAGGCCGGAATCACCTCCGGCGCCAGCAGCACCGGCTTCGCCCCCAACAGCGCCCTGACCCGGGAGCAGGCCGTCACCCTGCTGTGCAACTACGCCAAGGCCCAGGGCCTGGACGTGAGCGCGGCCGCCGACCTGTCCGGCTACCCCGACGCCTCCGCCGTGTCCGCCTTCGCACAGGACGCTGTGGCTTGGGCGGTGGACGCCGGGCTGCTCACCGGCACCGGCGCGGGCACCCTGAACCCCCAGGGCACCGCCACCCGGGCCGAGCTGGCCGCCCTGCTGGTGCGGGCCGAGGCCCTCTTCACCGCCGAATAACCTCACCGATCAACCGTGCCGGGACAGCAGCGCTGTCCCGGCACGGTTGTTTTGCCCGCCGGTTTGTGCTATGCTGGGGACAGGAAACGCAAAGGGGGATATTTATGCACAACCAGAATGAGGCCTTTCTCCACCTGAACGACGCCCTGCCCGCCGACATCGCCCGCCGCAGGGATATGGGGGATCTGGCGGGGGCGCTCCGGCTGATCGACGCCCGGCTCTCCTCCGGCGTCCAGCCCCTGCTGGCCCCCCGGCTGGAGGCGGAGCGGCTGCGGCTGACCCGCCTGCCCTACGACTACCCCTACACCCGCCCCGAGGCGGTGGCCCTGGTACGGGCGGAGTGGCCCGGCTTTACCGAGGCGCAGTTCGACGCCCTGCTGGACGGCGGGCGCATCGACTGGCGGATGGTGGACGGGGAGCTGCGGGTACAACGGGAGTTCCTGGAGTCCCTGCGCATCTACCCGAAGGAGGCACCGGGGCTTGTCCACGAGGCGGTGGACAACGCGGAGCGGGATGCCGTGCTGGCCCGGATGGAGCGGGAGGGCTCCCTCACCGCCCGCATCACCCTGAAGGCGAGCATCCGGGCGCTGGTGCCTGTTGCGGGCCAGGAGGTGCAGGCGTGGCTGCCCCTCCCGGCGGCCTGCCCCCAGCAGAGCAATATTGAGCTGCTGGACTGCACCCCCGGCGGGGTGGCCGCGCCGGAGTATGCACCGCAGCGCACCATGTGGTGGAAAACAAACGGCGTGGGGGAGTTCTCCGTCACCTACCGTTACCTCTTCCGGGCGGAGTATACCGACCCCCTGTCCCTCCCCCCGGAGCAGGCGCAGCCGGACTTTGATCTGGAGGAGCAGCCGCCCCACATCGTCTTTACCCCCTACCTGCGGGCGCTGGCGGCCCGGCTGACCGAGGGGTGCGCCAACCCGGCGGAAAAGGCGAAGGCCATCTACGACTACGTCACCGGACAGGTGGACTACCGCTATCAGCCCGCCTACCTCCAGCTGGACTGCATCGCCGACCAGTGCGCCAAGACCCTCCGGGGGGACTGCGGGGTGTTCGCCCTGCTCTTCATCACCCTGTGCCGTATCGCGGGCATCCCCGCCCGGTGGCAGAGCGGGCTGGCCGCCCGGCCCGGCCGGGTGGGCCCCCACGACTGGGCCATGTTCTACTTGGCCCCCCACGGCTGGCTGTGGGCGGACTGCTCCTTCGGCTCCTCCGCCCGCCGCAGCGGGGAGGACGCCCGCCGGGCCCACTACTTCGGCAGCCTGGACCCCTGGCGGATGGTAGCCAATTCCGCCTTCCAGGCCCCCCTGACGCCCCCCATGCCCGCCTGGCGGCAAGACCCCTACGACAACCAGTGCGGCGAGCTGATGGTGGACGGCCGCGGGCTGGACGCCCCCGAGCGGGCGTGGGGCCACGAGCTGCTGGATTTCACCCTGCTGTAACGGAACTATTTGCAAAAAGCGCCTCTGGAATATTCCAGAGGCGCTTTGTTTGTTTGAAAAAGTGTACGTTTACAAATGAAATAGTCGCACTACCTAGTGTGAAGTATAGCACAGAAATACGGCGATATCAATTACATTTTAACATAGATTTTCCTGCATTTCCACCATTTTAAAAGGTACACTTTTCCAAAAGGGGGTGGTTTGCCGGCCAATGCTGTTTCACTTGGCTGGAGACCCGCGCTTCCTGTTTTAAGCTGTTTTGTATGCAGTCCGAATGGCATCCTGCGGGAACCTCCGGTACGGCGGAGTGGTATTGACACACATTTTCTGCGGCCACGACCCCTGACATCAAAAAGGAGGAAAACAGAATCATGGAGAAACGCATCTTGTCGGTGTGCCTGACGGCGTGCATGCTGCTGACGCTGATGCCGTCCGCCTTTGCGGCGGACACGGAGCAGCCCCTTCCCATCGCCGGAATGGAACAGACGGAGGAAACAAGCGCGGACGCCAGGACGGAGCCCGGCGACGAGCCACAGGAGCCCGTGCCCACAGAGGAGGGAAAGGGCACGCAGGAGGAGCCCTTCACTACGGTAGCCGCCTATAATGAGGCGGTGAAGGGCGACGCTCTCGACGGTAAGGACGTATACCTGACTATCAGCAGAACGGAGTTTAAGGAGGAACAGTTTGCCCTGACCAATGTGCAGACGCGCCCCAATCCCCCCAGACTGCACCTGACCCTGACGGATTGTACTTTTACCGGCAATACCGCCGGAGACAAGACAAACTCCTCGTTTATGTATTTGCCCAACTGCCAGTCTCTGGTGATTAAAGGCTGCACCTTCAACGCCGGAGAGGACGGCCTGAAGTACGGAATCAACTGGAACCTCTGCGGCATCCAGGGTTCCACGGTGGAGATCCGGGGCTGTACCTTTACGGGCAGCTATGAGAAGAATGCCATCAAGCTGAACCAGCGCAACGGCGAGGACGACGTGGCAACAGATGTGAAGCCGTCGGGAGACGGAGAAGTAAAACCCGCCACCATTGCCTCCGCTGTGGTTGCGGACTGCACCTTCTCCGAGGGGGCCAAGATTCAACTGGGTTCCCAGGGGAAGGGAGAGAACAATGCCGCCGCGCCCTCCACCGGCGCGTTCCCGGTGACCATCTCCAATGTGAAGGCCGAAAATGGCAGCGAGGTTGCGGTTGAGCTGGCCTATCAGGCCGCCAAGGATGCGGACATCCCCACCATCACCCTGGCCTCTGGGGACACCTTTGAAAAGACGCAAGAAGGCGTCCTTGTGGCACAGGTCGGGGAGACGAAATACACCTCTATCGATGAGGCTTTGACCGCCGCGCTGTCCGCAGAAGATCACACCCTCACCCTGCTGCAGGATGTGACAAAAGACATATCCATTGCGGCGGGCAGCACCCTCACCATCGAGGGCAGCGGCAAGACCCTGTACGGTTCCATCAACTGTGTGGCAGCTTCGGGCGACGATGCCAACCAGACCAACACGAACCTCACCTTGAATAATCTGACCGTGGACGGCGACACCAACAGAGATGGAACGGCGGATAAATCCATCCTCATTACCTCTCAGAATCAGAGCGCAACTGTTGTCAGCGGTCTGAACCTGACTATGACCAACTGCACCGTGCAAAACTCCAAGGCAGGAGTGAGCGGTGGACAGGGACTTTATCTGACCAACGTGAAAAATCTGACCATTGATGACTGCACCTTTACGAACTGCGGCGGCATTAACTATGCCATCGATCTGAACCTGGTCGCCGTACAGGATGCCGTGATCTCGATCACCAACACTAGGTTTGAAGGAAATTGCGGTGCTTCCGGCCCCATTAAAGTCGCTGAACGCGGCACGGGTGACGGGACTGAAGCCGATGATATCACCGGCGCGCGGGCCAGCGTCAAGTCCCTGACTATTTCCGGTTGTACTTTTAACAATTCGAATCCAATTTTGGGCGGCGATATTGTTCTTGGGGTAACAACAAAGACGGGCGAAAAGGACGGAAATGATACCGGCTCCTTCCCTGTTACCATTGCGGACAACAAGACTACCAAAGAAGACAAGCAGCTAAAGATCAAACTGGCCTACACAGATGACTCGGCCAGGGATATTACTACGGACATTGGCAGTGCGGTGGTAGGCGATGGAACAAAAGACCCCGCGCAGGGCTTTACCATCACCGCCACCGCCGGCGAAGGCGGCGCCATCACTCCCAGCGGCAGGGTGGCCGTAGCCAATGGCGGCAGTCAGACCTTCACCGTCACCGCCGACAGCGGATATTCCATCTCTGATGTGACCGTCGATGACAGCACCGCCGCAGCCGTGGTGCAGAACGATAACGGCACCTACACCGTTCAGAATGTGACAAAGGACTGCACCGTCCATGCGACATTCTCGAAAAACAGCTCCTCCGGCGGCTCCTTCTCCAGTTCCACCCGGTACACGGTGAGCGTGGAGGACACGGACAACGGCAGCGTGAAGGTAAGCCCCACCCGCGCCTCCAGAGGCACCACCGTGACCATCACCGTGAAGCCCGACGAGGGCTATGAGCTGGACAAGCTGACCGTCACCGGTAAGGATGGCGATTCCATCAAGCTCACCGACAAGGGCGACGGCAAATATACCTTCAAAATGCCCGCTTCCAAGGTGGAGGTCGAGGCGGTCTTCACCGCGATTGAAACCGAGCCGGAACAGCCCGAATCCCTGCCCTTCACCGACGTGAGCAGCGGCGAGTGGTACTATGATGCGGTGGCCTATGTGTATGAAAAGGGCCTCATGGACGGTACCAGCGCCGTCACCTTTGACCCCGGCGCAGTGCTGACCCGCGCCATGACGGCGCAGGTGCTCTGGAACCTGGCGGGCAGCCCTGCCGCCCCCGGCGGGGCGGGCTTCACCGACGTGGCGGCGGACGCGTGGTATGCCGGCGCGGTGAACTGGGCGGCGGCCCAGGGGATTGTGGCCGGGTATGACACCGGGGCCTTCGGTCCGGAGGACGCGGGGACCCGGGAGCAATTAGCGGCCATGCTGTACCGCTATGCGGGCACACCGGAGCCCACAGGCGGCCTGGACGGCTTTGCCGACAAGGACGCGGCCAGCGGTTATGCGGCGGACGCCCTGTGCTGGGCCGTGGGCGAGGGTCTGCTGACCGGAAAGGACGGCGGCCGGCTCGACCCCGCCGGCACCGCCACCCGCGCCGAGGTGGCCGTCATCCTCATGCGCTTTGCCGAAAAGAAGCTCTAATTTAAAGCAGAAAGGCCCCCGGAACCCATCAGGTTCCGGGGGCCTTCCAATTATCAGGACTCTTCTGCGGGCGCGCCGGACTCTTCTGCGGGCGCGGGGGGAGCGGCAGGCTCCTCCTTGTTCTTGCCCAGGAAGCGGGGCAGCTCCATGCCCGCCATGTCGAACATCTCGTTCATGGGCGGAATGGACTTCATCAGGCCGGAGACAAAGCCCGCCGTGGCGGTCTTGCCATCCTTCTGCTCGCCGCCGTCCCAGACGGTGACCTTGTCGATCTTGATGCCCTTGACGGCGTCCACCTGGATGCGCATGAGCTCCTCCATCTTGTCGGCCAGCATCAGGCGCACGGCGTGGTCGGCGTCGCCGCCCGCGGCGGCCACGATCTGCCGCAGGCCGTCGGCCTGCTTGACCAGGATCTCCTGGGCACCCTGGGCCTCGGCCTGCATCTTGGCCAGGATGGCGTCGGCCTCGCCCTTGGCGCGGCGGCGGATCTGCTCGGCCTCGGCCTCGGCCTCCAGCTCCCGGCGGCGCTTGTCAATCTCGGTCTTGACGATGACGTCGGCCTCCTGGGTGGCCTTCTCACGCTGGGCGCGGGCGGCCTCGGCCTTCTGCTCGGCGGCGTAGGCCTCCTCCAGGGCCTGGGCTGCGGCGATCTTCTCGGCGGCGGTGGCGATGCGGGTGGCCTCGGCCTCCTTCTCCCGGCGCTGGGCGTTGGACATGGCCACCTCCACCTTGGAGGAGTTCTCGCCCTGGATGGCGGAGGCGTCGGCCTGGGCCACCTGGATGCGCTGGTCGCGGCGGGCCTGGGCCTCGCCAATGGAGCCGTCGCGGTCCTTCTCGGCCACGTTCTTCTTGGCGTCGTTGATGGCCTTGGCGGCGGCCTCCTTGCCCAGGGCGTCAATGTAGCCGGACTCGTCGGAGATGTCGGTGACGTTGACGTTGATGAGGCGCAGGCCGATCTTCTTGAGCTCGCCCTCCACGTTGCGGGAGACGGCCTCCAGGAACTTGTCGCGGTCGGTATTGATCTCCTCGATGTCCATGGTGGCGATGACCAGGCGGAGCTGGCCGAAGATGATGTCCTTGGCCAGCTCCTGGATCTCCTGGAGCTTCAGGCCCAGCAGGCGCTCGGCGGCGTTCTGCATGACCCCCGGCTCGGTGGAGACGCCCACGGTGAAGCGGCTGGGGACGTTGATGCGGATGTTCTGGCGGGACAGAGCATTTTCCAGATCCACCGAGATGGACATGGGGGTCAGATCCAGGAACTCATAGGACTGGATGACCGGCCAGATAAAGGCCGCGCCGCCGTGGATGCACTTGGCGCTGCGGGTGGAGCCGTCCTTGTTGCTGCCCACCTTGCCGTAGATGACCATAACCTTGTCCGAGGGGCACTTCTTGTAGCGCTTGATCAGGAACAGCAGCAGGGAGAAGACGATGACGACGATGACGCAGGTAAGGATAAGTCCAAAGATGTTTGGCATAAGTTCCTCCTTATTCTGTCTCTTCTGATTCGGATGGAATGGGTTCCACCAGCAGGGCGCCGCGGCCGGCCAGACCGGTGACACGGACAGGGCTGCCGGTGGGGATGGGGGCGGGGGAGTCGGTGAGGGCCTCAAATTCCGTCAGCTGCTCCTGCACGGTGAGGGTGACCTTGCCGGGGGAGGAGCGGCCGGGGGGAACGGTGAGGTACACGGTGCCCGTCCGCCCGAGGGCGTTGCGGAGATCCAGGGTGCCGTCGTACTGGAGGCGAAGGGCCTGGCGGACGGCCAGGGCGATGCCCACCATGCCGGCAAAGCCGATGGGGATGGCCAGGAAGACCGCCAGGAAACCGGGCAGGCCTACCTGGTGGAGCCACAGGCCGCCCCAGCCGAAGAGCACCAGGAAGGCCACCACGCCCCGCACGGTGAACAGGTGCAGGCCGGTGTCGGGGGTCTCCGGGTCCGCCGCGGCCTCGTGGAGCGGGCCGCCGTCGGCGTCGGGGCCGTCGAAGTCCGGCCCGTCCGCGTCCGGCACACCGGCGTCGCCGTCGCTGTCAAACGCGCCCCCCGCAAAGAGGAGAACGGTCTGAATCAGCAGGATCAGCGTGGCGGGTACGGCGATGTAGAGCAGAACGTGGTCCAGGGCAGAGAGGGATTGCCACCAGGCTGCCATGAATGGGTTCCTCCTTTCTCGAAATGGGGATGCGATCTATCATAAAACAGCGGTGGGATACTCCGCGTCCCTACCGCTGTCTTGGGACGCGTCAGGCCAGGGCCGCGAGGAGGGCCTCCGCCTCCTGCTTGAGCCGTCCGGCCAGATAGGCCGTCAGGATCACATGGAGGCAGCGGGCCACCCGGTCCCGGGCGCCCGGGACGCTCTCACGGTAGCTCTCCGCCGCTGTCTGGCACCAGCGGGCCGCCTCGTCCGGCCCGCTGGGAGGCTGATGCTCCACCAGGGCCGCCAGGCGTACAATATAGAGATACAACTGGAAATCGTCAATCAGATCGTCCGATTCATCGTCCAGCTCCCCGTTGACATAGGAGAGCAGGGCGCAGATTTTGTCCAGCTGCATGGAATCCTTCAGCATATTGATCAGGACGATGCGGGAAAACTGGCGGCGGGAGTACCGCTTGCGCTCCGGCGGGGCCACAAAGCCCCGGCGGACCCAGTTCTGGATGACATAGGGCTCCAGCCCGGTCAGGCTGGCCACCTGGGAGAGCATCAGCCCCCCGGCCAAAAAGAGGGAGTTCAGCAGGGTCTCCGCCTCCTCCGGTCGGTTCCAGTCCACCGCGATGGTGGTTCCCGGCAGCGTCTTTGCCATATCATCCACTCCTTTTCTTGCTTTGACATGATTATACTAAATAATCATATGATTGTCAATGGGGATTTAAAGATAATTTATTAAGAATAAATGACGATTTGGTAACGCTCACCAGTCCAGGGGCGGGGCATAGGGGCCGTCAATGAGGTAATAGGGCAGTCCGCGGCGGCGGCAGGCCTCCAGATTGCGCCGGTTTTCCGCCAAAAGTAATTCCATGGTGCAGAAGGAGTCGTCCTTCCGCCGCTCTATGGCGTTGGCGTGGGTCTGAATGGTGTCAAACCGGGTGCGGATGTACGCCTCACTGAACACCAGACAGAGAAAGCGTATGTGGGGGAGGCAGGACGCATCAAAGTCCTCCCGCCAGTTGAAGGGGATGTAGCAACCCTCCACCGTCAGCGACTGGCCGTTTTCCACCGCGGTTTTGACGATCTCCCGCACCACGGGCCAGAGGACGGCGGTGAGGGCCTCGTCGGTGCTCTCCGGCGTCAGGGGACACATCCCGCTGCGGATGAGGCCCATCTTCAGGTGGTCGATGGACAGATAGGGCGCGCCGTGCCGCTCCAGCAGGCGCTGGGCCAGCAGGGTCTTTCCCGTGTGCGTGCTCCCGGTCAGCAGACGGATCATAACCATTCCTCCTTGCTGTTTTTTGTATCATACCCCCGCGCCTGCGCCGGCGCCAGAGGACGGCGGCGGCGCGGGAAAATTCGCCGCAAAATCGGGAATGACCTCTTTACAAGGCGGGGAGAATATGATAAACTACTACAGCCTGTAATTTACAGGCAGAATTTACCCCCGGCTTCGTCCCCAGGCTCTCACCGGCCGGTCACGCAGCCCAGGGCACATTGTATGAAAGGTGGAACCCAACCATGATCCGTAAGGACGAGAAGACGGCCGTGATCGAGGCCAACCGTACCCACGCCACTGACACCGGCTCCCCCGAGGTGCAGATCGCCATTCTGACCGCCCGCATCCAGGAGCTGACCGAGCACCTGAAGGTGCACATCCACGACAACCACAGCCGCCGCGGCCTGCTCAAGATGGTCGGTAAGCGCCGCAAGATGCTGGACTATCTGATGGCCAAGGACATCGAGCGCTACCGCGCCATTATCGCCAAGCTCGGCATCCGAAAGTAAGAAGAAGCGCGGAGGCGTGCGGAGCAGGACGACAGCGAAACACGCAGATGAAAAAACAGGTTGGCGGAACGCCAACGGCATTTTTCGCGGAGTGTTGAGCAGTTGTCCGTCGTGCAGCCGCCGCAGCGTGACAACAACGAATCAAGAGGGGTGGCGCGGACTCCGTGCCACCCCTTCTTCCCATCCGTCGGAGCTTGCTTTTTAGCAGTTGAACCTGGGCCCGGAGGACCGGACCCGGCTTCAAGTGCTAAAAGGGATCGGGCTCTGATGTGTGGGAGACACCAATGAAAAGGAGGAATACCCGCATGTCAACCATTATCAAGCACAAGGAATTCACCAACCACAAGGTCTACAAGACCGAGGTGGCGGGCCGCCCCCTGACCATCGACGTGGGCAAGGTGGCCGAGCTGGCCACCGCTTCCGCCATGGTCACCTACGGCGAGACCACCGTGCTGGTGGCCGTCACCGTGTCCCCCCGCCCCCGGGACGGCGTGGACTTCTTCCCCCTCTCCGTGGACTTTGAGGAGAAGCTGTACGCCGTGGGCCGCATTCCCGGCTCCTTCATGCGCCGGGAGGGCCAGCCCTCTCTGCCCGCCGTGCTGGCAAGCCGCGTGATCGACCGCTCCATCCGCCCCCTGTTCCCCTACGACTTCCGCAACGACGTGGTGGTCACCGCCACCGTCATGAGCGTGGACCGGGACTGCTCCCCCGAGGTGACCGCCATGATCGGCGTGTCCGCCTGCCTGGCCTACTCCTGCATCCCCTGGGCCGGCCCCATCGGTTGCCTGGAGGTGGGCTATGTGGACGGCCAGATTGTCCTCAACCCCACCAACGAGCAGAAGCACGCCTCCCAGCTCGATCTGACCGTGGCCGCCACCGACAAGAAGGTGATCATGATTGAGGCCGGCGCCAAGGAGCTGCCCGACGACATCATGTACGACGCCATCGTGGCCGCCCACGAGGACATCAAGAAGCAGGTGGCCTTCATCAACCAGATCGTGGCCGAGATCGGCCGGGACAAGATGACCTACGACCACGCCGACTTCGACCAGGAGCTGTTCGACAAGATCGTGGAGGCCACCATGGATGAGGCCCGCGCCGCCATGGACACCGACGACAAGAACGTGCGCGAGGAGCGGTGGAACAAGCTCATCGAGCACTGGCATGAGCTCTTCCTGGAGGACTATCCCGAGATGGACAAGTACCTGGAGGAGATCACCTACAAGTTCCAGAAGAAGATCGTCAAGGCCTGGCTGCTGGAGGGCCACCGGGTGGACGGCCGCGCCAAGAACGAGATCCGTCCCCTGGCCGCCGAGGTGGGCGTGCTGCCCCGCGTCCACGGCTCCGGCCTGTTCACCCGCGGCCAGACCCAGGTGCTCTCCGTCTGCACCCTGAACACCCTCTCCGCCGCCCAGAAGCTGGACACCATCTGGGAGGAGGAGGAGAAGCGGTATATGCACCACTACAACTTCCCCGCCTACTCCACCGGCGAGGCCCGGGCCGCCCGCTCCACCAACCGCCGCGAGAAGGGCCACGGCGCCCTGGCCGAGCGCGCCCTGGAGCCGGTGATCCCCTCCGTGGAGGACTTCCCCTACGCCATCCGCGTGGTGAGCGAGGTGCTCTCCTCCAACGGCTCCACCTCCCAGGGCTCCATCTGCGGCTCCACCCTGGCCCTGATGGACGCCGGCGTGCCCATCTCCGCCCCCGTGGCCGGCATTTCCTGCGGCCTGATCCAGGACGACGACGGCGGCTTCACCACCTTCATCGACATCCAGGGCGTGGAGGACTTCCACGGCGAGATGGACTTCAAGGTGGCCGGCACCAAGGCCGGTATCACCGCCATCCAGATGGACATCAAGAACGACGGCCTGTCCCACGAGATCATCAAGGAGGCCCTGGAGATCACCCGCGACGCCCGCTATGCCATCCTGGACGAGATCATGCTCCCCTGCATCTCCAAGCCCCGCCCCGACGTGGCCGACACCGCCCCCAAGATGGTGAAGATGAAGATCGACGTGGACAAGATCCGCGAGGTCATCGGCTCCGGCGGCAAGGTGATCCAGAAGATCTGTGCCGACACCGGCGCCAAGATCGACATCGAGGACGACGGCACCATCTACATTGCCGGTACCGACAAGGCCTCCTGCGACGCCGCCAAGAAGACCATCGAGACCATCGTGTTCGTGCCCGAGGTGGGCCAGCTCTACTACGGCAAGGTGGTCCGCATCCTCCAGTTCGGCGCCTTCGTCGAGCTGGCCCCCGGCAAGGACGGCATGGTGCACATCTCCAAGCTGGCCGACCGCCGGGTGGAGAAGGTGGAGGACGTGGTCAACATCGGCGACATGATCTGGGTCAAGGTCACCGATATCGACGAGAAGGGCCGCGTCAACCTCTCCTACCGGGACGCCCTGAAGGAGATCAAGGCCAAGAAAGAGGCCGGCGAGCCTATCAAGTAAAGAGCGCATACGGCATAAAAAGGGCCGGACGGAACCATTCCGTCCGGCCCTTTTGCTCTGCAAGAGCATAGCAAACTTGCCCATGCGCCGCTTGCAGCGGCACGGCCATAAGATGACAGCGCGTAGGCCGGTACGGCCCACATGCGCGAACACTTCATGCGCCTAAGCCTTTGCATAGTTTCGCGGCGCGTCCTGTACGCATGGAGGTTCATGCAAATGATGCGGCTGCCCGCTCAGGCCAGCAAAAGCTGAATGCCCAGGTCGGCAATATAGCCCTGCCATTCGGCTGAGAGCTCGTCATCCGTAACGATGATGTCAAAATCGGAGAGGTAGGCGAAAGTCGTGGGACAGATTTTGCTGAACTTGGAGGAGTCCAGCAGCAGGATCTTGGTCTGGCTGCTCTCCATCAGGGCGCTCTTGGCGTTCATCTCATGGGGAGCCACACAGGTGACGTTCAGCTTGCCACTGATGCCGGCGGTGGAGAGGAAGGCCTTGTTTACACAGGTGCGGTTAATAAGGCTGATACCCTCTGGACTATAAAACATCCGGGTGTTGGGATAGAGGTAGCCGCCCGCGCAGATCACGTCGTAGTTCGGATGCGTGGTCAACTGGGCCAGGGTGTTCATGCAGTAGGTGAGCACGGTCAGGTGGACGCCGCTGGGCAGATTTTGTGTGAGGTAGGAGCAGGTGGAGCCGGTATCAATGGCAATGACATCGTTGGGTTCAATGAGGGAGGCGGCTTTTTTGCCGATGCGGGCCTTCCGGTCTCCAAAGTGGAGAACCTCGTAATCCAGATTGTACTCGGGAAGGGTACTGTGGGGGTTCTGGGCGGCGCGATGAATGGCCACGCCGTTGATCAGCTTTACCGTCCCCTGCTGCTCGAGCTGCTTCAGATCCCGGCGGATTGTAATTTCAGATACCCCCAGCTCCACCGCCAGTTCGCGAATCGATACGCCCGTCTTGGCGATCAAAAGCTGGGAGATTTTATCAATACGTATCATCTTTTTGAGACTCATATGGTGCAATCCTCCCATACTTAATTAAATACTAGGGAGAGAATATCATAAAACCGGAACTCTGGCAAGAATAAAGCAAAAATTAGTTGGATATTCTGTACATTTTTTGTAAAGCCAAATTTTAAAAAATGATAATTCAATGCCTTTTATCTCTTTCGGAGAAGATTATTGATAATATACTATCAAATAAAGAGATTATATGAAATTAAAGCTTAAAAAGCAGACTGAAAACTGTAATTTTGAACATTTGTTGACAAGAAAAATGATATAGAATACAATGGAGACAATAAAAAGCAAAATAAATGAAAGGAGCTGCGCCATGGAACTGCGATTGGAGCATCTGGTCAAGGATTTTTCCGGAACCAAGGCGGTGAATGATGTCAGCATTACGATTCAGGACGGCAAGCTGACCGGATTGCTGGGCCCCAGCGGCTGCGGAAAGTCCACGACACTCTACCTCATCTCAGGGCTGGAGTCGCCTACTTCCGGAAGGATTTTCTTTGGAGACAGGGATGTGACGGCCCTGCCCCCAGAAAAGCGGGGCATTGGTCTGGTGTTTCAGAACTATGCCCTCTATCCCCATCTGACGGTGGAGCAAAACATCGCCTTCCCTCTGGTCAACCACAAGGAGGGGAAGGAGGAGATCCGCCGCCGTACCCTGGAGATGGCCAGACTGGTGCAGATCGAGGATCTCCTCAAGCGCAAGCCGGGCCAGCTCTCCGGCGGCCAGCAGCAGCGGGTGGCCATTGCACGGGCGCTGGTCAAGCGGCCTGATATCCTCTTGCTGGACGAACCCCTTTCCAATCTGGACGCCCGCCTGCGATTGGAGATGCGGGAAGAGATTCGCCGCATCCAGACTGAGACGGGCGTCACCACCGTGTTCGTCACCCATGATCAAGAGGAGGCCATGAGTATCACAGATGAGATCGTGCTGATGAGGACCGGCGTGGTGCAGCAGCAGTGTCCACCCCAACAGATGTATTTGAATCCCGCCAACCGCTTTGTGGCAGGCTTTCTGGGGAATCCCCCCATCAATTTCTTTCGGTTGGACGTGTGCGGCGGAACGGTGTGTCTGGCAGAGGACTACATGCTCCGGGTGCACGGCGCGGCGGATGGGCCGGTCCTGGTGGGCATCCGGCCTGAGGCGTGGCGTCTGGGGCAGGGGCTTCGGACTGCGGCTGAGGCTGTGGAGATGCGGGGCAAGGATCTGCTGGTTACCTTCTCACTGGCAGGGGAGCGGGCCCGCGCCATTCTGGACATCACCGCCGGTGTGGCGGCAGGCGACGCCGTGGAGCTGACCCTGGAGCCTCGCCTGGTCTATATCTTTGACCCGGAGACCGGCGCACGGCTGGATGCGGAGGTGGCGGGATGAGGAGCCCCAAGCCGGCCCGCGCAGAAAATCCGCTGGGCAACACCCGGCGCAGCGCCAAGGCATATCTGTATCTGCTCCCTGCCTTTGCGGTTTTGGCGGTCTTTGTGGTCTACCCCATCCTCATGACGCTTCGGATGGGGTTTTACCAGAGTTACGTGTACCTTACCGACACCGGCACGGGCTTCGGCCTCAATTCATTCCGGTACGTGCTTCAGGATCCCGCTTTCGGGCTGGCCGTGCGCAACACCATGTTTATTGTTCTGGTGGGCGTACCTATCACTATTGTGCTCTCCCTGGGGGCAGCCCTGCTCATCAATTCCCTGCTTCGGACCAAGGGACTGTTTCAGACACTCTATTTTCTCCCTTATGTCACCTCCACCCTGGCCATCGGCCTGGTGTTCCGCTGGCTCTTCCACTCGGAATACGGCTACATCAACTTTTTTCTGGAGTTTTTGGGGCTGGAGCCACAGAAGTGGCTGTCCGATCCCAACCTGACCATTGTGGCGGTGACCATTTTTACCATCTGGAGCGGTATGGCGTTTAAGATTGTCCTGTTCCTGGCCGGATTGCAAAAGATCGACCAGCAGTACTACAAGGCCGCCCGGATCGACGGCACTCCAGCGCACCGGATATTCTTCCGCATCACCATGCCCCTGCTCTCCCCCACGTTTTGGATGGTCACCATCGTTTCGGTCATTCATGCCTTTAAGACCTACAACGAGGTCTATGCTATGTTCAGCCGGGAGAGCGCTGGGCCTGGAAACAGCGCCATCACTATGGTCTACTATATTTATGACATGTTTTTCAACCGGGGACAGGTTCACTACGCCTCGGCGGCGGCCATCATCTTTCTGGCCATCGTACTGGCCCTGACGGTGATTCAGAAGTGGGTCTCCAAGCGGTTTGTATACTATGTATAAGGGAGGGTCGGATATGAAACAGAACGTGGGCAAGGCGGTCAAGATCGCCGTTCTGACTGTTGGAGCCTTTGTCATGATCTTCCCGTTTTTGTGGATGCTCTTTACCTCCCTGAAAACACTGCCGGAGTCCATCTCCATCCCGCCAACCCTGTTCCCTGCGGTGCCCCAGTTTGAAAATTACACGGAGGCTCTTGCCGTCGCCCCCTTTGGCCTTTATTTGCGCAACTCCATTATTGTGGCGGGCGGCGGTACCCTCCTTACCCTGGTGCTTACCGTGCTGTCTGCCTACGGCTTTACCATTTACGAATTTCGGGGCAAAAAGCTGCTGTTTCTGCTTTGCCTGTCCACCATGATGATCCCCGCAGAGCTGCTCATCATCCAGAACTTCATCACGATCTCCAAGCTGGGCTGGATGGACACCTTTCAGGGCATTATTCTGCCAACGGTGGCCAGCGGTTTCTATATCTATATGATGCGGGAGTATTTTATGCAGATCCCCTCCATCCTCTACAAAGCGGCCAAGGTGGACGGCTGCAGCGACTGGCGCTACCTCTGGAAAGTCATGATCCCCATGAACAAGAATGCCATTGCCACCATTGGAATTCTGGCCTTTATCAGCCAATGGAATTCCTTTGTCTGGCCCCTTATGGTCACCAAGAGCGATGCCCACCGGGTTATGCCCATCGGTCTGCTCCACTTCCGAGATGCGGTGAGCTCCCAGGTGAATCTGCAGATGGCCGGCGCTACGATCGTCATTGTACCCATGCTGATTTTCTTCCTGGTCTTCCGAAAGCAGATCATCGCCGGCGTGGCGCGGGGCGGCATCAAGGGTTAAGATCCTGCCCGGCCTGCCGGGCTTTGAATAACACAATGAAAGCATATGGCACGAAAGAAAAGAAGGAGGAATTTTCGATGAAACGGAAGCTCATCAGCGTAAGCCTTGCCCTTGCCCTGGGCCTTTCCCTGGCGGCCTGCGGCAGCAAACCGGCCCCCAGCGGGGCCGAAACCCCCGCCGGGGAACTGGGTACCCTTTCCGGCCCTGTGGAACTCCAGTTCTGGCACTCCATCTCCAATCAGAACCACCTGAAGGTTCTGGAGGGGCTGGTGGAGGAGTTCAATGAAACGATAGGAGCCGAGAAGGGTATTACCGTGGTCCCAACCTTTAACGGCAGCAGCAGTGAGCTCTATTCCAGCGTGGTGGGCGCGATCAAGGCGGGCAGCGCCCCTGATGTGACCCTGGCCCTGCGCCCCTATGTGGCTGACTACCTCCAGACCGACTATGTGGTTAACCTGGAGCCCTATATTACAGATCCCAATGTGGGCATGACCGACTACGAGGACATCTTTGAAGGGCTGCGGGAGGCGAACTCCAGCTATGCCAAGGAGGGTATCTATTCCCTGCCGATCCACTCCTACTCCGAGGTGCTCTATTACAACAAGACGTTTTTTGCCGAGCACGGACTCAGTGTTCCCACCACCTGGGATGAGCTGGTGGAAACCTGCCGCGCCATCCGAGACATTACCGGCGCGCCCGCCTTTGGCTGGGACAACCTGGCAGGCAGCTTTATGACCCTGCTGCTCCAAAACGGCGGCCGCTACACCGACCAGAACGGCAATCTGTACTTTGCCACCGAGGACAGCGACATTACCCTGAAGGTGCTTCAGATGTGGCAGGATAACGTGAATGAGGGTATCTGGCGTACTGCGGGGGAGGATCAGTTCTTCTCCGGGCCCTTTGCCAATGAGATGATCCCCATGTATATCGGCGACAGCGTGGAGGCCAGCTATATCCCAGACAAAAATCCCGAGCTGGACTGGGGAACCGCCCCTGTTCCTCAGGTGAGCGAGGATACCGCCGCCAACCTGTCCGCCGGCCATGTCATTATCGCCTTGAATCAGGACGGGAATCAGGACAGAATGTATGCGGCCTATGAATTTATCAAGTTTATGACCTCCCATGACGCCAACCTGGCGGTAGCTGCCGGAAACACCGGCTATCTGCCCATACGCCAGTCCGTGGCGGAGGACCCGGCCTATGAGGCCTATGTGGCCGACGGCCACGAGTACATGCGGGCCGGTGTAGAGCAGAGTGACCGTTATTTCTATGAGCCCGTGTTTACCAATGCTACCACCACCTCCAGCGCCGTCAACAGCGCCGTCAAGACCATGATGCAGGAGGTGGCCGACAACGGCATGGAGCCGGAGCTGGCCCTGGCCAACCTGAAGCAGACCGTCGGCGCCAACTGAAGCGGACTTGGGCAGGGCGGAGACGGAGCATCCGCCTCCGCCCTGCCGCGGCCCCGTGTCCCGGCCCGGGCGCGCAGAAAGGAAACCTGACATGATACCAATTTTTTACCATGACATCGTAACTCCCAGCGGACACCCGGGGGACGAGGTCATATCCGCCCTCCAGAAATTTATTCGCCGGGGGGAGACGGAGCTGGCGGTGCGGGCTGCCTATGAGCTCTACCTGACCGGGGAGGAGCTGACCGCCTACCTGTGGAGACGGTTGTTGGTGATCAGTGCCGAGGACGTGGGCCTGGGGGAGCCCATGGCCCCAGTGGTGGTGGATGCCCTTCACCGAAGCAGCCGGGAGCTCTCCCGGGACAGCTCCGATTATCAACTGCTCTTCGTCCACGCGGTGCGCTATCTGTGCGCCTGCCGGAAGGAGCGGGGCTCCAGCGTGCTTGCCAGTGTGGTTAAGCGGCGCATACGGCGGGGAGACCCCTTTCCCCTGCCTGATTATGTGTATGACATGCACACGCTGACCGGCCAGGAGCGGGGGCGGAACATCGACCACTTCCTGGCCGAGGCCGCCTGTGTCCGGCCGGGGGTCCGGGCTACGGCGGAGGAGCTGGAGGAGACCGAGCGCTGGGAGCGGGAGCTCGTTGCGCTGATGAAAGAGGAAGAGGCCCAACAGGACCGTACTTAAGAAAGGAAGGACCCCATGACAAATCGCACCCTAGTGGTCTCCATTGATGCGCTGATCACAGCGGATATCCCCGTGCTGAAGCAGCTTCCCAACCTGGGGCGCGTGATGGAGCATGCCTCCTGGATTACGGATATCGAATGTATCTATCCCACCTTAACCTATCCCTGCCATGCCACCATCGCCACCGGCTGCTGGCCGGACCGGACTGGCATCAACAATAATGAGATTCCAGATTTTTTTGCAAAGGGACGGATGGACTGGTATTGGTGGCGGGAGGCCATTCAGGTGCCTACCGTGGTGGATTTTGCAAGACAGGCGGGGCTGACTGCCTCTACCGTCACCTGGCCCGTCATGTGCGCCTCAGGAGCGGAGTACAATATTGGCGAGATCTGGGCCCCGCAGGAGGAGGATGACCCGACACCGTGGTTTACCAGGGCCAACAGCCCTGCGGTGGAGGAGATTTTTGAGGCCAATAAGCACATGCTCCGCTGGATGAAGACGCCACAGATGGACGAGTTCGCCGCCAAGTGCGCCGCCGACATCATCCGGGCCCACCGCCCCGACCTGATGCTGCTCCACCTGTCCTACGTTGACCACCAGCGCCACCGCCTGGGCGTGCACGGAGATCTGGAGCACGCCTTCCGCTTTATTGACGGACAGATGGGGCTTGTGCTGGATGCGCTGGAGGAGACCGGCGGCGTGGAGAACACAAATATTGTGCTGCTGGGCGACCACGGTCAGCTCTACTGCGACGAGATGTTCCATCTGAACGCCCTGTTCCACCGGCTGGGCTGGCTCCAGACCGCGGAGGACGGTTCCCTGGCAGACTATCAGGTCTATGCCGCCAACTGTTCGCTCAGCGCACACATCTATCTCCGGCCGGAGGTGGACCGGGAAATGGTGTATTGCGTCCTGCTGGAGCAACAGAAGAAGTACCCCAAATACCTGGAGCGGATCTTTACCAAAGAGGAGGCCGCGCAGATGCACCTGACCGGCGATTTTGACTTTGTCATTGAAGCCGGCGACCGGGTGTGCTTTGGAAGGGCCCTGGATGGGGAGCAACTTATCACCAGTGTCAACGACATAAAGGAATATAAGCCATCGGTCTCCACCCACGGCCACCTGCCCTGGAAGGGGGACAAGCCCCCCTTCATCGTTGCCGGGCCCAATGCTGTATCCGGCAGGATAATCCACGGCGGGAGGCTCATTGACCACGCGCCCACCATCCTCCGTCTGCTGGGGCTGGAACCCATAGGAATGGACGGGCATCCGGTGGATGCCCTGGTGCGGCCCTGATGGGAAGAGGGTTACAGGCTGCCCCGGGGCTTGTCTGTTTTGATCTGGACGGCACGCTCTACCACGACGACCGTATCTACCTGCGAATGATCGACTACTACTTTGCCGGTACTCCATGGGAGAAGGAGATCGGGTCTGTAAAGGCGGAGATGAGCCGGGTGCTGGCGGGAGGCAATCCGGCCTTCCGCTGCGGCCGGTTTGCCCCCAAGGAATGGGGGGTGTGTCCTGGCCCGGCCGCCGCGCTGCTGGCTGTGCCCACCGAGGCCGCACTCCTGCGTCCGGACCCCTCGCCCTGGCTGGACCGGAGATGCTGGTCCTATATCTCCGACGGCTGGAGCCTGGCCATGTACCTGGCCCGGCGTATCGGCTGGGACGGTGAGGCGTTCTGGGAGCGGTTCCAGTTGGCCCGGCGGGATCTGCTGACCGACGGGGTGGGCCCCCAACCGGATCCGGTGCTGGCCGGGCGGCTTCTCCGCCTGCGGGACCGCGGCATCCGGCTTGTGCTGTGCTCAAATTCCAGGCGGGAGGGAGGAGAGGCGCTTCTGGCCCGGCTGGGGCTGCTGGGGTGCTTTGACGAGCAGATTTTTGACGCGGAGAAGCCCCACGCCACTCCGAAACGTATGGAAGGGTGGAGTGCCCGCTGGGGGATACCATCTGACGCGATGCTGTTTGTGGGGGACCAGGGATACGGCGACCTGTACGCCGGCCTGCGGGCCGGAGCGCGCACCCTGCGGGTTTCTCCATACCCAGCGGATGATGAGGGCCTTTGGGATGCCTGCATCCGCACGCAGGAGGAGCTGAAGGAGCTGCTGGCCGCCTGGTGCTGAAGCCGGGCAGTCCAGCCCGGCGGGAGGACATTCTGCATACAGGCCGGACGGAGGAGAGCCCCCGCCCGGCCTGCTGTTTTTCCCGCGGATTTTCCGGCTGACAAGTGGGACGGAATGTGATATAGTGTTGTAACCCAAACGAGAACAGGAAAGGAGAGCGCGGCCATGAAAAAGAAGGTGGTGGGCTACCTGGCGCTGATCCTGGCCATCACGGCGGTGGTACTGCTCCTGATTGCCCTGCGCGGGGCGTAAACGGCACGGTATTTGTCCATACTAAGCGCGAAAATATAGAGAAGTGCGAGGTTACAATGGTTTGATGTATGAAAAAAAGACGCTCCCCAACGGGGTGCGTATCCTGACGGAGCATGTGCCGGGGGTGCGCTCGGTTTCCCTGGGCATCTGGGTGGGGACCGGCTCCCGCCATGAGAGCGCGGGGGAGAACGGGGCGGCCCATTTCATCGAGCACATGCTCTTCAAGGGAACCCGGAGCCGCACCGCCGCCCAGTTGGCGGAGGAGATGGACGCCGTGGGCGGCCAGATCAACGCCTTCACCACCAAGGAGTGCACCTGCTTCTATGCCCGGGTGCTGGACACCCACCTGGCCCGGGCGGCGGACATCCTGTGCGACATGTTCTTCCACTCCCGGTTCGACGACGCCGACGTGGAGACCGAGCGGGGGGTGATCCTGGAGGAGATCGGCATGTACGAGGACAACCCGGAGGATCTCTGCGCTGAGCGGCTGGCCGGGGCGGTATTCAAGGGCTCCCCCCTGGCCCGGCCCATCCTGGGACGAAAGGCCACCCTGGACAAGATGGACGGGGCGTGGCTGCGGGCGTACCAGCGCGCCCACTACCGGCCCGACCGCATCGTGGTGGCCCTGGCGGGCAGCTTTACCGACGCCGACGCCGCGGAACTGGCCGGGCGCTTTGCCGGCCTGGAGGCGCGGCCCCACACCGCTGCGAGGGCCGCCGCCTATGTGCCCGGGGTGGTGGTGAAGAAGAAGGCCATCGAGCAGAACCACCTGACCCTGGCTTTCCCCGGCCTGTCCTTCGCCGACCCCCGGCGGTTCCAGCTCCAGCTCCTGTCCTCCATCCTGGGGGGCGGCATGTCCTCCCGCCTGTTCCAGCAGGTGCGGGAGCAGAAGGGGCTTTGCTACTCCATCTACTCCTACGGCACCTGCCATGACAATACCGGCTACTTCGGCGTCTACACCGCCCTGGGGCGGGAGACCGAGGGACAGGCGCTGGACACCATTTTGGCCGTGATCCGGGAGCTGACCGAGCACGGCGTCACCCAGGCCGAGCTCGACCGGGCCCGGGAGCAGTCCAAGGCCAACGTGCTCATGGGGCTGGAGTCCACCCAGTCCCACATGAGCAGCTTGGGCCGGGGCGAGCTGCTCCAGGGCGAGGTGCTGGACGAGGACGCCATCATCGCTGCCTACGACGCGGTGACGCGGGCGGACGTGCAGGCCCTGGCCGGAGAGCTGTTCCGGTTTGAAAACGCCTCCCTCTCCGCCGTGGGGCGGGTGGGGAGCGCCGACGCCTATCGGGCGCTGCTGCACTGAAATCAAGCTCAAAACGGAGGACGGCCTTTTGCCGTCCTCCGTTTTTGCACGCCTTGGGAAGAGAAAGGGCGGATTTAAATTGAAGTTTCCACAAAACCGTGATAGGATGTGGAAAACAGGAGGGAAAACCAACGGGGGTTCACGGGAGGAGGATGGCGATATGGAGAAGAGGAGATGGAGAACACGGCTGATCGTTGTGGCGGTTCTGGCGGTCCTGGTGCTGGTGTTCGGCCCCAAGAAGCTGGGCTGGCTGGTTCCGGGGCCGGATGAGGCGGTAACGGGCTATGTCATGTATGAACTCTTTTCCGGCAGCGGGGCCCATGACCCCGCCGGGGAGGGGCTGGAGGAGCTGCGCACCGTTCTGGACGATACCTGGGTGCTCTGGTGGGGGGTCTCCAACTCAATCCCCATGAAGGACAGGGAGGACCACCCCTTCTGGCTGGAGATTTACACAGAGGAGCGGATTCCTGCGGCCACCTTCTGCCTGGGTTCCGACGGGCTGCTGTATGAGGGAAAGCTGCGCTTCCGCCCGCTGAACGCCGACCTGCTGGCGGCGCTGGAGCCGTTGGCGGAGCAATGGGAACAGGAACACAAAAATGGAGGAGACGGGTGAACCGTCTCCTCCGTTTGCAATCGTTTTATCCAATCTTTGGATAGCCTACGGATTCATCCAGACGGTATTGGAGCGCCGACCAGGTGATGTCCACCGTCTCGTCCGGGTTGTGATTGAGTTTCAGCAGGTGCGGGAGCAGAAGGGGCTTTGCTACTCCATCTACTCCTACGGCACCTGCCATGACAATACCGGCTACTTCGGCGTCTACACCGCCCTGGGGCGGGAGACCGAGGGACAGGCGCTGGACACCATTTTGGCCGTGATCCGGGAGCCGACCGAGCACGGCGTCACCCAGGCCGAGTTGGACCGGGCCCGGGAGCAGTCCAAGGCCAACGTGCTCATGGGGCTGGAGTCCGCCCAGTCCCACATGAGCAGCCTGGGCCGGGGCGAGGTGCTGGACGAGGACGCCATCATCGCCGACCGCCCCGCGCTTTGGGGCGGGCGGCTTTTCTGTTCCCACCCTGCCTTCCCCTGGGGGAAGGTGCCCCGGAGGGGCGGATGAGGGGAGAACTGGCAATCTTAAACCAAACTTAAGGGAAATGTAAGGAAGTTTTTGTGCGGTTATACTACGATGGCAATGCGGGAGAGGAGGTTCCAGAGATTCCCCCTCAGACGGCTTCTTATCGGACTTGCAGAGAATATGCGTGGTTTTCCTTGTAACACAAAACACAAAGAGGCCTCAGCCTGCGCGTAGAGGGAGGATTTAGCCGGCAAACGTCAACCGAGGCATTCAATGAAAGAAGGGGAAAATATGAAATTAATCAAAAGAATTACTGCATATCTATTGACCTTTAGCATTTTATTGAGCATCGGTTCGTCTGTAGTGGCTGCCGCAGTGGCGCCTGTCGAGCAGGAATATCCAGCGCATGAAGACCCGTCACAGGAAATGTTAACTGATCTGGAGCAAAAGGGGGTACAAATTAATCACGTTAAAGATTCGAGCCTAATAACAAATATCAAAAATCCTAGTAACGGGAAACTCTCATTTACTATTAAGATTCCAGCAAACCAAACACTGTACTATAAGGTAGAGTTAATTCCTAGCAAACGGGCAGGCGCTATTGAAACACCTAAAAATGCATCTTATTACAATAGCTCTAATAGGACAGTTACAAAGACAATCACTGTGGATGTAAAGCATTTCTCTCCTAACTATGTTATAACAGCAAACTATACAACAGGTAATTCCAGAATTAAAACGGTCTATGAAGATGAGGAAAAAGTAGCTAGTAAGTTGGTAAAACAAATTACCTCGAAACCATTTGTTTGGACTCAGGCGGAACTTGATAAATATAATGCGGGTAAGACAATTAGTTGGGCTGTGACATTTGCCACATTAGAATTTGTATCAATTGAAATAGGGGCCCTATTGAAAGGAGCTGAAACGATTGGGACTGCACTTAATATTGGGTGGTCGTTTATTGGAGATGGAGGAGTGCCCTCTACAGAAAGTCCTACCCAATATGAACTTGATATGGTACCTAGACTAGGACTAAAATATCAAGTAAGCTATATTCCTACAAATAGTGGAATAAGCAGAAAGATATTAGTTACTTTGCCAGATGGACGTAGCTCAACATACAGTTTAGGTACCTATCCAAGCGGCATCACAATTAGGATCCCGACTTGAGGAATTTGGCCAATGAAACACAGAAATCCAAAGAAGCTGGCACAGAGGATTGTCGGAATCATCCTATTGACCGGCGGCAATCTGATAGCTACGACGCTGTACCTCCCGGAATTCCGCTACGTACCGGAGCTGTTTGAGCGATTGCAGATGTATCGTGCAATCGCACTTGTGCTTGGTATTACAGGTGCCATTATCTTTGCGAGATCTTTTAAAACAAAATAAGTTGCTTCGGAGGCAATAATCAGGCAGAGGAGTGTTGACACTCCTCTGCCTGATTTTATAGCGTCTGTTTTCTCAACAGCCGGATATCCTCCCCATAGAAGGGGAGCACGCGGTACTCTCCCTCCAGGCGGGAGGCGATCTGGGGGGTATAACGGGCGCGCACCTGATCCATGGTCAGGTTGGAGGAGATCACCGTCCGCTTGTCCGCCGTCAGGCGGGTGTTGATGAGGGTGTAGAGGGCGGACTGGACAAAGGGGGTGGAAAGCTCGCTGCCCAGATCGTCCAGAATCAGCAGGTCGCAGCCCAGGTAGCGGCGGGTCTCGTCCTTGGCCTCCCCAGCCTCCAGCCGGTCCCGGGCGAACTTCTGCTCCTCGAAGCGGGTGAAGATGTTTACCGCCGTGTCGTACACCACGGAGAAGCCGCTCTCCGACACGGTGCGGGCGATGCAGGCCGAGAGGAAGGTCTTGCCCAGCCCCGGCGCGCCGGTGAGGAACAGGTTGCGGAAGTAGAACCGGCCGAACTTCCGGGCATAGCTGGAGCACACGTCGAAGATAAACTCCATGTTCTCCCGGGGGGAGAGGGACTCCCCCGGCCAGGGCAGGGGGGAGTAGTAGTCCAGGGAGAAGGAGTCAAAGGACTGCTCCCCCAGATCCAGCAGCTTGGACAGCTCCCTGATCTGCTCCTCGGTGCACAGCGCCTTAAGGCAGGCGCACATATTGGCCCCCACCCAGCCGGTGTCGCTGCACTTGGGGCAGGCGGGCTTGTCGTCGAGGGCGTCGGCGGGATAGCCGTGCTCGGTCAGCAGCGCCGCCTTCTCCGCCTGGAGGCTCAGGTTTTTATCCCGGATCACCCCGATGGCGGGCACCGGATCGCTGCCGTCCCGCAGGGAGGCGGCGATGATCTGGGTGATGGTGCGCCGCAGCTCCCGGTCGATGGCCGCCACCCGGGGCAGCTTGGCGTAAATCTCGGAGCGCAGGCGCTCCTGCGCCTCCTCCCGGGCCTTCCGCTGGGCCTCCAGCCGGGCGGTGGCCCGGCGCAGGACGCTCTGCTCGTATCCCATGGCTTACTCTCCCTCCGTCTCCTGCTGGCGGCGCAGGAACTCCCGCATCCGCTCCAAGTCCTCCCGCACCCGCTGGTCGGCCTCGCCGGGGGCGGCGGGGCGGCCCTGCATGGCGGGCTGGGCCGCCGGGCGGCGCTGCCGGTCGCCCGCCTCCACCTCCGCCAGGGTGTGCAGGTTCTTCCGGTGCCAGCCGCACAGAATGCCGTTCATGTAGTCCCAGTCCATCTTCTGCTTCTTGTAGACCGTCTTTTCGTAGGCCAGGCGGAGCACCTCGTCGGCAAAGCCCATGTCCGTCCAGGCCGCCACCTTCTTCCGCTCCTTCTCCACCAGGGGGCGGGGCGGCTGATCCAGCAGGCGGAGAATCTCCCCCTCCCGGCTACGGTAGAGGGCCTGCTTCTTCAGGTGGGCCTCGGCGGCCTGGGCCGTGTCCACCCCCAGCCGCCGCCACACGAAGCCCTCCTTCTGAATCTGGCTCATGCGGGGCTTGCGGCCGGGGCCGTACTTCCGCTGAAACTCCTCCACGCACCAGCTCACCAGCAGGCAGATCACCTCCGCCGGCAGGGCCAGGTAGTCGTAGAGGGTGTACAGGCTCTTCAAGTCCGACGTGGACAAGATCTTGCCCAGACGCCGCTGCACCTCGTTCACCAGGCCGGGGAAGGAGGAGGCGCCGTCCTCCAGCTCCCGCGTGATGTCGGCGGCGGTGTACTCCGGCGGGCCCTCCGGCTCCATCCGGGCGGGGGCCTCCGGCGCGGCCGTGCCGTCCGCCAGGCCCAGCCCGACCAGGGCGGACAGGGCCGCCTCCAGCCGGGGCACGTCCCACTTCAGCGCCCGGCGGGCCGCCTCCGGCTCCAGCCGTCCGCCCCGGCGCAGCAACCACAGGTACAGCAGCGCTGCGTCCCCGTTTCCCGCGCCCATCAGCCGGTCGGCCGCCCGGGCCGTCATGGATAGAATGTCACCGGGCAGCAGCAGCTCGGCCATGTGAATCCCCCGTTCCTCTCTGGTTTCCCGCCTATTATAGCATAAAACTACGCGCGGTGTATACTGTGGATATCGGCCCCCTGCGTGGCGTGCGGCGTAGGGGCAAGCGGGGCCGCGGCCATATGGGAAGGGAGAAAATGCAGGCTGGGTGCCCACACCCGCCCGCGGGCGGCCACAAGGGCCGCCCCTACACAGAAGCGCGGAGCGCCCGGGAGCAGGGAAACAGCGAGACCCGCAGGCGAAAAAGCAGTTGCGCCGCAGGCGCAAGGTGTTTTTTGCGGAGGGACGAGCAGTTGCCCGTCGCGGAGGGCGCGCAGCGTGACAACACAGAAGCGCGGAGCCGTCGTGAGCCGCGGCACAGTGAGCCGCGCAGGCCGGAAAACAGGCCGGCCGAAGCCCGGCGGCATTTCCGGCGGAGCGGGGAATAGTGACCGCGTCGCGAACAGGCAGAGCGTGACAGAAAGCGCGGAGCCGTCGTGAGCAGCGGCACAGGTTGCCGTCCGGGCGGGAAAATGAAAATTCATGAAGATTTCATTTCTCATCCGGGCGGAACTATGGTATAATAGCCGCAAAGCGGCTATTACACTTGCATTTCAGCCGTTTTTCCCGCCCCTTGCGGGGCAACCGAAAAACAGAGCGCATTATACCATTCCGCTGATGCTTCCTGGTATAATGTCCGAATCCTAAATCACTATGGTCAGGAGGGGTTTCCATGAAAAACCGTGTCACCGTCACCATCGCCGGACAGGAGTATACGCTGGTGGGCACCGAGGAGGCGAGCTACACCGAGAAGGTGGCCGCCCACGTGGACGCCAAGGTGGAGGAGGTTTTGAGCGGAGCCCATGTGTCCCTGGTGGATGGGGCCATCCTGGCGGCGGTCAACATTGCCGACGAGTACTTCAAGGAGGTGGAGGCCGCCGAGAATCTGCGCCGCCAGCTCAAGGAGTACCTGGAGGAGGCCACCAAGATGAAGCTGGAGCTGTCCGAGGCCAAGCGGGAGATCTTCAAGCTGCAGAACAAGAAGTAAGAGAGCGGAGCGGGCGGCTTTGGCCGCCCCCGCCAGGGAGGATTCCGTCTATGCTGGAATTGCTCGCCCCCGCCGGGTCCATGGAGGCCGTGGCGGCGGCTGTTCAGAACGGCACCGACGCCGTCTATCTGGGATACGGGGACTTTAACGCCCGCCGCAACGCGAAAAATTTCTCGGAGGAGGAGTTTGCGGCGGCGGTTTCTTATTGCCACCTGCGGGGGGCAAAGGTCTACCTGACCCTCAACACCCTGCTCACCGACCGGGAGCTGCCCAAGGCGGCGGAGGTGGCCGCCCAGGCCAGCGCCATCGGCGCCGACGCGGTGCTCATTCAGGATCTGGGCGTGCTGCGGATGCTCCGCCAGGTTGCCCCCGATCTGCCCGTCCACGCCTCCACACAGATGACCCTCCACAACCTGGACGGGGTGAAGATGGCCGCCGATCTGGGCCTCACCCGGGCGGTGCTCTCCCGGGAGCTGAGCCGGGATCAGATTGAATACATCTGCCAGCGCGCCCCCATCGAAATCGAGGTCTTCGCCCACGGGGCCCTGTGCATGTGCTACTCGGGACAGTGCTTTCTCTCCTCCGTCATCGGCGGGCGCAGCGGCAACCGGGGCCTGTGCGCCCAGCCCTGCCGCCTCAAGTACGGCTGGATGGACAAGGCCGACGCCTACCCCCTCTCCCTCAAGGATCTGTCCCTGGCGGGACACCTGCGGGAGCTGCGCAGGATGGGGGTGGCCTGCGTCAAGCTGGAGGGCCGCATGAAGCGGCCGGAGTACGTGGCCGTGGTCACCGGCATCTACGCCCGGGCCATCAAGGAGGATCGGGAGCCGACGGAGGAGGAGCTGGAGCAGCTCCGGGCCGCCTTCTCCCGCCAGGGCTTCACCCAGGGCTACTACCTGGATCAGCAGGGGCCGGACATGTTCGGCGTGCGGGAGGAGACCAGGGAGCCGAAGGAGCTCTTCGCCGCCGCCCGTAATACCTACCAGAGCGGGGAGGCCCAGCGGGTGCCCGTCACCTTCTACGCCATGCTCCGCCCCGGCGAGCCCGCCCGCGTGGGGGTGGAGGATCCGGACGGCCGGGTGGCGACGGTGGAGGGCCCGGTGCCCGAGGCCGCCCGCACCCGCCCCCTGACGGCGGAGGCGGTCACCACCCAGCTCTCCCGCACCGGCGGCACCCCCTACCGCTGCGGGCAGGTGCGCGCCCTGGTGGAGGAGAACCTGTCCCTCCCCCTGGCCGCCCTCAACGCCCTGCGGCGGGAGGCCCTGGAGAAGCTCTCCGTCCAGAGGCAGGAGCCGCCCCGCCGCCGCGCCGGGGAGTACCACGCCGGCGCCCGCTATGAGAACCGGCGGGAGGAGCCGGTGCTGACCATCTCCGTGCGGAGGGCGGAACAGCTCACCGACGAGCTGCTCCGCCTCAGGCCCGCCCTGGTGTACGTCCCGCTGGACGAGCTGGCCGCCCACCTGGAGAAGGCCGCCGGCACGGAGCACACCTCCATCGGGGTGAGCCTGCCCCGGGTGGCCTGGGACCGGGAGTACCCCGGCCTGCGGGAAAAGCTGGAGCAGGTGCGCGCTTTGGGGGTAAAAGACGCCCTGCTGGGCAACCTTGGTATGTTCCCCATCGCCCGGGAGCTGGGCTTCACCCTGCGGGGGGACTTCGGCCTGGAGATCTACAACGCCCAGGCCCTCAAGGAGTACAAGCGGCTGGGCCTCCAGTCGGCCACCCTCTCCTTTGAGCTGAAGCTGGCCCAGATCCGCGACCTCTCCAAATGCCTGGACACCGAGCTGATCACCTACGGCCGCCTGCCCCTGATGCTGATGGAGAACTGCATCATCAAAAACCGCACCGGCTCCTGCGGCTGCCAGAACACCAACATCCTCACTGACCGGAAGGGCGCCCGCTTCCCGGTGGTGAGCGCCCCCGGCTGCCGCAACGAGCTGCTCAACTCCCAGAAGCTCTTCCTGGCGGACAAGGCCGCCGACTACCGCCGCATCGGCCTGTGGGCCCAGCGGCTGCTCTTTACCACCGAAAATCCACGGGAGTGCGTGCAGGTGGCCCAGCGCTATCTGGAGCAGGGGAGCTGGGCTCCCAACGAGTACACCCGCGGGCTATACTATCGAGATGTGGAGTGAACCCCATGAAGCTGAAGATCAAGGCCGTATCGGACAAGATCGGCAAGGACATCCCCTGCCCCTTCTACGCCACCGCCGGCGCGGCGGCCATGGACCTGTGCGCCTGCGTGGACGCGCCGGTGGAGGTGGCCCCCCGCGCCCTGGTGAGCATCCCCACCGGCATCGCCATCGCCCTGCCCTCGGCGGAGTATGTGGCCCTGGTGTTCGCCCGCTCCGGCCTGGGCATCAAGCACGGAATTGCCCTCTCCAACGGGGTGGGCGTCATTGACAGCGACTACCGGGGGGAGATCCGGGTGGGGCTGACCAACCTGTCCGACACCCCCTACACCGTCCGGCCCGGCGACCGCATCGCCCAGCTGGCCGTCATGCCCGTGGTGCAGGCCGAGCTGGAGCGGGTGGACAGCCTGGACGAAACCGGGCGGGGGACCGGCGGCTTCGGCTCCACCGGAAAGTAAGGGCAGACGCAGCAGACCGGTGCGGGCCGCCGGGACGTGTAGGGGCGGGGCTCGTCCCCGCCCGCGGGCGGCCACAAGGGCCGCCCCTACAGGGCAGACACAGCGAACCGATGCAGGCCGCCGGGATGTGTAGGGGCGGGCGCCCACACCCGCCCGCGAAAGATCATGGAACCGGGCGGAGCGCCGCGGCTGCCGCGCCCCTCCGGCCAATTAGGAAAGGAACAGAAGTATGGAGATCATCCTGGCCTCCCAGTCGCCCCGGCGGCGGGAGCTTTTGGAGCGCATGGGGGTAAAGAACTTTCGCATCGTCACCCCCGATATTGACGAGCACATGGAGCGGGAGTTGCCCCCGGAGGAGCTGGTGCGCCGCATCTCGGCGGAGAAGGCCCGGGCCGTGCGGGAGCAGGCAGGCATGGATGCGGTGGTGATCGCCGCCGATACGGTGGTGGCCCTGGACGGGGCGGTGCTGGGCAAGCCCGCGGATGAGCTAGAGGCTTTCAAGATGCTCTCCACCCTCTCCGGCTGCCGCCACCAGGTCTATACCGGCCTTACCGTCCTGCGGGGGGAGGAGCGGCACACCGTCAGCGAGGAGACCACCGTCGCCTTCCGGGAGCTGAGCGAGGAGGAGATCTCCTGCTACATCCAGACCGGAGAGCCCATGGACAAGGCGGGGGCCTACGGTATCCAGGGCTTTGGGGCTCTGCTCATTGAAGGCATCCAGGGGGATTACTACAATGTCATGGGCCTGCCCGTGTGCCGCCTGGGCGGCATCCTGCGCCAGCTCGGCGTGGACTGCCTGCGCTTGGCGGCGGGCGAGCGGGACAGCGACTGAGAGAGAGGGAACGGACAGACGTGAAGGATTTTTTCCGGCACAACGGAATCCTGATTTTAATCGCAGCCATTCTGCTGGCCCTGGTGACGGCGGTGGTGTCGATGCTGTTCGGCGGTGTGGCTGACCCCCTGTCCAACCTGGTGGGAATCGTCACCACGCCGGTGCGCAACGGTATTACCGCAGTGACCAACTGGGCGGAGGAGAAGTACAACGATGCCTTCGAGCTGGAGCAGATGAAGGAGGAGCTGGCCGGGCTGAAACAGCGCAACGCCGAGCTGGAGGCCCAGGCCCGGGAGGCGGAGGCCGCCCTCCAGGAGAACGAGCGCCTGCGCAACCTGCTGGAGCTCCAGCCCAAGGAGTGGTCCTGCGACAAGGCCGCCGCCATGGTCACCGCCCGCTCCACCTCCAACTGGGAGTCCACCCTCACCATTGGCAAGGGCAGCGCTGCGGGGATTGCCGTGGATGACTGCGTGGTGGACGAGTACTGGAACCTGGTGGGCGTGGTGGCGGAGGTGGGGGAGAACTGGGCCACCGTGCGTACCCTCGTTGACTCGGACACCGAGATGGGCGGCCAGCTCGCCCGAACCGGCGGCGCGGCCATCCTGGAGGGAGACTTTGCCCTCATGGGGGAGGGCAGGCTCAAGCTGACTTATCTGCCGGAGAACAGCGAGCTCATCGCCGGGGATCTGGTGACCACCTCCGGCCGGGGCGGGGTATACCCCGCCGGGCTGGTGGCCGGGCACGTGGAGGAGGTGCGCACCGACGCCTCCGGCATGACCCGCTACGCCGTTATTGCGCCGGAGACCGATCTGGACGGCCTCCAGCAGGTCTTTGTGATCACCGACTTTACCGTCAACGAATAAATGGGACGTGGCCGGAAAGGGGGGAAGCGCCGGTGACCAGACAGGATTTTCTCATTAAATGGGGCGTATACGCCCTGGCTCTGGTGCCCGTATGGTTCCTGGAGCTGTTTGTGCTCAACCGCTTTCCCCTCTTTGGGGTGGCCCCTATGCTCCTGCCCCTGGCTGCCGTGTGCGTGGCGGTGCTGGAGGGCACCACAGCGGGGGCGGGCTTCGGCCTGTTCGTGGGCATCCTGTGCGACGCGGCCTACTTCAACACCGACGGAGCCATGACGGTGGGGCTGTGCCTCATCGGCGTGGGGGCCGGCGCCCTGGCCCAGTATGTGCTGCGCCAGAACCTGGTGGGCTGCCTGTTGTGCTCCTTCGCGGCGCTGGCGCTCATCGACGGGGTGCGCATCGCCGCCCGCCTGCTGGCCGGGCGGGGGGAGCTGGCCGCCATGCTCGGCCTGGCCGGACGGGAGATTCTCTGGTCCCTGGTCTTTGTGTTCCCGGTGTACGCCCTGTTCCTGTGGGTGTTCCGCCGGGTGCCGAAAAAAACCGTGCTGTAAAGACAGGCCGCCCCGCTGTCGAACGCGGGGTGGCCTCATAGACTGAAAAAGGGGGCCCGCCATGGAGGGCAGACAATTCAACCGCCGCACCCTCGCCATCCTGGTGGTGCTTACGGCACTGCTGCTGCTGTTTTTTGGGGTGCTCTACAACCTGCAGGTGCTCCATGTGGACGACTACCGGGCCCAGAGCGTGGTCAAGATTGCCAACCGGAAGACGGTGGAGGCCGCCCGTGGGGAGCTGCTGGACCGCTACGGCCGGAGCATGGTGACCAACCGTGCCACCTACCAGCTCACGCTGAATACCGGTGTGATGGGGGAGGAGGCGGTGCGCAACGCCAACCTGCTGGAGCTGCTCAACATCTGCCGGGACAACGGCCTGACCTGGACCGACACCCTGGCCGTCTCAACGGCAGCCCCCTTCACCTACACCAGCGACACCCCTCTGGCCTACGAGAAGGAGGGGGGCGGCGTGGCCCTGACCCGGCTGGGACGGCTGCTCAACGCCCTCCCTATGAAAAAGGAGCTGAAAAGCAGCCTGAACCTGCCCACCACCGAGCAGGTAGAGGCCGCCAAGACCCTGGACGATATCCCCGCCGGGCCCACGGCGGAGGAGCTGATCGCCGCCCTGCGCACCTACTTTGAGATTGACCCGTCCTGGTCGGACGCCGATGCCCGGGCCCTGATCGGTGTGCTCTACGAGACCAATCTGCGCACCTACAGCATCAACCAGCAGGCGTACATCTTTGCCCAGGATGTGAATATTGATGTCATCTCTGCGGTGAAAGAGCGCCGGCTTACCGGCGTTACCATCGAAACCACCACCGTCCGTCAGTACAACACTGTAGCCGCAGCCCACCTGCTGGGCCATGTGGGAGACATCCAGTCCAGCAACTGGGACTACTACCGGGAGCAGGGCTACAGCATGAACGACAAGGTGGGCATCGACGGGGCGGAGAACGCCTTTGAGGAGTATCTGCGTGGGGAGTCAGGGGTTCAGATCCAGGAGCTGTCCACCAGCGGAAAGGTGGTAAGCGAGTACTGGCGCATCGACCCCGAGACCGGAGAGGAGCAGATCCCCAAGCCGGGGGACAACGTTCTGCTCACTCTGGACCTCCGCCTCCAGGAGAAGGTGGAGGAGATTCTGGCCAACACCATCGAGACTCTGGAGTCGGAGGATACCGGGGGCGGCGCGGTGGTGGTGGAGAGTGTCAAGACGGGGGAGATCCTGGCGATGGCCTCCTATCCCACCTACGATCTGTCCCAGATCTACAGCAACACCGCCCTCTTTAACGAGGCCAGGGATAACCCGCTGAGGCCCTTTACCAACCGAGCCACCCAGGAGTTTTACTATCCCGGTTCCACCTTCAAGCCGCTGGTGGCCCTCGCCGCGCTGGAGGAGGGACTGACCACGCCCACGGAGAAAATTCAGGACACCGGCCGCCTCCAGCTCCCCGAGGAGGAGCACTACCCCTACGGCGATTTCCATCCCCAGTGCTGGATCTACCGCCAGTACGGAGGCAACCACGGGTGGGAGGATCTGGCCGACGCCCTGCGGGACTCCTGCAACATCTACTTTTACACCATGGGACACCGGCTGGGCATTGACAAGATCGACGAGTACGCTTCCCTGTTCGGCCTGGGAGAGTACACCGGTATCGAACTGCCCGAGGTGAAGGGCTATGTGGCCGGACCGGCCACCAGCGAGGCCCTGGGGGTGGAGTGGTACGGCGGCAACCTGCTCAACGCCGCCATCGGCCAGGACAACACCCAGGTTACCCCCCTTCAGCTGGCCAACTATATCGTTACCCTGCTCAACGGCGGCGATCACTTCGTGCCCCACCTGCTCAAGTCCGTCAAGTCCAGCGACTACTCGGAGACGGTGTATGAGCAGCAGCCCGAGGTGAAAAACCACATTGCTCTCGACCCCGCCAACGTGGAGGCGGTGAAGCGGGGCATGTGGGAGGTGGCCAACGACCCCAAGAGCACCGTGGACCAGTACCTGAGCAACCTGGCGGTGGAGGTGGGCGCCAAGACCGGCTCCGCCCAGGTGGGCTCGGCGGACAAGGAGGCCGACGCCGTCTTCACCCTGTTCGCCCCCTATGACGACCCGGAGATCGTCATCTCCATCGTGGTGGAGGGCGGTGCCTCGGGCGGAAATCTGGCCCAGGCCGCCGGCGAGATTGTCAACTACTATTTCAGCGCGGAGCATACTGTGGAATCGGTGGACGCCGAGAACACCCTGCTCCGCTGAAGGGAGCCGTTCCTTGTGTGTGATCCCCAGACCTTTGACAGCCGGGACAGCCGGTATAAGCGCCCCTATGGCGCCGTGCCCTCCGGCACCCGGGTAGAGCTGGCCCTCCGCCCGCCCCGGGCCGGGGGATTTTCTGCCGCCACCCTTATCGCCTACTTTGAGCACCGGGACGAGGAGCGCCGGGAGCTGCCCATGCCCTGGCGGGGCCTGGAGGGGGACCGGGATGTGTTTGCCGTAACCCTGGAGACCGGGGACTATGTGGGCCTGGTGTGGTACTCCTTCCGCCTGGAGGGCCTGGACGGCCGCAGGGAGGAGCTGGGGCCCTTCCAGCTCACGGTGTACGACGGGGCGGAGGAGGTGCCCGCCTGGTTCGGAGAGGGCGTCACCTATCAGATCTTCCCTGACCGCTTCCGCCGCACCCGGGTTCCCGATCCCACCGGCACGGTGGGAGGGCGGAGCGTCCACACCGGCTGGGAGGAGGAGCCGGCCTACCGCCCCGACTCGAACGGCGAGGTGCGCAACCGGGACTTCTTCGGCGGCGATCTGGCCGGCGTGCGGGAGAAGCTGGGCTACCTGCGGGGCCTGGGGGTGGATACCCTCTACTTCTGCCCCATCTTCGAGGCCCCGGAGAACCACCGCTACGGCACCGGGGACTATGAGAAGATCGACCCCATGCTGGGCACCGAGGCCGACTTCCGCGCCCTGTGCGCCGACGCCCACGCCCTGGGCATGCGGGTGGTGCTGGACGGCGTGTTCAACCACCAGGGCTTTGTCAGCCGCTATTTCAACGGCGACGGCTCCTATGAGAGCATAGGGGCCGTTCAGTCCCAGGATAGCCCCTATTACCCCTGGTACCACTTCTCACACTGGCCGGACAAATACGACTCCTGGTGGGGCATCTACTCCCTCCCCGCCGTCAATGAGGCCGACCCCTCCTACCGCCGGTATATCTTCGGCGGCGCGGACAGCATCATCCGCCGCTGGCTGGCCGCCGGGGCGGACGGCTGGCGGCTGGACGTGGCCGACGAGCTGCCCGACGACTTTATCCACGGCATCCACGCCGCCGCCCGGCAGGCCAAGCCGGAGGCGGTAATCATCGGCGAGGTGTGGGAGGACGGCTCCAACAAGATTGCCTACGGCGTGCGCCGCCGGCACATCCTGGGGGGCCACTGTGACGGGCTGATGAACTACCCCTTCCGAAACGCACTGGTGTCCTTCCTGCTGGGCGAGGACGCCTTCCGCTTCCGGCAGGCCATGGAGACCCTGCGGGAGAACTACCCGCCCTTCGCCTGGCGCTCGGCCATGAACTTCCTGGGCACCCACGACACCCCCCGCATCCTCACCCTGCTGGGCACGGGGGGCGACGGGCGGGAGCACGACAAGGACTGGCGGGCGGCCTTCCGCATGTCCCCCGGCCAGTACGCCCTGGGGAAAGCCCGGCTGAAGCTGGGGGCGCTGGTGCTCTTCGGCTTCCCCGGCTCCCCCATGGTCTACTACGGGGATGAGGCGGGGCTGGAGGGCTTTGAAGACCCCTTCAACCGCCGCACCTACCCCTGGGGAAGGGAGGACGGCGAGCTGCTGGAATGGTACACCGCCCTGGGGAAGGCCCGCCGGGCGCTGCCCGCCCTGCGCCGGGGGGAGCTGGCCTGGACGCTCACCCGGGGACGGGTACTCTCTTTCCTCCGCACCGGGGCCGAGGGGAGTGTACTGGCCGCCGTCAACGCCGGCGACAGGCCGGAGCCCATTGATCTGCCCTGGCCCGCCCGGGACTGGATGACCGGGGCGGCCCTGGAGCAGGGGGAGCAGACGCTCCCGCCCATGACAGGCTGGCTGCTGACGCCCCGGCCGGAAGGAGCGTGAACTGTGGAGCAGCCCCTCATCAGCATTATTGTGCCGGTCTACAACGCGGAGCCCTATCTGGACAACTGCCTGGACTCCATTGCCGCCCAGACGTGGGAGAACCTGGAGGTGTGGCTGGTGGATGACGGCTCCACCGACGCCAGCCCCGCCCTCTGTGACGCCCGGGCCGCCGCCGACTCCCGCTTTCACGTGCTCCACCAGGCCAACGCCGGGGTATCCGCCGCCCGCAATGCCGCTCTGGAGCGGGCTACGGGGCAGTACCTCCAGTTTGTGGACGGGGACGACTACCTGCCCTCCACCGCTACCGAGCGGCTGGTCCGCACCGCCGGGGCCACCGGGGCTGATCTGGTGATCGGCCGCTTCTGGCGGGTGGCCGGCACCCGCAAGGCCCTCCAGGGCCACATTCGCCGGGAGGGGGTGTTCACTCGCCGGGAATTCGCGGAGGAGATGCTCAAGGCCCCGGCCAACTTCTACTACGGCGTGCTGTGGAACAAGCTCTACCGCCGCTCCATTGTGGAGGAGGGCGGCCTGCGGTGCGATCCGGAGGTGAGCTGGTGCGAGGATTTCCTCTTTAACCTGGAGTACATCCGCCGGGCCCGGCTGATCGCCGCCACCGCCCAGCCGGTCTACTGCTATGTGAAGCGGCCGGGCAGCCTGGTGGCCACCCAGGCCACCCTGGCCCGGACGGTGGAGATGAAGCGCACCATGTTCGCCGCCTACAAGCAGCTCTATCAGGCGCTGGATCTCTATGACGAGCAGAAGCTGCGGGTCTACGGCTACCTGGTCTCAGCTGCCAAGGACGGCGGGAGCGTGGCCCTGCGGCCCCCGGCCCTCCCCAAACGGCGCGCCAGGCCGCCCCGCCGCCGGACCAGGCGGCGCAGAACCGGAATGGCATAATGTCCGGAGCCCTGTCGAAACGCTGCTTCGGCAAATTGAAAAAGCGGAACGGCATAGCCGTTCCGCTTTTCGTTTGCTGGAAAGGGGGTCAGGCGCGGTCCACCCAGATGGGGCTGGACCAGGCCATGTGCTCGTCCTTCTGGGTGACGCGCAGGTAGTAGCAGGCGCCGCTCCCGGCGGTGTCCTCCAGGGTGAAGTCGCAGGCATTGCCCGCGCAGGCCCAGGTCTGGATGACCTGATTGTCCCGCAGCAGCTCCACGGTGACGGTGTCGGTGCCCAAGACGCTGCCCTCGATGGTGACGGGGGCGTCGCCGATGGCCTTGACCTCGCTGCCCATGGGGGCAGAGTTGATCTTCAGGGAGACCAGGATGCGGGCGCCGGTGGTGCCGTAGGTCAGGCGGTCATAGATGGCGTCCCACACGTACTCCCGCTTGAGGGCGGGGACGAAGGCGGCCACAATGCCGCCCTCCACGCCGTGCTCGGTCTGGTGGGAGTCGCTGCCGGCGGTGAAGCCCATCCGGTAGCCCCGGGCCAGGGCGTCCTGCACGCTGCACCGCTCCATCTTCTTGATGTTCTTGGTGAACTTGGAGCGGGCCTCAAAGGTCTCGAAGGGGGCGTGGCGGGAGTAGATCTCCACGGCGCGCTGCACCTCGGGATCGTGGAAGTTCCAGTCGGTGGCGGCGCTCACCATCACCCAGTCCGCGGCGGGGTGGTGGGGGATGCAGAGGGCCTTGTAGGAGCGGATGCTGTTGTAGAGGTCGGTGGGGGTCATGCCGCCCTTGTCGCCGGAGCGGAAGATCTCGCCCTCGTCGCCCCGGTAGTATACGTTCTTGTGGCCGTAGTCGTACTTGTACTCGTTGGGAGTCCACTCGTAGGCCAGAAGGCAGGCCAGCTCGCCGTCCTTGTTCATCAGGCGGCAGTTGGTGCGCAGCAGCTCCCACTCGGACTGGGTCGTCCAGTCGGGGTAGCAGTCGTGGTCGGTGAGGGCGGTGAAGTCCAGACGGGCCTTGTCCCGGGCCCGGTGATAGTACTGGTCCACCTCGCCCATGCCGTCGGACAGGCCGCTCTGGCCGTGGATGTCGCCAAAGTAGACGGACAGGTTCCCGTAGCCGTTCTTGTCCAGCCAGGCGCGCACCACGTCGGCGGGGTGCTCGTCCAGGCGCTTGTCGGCGTTGGCGGGGATGGGCTGGGTGAAGTCGCTGGGGGGCGCCACATAGTCGGGCTGCTGGGCCAGCTCGGCGGGGGTGAGGTGGTTGTAGATCACCTGGGCGTTGCGCTCCATGTGGCCGTTCTTGAAGCCGAACTGCCACATCAGATGGATGGTGTCGTCCTCATCCACCAGCAGCTTGGGATGGACGCCGCAGTGGCCGTCGCCGTAGGACATCAGCACCGGACGGCTCCAGGGCTCGCTGCCCCGGCGGGTGCACACCAGCACGTCGTACTTGCTGCGGGTGTAGGCCATGGCCTGAAGGCCGGAGGAGTTGGAGGCCACGTGGAGATCCAGATACCAGTCCACGCCCTCCTTGAGGCACTGGGGATTGACCGCGGCCAGGGCGCCGTCCCGGACGGTGAGGTCGGCGGAGCGGACGGAGTAGACGGCCATATAGCCGTAGTCGTACCAGCCCACCACGGCGCCGTCGGGCTTGGCGGCGATCCACGGGGTGGAGGCCCAGTCCTCGCCCTGGCTGACCACAATCTCCTCACTCCAGCCCGCGGCGGTGCGCGCCCGGGCAAAGAGCTTGTACTGCTTGCCGTCAAAGCCGTCGTAGGCCACATAGAGGTTGCCGTCGCCGCCCTCGGCCGCGCCGGCCCGGTAGGCCTCGCCCACCGCGGACACGGTCTCGGCCGCGCCGGGGCCGGCCTCGGTCAGGGGGCACAGCACGGCGGCCGCGCTGCCCTTGTGCTGCTCCGTCCAGATGACGTGCAGCTTGCCCTGCCAGGTGAACAGGCGGGGGAAGAACAGGGCCTCGCCGGAGGCGACGGTGAGCACCTCGCCCCACTGGCCGTCCCGATAGCAGCGGGCCAGGATGCGCCAGTTCTCCCGGGCGTACTCGCTCCAGGCGTACCAGATGGCGCCGCCGTGGGCCAGAATGACGGGGTGGAGCACCTCGCCGCCGTCGGAGATCTCGCGCTCCCACACCACCTCGTCCCCCCGGCGGCAGGAGGCCATCAGGCTGTCGTGGCGGTCCACAAAGCGCTGCCAGCACAGATAGACGTCGGAACCATCCAGCGCGATGCCGGGGAACTGTGCGTTCTCCCGATAGAGATCGGTCATGACTCGGTTGTTCTGAATCTGTTCCATAATACCTCAACCTCAGCTTTCTATTCGTCGTCGTACTTACCAACACCGGCTGGGGGCTTGATGTGCTTGACACCGAAGGCCAGCACCAGCAGGGTCACAATGTAGGGGAGCATCTGCACGATCTGGGGCGGGAAGGCCTCGCCCTGGAGGTAGATCTGCACCGCGTCGCAGAAGCCGAACAGCAGGGCGCAGGGCACGATCTGGGCGGGGTTGTACCGGCCCAGGATGGCGATGGCCACCGCGATGTAGCCGCGGCCGGCGGTCATGTTGCGCACGAACATGTCCAGCTGATCCAGGGACAGGTAGGCGCCGCCCACGCCGGCCAGCGCGCCGCAGATGAGCACGCCGCAGTACTTGATGCCGTGAACCCGCAGGCCCATGGTGGCCGCGGCCTTTGGGTTCTCGCCCACCATGCGCAGGCGCAGGCCGAAGCGGGTCTTGAAGAGGACGATCCACCCCACGACCACTGCGGCGATCATCAGCAGGAAGCTGACGGACTGCTGGGCCAGAATGGGGCCGATGACCGGGATGGGGGCGAAGAAGTCCAGGGTGGTGTCGATGGCGGCCACCTGGGGGGTGGAGCCCTTGTTGTTCCAGATGAGCTGCATCAGCAGGGTGGTGACAGCCAGGGCCAGCAGGTTCAGTCCGATGCCGCTGATGACCTGGTTGACCTTGTAGCGCACGGACAGGATGCCGTGGAACAGGCCGATGACCATGCCGCCCACCATGCCCAGCAGGAAGCCGAAGAGCACGCTCCCGGTGAAGTAGGAGCCGAGAACGCCGAAGAAGGCGCCCATCATCATCATGCTCTCCAGGCCCAGGGCCATGATGCCGCTGCGCACCGAGAAGGCGCCGCCCACCGAGGCCAGCACCAGGGGGATGGACATGGCGATGGAGGAGCCGATGATGGGAATCAGGTTGTTGAGAATCACGCCCATGTCAGGCCACCTCCTTCTTGGTCTTGCGGGACCAGCCCGCGGGGTTGAGCCGCTTGAGCTCCTTCACCAGCAGCGGGGCGGCCACCAGAATGACCACCATGGCCTGGATGACGTTGACGAACTCCACCGGAATGCTGGTGGTGCGGTTGAGCTCCATGGTGCCCGCCCGCAGCGCGCCGAACACGATGCCGGCAAAGATGACGCCCACGGGGCTGTCCGCCGCCAGGGCGGCCACGGAGATGCCGGAGAAGCCGTAGTCGTTGGAGAAGCCGTTGATCAGGCGGCGGTCCACGCCCAGCACATGGCTGGCGCCGGCCAGGCCCGCGATGCAGCCGCTGATGCACAGGGCCACGATGGTGACCTTGGCCTTGCTGATGCCGGCGGTCTCCGCCGCGTCCGGGTTGAGGCCCACCGCGCGGATCTCATAGCCCAGGGCGGTGCGGTCCATGAACAGCTTGACCAGGATACAGGCCGCCACTGCCAGAAGGATGGCGACGGTGAGCTGGTACTGCTGGAAGATGCGGGGGAGCTGCGCCGTCTCCAGCACCCGCTCCGTCTGGGCCACCGAGCTGTTCTCCGCCAGCATGGGCCCGTTGAGCAGGTAGTCCACCAGATAGGTGGCGATGGAGTTGAGCATGACGGTGGCGATGACCTCGTTGGAGCCGAACTTGACCTTGAGCACGCCCACCAGGCCGGCGTAGAGGCCGCCGGCGGCCATGCCGGCCGCCACCGCCAGGGGTAGGTGGAGCGCCATGGGCAGGCCCAGATCCAGCATGCCCACCGCAGCGGAGGCCAGGGCGCCCATGTAGAGCTGGCCCTCGGCACCCAGGTTGATGAGGCTGGCCTTCTTGGCGAAGGCGAAGGCCAGGCCGGTGAAAATCAGAGGGGTGGCCTGGGTCAGGGTCTGGACAATGGCGCGCTGGCTGCCGAAGGAGCCGGCCAGGATGGCGCCGAAGGCCTCAATGGGGTTGTAGCCGCACACCGCCATGATGACGCCGCTGATGACAATGGCGATAAGCAGGGAGAGAATGGACAGCAGCGGGCCATCCAGCTTGAGCAGACCGCTCAGAGCACGCTTTTTCATGCGGTTCCCTCCTTTTCCGGCGCAAGGCTGCCGCCGGTCATCAGCAGGCCGATCTCCATGTCGCTCCAGGTGTCCGGCTTGCCCTCGGCCACGATCCGGCCGCCGTAGATGACCGCCAGACGGTCGGACAGGCTGCGCACCTCGTCCAGATCGGCGGAGATGAGCAGAATGGACTTGCCGCCGTCCCGCAGATCCAACAGGCGGTGGTGAATGTACTCCATGGCGCCCACGTCCACGCCGCGGGTGGGCTGGGCCACGATGATGACGTCGGGGTTTTCGCTGAACACCCGGGCGATGACCACCTTCTGCTGGTTGCCGCCGGAGAGGGCGCTGCACCGCTCCTGCACGTTGGGGGCCTTGATGGCAAACTCGGTGCGCTCCTGCTCGGCAAATCTGCGGATGGCGGAGGCCAGCCGCAGGCCGCGGCGGGCGAAGGCGGGGCGGCGGTGATAGCCCAGAATCAGGTTGTCCTCGATGCTCATCTCCAGCACCAGGCCGCGGGTCATGCGGTCCTCGGGCACATGGCCCACGCCGGCGGCCAGGAAGGCGGCGGCGTTGCCGCTGAGGGGCTTGCCGTCCTTGAACAGCTCCATATGGTCGGGGCGGCGCAGGCCTGTGAGTACCTCGATGAGCTCGGTCTGGCCGTTGCCCTCGATGCCGGCGATGCCCAGAATCTCCCCCTTGCGCAGGGAGAGGCACACGTCGCGCAGGATGGGCACGCCCCGCTCGGTGAGGGAGAGGCCGCGCACGGAAAAGTTTTCCTCGCCCACCTGCTCGGCCCGGCGGGTGACGGAGAGCTCCACGTCGCGCCCCACCATCATCTGGGCCAGCTCGTTCATGGTGGTTCCCGCCACGGGGACGCCGCTCTCGATCATTTTGCCCTGGCGCAGCACCGACACCCGGTCGGCGATCTCCATGGTCTCCTTGAGCTTGTGGGTGATGATAATGATGCTCTTGCCCGCGGCCTTGAGCTGCCGCATGACCCGGAAGAGATCCTCCACCTCCTGTGGGGTGAGCACCGCGGTGGGCTCGTCCAGGATCAGCAGGTCGGCCCCCCGGTAGAGGGCCTTCAGGATCTCCACCCGCTGCTGCTCACCCACGGAGAGGGTCTCCACCTTGGCGGTGGCGGAGATGTGGAAGTTATACTCGTCGATCATGGCGGCGACCTGGGCCTCCGCCTTCTTCCGGTCAAAGAAAACGCCGCGCACCGGCTCGCTGCCGATGACCACGTTTTCCGCCACGGTCATGACCGGGGTGAGCATGAAGTGCTGGTGCACCATGCCGATGCCCAGGGCGATGGCCTGGGCGGGGCGGGTGATGGCGACCGGCTTGCCGAAGACGCGCACCTCTCCGGCGGTGGGGGGGGTCATGCCGTACAGAATTTTCATGAGGGTGGACTTGCCGGCGCCGTTCTCGCCGAGCAGGGAGTGGATCTCTCCCTGCTCGACGGTGAAGTCGGCGCCGTCAATCGCGCGGACGAGGGGATACTGCTTGACAATCCCGCGCATTTCAACTGCGTTCAAACGTCATCGCCTCCCGGCAGATTATCGGCCGCTGGGGCCGGGGTGTCCCGCTTACTCCGCGGGCTGGTACTGGTTGGCGGCCACCCAGGCGTCCAGCTCCTCGGCGGTCTCGCAGGGCACCAGCTCGCCGGCGGTGATCTTGGCCTTGATGTCCTCCACGGCGGCGGCGATGTCGTCGGGCAGAACCACGTTGGAGTCGGTGTTGTCAAAGCCCACGGAGCCCTCGGCAATGCCGCTGATGTGTACGCCGGGCTCCCAGGTGCCCTCCACCAGGGCCTTGATTTCGTTGTAGACGATGGTGTTCACGTCGCGCAGGGCGGTGGCCACGATGTAGTCGGGCTCGATGTAGTTCTGGTTGCCGCCCACGCCGAAGGCATAGCGGTCGGCCTCCTTGGCGGCGGTGAAGACGCCCATGCCGGAGGCGCCGGCGATGTGCTGGACGAAGTCCGCGCCGCGGTTGTACATGGACAGGGCGATCTCCTTGGCCTTGGCGGGGTCGTTGAAGTCGCCCACGACGGCCTCCAGCACCTCGCAGTCGGGGTTGACGTAGCGCACGCCGGCCTCAAAGCCCACTACGCCCATGCGCAGGGTGGGCTGATCCTGGCCCAGGATGACGCCCACCACGTTTTCGCTGTTGGCCTTGTCCATGCCGGACAGGGTGCCCAGGCCGGCCACCACGCCGGTCAGGAAGGTCTGCTCCTGCCACTTGGTGTAGACGGCGCTGACGTTGGGCAGGTCGGTGGAGGAGTCGATGTGGGAGATCTTCTGCTCGGGGAAGTCGATGGAGATCTCGTTGATGGCCTCGGTCTGGTCGGCCGCCAAGCCGATGATCAGGTCGTACTCGCCGCTCTCGGCGAACATGCGGTAGTTGGGCAGGAAGTCGCTGGCGCTCTGGGTTTCCACATAGTCAAACTCGATGCCGAAGTCTTTTTCCGCCTGCTGGGCGCCGGCGTAGGTCATATCGTTGAAGTTCTTGTCGCCCAGGCCGCCGGTGGACAGGATGATGCCCACCTTCAGGGCGTCGCCGTCAGAGGCGCCGCTGGGGGAGCTGGAAGATGGGGCGTCCTGGCCGCCGCCGCAGGCGGACAGGCCGAGGGTGAGGGTACAGGCCAGAGAGAGCGCGAGCAGTTTCTTTGCGTTCATGACAGGGTTCCTCCTTTAATTCATTCGGCACAGCAGGGACACTTTGGGCGTGCCCGGCCCAAGCTTACAAGTTGAGTTTAACAAAGAAAACAAAAACGGTCGAGCCATAGGCTTGACCGTTTTTGGGACGAATATGATATCTTTTTCCGCACGGGGCGGGAAATGTCACAATTTTGATTTTTTTGTCACGATTTTGACCCCCGGCGCTCCGCCTCCGGGGACACGCCCTTGTACTTTTTGTAAAGCCGGGAAAAGTATCCGGGGGTGGTATAGCCCGTCTGTACCGCCACGCTGGCGACGGGCAGATCGGTGGTCTGGAGCAGCTCCTGGGCCCGCTCCAGCCGGTAGCGGGTGAGGTAGGAGCTGAAGTTCTCCCCCACCTCCTCCTTGAACTGGCGGGAAAAGTGCTCCGGCGAGCGGTAGAGCTGGGCGGCCACCTCCGCCATGGAGATGGGCTGGGCGTAGTGGGCGTGGATATAGTTCAGGGCGGTCTCAATGGGCCGGGAGTGGCGGCTGCGCCGTTCCCGGAGCACCTGCTCCAGCATGGCCGAGCAGCGGCTGCGGCAGGCGGTGAAGGAATGGGGCGGCTCCCAGCCGTCGGCGGGGGGCGTGACGAACTGGTAGTACCAGTCCTCCATGGAGATCACCATGCGGTTGACCGTGTCCACCGCCCAGCGCACGTCATCGGCTCCCACCATGCCGAACAGGGCGAACCAGGCCCGGAGCGCCCCGCGGGCCTCTTCCACCTGGCGGCGGGCCAGGAGGCGCAGCACCTCCTGCTTTCTGGCGTGGGCGGCCTCCCGGTCAATGGGGGGCAGGCCGTGAATGGCGGAGTAGGGCACCACCCCTCCGCCGGTGAAGAAGCAGGCCTCCTGAGCCGCCGCCGCCTCCCCCAGCACACGGATGAGCTGGCCGATGTCGGTGCACAGGGCGGACACGCCGGCGGGCAGGCGGCACTCCCCCAGGGCGGCCTCCGTGTCCAGGGCATAGCCCCGCAGGGCCTCCGCCTCCGGGCACTGGAGGAGCAGGTAGAGGTGCTCCTGCACCATGGCGGCCGCAGAGAAGGGGGCGCGGGAGGCGGAGGCTAGGGCCACCATCTGCCGCCGCAGGTCCAGGCTGCTGTCGTTGGCCACACAGAAGGCCAGATAGGGCTGGCCGGGCCGCAGCCCCTGCCGCTGCCAGAAGGCGGCCACAGCGCCGGGCTGTTCGAAATTGCGGTACATCTCGTAGAGGTCCACCACCCCGTCCTGGAGGACATCATGCACCTTTTCCGAGCGGATCTTCGCCGTGGTGGCCGCAATCTCCGCTACGATGCGCTGAATGTCGGAGGAGCGCATCTCCGACTTGAGGATGTACTCCCGGGCGCCCAGGGAGATGGCCTGCTTGGCGTAGGAGAACTCGGCGTAGTTGGTCAGGATGATGAACACCGTAAAGGGGAGGATGTCCCGGACTTTACTCATCAGCTCCAGCCCGTCCATTCCCGGCATGCGGATGTCGGTAAAGACCACGTTGGGCTTCTGCTCCAAAATCCTGCGGTAGGCCTCCTCTCCATTGACCGCGGAGGTGACGGAGCTGGCCGCCTCACACTTCTGGATGCAGTACACCAGCCAGTCCCGGATGGGGGCCTCGTCGTCCACTACCATAATATGAAGCATGGAGCTCCTCCTTTCTCTATCGGGTGCGGGGCAGGCGGAAGGTGACCACCGTGCCGCCCGCCGGGCCGCCGGTGACCGTCAGCCCGTAGCCGGGGCCGTAGTTGAGGCGGATGCGCTCCTGCACATTCTTCAGCCCCACCCGGTTAATCTGCAAGTCCTTGTTCATCACCTGGTCGATCTTGTCTTTGGAAATGCCCACTCCATCGTCCTCCACCCGGAGGATCAGGGTGTCCCCCTCCAGCCAGCCCCGCAGGCGGATGTGGATTTTGTGCCGGCCTACGCCGTGGAAGATGGAATTCTCCACTACCGGCTGAAGCAGCAGCTTGGGCAGCGTGTTGTCCCGCAGGGCCTCATCCACCTCGCAGGAGTAGTCAAAGGTATCGGGATAGCGCAGGTGCTGGAGCTCCACATAGCACTTCAGCGTGTCCAGCTCCTCCCCCAGGGGGATGAACTCCACCGAGCGGGAGAGAGTCTGGCGCAGCAGCTTGGAGAAGTAGAACACCATCTCCCCCGCCTCCTGTACCTTGTCCATCTCCAGCAGGAAGCGGATGGAGCTGAGGGTATTGTAGATGAAGTGGGGGTTGATCTGGGCCTGGAGAAAATCCAGCTCCGCCAGATGCTTCTCCCGCTCCTCCCGTTTGACCGACTCCAGAAGGGTGGAGATCTGCTCCACCATACCGTTGAAGGCCTCCTGAATACGGCCGAATTCGTCCTTTCGGCGTACGTCGATGCGCTCGTCCAGGCGGCCCTCCATGACCCGGCCCAGGCTGGCCTGGAGCTGGGTGATGGGGCGGAGAATCTGCCGGTAGGCGTAGAGAAGCACCGCCAGAATCAGGGCGGCGCACAGGCCGGTGGCCAGGAAAGCGCCATTGCGTACCAGATTCAGCGTGCCGAAGGCCGCCGAGGCACTCATCTCCTCCACCAGATACCAGTCCGTCCCCGGTATGCGTTCATACAGGCGGATCTGCCCGCCGTCAATGCGGCGGGAGAGGGACGTCTCCGCCGCCAGGGCGTCCAATTCCTCCGGGGTATAGGCATAGATGGAACCAATGAGCTGCTTGTCCCGGGCTGAGACAATGGTGCCCGACCCGTCGGTCAGAAAAAATCGGTTGTCGGCGCTCTGGTGCCGCAGATATTGGGAGTACAGGCTGACCTCGCTGATGTTGAGGATGACCACCCCAAGCGGCTCCTGAGTCAGGTGGTCCCGGATAAGCTGGGCGTACTGGAAGGAGTGGACAAAGATGCCTGTGGCCTCCGGATGGGTGGTGGTGGGCAGCAGCAGGGCGTCCTGGGTTCCGCTGAACAGGGGCTCATACCGGGGGTCGGCCAGGACGGCGTCATAGTTGAACTGCCTGGAGCTGTAAGTGGCAGCGGTCACGCCGTTGAAGCCCACCACATAGGAGTCCATCAGCATTTTGATGCCCCGCTGCCACACATAGTCGCTGCTCAGGCTGTAGAGCAGATCGTGGGCGGCCTCGTCCGCCCGCTCTCCGGCGGGGCCGGAGAGCAGTTCAATGAGCTGTGTGCTCTCAGCGATGCGCTTGGCCAGGGTCTGGGTATCGGTCATGCCCTGGCCAAGGGTGTAGCTGATCTGCCGCAGGCCCGCCTGGTTGAGGCGGATGTACTCCTGCCCCACCACCTGGCGGGCGTAGTGGTAAAGAGCCAGCTCCACGGAGGCGGTGATCAGCAGCAGCAGGGCAAACAGCAGCGCAAACAGGCGGAACAGAAAGCTTTTGCGTCGGTGCATCCCCGCGCCCCCCCTAAAGACTGATTTCCCATCCAGTTCACCCGAAAAGGGAGATATATCTGATCTATTCTACCACATTGCCCCCCGACGCGCAACGTTGGCCGCAGAATGAAAAGCCCCCGCCAGGGAGGGCGGGGGCACGGTCAGCGCAGGAGGACGGCGCCCAGTCCGGCGCTCAGGGCGTACGCCCGCCAGGCAGTCATCTGCTCCGGCGTGGGGGAGGGGCGGCCGGCCAGAGCGCCGCGCACCCCGTTAGGGCGGAAGGTGATCAGCTTGACGGGGGTGGAGGGGGCCCTGGGGCCCAGCGCGGCGGCCACTCCGTCCAGCACGGCCTCCACATCCACCGCGTCCGGAGCGCACACCACCCGCACCTCCGCCAGCTTGCCGCAGGCGGACAGAAAGGCCAGATTCTCCTTCACCGGGGCGTTGTCCGCCCCGGTCAGGGCCCGGTGGACGGCGGGCTCCCATGCCTTCACGTCCAGCATCACCCCGTCGCACACCGCCATCAGCCCGGTGAGGGGGGCCAGGGGAACCATGCCGTTGCTGTCCAGCAGGCAGCCCAGGCCGCCGGCCCGGGCCAGGGTGAACAGCTCGGTGAGAAAGTCCGGGTAGAGGGTACACTCCCCGCCGGAGACGGTGAGGCCCCGGATAAAGGGCCGGCTGGGGGCAAGGGCGGAGAGCACCTCCGAAGCGGTCATGACGGTGACCTTGGGGGAGGCGAACCGGGGGCACAGGCGAATGCAGGCATCGCACCCGGCGCAGCGCTCCGCCACCCAGCGCACCCGGCCGCTCTCCAGGGACAGGGCCCCCGCCGGGCAGGCGGGCACGCAGGCGCCGCACCCGGTGCACAGGTTCTGGGTCTCCGGGTTGTGGCAGTAGGCGCAGGCCAGGTTGCAGCCCTGGAGAAAGACGGCCGCGCGGCAGCCGGGGCCGTCCACGGTGGAGAGGGGGAGAATCCGGTTGACTGGCGCGGCGGCGCTCATACCATCCGCACCTTTCGCTGGGCCAGGCGGTTGACGTCGTAGTTGGCCGTGCCCAGGTGGGTGGTGTTCTGGAGCACCACCTGGTGGGAGCGGAACTTCTCCATCTCGCTGCGCTTGACCAGATAGCCGGTGATGCGCACCAGGTCGGTGTCCGCGGAATAGAAGCTCATGTAGTGTACCCCAAGGGCGAAGGCCCCCTTCACCACGTCCAGCAGGGCGGCGGGGTTCTGCTCCACATTGGAGGCGATGGGGAAGATGTCCCCCACCCCCGCGGGGAAATAGGGGTGGAACCGGGCGCAGTGGCGCAGGTGGTCGGCAAAGGACTCCGGCTCACTCCCCACGGGGATACGCACGCCGGAGGTGATGCCCACGTCGGAGTCCAGGCCCACCTGGGCGTGGAGCAGGAAGTGGTTCCCGGTCAGGGGGGAGTGGGCGGCGGGGAGGGTCTTCACCACGGCGTCGATCTTCTCCATGATGCGCACGCCCAGCGCGTCGGCCTCCCCGTCGCGGCCGTACACCAGCCCCTTGTCCCGGAGCAGGTGGTTGACCGCCTCGGCCAGACCGGTGACGCCGAACATGGGCAGAAAGCGGTCGGCGGAGATAAGGCCCTCCTGGACCAGGAAGCTGGAGGGGAAGAAGCCGGACTGCTCCACCAGGAAGCGGATGCGCTCGTTCATGTAGTCGGCCGTCAGGCGCAGACACTCCGGGAGCAGCTCCTCCACAAAGTGCTCCACACCCCGGGCGTCGTCCACCAGGCGGGTGAGGGTGACCCGGGTGAGGGTGTAGGCGCCGCCCCGGATGGGCAGGATGTTGTAGCAGCTGGACACGCCGTAGTCGTCAAAGGTGTCCCGGTTGGCGGGATGGCTGCACAGGGCCGGGTTGGAGCAGGCCAGGGAACAGCGGATGGCCGCCTCCGCGAAGGCGTCGGGGGTGACCTCGGGGTCGTACTTCAGCGTGAAGTTGGGGACGGTGTTCTGCACCTCGGAGAGCACCTCCAGCAGCAGGCGGCCCGCCCGGGTGGCCGCCGGGCCCAGGTTGGCGTGGCAGAAGGAGTCGGTGATGGTGCGGTCCAGATAGTTGAGGAAGAGGCGCAGCTTCCTGCGCGCCTCCTCGTCGCTCCAGCCGTCCAGGAAGGGGTCGATGAGGGTGTCCAGATTGCCCAGGTACACCGGGAAGTTGGTGATGGACGGCACATGGCGGTAGAGCGTCATCAGGGAAAAGAGCAGCTCGTCCAGATCCTGGGGCGGCGGCAGGCGGAGAAAAGCGCTGCCCTGGCGGACAAACGCTCCGTAGTCGGGCAGAATGTACCGGGGGCGGTAGGGGGCGTGCCCCTCAAAGAGGTCGTTGATGGCGCCGGTCTCAAAGAAATGGCGGGTGCGGGGCGGGATGTCCAGCACGTCGAAGGCATTTTCCGCCTCCTTGGCCAGGTTCATCAGCTTCTGCTCGTGGGTAAGGGTCTGCGAGGTCAGGGTGGCAAAGGCGCTGTCGGAATGAAACATGAAAATCCCTCCATCAGTGTATGGCCCGGCCGTCGGCCAGGCGCCGCTCCAGCTCCGCGCGGAGCCGGAGGTATTGGGTGTGGCTGAGCTGAATTTTTCCGCTCTGGATGTCGAGGAATTCCCGCTCCCGGAGGGCGCGCACCCCGCGGTTGACCGTGCGGGAGCACACCCCGGTCTCGTCACCGATGGCCGGGCGAGTCATGGGGATGCAGGCCGTCCCGCCTCCGGCGTTGGCCTCATACCAGGAGACCAGGAAGGAGAGAAGGCGGCTGTCGCTGTCCAGAGACAGGTAACCCCGCTCCCGCCGGGCCTGCTCCCACAGGCTGCGCACCACCTCCCGTACCCGGGAGAGAGTGGTGTCCCGACCGGAGAAGAACCAGGAGAAGTAGTCCTCCCGGGCGAGTACCCAAAACCGGCAGGCGGTTCTGGCACGCACCTCGGCCAGAAAGCAATTTGCCCCGCACAGGGCCTCGTACTCCCCGAAGAGGGTGAGGGGGCCGAACTCGGAGTAGGTGTGGGAGGGGCCTCCGGGCTGGAGCCCGGAGGCGTCGGCCCGGCCCTCCACCAGCACATAGACGCAGCGGCAGGGGGCGTCCTGCCGCACCACCACCTCTCCGGCGGCGCAGGAGAGCGGACTGGCCGGTGTTTCATCCGGCAGGCCGGAAAAAAGGGATGCCAGCCGCCGGCGCAGCGTGGGAGACTCCTCCGCAAGCAGCTCCCGTATGGTCATAGGGCCGCACCTCCCGTTCCAATTCTGCCCCCATTATAACAAGCCACTGCCTCTAAAAAAAGGACATGTGTCTTCTTTTTGGCGCTTTCTTCTGTGGAAGATCATATTCTTAAGGATACCTTTATGGATCGTTCATAGTCCGTTCACCAATCCAGGGAAAAATCGGCGTAAGATCAACAGCGTCAGGAAGAAGTGACATCAACCTCCTCTCATCTCTCTTACCTCTCTGTTTACACACACACCGGAACAGGGCCGGCCCATTGGGCCGGCCCTGTTCCGGTAAAATATGCTTTGATCAGCCTCCGATTCAGCCGGGAGGCTGATTTTTTTGTCCCGGTGTACGGGAGTGTCCCTCAAAACCGCCGATCCCACCCAGGGACGGGGGGTCCGATCCGGGGAGGCGGTGGCAGAGCCGGCGAAGCGGATGTAGGATGCCGCATAGAGAGGGGGGGACAGGCGTGGCCAGACTGGCAGAGCTGGCAGACGGCTACATGGACGCGGCGGTGCGGCTGCGGATGGGGTTGGAGGAGGTCAGGGCGGAGTTGGAGACCGCCGAGGACGGTCGACGGCGGGCGCTGGAGGGGAGGGCCAAGCTGCTCCGGCAGATGCTGAAGGAGATGCGGGATTTGCGCCAACTGGCCGAGGGGTATTATACCAGGCCCCGGGACGGGACCTACAGCATGTCCCAGATCTACGCGCCCCGGGTGGACAGCACGAAGCAGTGAGGGGGTGTGGAGGATGACTGAGGCCCAGGAGGTGCGTGCCCGGGCCAAGGCGCTGCGGGAGCGCCGGGAGGAGCTGGAGAAGGCCCTGGCGGGGGCTGCGGGGCCGGGTGCGCGCCCCCTGCGGCTGGAGCTGGCCCGGGTAAAGGAGGAGCTGGTGGACTGCGCCCGGCGGCTGAAGGAGCTGATGCCAAGCCACAAGGTACGCTGCCGCACCACTTGGGCGGGGGTGGACGGATGGCAGTGGGACAGGTTTCAGTATCAGACCTGGGCCGAGCTGGAGGGCGCCGGGGAGCAGGACGGCCCCACGGAGCTGGACCGCATGCGCCTGGCCGTCCGGCTGGCCCGGGAGCGGGCGGTGACGGACAAGCAGGGGGAGTATCTGGCCCAGGTAGAGGGAGGGAAAAAGGCCGCCCAGGTGGCCCGGGAGGCGGGGCGCCACCGGGGGACAGTGAGCCGCACCGTGGGCCGGGGCCGTACAAAGATTGCCAAGGAGGCAAAGGCGCTGTATGAGGTACTCCAGGCCCAGCAGGGGCCGGGGCCGCTGGTGGTGGATCTGGCGGACGGCCGGGTGCTGGAGGCGGTGCTCTCCCTGCTGACGCCGCGGCAGCAGCTCTATCTCTATCTATACTATGGGGAGTGGCTGAGCCTGCGGGAGATCGGAAGGCTGCTGCGGGTAGACCACGCCTCGGTGCTCCGCTCCATCCGGTGCGGGCTGGAGCGGCTGGGAACGCTGGCGGTGGGAACCAGGGCGGAGGTGCGTGGGCTGGAGGAGCTGGAGGAGCGGCTGATGGCCCACTTCAACCAGTTGGAGCCGCCGGAGGAGGCGCTGCGCCCCCGGCCCAAGGCACCGGCCAGGGCGCCCAATCCCCGGCGGCCTCCGGCGGAGCGGCCGCCCCTGCGGGCCATGGTGCTGCGGCTGGTGCGGGGCGGGGAGACCCGCACGGCCGAGCTGGGGGAGGGCCTGCGCCGGACGGAGGGCGGCCGCTGGGGGAGCGGGAAGCTGCTGGCCGCCCTGGAGGGGTGGGTGGAGCGCCTGCCCGGCCGGGGCAGGGAAAAGGAGGGGAGGCGGCAGAAGCTGGGCCGCCTGCTGCTCAAACTGTTTGAATGGATCAGGAGGGAATTGTATGCTGACCATCATCGAAATTAAGGACAGGGAGGACGGCGGCCATGGCCTGCAGAGCCAGAGCCACCGGACGGAGTGCTGGCTGGAGGGGTGGCTTGCCGTACCGCCGGAGCTGGAGCAGACGGCCTGGGACTGTGCGGGCTACTGCGACCTGGACATACAGGACGGCAAGCTGGTGGGCCTGACGCCCCGGGAGCAGCCGCCCAAGCCGGAGCCGGAGCCGGACCTGACGCCCCAGTTCCGCACAGCCATGCTGTCCTATGCGGCCACCAGCACAGCCATCCCGGACAGCTATGCCCTGGACATGTCCGATCTGTTTCCCACCTGGGCGGCGGTACTGGCAGACGGCGAGGAGCTGCCTGAGGGGCGGGTCCTCAACGACGGCGGCCAGCTCTACCGGGTGGTGCAGGCGGTGACACCCCAGGCCCACCAGGCCCCCCACGACGAGGGGATGCTGGCCGTCTACCGGCCCATCGACCGGGAGCACGCCGGCACGGCGGACGACCCCATCCCCTGGGTGTACGGCATGGATTGCCATGCGGGCAAGTGCTACCGCTACAACGGCAAGGTCTACCAGGTGGCCGAGGGCGGGGATATGATCCCCTGCACCTGGCCCCCCGACACCCCCGGCATGTGGCAGTGGGAGGAAGTGCAGGCATAAGATGAAGGGGGCGGATTTGCCGCCCCCTTTTGAACCACAGGAGAAAGGATGAGAGCCATGGAGCGAGCGAACGGAGGGAACAGCAATGCTGAACAGCCGGGATATTGATCGGCTGCGCCCCGACGTGGCGGCCAACTGCCGCGCCTGGCTGGAGCTGTGCCGCGCGGCGGGGCTTCTGGTGCTGGTCACCGGAACTGTGCGGGATGAGGAGTACCAGCAATACTGTTTTGAAAACGGCACGGCCGCCACGCCTGTACCCAGCTTTCACGGGGAGCAGGCGGGGCTGGCCTTCGACTTCTGCCAGAACATCAAGGGACAGGAGTATTCGGATTCCGCGTTCTTTCAGCGGGCCGGAGAGCTGGGGGAGCAGGTGGGCTTTGAGTGGGGCGGCTGGTGGAAGAGCTTCCCTGACCGGCCCCATCTCCAGTGGAGCGACGGCGGAAAATACACCAGCAGTATGATCCGGGCGGGGGACTACCCGCCCGCCATGCCCCCATATCGAGAGGAGGACACCGACATGACGAAAGAGGAAATTCAGGCCATGATCGACGCGGCCGTGACGGCCGCCCGGCCGCCGGTCTACACCAGTGTGGAGAACTGCCCCGCGTGGGCCAGGGAGACGGTGCAGAAAGCCGTTGACGAGGGAGTGCTGCGGGGAGACCAGGGCGGCGGACTCCGCCTGACCGACGACAACCTGGTTAACCTTCAGATGCTCCGCAACCTGGGCTTGCTGGACGGGGGCGGGGCCTGATGGACCACATCAACGGCTTCAAGGCCGCCGTAGCCGCTGTCCTGGGCTGCCTGACCGCCCTGTGGGGATGGTTCGGCTGGCTGGTGGTGGCGTGGGTGGCCTGTATGCTGCTGGACTACGCCACCGGCACCGCCGCCGCCCTCAAGGCGGGGAAGTGGTCCTGCAAGGCGGCCCGGGAGGGCCTCTGGCACAAGGTGGGAGCCATGGCCGCCGTCCTGGTGGCCGCCATCCTGGACGGGGTGCTGGGCTTGATCCTGGATCATATCCCCGCCCTGACCCTGCCCTTCGATTATACGGTATTTCTCACGGTGCTGGTGCTGGTCTGGTATATCCTGACCGAGCTGGGGAGTATCGTAGAAAATGCCGGGCGGCTGGGGGCCCCTTTGCCTGCATGGCTGTCCAAGGCTATTGCAGCGCTGGAGTCCGGCGTGGACAGTACCGGAGATAAACTGACCCAAGGGGAAAAAAAAGAATAAAAGGAAAAAGCCTGTAGTCAAACGACTACAGGCTTTTTCCTGCCGTTGAGACAGACGGTTTTTACAGTGGACCGGAGAGGCCTGCTATACTTCACCCTGTGCGAGTGCTTCGGTGCCCAATAGGGTAAGGCGGAGTCCCTGCCGGGTTTTCCCTACTGATATGTAGCCGGACTCCGCCAGTCGGCGAATTCTTAATTTCAGCTTGGCCTCGGTAAAACCCGCCGCCAACAAAGGCGAAAGGCGAAGCAGGGAACCGCGGCCTGCAGGGCGCCCGGCGGCGGTAAGCTCCTGAATGGAGTTCAAAAGGAGGCGGTCTTCCTGGGACAGTGGTTCAGAACAGTCGGTGAACGCAGAAATTCGGTGGCCAAAAAAGTTGCGAATTAAATCATTTAAAAGCGATTGCTGCTGATCAGGGGCAATATCCTGCTGATAAAAAATAGTCAGGTTACTAGAAAAAGCCCGCAGCTCGCGGACGTTCCCGGGCCATGTATAATGTAAAAGTCTGTGCTCTAATTGTGCTGGAAGTCGCGCACCCTCGGCCATGGAATGGAGAAGTTCCGGGATATCCTCCACGCGTTCGCGGAGCGGAGGGATAACTAGGGGCAGGATCTTGAGTCGATAATAGAGATCCTCACGGAAGGTACCCTGCCGGACCATCTCGTTCAAATTCCGGTTGGTTGCGCAGATAACCCGTACGTCAATAGGGATCACACTGGTGGAGCCAACCGGCATCACTTCCCGCTCTTCCAGAACCCGTAGAAGGCGACTTTGAAGAGAGAGGGGAATGTCGCCAATTTCATCAAGAAAAATGGTGCCGTTATCGGCGGTTTGAAAGAGGCCCTGCTTTCCCCCTTTGCGTGCCCCAGTAAAAGCCCCCTCTTCATAACCAAAAAGTTCGCTTTCAATTAGGGTATCTGGAATGGCGGCACAGTTTACGGCCACAAAGGGGCTTTGACGGCGACGCGAGGCATTGTGGATGGACTGGGCAAACAACTCCTTGCCTGTGCCGCTCTCCCCAAAGATGAGGATGGTCTCATCTGTACCAGAATAGTACTGTGCCAGGCGAATTGCCTTTTGAACAGCGGGGGAGTGTCCTAAAATGTCTGAAAAGTGGTACTTGGCTGGCAAGGAGTTCTTTTTTACACCATGAGAGCACCGTTTTTCGGAGGAGGACGCGGCGATTGGGGTGAGCAGGATGAAACAGTGGCGGTGCTGGAGGGGGGACTCGAAGTGGAGGTGCAGTGTATAGGGCTTTTTCCCTAAATATACGACTTCCTTTTCCTCACGACCTTCGGACAGGGAGGCGGCGAGGTGGGCCAACTCTGGAAAACACGGGAGAAGCGGGTGGCCAGGCAATCCCTTCTGTCCGGCGGGCAGGAGACGGGCGGCGGCCTCGTTCAGCTCCACGATCTGTTGGTTCTCATCCAGGTGGAACAGAGCAGTGCCTGTAAGAGCGAGTGTCTGGGATAACTGGCTTTTGAGTAGTTGGTTCTGGGTGTGGATATCCTGTCGGTGGTACAGCTCAGATACCAGTTGCTGCATCACCGGTATATGGAACTGGTTCAAAAAGTCAGGCGGCAGATTATATATTTTGACAATTTCAGCAAGAGTAGAGGGAGTGATATTTCGGTATCCCAGGTTGATGTAGACCTTTTTGTTTTCTGGACAATAGCTGCGAAAACCGGCATAAACAACGGTGTCATAGGGAGTAGTGTCTATGTCACAGCCGGGCCAATAAGGGATATAGTTCAGATGATTGATCCCGAGCTGTTGCAGGTTTTCTACCAAATCCTCCGCAATCCGTCTGGGCTTGTTTGCAACCAGCACTGGCGTACCTTCGGGCAGTTCCAAAAGCCGATGTAAGTGATTGCTGTCCAAAAAACGCCGGGCAAATATGATTTGGCTGTTTGGAAAATATTTGTCGGCGTACGCAAGGGAGGTAATATTGACCAAAATAGCGGCGGGTTCTGCCGCAAGCGTGTGTACGGTGGCAAGGGTAACAGGGACAATATCCAGAGACGAGGAAAAAACCTGTGAGAGAATTTTACACATATAGTTACGGTCCAGCTCGTTTTCCGTAAAAACACCAAGAGTTTGTTTGGCCATAGGGTGTCCCTCCTTGAAGCGCATGGGTGAAACATTGCCTCTTAAAAGGATAACAGACAGAGCATGGCCCGTCAATGCAATTTGGACATTATTAAAATGATTTAAGATATCCAGATATGAGATACAAACAGATGTATGAGAAGAAAAGGATAAAACAAATTTGTGAGATTACTCCAAATATCTGCAAAGTATTTTGGCTAAAAAATAAAAAAAGTTTAAAAAGGATTCATTTGCAGCGATATGGAATTAAAATTGCTTTTGATAATAGCGTCTGAGGGACCTCGGAGAGCTGCCAGCGTACAGCAGGTTAATAGGCAACAAAGTATGAGGAAAGGAAAGGCAGAAAATGGAGTTGGGAATCAAGGGAAAGAGAGCGGTAGTTACTGGGGCTGGTCAGGGTATCGGCCGGGAAACTGCTCTGGTCTTAGCCCAGGAGGGTGCCGTGGTCTGTGTAAGTGACATCAATGACAGCCGCGGAAAAGAAACAGTGGAGGAAATCTGTGAGAGGGGGGGAACTGGAATCTATATTCATGCGGATGTGGGGGTGCCGGAGGAGATCAAGCACCTCTTTCGGACGGCTGCAGAGCGGTTGGGAAGCGTGGATATTTTAATTAATAATGCAGCGATCTCCCCCAAAGTTCCATTTGAAGATATCCCGCTGGAGCAGCTTGAACAGGTTCTGCGGGTAAACCTAATGGGGGCATTTCTCTGTGCACAGGAGGCTGCGGCGCAGATGAAAGAAAAACGCTGGGGACGCATTATCAGTCTGGCCTCAATGGCGGGACGTTTTGGGGCAAATAAGTCCGGAGCGCACTACGCCGCTACCAAGGCGGGAATCGTTGGGATGACTCTAAGTTTGGCAAAGACACTGGGGCCGTACAATATCACTGTAAACTGCGTATCGCCCGGCCGCATTAATACGGAACTTACGAGGGTGCTGCCGCAGAAAGTCCAGAACGAAATCTGCAGTCAGATACCTCTGGGGCGTATTGGAGAGCCGTCAGAAGTAGCCTCCGTAATTTCATTTCTGGCATCAGAGCAGGCCAGCTATGTATCCGGCTCCTGCGTGGATGTGCTGGGTGGTTATATCGCATAAAGCGAAGGAGAATAAAAGAAAAGGAGGCTAAAACAGGCGGCAGAGCAATGGAAAAGAGAGCAAAAGACGTTTTTGTGAGGTGGAAAACATGTTGACAATCATACTGGTGGTAGGGTACTTCCTGTTTTGCGTGGGCATGGCCTTTTTTCTGGACTACAGAACCAAAAAAAGAAAACTGAATGAAACCGCAGTGGAGTACTCTACCGGTAAAAACAGCATGGGGTTGTTTATGGCTTTCTCGCTGATGTGCGGCAACCTGATCAGTTCCAGCTACATTATTGGCAACTCATCTGCAGTTATTGAGCATGATATCGCCTATCAGTGGACCTTCTACGGCTATATCATCGGCTGGGCGCTGACCTGTGCCTATATCCCCATTTATCGCTCCATCTGCTATAAATATGGCTGTTCCTCCTTGGGGGAAATCTTTGGAAAGCTGTTCAGCAAGCGGGTATCCGTCTGTGTGTCAGTCATGATCTTCGTATCTTTTGCCAGTGCGGTCAGCGCACAGACGGTCATCGTCTCCAATCTGCTTCAGTCCCTGCTGGGCATCCGCAGCGAGGTTACCATGACCGTCACCATTGCGGCCATGATCCTGCTGGCACTTCAGGGCGGCATGAAGGGTCTGGCCCGCATCAATATGGTGCATGTGGTTGTACTTAGCGTGTCCGTTGTGGCAATTTTTATTGCGGTAATGACCTCTGTGGGATGGGACTTCGGACAAGTTTACCGTGCGCTGGAGCCCCAGGGTACCTTTAAGCTCATTGGAGGCTCCAGAAGCAATTCCTACATCATCGGTACGCTTGCCATTCAGCCCTTTGTTACGGTTGTAAATGCATTGTCCATCTCTGCGGCGATCGGCGCCAAGGACGCCAAGACCGCACAGAAGGCTCAATCCATCATGCCTATTTTTGCAATTTTCTTTTTTGGATTGGTCATCATAGCTGCCTGCTGTGGCAAGTTCCTGTGGCCCGACATGGATCCGGGGACTGCCTGGTACACCATTGCCGGTCATTACGGTCCCGCCATGGCGGCGCTGGCCAGTTGCGGCGTGCTGGCGGCCAGTATGTCTACGGCGCCGACCTACATCATGGTAATGTCCAGTACTGCAATGGAGCTCTATACTCCCCTGCGTAAGAGCCCTATGAGTGAGAAGCAGAAAATGTTTCTGACCAAGCTGCTCATTGTGGTATTCGGAATCCTGTTCCAGTTGCTCGGCCTGCTCTCCAGCGATGTGGTGGACATCCTGTCCAACGCGCTGACAGTGCGCGCGGTATGCGGTTTGACCTTTACCCTGTTTCTGCTCTGGAAGCGGCCTAACGAGAAGTCCATTTTCTACAGCATGGTGTTGGGTATCATCGTATGTGTTGTCTGGATCGTCTACGGCTACGTCTTCGGTACGAGTCCATTCGGTATTCAGATTACCTATGCCGGCGGTATTGTCGCACTGGCGACCCAGATCATTGTCACGCTGGTCACTACCAGGTCCGGTGAGCGCTCCGACAGCTACCAGCTTTATAAAGAGGCCAGAAAAGAGATGAAGGCTGCAATTGCCGCAGGCAAACGTGTCTGATAGAACCATTTACTAAGTCTAAATCAGAAAGGTATGGACAAGCGGATGAAAAAGCATGGAGGAAATGTAATGGCCGGCCTGCTGGCCGACTATGGTGTGACGGCGGTATTTGGTGTGCCCGGCGGGCAGACTTTGCCGCTCTACTACGGAATTTTGGATGAGGGGAACCGTATCAGGCATATTCTCATGAAGGATGAGATTGATGCCACCTTTGCCGCGGACGCCTACGCCCGTATCAGCGGCGGTATCGGAGTATGCGACGCCACCGCCGGCTGCGGTGCCATCAAGTTTATTTCGGGCTTGGCGGAGGCGTACAACACCTCCATCCCCGTCATCGCCATCGGTTCTGAGATGGAGGGGGATTGGCTGGCCGCCCGGTACCGCGGTACGGGCTCCCAAGTGGTAGACTCCAAGGAGGTGCTCAAGCCAGTGACCAAGTGGCAGGCGTGCCTGCCCCATGTGAACAAAATGCCGGAGTTGGTGCAGACTGCCGCCCAGATGGCGGTCAGTGGCCGTCCCGGACCCGTATTTATCGAGTGTCCATGGCGGCCCTTCCGGGAGGAATATACCGGGCCGGACTATGAGAGCAACCGAAAACTGGCCAGCCTGCCCGCCCACCGTCCTACCCCGTCCCGCGACGAAATCGACGAGGCGATCCAGGTACTGAAGGAGGCCAAGAGGCCGGTTATGCTGCTGGGCGGCGGTGCTTGGCGTTCCGGCGCCAGAGCGGAGATCACGGCGCTGGCAGAGCGCATGGCTATGCCCGCAGCCGCCTCCCTGACCGGAAAAGGTGTGCTGCCTGAGAACCACCCACTGTCCCTGGGTGTGGTAGGAAGTCTGGGCGGCAATGATGTCTCCAGAAAAATGGTGGAGGAGGCCGACGTGATTCTCGCCATCGGCTTTAAGTTCAGTCAAAACTCCACCTATGGCTGGACAATTCCCAGGAAGGGCCAGAAGGAGATCCGCATTGACATTGACGAGACTGAAATGAATAAACTGCATACTACAGATGTAGGGCTGGTAGGCGATGCCAAGGCCACCCTGCAGCTTCTGCTGGATCGGCTGGATGCGCAGAGAGATCCCACTGCTGTAGAAAAAGAAATCGCGAAGTTGTACCGCGCTTGGCGGGAAAAAAACCGGCCGGCGGTGGAGGCTGATGATTGTATTACTCCGCAGAGGGTCGTCTCCTTATTGAATGAATTGTGCGGCGACGATACAATCCTGGCCTGCGACGCCAGTTTCTCCTGCGGCTGGGCGGGCAGCTTCTTTGACGTATATGGTGCCCGTCGTACCATTCTTCCCCGGGGCGCCGGCGGCCTGGGCTATGGACTTCCTGCCGGCATCGGCGCAGCGGCGGCGCGGCCGGGGAACAAGGTGGTGGTGCTCACCGGTGACGGAGGGCTGAACTACTGCTTAGGAGAAATGGCAGTGCTCCATGAGCAAAACATGGATGTCAAGGTGGTGGTTCTCAACAACAGCATCCTGGGTTGGATTAAGTGGTACGAGGCGGCCATGTGGGACGGCCGCTTTACCGAGGTGGACACCGAAACCATCGACTACGCCGCGGTAGCTAGGGGGCTCAATTGTAAAGGCATATCCATTCGGGACCCCAGGACCCTTCGGGAAGAGCTGAAGACGGCACTGGAGCTGGAAGGGCCAGTGGTCATCGACATCACCACAGCGGAAACGGAAGCATGTAAGTTTACGGATGATCCAAAGGCTGTGGCCTATATCCGGGAGAGCGCGGAGCAGAAAAAGCGAAAGTAAAGGCAGCTGGATATGAAAAGGGGAAATATGCCATGAAAGAAATCATATGGAAGCCGGAGCTGCACCGTTTTCGGAGCTGCAAGGAGTTCGTGGAGGAATTCCGGCTGGGTGCGTCCGACCTGATCCTGACCAACGAGTACATCTACCAGCCCTACTTCGGGGCGATGAACCTGGAGTGTACCGTGCTGTACCAGGAGCAGTACGGCATGGGTGAGCCCACCGACGTGATGGCGGAGGCCATCCTGCGTGATGCGGCCGCCACGGGCTGCAATCGGGTTGTGGCCATCGGCGGCGGCACGGTCATCGACATCGCCAAGGTGCTGGCGGTGGGCGGCGGGGAGAGCATTGACGAGCTGTACGGCATGGCGCCGGAGCTGCCCAAGCGGCGGGAGCTGGTCCTCATCCCCACCACCTGCGGCACGGGCAGCGAGGTGACCAACATCTCAATTCTGAACCGGACCCGCCTGGGGACGAAGATGGGGCTGGTGGGGCCGGCCATGTATGCGGACGCGGCGGTGCTCATCCCGCAGCTCCTGGAGGGGCTGCCCTTCGGGGTATTTGCGACGAGCTCGATCGACGCGCTGGTGCACGCGGTGGAGTCCAGCCTGTCGCCGAAGGCGACGCCGTATACCAAGCTGTTCGGGTATAAGGCCATTGAGATGCTCATCCGGGGATATCAGACGATCGCCCGGGAGGGGCGGGAGGCCCGCCTGCCCCTGCTGGAGGACTTCCTGATTGCGTCGAACTATGCGGGCTTTGCATTCGGTACGGCTGGGTGCGCGGCGGTGCACGCCATGAGCTACCCGCTGGGGGGAAAATACCACGTGCCCCACGGGGAGAGCAACTACGCGATGTTTACCGGCGTGTTGAAGAACTACATGGAGATCAAGCAGGACGGCGAGCTTGCGGTGATGAACCACTATCTGGCGGAGCTGCTGGGCTGCGGTGTTCCGGAGGTATATGACCGGCTGGAGGATCTCCTGAACCAGATTCTGCCCAAGAAGCCGCTGCACGCCTACGGGGTGACGGAGGCGGATCTGGAGGAGTTCACCAGGAGCGTGATGGAGACCCAGGGCCGGCTGATGGGCAACAACTTCGTCCCTCTGGATGCGGCGCGGGTGCTGAAAATCTATACTGAGCTCTATTAAACGGCAGTAGGGCGGCGGAACTTCCGCCGCCCTACTGCCGTCTCAGACGCTTTTTTATAAGAAAGAAAAACAGGGGTTGACTTTTGTGTAACACAAGGGTATAGAATGGGGCATACAGGGGGAAGAGGGCCGCAGGAGCGCCCCACGGAGCGGAACGGGTGCCGCAGTCCAGTTTCCGCGCGGAGGGCGCTCCCGGCGGGCCTCGCACGATCTCAATTGAAGAAGGAGCAAAGGGCTATGATTAAGTACAAAGCAAAGAATTCCTTGAAGTCTCCCCGGTTTGCCGGTGTAAAGACCTTCATGCGCATGGAGCACGTGGTCACCACCGACGACATCGACTTTGCCGTGGTCGGCATCCCCTACGACACCTGCGCCTCCTTCCGGGTGGGCACGCGCCTGGGGCCTGCCGCGATCCGCGACGCCTCCGCCCTGGCGGCCAAGCCCTTTAACGGCCCGCTGAATGTGGGTATTTTTGACTGGTGCTCCGGTGTGGATTACGGCGATCTGGGGTCTGTGCCCGGCTATATCGAGGAGTCCTTTGAGCTCATCACAGAGGGAATGCTGCCCTTCTTTGAGAAGGGGATTGTGCCAGTGGCCATGGGCGGCGACCACAGCGTCACCCTGCCCGAGCTGCGGGCCTGCGCCAAGGTAAACGGCCCTGTGGCGCTGATCCACTTTGACGCCCACTACGACACCATTCACGAGTACTTCGGCAAGCCGTACAACCACGGCACCCCCTTCTATCACGCGGCGAAGGAGGGGCTGGTGGACACCTCCAAATCCATCCAGGTGGGCATCCGCGAGGGGCTGTACGGCCCGGAGGATCTGACCAACTCCACCGATCTGGGCTACCAGGTGCTGCGCGCCGACGAGTGCCACAAGATGGGCATGGAGGCCGTTCTGAAGGCCATCCGCGCGCGGGTGGGCAGCGCCAAGGCCTTCCTGACCTTCGACATCGACTTCCTGGATCCCGCCTATGCGCCGGGAACCGGTACGCCCGTACCCGGCGGCTTCACCACCGCCCAGGCCCTGGAGCTGGTGCGCGGTCTGGCAGATCTGAATATCGTGGGCTATGATGTGGTGGAGGTCTCTCCCCCGTATGATCCCACCGGCATTACCTCCATTGCCGCGGCGGGCCTCATGCAGGAGTTCATCTCCCACGTGGCCTATAAAAAGAAAAACGGCATTGTCTTCTAATTTTTTGCACTCCACCTCAACTCTCTATATTCTCTTTTCGCGCAAAATCCATCCGGGCCCGGCCGATTTTTCGGCCGGGCCCGGATGGATTTTGCGCAGAGCAGAAAGACGACGGCGGAGCCGCTAAGACTCCGCCGGCCGCACCGGTACCTGGATCTCCATCAGCGTCTCGTCGGGATCGCTGGTGAGGGTGACGTCAATTTTGTAGAACTGAAAAATCATTCCATTCAGGACCCAGCCATGCTCCGCCATATATGTATGCAGGCGGGCAAAGGAGGGGTGGTATCGCTCCAGCTCGCCTCTGCGGTAATTCATACACAGGTAATCCCCCGGGGGTATCGTGCGCTTATGCTCGGACTCAATGGCGTCACGCTCCACAAAGATCATGGGGACGGCGGGAATATAATCGTCGCTGGGCTCCAGCAGGTGCCAGTCCGCGTAGACGCCGATACGGTCGCTGGCCAGGATGGGGGCCACCTCGTCCAGGTAGCGCTCCAGCCGGGTGAAGGCAAAGGCGTGCTCCCGGGAGCCGCCGGCAGGCTCTCCGAAGGTAATCATATACCGCTGGGGAAAGGCGCGGCAGAAGACCTTGTCCACCGGCGGGGGCGGGGTGATCTCACTCAGAAAGTGGAGCTTGCGGCGCAGAATTTCGCTGAGAAGCTGCTGTTTGCGGATCTCCTCCTCCAGCAGCTCCAACTGATGGAGGAGAAGCTGGTGGGATTTCCTCAAATTGCGGCCCGAAAAATAGTCGGTGATGTCGTGGATGGACATGCCAAGCTGCCGCAGCTCCTTGATGGTGCCAAGTTTTTCGTATTGGCGGATGGAATAGTAGCGGTAGCGGGTTTGGGGATCTACATAGTCCGGTGTGATCAGTCCAATACGGTCATAGTACCGAAGCGTTTCGCTGGTCACTTGCCGCAGCTTCGCAAGCTCTGTGATGGACAACAGATTTTCCTTGATGGGACTCACCTCCTGCGCGGATAAGACATTCTATCACAGGCGGCCGGACCTGTCAAAAGGCTCTTATATTAGTGAAATTAAATAAAAATAGCAAATAATTACTGTGAGAATAAAACAAAATGCTGCACGAGAGAGAAAGATGCATTGACTTTTGTGTAACACAAAGGTATATGCTCGTTACAGACGGAAAGAGCGGCCCCCCCTGGCCGCACTTTTTCCTCAGACTCAGCGCCTCACTGCGGCAATTCCCCAATTCCACTTTCTTAAAACAGAGAACAAACGGAGGGCTTTATTATGCAGGAAAATAATATGTCCGTTTTTGGCACCGTGATCCGCAACGAAGAGATTGCCGATTTCATGCGCCTTCTGAATCTGGCGCGCGAAATCTTCAAGCAGGAGCTGACGGTGGTGGAGATCATGCCGGGCGGCCTGACCAATAAGAATTTCCGGGCCGTGACCGAAGACGGCACCCAGATTGCCATCCGCCTGGCCGGACAGGGTACCGCCAACTATATCAACCGCCCTGGTGAAAAGCACAATGCCGGTGAGATCGCCGGGCTGGGCATTGCGCCGGAGATCTATTACTACGATCCCAAGACGGGTTCACAAATTGTTGAGTACATTGATGCGCCCACCATGCACCCCGTGGACTTTCAGACCCGGGACGAGGTACTGGTCAAGGCGGGAGCGGTCATGCGCCGCTATCACGACAGCGGCCTGGAGTTCAAGACCTCCTTCGATCCCGTCGCCAAGATTGACGAGTACAAGGCCATCCTGGACGAGCACAGCTACGGGAAGCGCTACGAGGGCTGGGAGCGCATGGTGGAGGCGCTGGAGCGCATCCGCGCCGCCTACGCCAAGCAGCCGCCCCGCCGGGTGCCCTGCCACAACGACGCGCTGGCGGAGAACTTCATGCTCCAGGGCGAGCAGATGCGGGTCATAGACTGGGAGTACGGCGGCATGAACGACGGCTACTACGACATCGCCTGCGTCTGTGTGGAGAACCCCCTGGACGCCCGCTGCGAGGATGTGTTCTTCCGCGCCTACTGCGGCGGCGAACCCAGCGAGGAGGCCAAGGCCCGCCTGCTGATCAACAAGTTCCTGGTGACCTCCCACTGGTCTACCTGGTCGCTGGTTCAGATCTGCTACGGCAAGGACGCGGAATTCTACTGGGAGTACGGCCGTACCCGTGCAGTCCAGGCCTGCTCCTTCCTGGACGACCCCAGCTTTTCCCGCAGCCTGACCCTGCTGGGCGGCTGACGGGCAGGAGGGGCAGCCCATGGAATTCATCGGAACGCTCATTACTTATCTTATGATGGCCTGCTGTGTCGCCGGCGGGATATCCTACATTGTCAATGACCAGTCGGAGCTGGGCCGGGCCTTTCAGGACGGCCTGCACGCCATGGCGAACATGTTCATCCCCATTTGCGGGCTGATGGCCTCGGTTCCCTTCCTGAAAGTCTTCATCTCCAAGGTGTTCGGGCCGGTATTCGCCCTCTTTGGCGGAGATCCGGTGGTAGCCGCCGCGATCATCATGCCGCCGGACTGCGGTTCCTTTGCCCTGGCCACCGAGATCGGCCAGAGCGCGGATCTGTTCCCGGTGATCATCGCCATCGGCTTCATGTGCGCCTCCACCATCGCCTTCAATGTCCCCATCGGCCTGTCCATGCTGGACAAGGGGGATCACAAATACCTGGCCCTGGGCACCATGAGCGGCTTTCTCTCCGTGCCCTTCGGCGTGTTCATCACCAGCGTCATCGTGATGTTTACCCACCCGGCCATCCGCTCCACCTTCTCCAGTGTGGGCGAGCCGGATCATGTGGTGGTGCTGACCCTGGGGATGCTCCTGCGCAACATGATCCCCCTGGTGGTCATCTGCGTGCTGCTGGCCCTGGGGCTGAAGTTCTTTCCCAACGGGATGGTCAAGGGCTTCATGGTGTTTGGAAAGCTGATGACCGGCGCCCTCACCCTGGTGGTGGTGGCCTGCATCCTCCAGCACTACACCGGCCTGTTTACCGACATTCTGGGCGTCGGCTGGGGCTTTGATCCCATACTGGCCGACGAGGAGAACACCTTCCGGGCCGTGGAGCTGCTGGGCACCATCGCCATGATGCTCACCGGCGCCTTCCCCATGGTGACGCTGATCCGCCGGTATTTGGGCAAGCCCCTGGAAAAGCTGGGCCGTCTGGCCGGGCTGGAGGCCAGCGGGAGCGTGGGCCTGGTGGCCTGCCTGCCCAACGGCCTGGCGATGTTCCCCTTTGTAAAGGAGATGCGCCCCCGGGACAAGGTGGTGTGTATGGCCTTCCTGGCCTGCGGCGGATACAGCCTGGGGGACTTCCTGGCCTTCAACGTCAATTTCCAGCCCAATCTGCTGGTTCCCGTGTTTGTGGGGCAGATCTGTGGCGGCATCATCGGCATCCTGTTTGCAAAGCTCCTGGCGGTTCCGCAGGTGCGGGCGCTGGAGCGGGAGACGGCAGTGTGAGACACGCGGGGCGGGCCTTTTCGGCCCTCCCCGCGTGTTGTGGTTCTCCGTCTTGGGCAGCAGAAACGGGCATTCATCTGGATGCCAGCGTTCTCAAAATTCAATGCAATTCAGATATTGCAAAGTCTCGATGAACCAACTTGAAGCATGTCCGGGCCTTTGCGGGCCGCGCCGTCCCCAGCATGAAAATGCGGAAAGGGGAGCCGTCCTCTGGGCGGTAAAGATCAAAGCAAAAAGGACATCCTTACGGATGTCCTTTTATGGTGGAGACGACAGAACTCGAATCTGTGACCCCTTGCGTGTGAAGCAAGTGCTCTACCGGCTGAGCTACGCCTCCATATATTGGTGACCCGTACGGGACTCGAACCCGTGTTACCGCCGTGAAAGGGCGGTGTCTTAACCACTTGACCAACGGGCCAGGTTGCCCAAGCGGGGCGGGATACTCCTGAAGGGAAGTCCCAAAAGACGGCGCGGTGCCGTCTTTTGGGGTCTGGTAGCGGCACCTGGATTTGAACCGGGGACACTGCGGGTATGAACCGCATGCTCTAGCCAACTGAGCTATGCCGCCATTGAAAACCCCCTGTCGGACAGGGCAGGATTCAGTATACGCGATCATTCCCGTTTTGTCAATTGTTTTTTTGAAAAAAATTAGTCGATTTTGTAGCCGACGCCCCAGACGGTCTTGATGAACCGGGGATTGCGGGAGGGCTCGCCCATTTTTTCCCGCAAGCGGCGGATATGAACCATAACCGTATTATTGCGGTCCAGGTATTTCTCCCCCCACACGCTCTCAAAGAGCCGCTCGGCGGAGATGACCTGGCCCCGGTTCTCACAGAGCATCCAGAGAATGTCAAACTCAATGGGGGTGAGGCCCAGCTCCCGGTCGTAGAGGGTACACTCGTGGGTGGCCCGGTTGATGACCAGGCCGTTGAAGTCAATGATGTCCCGGCAGTCGCCGGCCTTGTCAGCCTCGTTGTAGCGGGTGTAGCGGCGCAGCTGGGCTTTGACCCGGGCCATCAGCTCCAGCGGGTTGAAGGGCTTGGTAATGTAGTCGTCCGCGCCGATGGTGAGGCCGGTGATCTTGTCCATGTCCTCCGCCTTGGCGGTGAGCATGAGTACAGGGAAGTGGTGCTCCTTGCGGATTTCCCCGCAGAGGGTAAAGCCGCTGATGTCGGGGAGCATCACGTCCAGGATGGCCAGGTCCAGAGCCTGGGTCCGCACCACGGCCAGCGCCTCGGTGCCGGTGCCGCACTTGAACACGGTGCACCCCTCGCTCTTCAAATAGACCTCTACCAGATCGGCAATCTCCGGCTCGTCGTCCACAACCAGAATCCGCGCGTCCATGGCATCCGCCCCCTTTTCCAGGACATTATAGCCAAAGCGGCGGCGGCAAGTCAAGGGCGGGGCGTAATTGTAAGAAAAACATCAGAACTCCTGGGCGCGGCCAGGCGAACCCTGGCCGCGCGGAGCGGTTAGCCTGACGCCCGGTTCATTTTCTGAATCACCAACCCGGTCTGCACATTCCGGCCGTCCACACTGCTGCTGTAAGTCAGGGAGAAGGTGGTGGGGGCCGGTGCGTAAAAGCTGAGTGCCCGGGCTCCGCCTGCAGTGGAGTCGCTTCCGGCGGTACGGAAATAGATGCCCAGGTCGATGCGGGCCTGGCCGTTGAACGACGGGGTGATCTGAAGATACCCAGGTGAGGCCAGGATCACAAACACGTCGAAGAAGACTTGGTAATAGCCGGGCTGGAGCCGAAGCTGCTGGGTGCCGCTCAGTGTGATATTGCCTGTGGGGTCATTCAGCAGCTCATAGAGCGGAATCTGTCCGTTGTTGGGGACGGATCGTACATCGGAGTAGTAGGAAGCAAAGACATCCTCACCCGGTCCACCCGCAGGACCAGTGGGGCCAGTGGCGCCGGGCGTCCCCTGCGGGCCTGTCGGTCCGGTCGCGCCCTGGGGCCCCTGTGGCCCGGTGGCTCCGGCTGGGCCGGGAAGTCCCTGCGGCCCGGTGGGGCCGTCCATGCCCCGGATGCCCTGAGGGCCGGTGGGCCCGGTGGCACCTGCCGCCCCCCGCGGGCCTGTCGGTCCGGTCGCGCCCTGGGGCCCCTGTGGCCCGGTGGCTCCGGCTGGGCCGGGAAGTCCCTGCGGCCCGGTGGGGCCGTCCATGCCCCGGATGCCCTGAGGGCCGGTAGGCCCGGTGGCACCTGCCGCCCCCCGCGGGCCTGTTGGTCCGGCGGCGCCCTGGGGACCCTGGGGCCCGGTGGCTCCGGCTGGGCCGGGAAGCCCCTGCGGCCCGGTGGGGCCGTCCATGCCCCGGATACCCTGAGGGCCGGTAGGCCCAGGCACACCCTGGGGACCTTGGCCTCCGGCAGGGCCCTGCGGCCCCGTGGTTCCAGAGGGCCCGGTGGGGCCCTGCGCTCCGGCGGCGCCCTGGGGGCCCGTCGGTCCCCGCTCCCCCTGCGGCCCGGTTGGCCCGGTGGGGCCTGTGGGCCCGGACGGGGAGGGCGGACAGGGCGGATATGGGGGGCAGGGCGGCGGACAGCCGCAGGGGTCAAAACAGTATTTCATGACAATTACCTCCCGGGCCATTCTATGCTGTGACCCACCCCGCCGCCAAAGGCGGCTAGTGACTTTTCTGAAAAAGGGTGGTACAATCATTTTTAGTAAAAATGGAGGCATCCTATGAATGAGTTTGACGCCCTGCTGGCCCGGGCGGTGGAGCAGGCCAGAGCCCTCGGCATCCCGGTGTCGGCCCGCATCTCCCCCCGCGTGGCGGTCAACCGCCGGGCAGTGACCCGGTTCGGCTGCTGCATCCGGCGGGGCGGGGAGTATGTGATTGAGCTGTCGGAGCGGCTGCTGGAGGCGGAGGAGCGGGCGTGTATGCAGACCCTGGCCCACGAAGTGCTCCACACCTGCCCCGGCTGCCGCAACCATGGGGCCCTCTGGAAGGAGTACGCCGCGCGGATGAATGGGGCCTACGGCTATGCCATCTCCCGTACCGGCACCTGTGAGGCGCTGGGGGTGGCGGATGTGCGGCCGGTGCGCTACCGGCTGGTGTGCGAACGCTGCGGGCAGGAGTTTTGCCGGAGCCGCCGCTCCCCGCTGGTGGATCACCCGGAGCGGTACCGCTGCCGGTGCGGTGGCGTGCTGCGCCGCAGCAACTGAACCTGTCTGGAGAAGGTGTTCCCAACGGAAAAGAAAAATAAGAAGGCCCTGTTCAATCGTATTTTCTCCATCGCCGGCCTGTCCATCGGCGGCGCGATTCTGGCGGGGCTCATCGTGTATGTGGCCCGTACTATGGATGTGCGGGCCCTGCTGGCCTCCATCCAGCCCCTGTGGCTGCTGGGGGCAGCCCTGTGCGTCCCCCTCAGCGAAAGCGTGGACGCGCTGATCTTTTACGGTATGGGCCGCTCGGCGGGCTGTCCCGTCAAGTTGGCGGGCTGCTTTGATGCGGCCTATATTGGGGAGTTTTACTACAAGCTGGGCCCCGCCGGCGCGCCGGTGCAGCTCAAGCTGATGTACGATGCGGGCATGAGCGCCACCTACACCGCCTCCATCTACACCTGGAAGGCAGTGGCCAACACCATGGTTTACACCGGCTATGCAGTGGCCGCCCTGGCCTATGAGCTGTTCTGGCGGCGGGAGGGGCTGGGCCCCGCCGTGGCGGGGGCGGGGGCGCTGATTGCCCTCTACGTGTTTCTGTGCGGGCTGGCCCTCTTTACCGCCGTGCGGCCGGAGCCTATTCAGCGTCTGATCCGCCGCATCCTCACCTTCCTCGCCCGCCACTGGAAGGTGATGGCCAGGGAGGGCATGGTGGACAAGGGCATGGAAAAGGTGGACGAGTTCTGCGCACAGCTCCGCGCCCTCAAGGGCAACCGCCGGATGCTGGCGGGCCTGTTCGCGGGCATGTTTGTGGAGCTGACGGCCCTGTTTGCCATTCCCTTCTTCCTCTACCGGGGGCTGGGGCTGACAGGGGGCTCCTTCTGGGAGCTGGTGCTGGTCCAGTGCCTGGTGCTGGTGCTCTCCCGCATCATCATGCTCCCAGGCAACGCCGGCGGCGCGGAGGGGAGCTTCTACCTGTTCATGGGCCCCCTGTTCGGCCGGCATCTGGCGGTGGGGCTGGTGCTGTGGCGCTTTGCCGCCTTTCTGGAGGTTCTGCTGCTGGGCGGGGCCTGGTCGGTGCTCCGCTTTGCGCAGCGCTCGGCGGCCGGACACGGGACATAGGAGGAGAACGTCTTGGATGGAAAATATACCCGCCTCAAGCTGAAAATGCTGCTGCTTGTGGTGCTGGGCACCCTGATCGCGGGGGGCGTGGGCATCTTTCTGCTGGAGGTGGTGGTGGATGGGGTGCTCCAGGACCCCTTCGCCCGCTTTTTCCTCTGGGCGGCCACCACCCTGTTCGGCCAGAGCCCGGAGGGGGCGGCGGAGCTCTACCAGCGCTATATCCGCAACAACAAGCAGGAGATCCTCACCCTGGGTACCATGCTGCTGATGCTCATCGCCTTCTACCTGGCCATGGGCCGGTTTACCCGCTGGCTGGACGACATCCGCTCGGCCACCCGCCGGCTGGTGGAGGCCCAGGCGGAGCCGGTGGAGCTGCCCCGGGAGCTGGCCCCCATCCAGGAGGATCTGAACGCCATCCAGCGGCAGCTCCGGGCGCGGGAGGCGGCGGCCAGGGAGAGCGAGCAGCGCAAGGGGGATCTGGTGGCCTTCCTGGCCCACGATCTCAAGACCCCGCTGACCTCGGTGGTGGGCTACCTCACCCTGCTGCGGGACGACCCCGGCCTGGACGCCGCCCAGCGGGCCAAGTTCACCGGCATCGCCCTGGACAAGGCCCGGAGGCTGGAGGAGCTGCTGGGGGAGTTTTTCGACATCACCCGGATGGATCTGGACAGCGGGCCGGGGGAGCGCCAGCCCATCCAGCTGTCCATGCTGCTGGAGCAGCTCGCCGACGAGTTCTACCCCCTCTTTGCGGAGAAGCAGCTCCGGTGCACGGTGGAAATTCAGCACCACCTAGTGGTGCTGGGAGACCCGGACAAACTTGCCCGGGTCTTTGATAACGTGCTGCGCAACGCCGTCAGCTACTCCACCCCCGGCGGCCGGGTGGACATTCAGGCCAAAACCGTAGGGCGTCAGGCGGAGATCACCATCCGAAACGAGGGGCTGGAGATCCCCGAGGGGGAGCTGGCCAACATCTTCCAGAAGTTCTACCGGCTGGACGCCGCCCGCTCCTCCCGCACCGGCGGGGCCGGGCTGGGGCTGGCCATCGCCAAGGAGATCGTGGAGAGCCACGGAGGGAACATCCGCTGCGAGAGCAACGGGCGGCTTACCAGCTTCGTCATCTCTCTGCCACTTTATAAGGAGGTGCGCCATGTCTTTAAACGAAACCGCGCTGGCCTGTCTGAACCGAAATAGGCTGCTCTACTTAAACATGCTGGAGGTGCTGCGACGGGGCTCGGCGGAGCTGCTTTGGGCCGGGGAGGGCGGGGTGCTGCTCTATGACCGGGGGTCGGGGGCCTACATGCTTACCGCCCGGGACCGGGCCGCCCTGGATGGGATGCTCCCCCTGCTGCCTGCGGACTGTGACCTGCTGGTGGGCCACGACCTCTGGTACCGGGACGAGCTGGCCGGCCGCTTCGGCCTGTGGAAGGAGGAGCTGTGCGTCCAGGCCGCCTGGATGGCTCCGGAGCCGCCGGAGGCGCCGGCTTTCGGCGGGGAGCTGCGCCTTTTGGGGGAGGAGTGGGCCCCCTACGTCTGTGAGCACTACAGCAAGAGCGATATCGGCGGCCTGGAGCACATCCGGCAGGCCATCGGCGCCGGTATGCTGGGGGCCTTCGTGGACGGGACGCTGGCGGGCTTCGCGGGCTTCCACGGCGAGGGCTCCATCGGCCTTCTGGAGGTGCTGCCCGCCTACCGCCGCCGGGGCCTGGGGGAAGCGCTGCTCCGGGGGGCGGTGCGGCTGGCGCTGGAGCGGGGGCAGTATGCCTTTGGCCAGGTGCTTATCGACAACGCCCCCTCCCTGGCCCTCCAGAAAAAGGTGGGCATGACGGTCGCCCGGGAACCGCTCTACTGGCTGTTTCGCAGATAAAGAGCCATTTGGGCCGGCCGGAAGCGTTCAACAGACCTTTTTGACGGGCACCGGCCCCGGCGCTTTTCGAAAGCGCCGGGGCCGGTCTGGTCAGATGGCGTGGTAGTCCTGGAGCAGCTTCTCCAGGTCGGTGCCATGGAGCTTTTTGAGTACCGCCTTGAGGGCAAGGCGCTCGGCCGGGTTCAGCTCCAGCTCGGTGAGCTTGCGGCCGTCCCGCAGCTGGACGGAGGCGTTGATCAGATCCCGCACGTCGTAGGTGGAGCCCCACACCTCGGGCACGCCCCGGTCGATGTCCAGCAGGGTGTAGACCGCCTCCATACCGGTGCGCATGGAGTACTCGGTGGTAAAGATGGTGTCCCGCTCCGTCTCGGCAAACTGCCCCAGGAAGGCGAAGTTCACCGCCCCGTCGGGGACGACGCGGGGCCGGTCCCCGGCGGCCCGGGGCAGGAAGAAGGCGGTGATGTAGGGCATCATGCAGGGGACGGTGTTGGCGCTGTGGGCGGCCAGCTCCGCAATCTCCCCCTCGGGCACCCCCATGTGGTAGAGCCACTCCATGCAGATCTCCCGGCCGGTGCACTCCCGCATGGGCTTTTTCACAAAGTTGCCCGGCTTGTCGCTGAACAGGCCGTAGATCCACCCAACGAGCTGCCCCCTGGGCTGGTCGCGGAACTGGGGCTGGCGGTTGAAGGTCCAGCTCAGCAGCCAGTTGGAGTCCCTGGCGGTGACGATGCCGCCGGTGACCACCTTCCCGGAGAAGGGGTCCCGCTGGCAGATGCGCTGGACATAGGGGGGAATTTTGTCGTCAAGGGTGGTGACGGTGGCGCTCATCCAGTTGCTCAACTCCGGCTGGGAGCAGAACTTGTCCGGCCGGCCGAAGGCGGGGTCCCGCGCGGCGATGCGCCGCCACATGTCCCAGCCGCCGCCGGGCTTCAGCTCCGGCCGGAAGGGGGCAGGGGAATCCTGGGAACCCAGGGCGGAATTCTCCACGCAGCCGCCGGGAGTGAGGAAAACCAGGTCGTTTTCCGTCAGATCAATGTGCTCCTCTGCCCCGTCCCGCAGCAGCACCAGGCGGCTGGCCTGCTTGCGGCCGGGCCGGAGGTCGAACTCCACGTCCACCACCCTGGTGTTGAAGTGGAACTGGACGCCATGCTCCTCCAGGTACTTGAGCATGGGGAGGATCATGGACTCATACTGGTTGTAGCGGGTGAAGCGCAGGGCGGTGAAGTCGGGCAGGCCCCCCACGTGGTGGATGAAGCGCTTGAGGTAGAGCTTCATCTCCAGGGCGGAGTGCCAGTTCTCAAAGGCGAACATGGTGCGCCAGTAGAGCCAGAAGTTGGACTCCAGCACCGCACTGCTGAACACGTCCGTGATGCGCTTGTCGTACAGGGCCTCGTCGGGGGTGAAGAACAGCTTCATGATCTCCATGGCGCCCTGATCGCTCAGGCCGAACTTGCCGTCGGTGTGGGCGTCCTCCCCCCGGTTGACCGTGGCCCGCATGAGGGAGTAGTTGGGATCCCGCTTGTTGAGCCAGTAGTACTCGTCCAGGACGGACACGCCCTCGGTCTCGATGGACGGGATGGAGCGGAACAAATCCCACATGACCTCGAAGTGGTTGTCCATCTCCCGGCCGCCCCGCATGACATAGCCCAGTCCCTCGTAGTGCCAGCCGTCGCAGGCGCCGCCGGCGATGGGCTCCTTCTCCAGGATGTGGATGTTCCGGCCGGGCATCTGCCCGTCCCGCACCAGATAGCAGGCCGCCGTCAGGGCCGCCAGGCCGGAGCCCACCAGATAGGCCGATTTATGCTCCACGCCCTCCGGCTTCACCGGGCGGGCAAAGGCCTCGTAATTGCCGCTGGAATAATACATGAAAATGCCTCCGTTTCATAGCGTTGCTTTGGATTCTGGGGCCAGTATAGCCCCTCCGGAACGGCGGCGCAATCAGCAGAGGGGCCCCGGTGATGGAAGTTTCATCACCGGGGCCCCTCTGTCTCAATTTTGATCAAACGGGCCCGCCTGATGGGCGGAATCCGCCCGCAGGCGCTCCAGCGCCTGGGCAAAGCTGCCCGAAACCACCAGCTCTACCCGGCGGGCCAGCTCCGCCGGCTCTCCCTTCATGCCGGTGCGGATCCAGTCCAGAACCAGCCCCACAAAGGCGTACTTGTAGAAGTCGGCCAGAAAGGCCTTGTCCTCCTCCCGCACCTCTCCCCGGGGGTCCAGCTCCTCCACCACGCCCATGAGCAGGCCGTGGGTGACCTGAAAGAGAAAGGTCTCCACCTGCTCCCGGCGGACGGAGCGGTAGACGTTGAGGATAAAGGGCCTGTTGTCGATCAGCCCGTCCAGAATCCGGCGGAACCCCTCCTGCCAGGTGGTATAGGTGCGCTTGCCATCCAGTATCCGCCGGGCGTCCTCCTGGCAGGCCCACTCCACCAGGTCGTAGATGTCCCGGAAGTGGTAGTAGAAGGTCATGCGGTTGATGCCGCAGTCCTCGGCGATGTCGGTGACGGTGATCTTGTCCAGCGGCCGCTCCAGCAGCAGCTTCTTGAGGGAGGCCTCCAGGGCCCGCTTGGTCACCTGGCTCATGGCTCACCTCTGGTCCAGCGGCACAAAGGCGCGCATGGGGGCCACCGCCTTGTAGGCCGGGCGGATGATGCGGTTGGCGGGCTGGCAGACCTCCTCGATGCGGTGGGCGCACCAGCCCACCATCCGGGCCACGGCGAACAGGGGGGTGTAGAGCTCCATGGGTATGCCCATCATCTTGTAAACCAGTCCGGAGAAGAGATCCACGTTGGCGCACACCACCTTCTCCTCCCCCTTGACGGTGCGCAGCACCTCGGGGGTGAGGCGCTCCACCCGCTCAAAGAGCTCAAACTCGTCCAGCATGCCCTTGGTCTCGGCCAGGCTGCGGGCAAACCGCTTGAGGAGGACGGCCCGGGGGTCGGACAGGGTGTAGATGGCGTGGCCCATGCCGTAGATGAGGCCCGAGCGGTCTCCCGCCTCCTTCCGCAGCAGGCGGCCCAGGTAGTCCCGCACCGCGTCGTCGTCCGTCCAGTCGGACACCTCGGCCTCGATGTGTCCGAACATCTCCATGACCTTCTTGTTGGCGCCGCCGTGGCGGGGACCCTTCAGGGAGCCCACCGCCGCCGCGATGGAGGAATAGATGTCGGTGCCGGAGGAGGAGAGCACTCGGCAGGCAAAGGCGGAGTTGTTGCCGCCGCCGTGCTCGGCGTGGAGCACCAGGCACAGATCCAGCAGCCGGGCCTCCTCGTCGGTGTACCGGTTGTCGTGGCGCACGGAGTAGAGGAAGTTCTGCGCCACGCTCAGCCCCTCCTGGGGCCGGTGGAGGTAGAGGGACTCGTTGTCGTAGTAGTGCCGCTTGGCCGCGAAGGCGTGGGCCACGATCACCGGCACGCGGGCAATGAGCTCCACCGCCTGCCGGAGCTGGTTGGGCAGGGACATGTCATCGGGCCGCCCGTCATAGGAATAGAGGGCCAGCACCGAGCGGGCCAGCTTATTCATCACATCGGGGCTGGGGGCCTTGAGGATCATGTCCTCGGTGAACATGGGAGGCAGGGCCCGGTGGGCGGAGAGCAGTCCCTCGAAGGCGGTGAGCTGGGCCCGGGTGGGCAGGGCGCCGAAGAGAAGCAGGTAGGCGGTCTCCTCAAAGCCGAAGCGGCCCTCACTGACAAAGCCGTTGATCAGCTCCTCCACGTCGATACCACGGTACACCAGCTTGCCGGGGGCGGGAATCCGCTCGCCGTCCTGGACGTAATAGCCCATGACGTTGCCGATCTGGGTCACCCCGGCCATGACGCCGGTGCCGTCGGCGTTGCGCAGGCCCCGCTTGACGCGGTAGCGCTCATAAAAGGCCGGGTCGATCTGGTTATGCTTCTGGTACTCCGCGCATAGACTTTCAATAAAGTCGGCGGAGGCGTCCCTGACCGCATGGTCCATATGCAACAGCTCCTCTGTCTGGTTTCATTTGTCCCATATTGTATTCTCTTTTCATCAAACAGTCAATCTGAAAAAAGCAAGGACGGGCGAAATCTGAATGATGCTGAAACAAAACTTGCAAAAAGGAGGGGGCGGAGGGGGAATGAAGCAGGTGGTGGCCACCGCCCTGGTGCTGCTGCTCACCCTGTTTCTGTTGCCGCTGCTCCTGCTGGGGGAGGAGCCGCTTGCCGGGCCGTCCCAGCCCCCCGCCGCCACCGGCACCCTGCCCATCGACCGCACCGTGGTCACCCCCGGCCAGACGGCGGACGGCCGGGTACAGGTGCGGGTGGCCCTGGGGGACGGGGAGGTGCTCACCCTGCCGCTGGACAAGTACCTGTGGCGGGTGGTGGCGGCGGAGATGCCCGCCTCCTTTGAGCCGGAGGCCCTCAAGGCCCAGACAGTGGCCGCCCGCACCTACACCCTCTCCAAGATGGAGCGCACCGTGGAGGCCCACCCGGACGCCGACGTGTGCACGGACATCACCTGCTGCCAGGCCTACATCGACCCGGCGGACGCCGCCGCCAACTGGGGGGAGAACGCCCAGACCTACACCGACAAGATCGCCGCCGCCGTGGCGGATACCGACGGCATGGCGGCCCTCTTCCAGGGCCAGCCCATCCAGGCGGTGTTCTTCTCCTCCGCCGCCGGAAGGACGGTGGACGCGGTGGAGGTGTGGGGCAACGCGGTGCCCTACCTCACCAGCGTGGACAGCCCCGAGGGGGACGAGGTGCCCAACTACCACTCCACCGTCACGGTGCCCCTGGACGAGTTCAAAAGCAAGCTGCTGGCCCAGTACCCGCAGGCCGATCTGTCCGGCGAGCCGGCGGGCTGGTTTGCCAACCTTGTCCCCAATTCCGCCGGCGGGGTGGAGACGGTGGACATCGGCGGCGTCACCGTGGGCGGTGGAAGCCTGCGCACCCTGTTCGGCCTGCGCTCCACCAGCTTCACGGTCTCCGCCTCGGCGGATGGGGTCACCTTCTCCGTCACCGGCTACGGCCACGGCGTGGGCATGAGCCAGTACGGCGCCAACGCCCTGGCCAAGGAGGGGAAGACCTACGACGAGATTTTGAAGTGGTATTACACCGGCATCGACGTGGCCCCCTATACGCCCCAGAGGTGACAGGCGGCCCCGGCGGCACATGCAGCCGGGGCCGCCTGAGGCTATCGATAAACCCTCCTGCCGAAGATTTCGGAGGGAAGGATAGTGTGAAAGGGAACCGTCAGGGTTCCCTTTCGCGTTGGATCAAAATAACTGTTTGAAACTTTTCTGAAGTTTCAAACAGTTTGGCAGCCTGTCGAAAAGGCTTTTTTGACAGGCTGAGGCGGCCCCGGCGGCACACATGCCGCCGGGGCCGCTGCGTCAGAAAGAGAGGCCGCGGGCTTCCTCATAGGCGGTGAGCCACGGGGGGCTGTTGGCGGAGTCGTAGCCGGTGGGGAGGATGCCGGCGCTGCCGACAAAGCTGCCGCCGGCGTCATAGACGTATTCCATATAGCCGTAGTCCTCAAGGCTGCCGCCGATCACGATGTCGTGGGCGGAGCCGTCGGAGGCGGTATAGGAATAGACATACGGCTCCGCCTCCGAGAATTGCCCGGTAATGTCGAGCTCCTCCCCGGTTTCTGTGGTGAAATAGACGCTGCCGCCGCGCACAGTGAGGAGATCAGGCTCCTCCCTTACCGGAAAGCACACGTTCTCCTGGGATGGTGCAACCGTTGCTCCGGCGTCCGGTTCGTTCCAGTTTACGCTGTCGGTTGATGTAAACGCTCCGCCGGAGAGCAGCGGGATGGAGCCCAGCGCGCCGGAGGCGGCCAGGGCGCCCGCAGTGAGGGCGGCGGCCACGGCAGCGGCGGCGACGAGGATGCGGATGGGGCGTCTGGGTTTGGTGGTCATGGCAGTTACCTCCGATTCGGTATGGGAGCAGCGGGAGGCCAGGGCGCGCCGCTGCTCCTCCACCCGGTTGAGGGGGGGGCAGGTCTGGGCCAGGACTTGCTCAAAAGTCCTCTGATAGAGCTTCTTCATAGCCGAGTTCCTCCAGCTTCTTCCTGAGTTGTTGTTTGGCCCGGTAGAGCCGGGCGGAGAGCGCCGGGGCGGTGGTGCGGAACTGGCGGGCCAGCTCGGCCACCGTGAACCCCTCGTAATAGCGCAGGTGGAGCAGGGCCCGGCTGTCGGGGGACAGCGCCCCCAGGGCGGCAAACAGGCCGGCCTCCTCCGGCGTCTCGAAGGTCAGCCGCTCCAGGGCCGTGTCGTCGTTCTCCCGCCGCCTGCGCCAGGGGGAGGTAAGCAGATCCCGGCAGCGGTTGACCGCCACCCGGGCCAGCCAGGGGCGCTCCTTCCCTGGGGCAGGGGGCTTCTCCAGCAGGGTGAGAAACACCTCCTGGCACACATCCTCCGCGTCCTGAGGCGAGCGGGTATAGCTGAGGGCCAGGCCGTACACCATGGGACGGTATTGGTCGAATAGGGGAAGAAATTCCGCTTCGGTCATCCCGGAGCCTCCCTTCGTCGTTTGTGGCCACATCAATAAGACGGCGGGGCGGGGGCGGATCTGACGGCCCCGGCGGGATTTTTCGGGAAAACCGCATTGTAAACCGGCCCGTCCTTTGTTATAATACCATATTGGGACGGAGCGCACCGCCTGATCCCTAATCTGTTGTAAAGTGAGAGATCGCACATGAACACACGCTATGACGTTGCCATCATCGGCTGCGGCGAGGCCGGCATCTTCGCGGGCTATGAGCTGATGCACCGCAACCCGGGCCTCAAGGTGGTTACCCTGGATCAGGGGGCCGACATCTATACCCGGAGCTGCCCCATCGTGGCGGGCAAGGTGAAGGAGTGCATCCACTGCAAGGTGTGTGACACCATGTGCGGCTTCGGCGGGGCGGGCGCCTTTTCCGACGGCAAGTACAATTTCACCACCGCCTTCGGCGGCTGGCTCACCGACTTCATGCCCAAGCGGGAGGTCATGGAGCTTATCGACTATGTGGACTCCATCAACATGAAGCACGGGGCCACCGACCAGGTGTTCTCCACCGAGACCCCCGCCGCCCAGGCACTGGAGAAGAAGGCCCTGGAGTATGACCTCCACCTGCTCCAGGCCCGGTGCAAGCACCTGGGCACCGAGAACAACCTCAAGATTCTCCAGAGCATCTATGAGGAGGTGCGCCAGGGCGTCGAGTTCCGGTTCCGCACCGCCGTCACCAAAATTGAGAACCTGGGGAAGGAGGGCTACCGCCTCATCACCGACAAGGGGGACGAGGTGGACTGTACCTGGCTCATCGCCGGACCCGGCCGCTCCGGCGCGGAGTGGTTCTCCAACCAGTGCAAGGAGCTGGGCATCCAGCTCATCAACAACCAGGTGGACATCGGCGTGCGGGTGGAGCTGCCCGCCAAGGTGTTCGAGCACATTACCGACGTGGTGTACGAGTCCAAGCTGGTCTACCGCACCAAGCAGTACGGCGACCAGGTGCGCACCTTCTGCATGAACCCCTACGGCCACGTGGTGGCCGAGAACGTGGAGGGCATCAACACCGTCAACGGCCACTCCTACTCCGATCCCAAGCTGCGCAGCGAGAACACCAACTTCGCCCTGCTGGTGTCCAACCGCTTCACCTCCCCCTTCAACGAGCCCTACCGCTACGGCAAGCACATCGCCTCCCTGAGCAACATGCTGGCCGGCGGCGTGCTGGTGCAGCGCTTCGGCGATCTGGTCAGCGGCATCCGCACCAACGAGCACCGCATGAGCAAGTCCTTCGTCCACCCCACCCTCACCGCCGCCGTGCCCGGCGACCTGTCCCTGGCCCTGCCCAAGCGGCAGCTGGACGACATCATTGAGATGATCTACCAGCTCGACAAGCTGGCCCCCGGCACCGCCAACTACGACACCCTGCTCTACGGCGCGGAGGTGAAGTTCTACTCCGCCCGGCTGGCCCTGTCCAACGAGCTGGAGACCGCCCTGCCCGGCTTCTTCGCCGTGGGCGACGGCGCGGGCGTGACGAGAGGATTGGCCCAGGCGGGGGCGTCGGGGGTGAAGGTGGCCCAGGTGATTTCGGAGCGGCTGAAGTAAGCCCTGCCGGCACCCACCCGATTCGGAGTGCTCGAAGCAGATTTGACATCTCCAGAGAACGGCCGCCGCAGGCGGCCCCTGCCCGCCGGCAGCCCAGCGCAAGCGGGTGCCGGTGGGAGCGGAGGAGCAAGGGAGCGGACGCAGGTTTTGCCGTCAGGCGGAACCGGAGTCAAGCGGACTTTGCGACGACGCGGCCCAGGCGGGCGCGTCGGGCGTGAAGGTCGCCCAAGTGATTTCGGAGCGGCTGAAGTAAGCCCCGCCGGCACCCACCTGATTCGGAGCGCCTGAAATAAGTGTGCGTTCAAGTGCGGCGCCCTCCCCTGCGGGGGAGAGCGCCGCCTTTCTGCACCCCTCTGCCGCCGGCGCATAGAATGGCCTGAACGGAAACAGACAGGGGGACGGGTATATGGACGACCGGATACAGGAGCTGCTGGAGCGGGCGCGGGAGACCGCCGCCACCGCCGGGGAGTACGCCGGACAGATGGTGGACACGGCCCGGCTGCGGGGAAGGCTGTTCGCCCTTCGGACGGACATCAACGGCCTGCTCCATACGGCGGGGCGGCTGGTGTACGACGCTCACCGGGGCGGCGCCGGCGGGGAGGATGCGCTGGAGCAGGTGTTCTCGGAGCTGGACCGCAAGGAGGCCGCGGCGGCCGAGCTGCGGAGCCGGCTCGAGCGCCTCCGGCAGGAGAAGCCGCTCTAGCCGTGGGGAGGCGGGACCCGGACGGGTCCCGCTTTTTTGCGGCTTTTTCGGAAAGGGGGCGGGAAGTTGCCCTTTTTCATTGCTTTTTTGGCGGGCGGGGTGTAAAATACCATGTAATCCTTGCGGCCGCAGCGCTTGCGGCGAACCGTCAGACCGTATTTCGGGCCCGTCCGGGCCGCTTATTACAAATAAGGAGGACAAGCTTTATGAACTACACGTTTGCCCAATACCAGGAGAGCGCGGACTACATCCGCAGCCAGATCGGCGGCTTTGCCCCCAAGGTGGCCATGATCCTGGGTTCCGGCCTGGGCTACATGGGCGATATTGTGGAAAACCCCATTGCCGTGCCTTATCAGAATATCCCCCATTTCAAGGTGTCCACCGCCCCCGGCCACAAGGGTCAGCTGGTGTTCGGCACCCTGGAGGGGCAGAAGGTGGCTGTTATGCAGGGCCGTATGCACCACTACGAGGGCTACTCCTATGAGGAGGTGTCCTACGCGGTGCGGGTGCTCCGCCTGCTGGGCTGCGATACCCTGATCGTCACCAACGCCGCCGGCTGCGTCAACCTGGACTGGAAGGCGGGCGATCTGATGCTTATTGCAGACCACATCAAGTTCTTCATGGAGTCCCCCCTGCGGGGTGAGAACCTGCCCGAGTTCGGCGTGCGCTTCCCCGACGCCTCCCACCTCTACACCCCCGCCCTGCGGGAGATGGCCCGCCAGACCGCCAGGGAGCTGGGCATCGGGCTGCGGGAGGGCGTCTACATGTACTTCCCCGGCCCCCAGTACGAGACTCCGGCGGAGGTGCGGGCCGCCCGGGTGCTGGGCGCCGACGCAGCGGGCATGTCCACCGCGCCGGAGGTCATCACCGCCGGCCACTGTGGCATGCGGGTGCTGGGCTTTACCCTCCTGTCCAACATGGGCGCCGGTATTCTGGACCAGCCCCTCTCCGAGCAGGAGGTGCTGGATGCGGCGGCGGCCTGCCGGGACAAGTTCTCCCGCCTCGTGCTGGCCTGCCTGAAAAAGATTGACTAAAAGGAGCCTGCCATGTCTATTCTGATCCATAACTGCACCGCCGTCCTCATGGACGAGGCGGGCACCGTCCTCCCCAACGCCTATGTGGTGGTGGAGGGGACGAAGATCCGCTCCGTCAGCACCCAGCGCCCCTGGGGCTCCTTTGAGGAGCAGATCGACGGCCGGGGCAACGTGCTCATGCCCGGCTTTGTCAACGCCCACAGCCACGTGCCCATGACCGCCATGCGGGGCTACGGCGACGGCAACAACCTCCAGGACTGGCTGCACAACTACATCTTCCCGGTGGAGGCCCGCTGGGACGACCGGGCCATCCGGGCCTGTACCGACCTGGGCCTGGCGGAGATGATCGCCTCCGGCGTCACCACCATCGCGGACATGTATGGCCACACCGACGCGGTGGCCCAGGAGGTGGCGGCCTCCGGCATCAGCGCCAACCTGTGCTGCGGCGGCGTGCAGTTCACCGACACCTTTGACCCCGCCACCCACCACGACTGTGTGGTGCAGCGGGAGCTGACCGAGAAGTGGCACGGCTACAACGACGGGCAGATTCTGGTGGACGCCTCCATCCACGGCGAGTACACCTCCCACCACCCGCTCTGGCAGTGGATGGCGGACTACGCCAAGGAGCACGGCCTGGGTATGCACGTGCACATCTCCGAGACCCGCACCGAGCATGCCGAGTGCCTGGCCCGCCACGGCAAGACTCCCATTCAGGTGCTCAACGACTACGGCGTGTGGGATGTGCGGGCCATCGCCGCCCACTGCGTCTGGACCACCCCGGAGGACTGGTCCGTTATGGCGTCCAAGGGGGTTTCGGCCATCCACAATCCCATGAGCAACCTCAAGCTGGGCAGCGGCATCGCCCCCGTCCCCGCCATGGGCAAGGCCGGTGTCAACGTGTGCCTGGGCACCGACGGCGTGTCCTCCAACAACTGCACCGACTTCTTCGGGGACATGAAGCTGGCCGCCATTCTCCACAACGGGGCCAACTGCGACCCCCTGGCCCTGCTGCCCATCGACGCCCTGCGCATGGCCACCGTCAACGGCGGCAAGGCCCTGGGGCGGCTCACCGGCCGGATTGAGGGGGGCTACGACGCCGACCTCATCCTGGTGGACTTCTCCCACCTGAACCTTACCCCCTGCCACAGCGTGATTTCCAACCTGGCATATGCCGCCCACGGCAGCGACGTGTGCATGAATATGGCCCGCGGAAAGGTCATATACAGAGATGGGGACTTCCTCACCATCGACATTGACCGGGTGAAGCGGGAAGTGGCGGACTACGCCCTGCCCCTGCTGTTTGAAACGAAATAAGGGGGCCTAGCATTGTCCAATCAGCAAAAAAAGAATACCTTTTACGGCGCGGCCGCTATCCTGACGGTGAGCACCATTCTGGTCAAGATTATCGGCGCCATCTTCAAGATCCCGCTTATCGCCATACTGCCCGAGGAGGCCTACGGCGATTTCAACGGCGCGTATAACATCTACTCCTTCTTCCTCACCATCTCCACGGCGGGCCTGCCTGTTGCCTTGTCCAAGACGGTGTCGGAGTGCCATACTCTGGGCCGGGAGAACCAGAAGCACCGGGTCTTCCGGGTGGCATTCTGTGCGTTCCTGTTCATGGGGCTGTTCAGCTTCCTCTGCATGTCAGTGTTCGGACAACTGGTAGCAACCTATATCATTGGCAATGAGAAAGCCGTGTTCTGCGTGTGGGCGCTGGCGCCGGCGGTGCTGTGCACCTGCTGCTGCTCCGCCTTCCGGGGCTACGCCCAGGGGCACATGAACATGATGCCCACCGCGATCTCCCAGATCATTGAGGCGCTGTGCAAGCTCTTCCTGGGTTTGGGCCTTGCCATGGTGATCATGAGCCTGACCCTCTGGCCGGAGGACATCCGCAACCGGCTGGCGGCCTCCGGCGCCCTCATCGGCGTCTCCTTCGGCAGCGTGCTGTCGGTGATCTATCTGGCCTTCAACCACTTCCGTACCCGCCGGGGCAGCGCCGCCCGGGCCGCCGACCAGCCCGACCGGAGCCGGGTGGTGCTGGCCCGGCTGCTCAAGCTGGCCATTCCCATCACCCTCAGTTCCTGCTCCATGTCCCTGGTGACTATCATCGACACCAACCTGGTGAACAATCAGCTCCAGAATGTGTTTACCGCCATTCAGGGCGGTATGACCGGCATCAGCAACAGTTTTCTGGATATCTTTCCCAAGGCTGTGGAGATCTTTCAGAACAATACGGATGCCTGGCAGCAAGCCCTGCTGACAGACCCGGCCACCAAGCTGGACCCGATCCTGGACTCTGCCCGCAGCCTCTACGGCACCTACAGTAAGACCATGAGCGTCTACAACCTGCCCTTTAACCTGATGATCCCCCTGACGGCCTGCATCGTCCCCGGCATCTCCGCCTGCCTGGCCCGGAGCGACCGGCTGGGAGCCAAGCGGATTACCGAGTCCGCCATGCGGGTGGCCGCCCTCATTGCCCTGCCCTGCGGCTTCGGTCTGCTGGCTCTGGGCGGCCCCATTATGGAACTCATCGCTCTGGGCAATGTGGATACGGCCATCGCCGGTCCCATCCTGTCCATCCTGGGGATTGCCTCCATTTTTGTCTGCTTCCAGTTGGTGGGCACCGCGATCCTCCAGGCCAACGGCATAGTGAATCTGCCCATCATTACGGTTATTATCGGCGGCGTCACTAAGATTCTGGTCAACTACACCCTGGTGGGTAATCCCAAAATCATGATCTTCGGCGCGCCGGTGGGCACTCTGAGCTGCTTTGCGGTGATCTCCATTCTCAACCTGCTCATCATCAAGCGGTGCGTGCCCAATCCGCCCCGCTATCTGGTGGCGCTGTCCAAGCCGCTGGCGGCCTCCGTGGTAATGGCTGCCGCCGCATGGGGAAGCCATGGGCTGCTCGCCCGCGTCCTGAACGGCAGTCTGACCCGGGATATGGCGGCCACCGCCGGAGCGATCCTGGTGGGCGTGGTGGTATATGTAATTTTAGTCCTGGCTCTGCGTACCCTGACCCGGGAGGACCTGGAAATGATGCCCGGGGGCAAAAAGCTGGCTAAAATTCTGCATATCCAGTAAGTTTTTTGGAAAAAGAGGTTGCAGGAGGCCTTGAAATATGGTAGATTTTCAGTATAAGGATTCTTACGGCGTCAAGGACTTGGAGGAGATTGTCCGCCTCTTGCGGGCGCCCGGCGGGTGCCCCTGGGACGCGGAGCAGACCCACCAGTCCATCCGCCGCAATTTCCTGGAGGAGGCCTATGAGGCCGTGGAGGCCATCGATGAGGGCAGCCCCGAGCACCTGAAGGAGGAGTTGGGCGATGTGTTGCTCCAGGTGGTGTTCCACGCCCTCATGGAGCAGGAGGCCGGCCGCTTCGATCTGGACGCCGTGGCCGACGGCATCTGCAAAAAGCTCATCTTCCGCCACCCCCACGTCTTCGGGGAGGTGTCGGTCTCCGGCACCGGCGAGGTTCTCTCCAACTGGGAGGAGCTCAAGCGGAAGGAAAAGGGGCAGGCCACCAATACCGACGCGCTGGAGGCCGTGGCCCGCTCCCTGCCCGCCCTGTGGCGGGCCGAGAAGGTGCAGAAAAAGGCGAAAAAGGCGGGCTTCGACTGGCCGGACGTGTCCGGCGCCCTGGACAAGCTGTCTGAGGAGCTGGAGGAGCTGAAGACCGCCGTGGCCGAGGGCACCAATGTGGAGGAGGAGCTGGGCGACCTGCTCTTCTCCGCCGTCAACGTCTCCCGTTTCGTGAAGGTGGACACCGAGGAGGCCCTCAACGGGGCCACCGACAAGTTCATCGGCCGCTTCCGCAAGGTGGAGGAGGAAGCCGCCCGGCAGGGCCGCACCCTGGAGGGCATGAGCTTGGCGGAATTGGACAAGCTATGGGAGCACGCAAAAGAGACTTAAGGGCGGGTTCGCCTTAAGTATAATCAGACTGGGGTGATTCCCCCAGTAAACACAGGAGGAGTTATCGATATGAATAAGGCTGAACTGATCAATGCGGCCGCCGAGAAGGCCGGCCTGTCCAAGAAGGATACCGAGACCGCCATCAACGCGGCCATTGAGGTCATTTCCGACTGCCTGGCCGAGGGCGACAAGGTTCAACTGGTGGGCTTCGGTGCCTTTGAGGTGAAGAGCCGCGCCGAGCGCATCGGCCGCAACCCCAAGACCAAGGAGAGCATCAAGATCCCCGCCTCCAAGGTGCCCGTGTTCAAGCCCGGCAAGGCGCTGAAGGACATCGTCGCGAAGTAAGTCAGAAGCGCGTAGAATGGTGCCCCCGCGGCGCTGTACCGGGCCGGCGGAGGCGTAGGGGCGGGTGCCCACACCCGCCCGCGGGCCGATGAGGGCATCGGCCCCTACGCGCGGAAGAGGAGTGGGTGCCCAGGAGTCCCTTTCGCCGCAGGCGGCAAAGCGCACCCCTTCCGCCGCGGCTTCCTCTTCCCGCCGAACCCGCGGCGAGGGCCCTGAAAGGGGACGTACCCCGTGTTGTAGGGGCGGGGCTTGTCCCCGCCCGCGGGCGGCCGCAAGGGCCGCTCCTACAGGGGTGCACAGAATGGTTCCCCCGCGGCGCTGCACCGGGCCCGGCGGAGGCGTAGGGACGGGTGCCCACACCCGCCCGTGAGGCGAGTGGCCCCATGTCCGGCTGGGCCGCATCCACAGAGAGAACCACAGGGCCGCCGCAGGCTTGCGGCGGCCCTTGACTATGTTGACTATGGAGGAGGAAGATTCCCATGCGACTGGACAAATGGCTGAAGGTCTCCCGGCTCATCAAGCGCCGGACGGTGGCCAACGAGGCCTGTGACAACGCCCGGGTCACGGCCAACGGCCGGCCGGTGAAGGCCAGCTACGACGTGAAGGCGGGCGACGTGCTGGAGCTGCGCTTCGGCGAGCGCACCGTAAAGGTGGAGGTGCTGTCGGTGGCCGAGCACGTGGGCAAGGCCGACGCCCCCGCCCTGTATAAAGAACTGCTGTGAGGGCGGACCGCCCCCGCCGCGCTGAGAGCAAAAAACAGCCCTCCCATATATGGGAGGGCTGTTTTTTGTGGCTTACTTGCGGCCGCCGCGGCGGGAGCTGCGGCGCTCCGACTGGCGCAGCTCGGACAGCTTGCTGTCCGAGGCGGCCATGAACTGCTTGAGCCGGTCCTCAAAGCTGGCGGGCTCCGCCGGGGCGGGCTTGCCGCGGAAGCCGCCGCCGTTGTGCCCGCCGGGGCGGCCCATAGGACGGCCCTGGCCTGCGGGGCGGGGCGGGGGATCCATAGCCTTTTTGATGGAGAGGTTGATGCGGCCGTTCTCGTCAATGCCGATGACCTTGACCTTGACCTCCTGCCCTTCCTTGAGATGATCCTTCACATCGTTGACATAGGAATAGGCGATCTCTGAGATATGCACCAGACCCGACTTGCCCTCCGGCAAGGAGACGAACGCACCGAACTTTGTGATGCCTGTGACCTTTCCTTCCAGAACCGAACCAACACCAAACTCCATACTGACTGCTAAATCCTCTCTCATAAATTTTCAATCGGTGAAACGGAAGATATACTCGCCCGGCTCTACCAGGCCCAGCTTGCCGCGGGCGATGTCGGCCTGCCGGTCGGGATCATCGCTGTTTTCCACGGCGTCGGACAGGTCGGCGTTGACCTGCTTCTGGGCTGCCACCTGCGCCTCGGCCTCGGCCAGGTCGCTCTGGGCGGTCAGAATCTGCTGGCGCAGGTTCAGCAGCCCGGTGGCGGCGCCGATAAGCAGGGCCAGTACCACCAGCTTGGTCAGGAGGGACGCTTTTTTGGTTTTCACAGGCGGTACCTCCTCCCGACGCGCGGCGGTCCGAGCGGTGTAGCTCATCCATTTCCCTGGATATCAGCCTTATTCTATACCACTTTCGCCGATAATGGAAGGACTTTTTTGCGGTTTTTCCGATTTTTTTACACAGCCTCAGGAGAAACACTACCGGTAGTGTAAGCACACGCCACAAAACCCCAACGAGATCGGCCAGACGGTAGCCCAGTTTGAGGAACCAGCGGCTCAGCAGCCAGAAATAAGCCGCCGCGCCCAGGAGGACGGCCGCCACAATGTAAAGGCGCACTTCGCCGCTGCCGGCGGTGGTGGTGTAGACAAACAGGGCGACGGTGACCACCAGCCAGAACAGCAGGTCCAGCACTCCACCCAGCAGGGGGAGGCGGACGCGCACACGGAGGATGCGGAACGCGTCGTACAGCAGCCCCACCGCCGCCCCCATCACCAGCGCCCCGGCAAAGAAGAGGGCCTGGTCGGTGACGGATACGGTCATTTCAGCGGAAGAGCCGGGCAAACAGGCCGCCCGCCCTGTCCCGCCCGCTGTCCTCGTAGGTGAGGGAGTCGATGGTGCCCTCCACCTTCAAATCCCCGCCGTCCAGGCTCAGCTTCTCGATGTGCAGCTCCTCCCCCCGCACGATGAGGGTGCCCCGGTTGGTGAGCATGACAATGGTGTTCTCGTCAAAGCTCTCCACCTCCTCCACGCCGGAGACTGAGAGCTGTTCGCGCTCCTCCAGAATGATGTGATGGGCCGCCTCCGCCCGCGGACGGTTTTCTTCGTACGGCATGGCTCTCCCCCGCCTTTCCATAGTCTTGTCTCATATATATGGGACAGGTGGGCGGGTTATGCCAGGGCCCTCAGCGGCGGCTGATCCGAAGGGCGGGGGCCAGGCGGCGGCTCAACAGCCAGGCCAGCGCCAGCTTGACTGCGTCGGGCAGGAGGAAGGGGAACACACACCAGCCCAACACGGTGAACATTCCTACCGGCCCGGCGGAGCTGGTGTATACCGCGTAGTACCAGACGGAGCCGAACAGGTAGCACAGGATCTGACCCACGACGGCGGAACCGAGAAAGACGGGGGCGGATTTTCCCAGCCATCGCTCGGCGCCCCACATGGTGAGGGCGGTAAAAAGGAAGCCCACCAGATAGCCGCCCGTGGCACCCAGAAAGGCCCCCAGGCCGCCGTGGAAGCCGGCAAAGACGGGCAGTCCCACGGCCCCCAACAGCAGATAGACGGTCACCGCCAGGGTGCCCAGCCTGCCCCCCAGCAGGCCCAGTGTGAGAAAGACGGCAAAGGTCTGTAGGGTGAAGGGAACGGCGGTGGGGATGGAGATCCAGGAGCAGACGGCGATCAGAGCCGCCAGGATGCCGGTGTAGGCCAGTTCTCTTGTCTTCATGATAGGTGTTCCCTCCTGATTGTAAACTTAAAAATGATTATAGTTTACATTTAATAAAATGTCAACTAAAAAGAGATATAGGTTGACGATTTAGGAGGGGACGGGTACAATAGAGGGCGAAAGGAAGTGGAGCGAATGCTGCGGGACGAGGTGCTGGCGCTGTTAAAGGCCCGGGAGGGGAAGCCCCTGTCGGGGGAGGAGATGAGCCGTGCCCTGGGGGTGAGCCGGGCGGCGGTGTGGAAGGCCATGGAGTCTCTGCGGGACGAGGGGTATGTCATCTCCTCCGCCCCCCGCCGGGGCTACGCCCTGGAGGGCTCGCCGGACCGGCTGTCCGCCGGGGAGCTGGCCGGAGCCCTGGCGGGCCGCCGGGTGGGCCGCGCGCTGGTGTGCCTGGAGACGGTGGACTCCACCAACAACGAGGTCAAGCGCCGGGCCCTGGCCGGGGCCGCCGACGGCCTGGCGGTGGTGGCGGAGCAGCAGACCGGCGGCCGGGGCCGCCGGGGCCGCTCCTTTGTCTCCCCTGCGGGGCAGGGGCTTTATCTGTCGGTTCTCCTCCGCCCCCGGTGCCCTCTGGAGGAGGTGTCGACCCTGACGGCGTGGACGGCGGTGGCGGTGTGCAATGCGGTGGAGCGGGTGTGCGGCGTGCGGCCGGGGATCAAGTGGCCCAACGACGTGATCCTGGACGGGCGGAAGCTGTGCGGCATTCTCACCGAGCTGGAGCTGGAGGCGGAGACTGCCGCCCTGCGCCATGTGGTGGTGGGGGTGGGGATCAACCTCACCCAGACCGCAGCCGACTTCGGGCCGGAGGTGGCCCCGGTGGCCGTCTCCCTGGCCCAGGCTCTGGGACGGGCCCCCCGCCGGGCGGAGATGGCGGCGGCCGTGCTGGCCGCCCTGGACGAGCTGTACGCCGCCTTCCCGGCAGAGCGGGCGGCCTGGCTGGAGCGGTACCGGGCCGACTGTCTCACCCTGGGCCGGACGGTGCGCCTGCTCCGGGCGGGCGAGGAGGAGGAGGCCTTTGCCGAGGCGGTGGACGATGCCTTCGCCCTGGTGGTGCGCCGCGCCGACGGCAGCCGGGAGGCGGTGTCCTCCGGCGAGGTGTCCGTCCGGGGGCTGCTGGGGTATGTGTGATTTCCAAAAGCGCGGGACGTGTCCCGCGCTTTTTGCTTGACAAATCCGCCTGTTCCGCTATAATAAGACAAGTTATGTGTCATGACACATGTAAAGGAGAGACGGAAATATGGGAGCATGCAGCGCATTTCTCAAGCGAAAAAATATTGTCCTCTCGGCAAAGCGGTATGGAGTGGACGCATTGGGAGCCATGGCCCAGGGGCTGTTCTGTTCCCTGCTCATCGGCACCATTCTGGACACGCTGGGCAAGCAGCTCGGCATTGCCTTCCTGGTGACGGTGGGGGGCTACGCCTCCGCCATGAGCGGCTCGGCCATGGCCGTGGCCATCGGCTACGCCCTCCAGGCGCCGCCCCTGGTGCTGTTTTCCCTGGCCACGGTGGGCTATGCCGCCAACGCCCTGGGCAGCGTCACCCTGTCCGGCGGCAAGGGGGCGGGCGGGCCGCTGGCGGTGCTCTTCATCGCCGTCATCGCCGCCGAGCTGGGCAAGGCGGTGTCCAAGGAGACGAAAATCGACATTCTGGTCACACCCCTGGTGACCATCCTGGCCGGAGTGGGACTGTCCGCCCTGCTGGCCCCGGCCATCGGCACCGCGGCCTCCGCTGTGGGGGACGTTGTCAAGTGGGCCACCGTGCTCCAGCCCTTCTGGATGGGGATTCTGGTGTCGGTGGTCATCGGCGTGGCCCTTACTCTGCCCATCTCGTCGGCCGCCATCTGCGCCGCCATCGGCCTGACGGGGCTGGCCGGAGGGGCCGCCGTGGCGGGCTGCTGCGCCAATATGGTGGGCTTCGCGGTGCTCTCCTTCCGGGAGAACCGCTGGGGCGGGCTGGTCAGTCAGGGCCTGGGCACCTCCATGCTCCAGATGGGCAACATCGTCCGCAATCCCCGCATCTGGCTGCCTGCGATCCTCACCTCGGCCATCACCGGCCCCCTGGCCACCTGCCTGTTCCGGCTGGAGATGAACGACCCGGCCTCCGCCGTGGCCTCCGGCATGGGCACCTGCGGCATGGTGGGCCCCATCGGGGTGTACGCCGGATGGGTCAACGATGTGGCCACCGGGGCCAAGGCGGCCATCACCTCCCTGGACTGGGTTGGGCTGGCGCTCATCTGCTTTGTCCTCCCTGCGGTGCTCTGCTGGCTGTTCGGCCTCTTCTTCCGGCGCATCGGGTGGATCAAGGAGGGGGATCTGACCCTGGAGTGACAGGGCCCGGCGTATCGCCGCGCGGGCAGCACGCGGCGCGCGCCTGTAGGGGCGGCCCTTGTGGCCGCCCGCGGACGGGGAGGAGCCCCGCCCCTGCAATTTTCCGCTGAGGCCGTCGAAAAAACCGTTCGGCAGGTTGCGGCGCGGCTCTTGCCGCGCCGCTTTTTTGCTGTGCAAAGGCGGAGCAAAATTGGCCGTGTGCCCCCTGCCGCGTCCCAGGCGCATGAAGTTTTACGCGGAATTGACAGATCCGGCCCGCCTGTGTTGTTATAGAGGTGAAAGGGGGCGAGGCCATGGACGGGACGCGGGCGGAGGAGCTGGTGGAGCGGTACGCCGACGCCATCCTCCGCATCGGCTACACCTGGCTGGGGGACATGGACGACGCCAAGGACATCTGCCAGACGGTGCTCATCAAGCTGGTAGAGGAGGGCCGTCGCTTCCCCGATTTGGGCCAGGAGCGGGCGTGGGTGGTGCGGCTGAGCGTCAACGCCTGCAAGAACTGGAAAAAGAGCGCCTGGTTCCGCCGCCGGGCGCCGCTGGAGGAGGGCCTGCACCTGGCGGCGGAGGTGCCGGAGCCGGAGGACGGCGCGCTGCTGGCCCTGGAGGCCCGGCGGCCGGCTCCCAGACGGCAAATACCCCTGCGGCGTGTGGCGGCCCTGGCGGCCTGCGCGGGGCTGGTGCTGGGACTGGTAAATTATCAGGCCGTAGCCGCCGGGACAGAGCGGGTGATCCGTTACTTCCTGGGGGTGGGGGCGGCGGAGGAGAACCTCTCCCTGCTGGTGCAGGGGGAGGCACTCCACAAGGAGGACGGGGCGTTCCTCTACCGCATCGGCGGGGCCTATCAGCGGGATGGGATGCTCACTGTGCCGGTGAGTGTTTTTACCAGAGAGGGGGCGCTGGCCGAGGGGGAGGAGCTGCGCTACCGCCTGCTGGTATACGACGCCGACGGGAAGAAGCTGCGGCGGGTGTCCTCTTACTATGACGACGCCAAGGGTGAGATGTCGGCCCCCGTTTTTTTAACAGAGGGGACGACATACCACCCCAGCCGCCTGGATGTCCTTGCCGACTGGATGAGCCGCACCTATTGGGCCCAGGGCTACACGGAGGGCGAAACCGAGATCTATCACATGGAGGTGCCCGACGGGGCGAAGGGGCCCTATACCTTCGACGTGGAGGTGTACTCCAACGACGTCTCCCATCTGGGCTACCAGCCCATGTGGGAGGGGGGCGTCCTGGCCCTGGATACCCCCCAGACTCTGGACGCCGTCTCCGTCAGCCGCACCTTCCGGGAGGGTACCGTCACCGCCCTGGTGGGGGACGACGGGCACAGCGTGGCTTTCTATGGGGAGCTGAGCCCCGCCCTGGCGGCCCGGGAGGAGAAGCTGCAACAGCTATGGGTGCCCATGCTCTATTCTGAGGATGAGGCGGGCCGTGTCCAGCCTGTGCCGGCGATATGGTTCATCGACGAGGCGGGCAACCGCTATCGGGGCTGTTCTATCTGGCACATGCCCGCCGCGTGGGTCACCGATGAGGCGGGCAACCGCTACGAGCGATACCGGGTCTTCCCCGGCCCGGCGGAGGAGTACTGGCCGGAGTTCCGGCTGCTGGAGGAGCCAGAGGGGAAGATTACGGCTATCGAGGTGGAGGCGCTGGTTTTCAACATTCTGCGCACCGACCGGCCGCGGGAGGTGGAGACCCGGTCGTATACATCCACTTATGACCCGCTGAACTGGGTGATCGAGCTGCCCTAGATCACACACCCGCCCGGCGGGGCTCCGGCCCCACCGGGCGGAGCAGCCTTTCACATGATCTTTCCCTCCGAAACGCTTGGCAAAAGCGTTTACCGGCAGACTCACCTGCCGGGAGGGTTCTCCTCTTTTCCGCCATAGACAAAATCCTATGGGCGGCGTATAATATCCCCATACTACATAGATTGGGGAACGGTCATGGACACGAATGCCAACAATAACCGTGAATCCTTCGAGGATCAGCAGGTCATTTTTGTGGATACCCATCTGATTCAGAAGGCGGTGGAGGGACTCCAGCGCGCCCGCGAGGAGTTCCAGACCCTGCTGGAGCAGGCGGAGGGCGGAGACGCCTCCGTCTATTACGACCTTGGCGTGCGCTATACCGAGGGCGACGGGACCGACAAGGACCCGGCCCAGGCGGCCCGCTGGTTTGCCCTGGCCTCGGAGGACGGGGATCTCCGGGCCACCGACCTGCTGGGGCGCTGTTACCAGTCCGGCGCAGGGGTGGAGAAGGACGAGGCCCGGGCGGCGGAGCTCTTTCAGCAGGCGGCGGAGCAGGACTACGCCCCCGCCCAGTGCGACCTGGGCCTGAGCTATGAGAACGGCTCCGGCGTGGAGAAGGACGAGGCCCGGGCGGCGGAGTGCTACCTCCAGGCGGCGGAGCAGGATTACGCCCCGGCCCAGACCAATCTGGCGGTGTGCTACTTCAACGGAATCGGCGTGGACAAGGATGTGGAGTGCGCCCACCAGTGGCTGGAGAAGGCGGCGGAGCAGAAGTTTCCCCGGGCGCTGAACATTCTGGGCGACTGCCACTGGGACGGCACTGGCGTGGAGCAGGACCGGGGGGAGGCGGCCCGGCTCTACCGGCAGGCCGCTGAGCAGGACTATCCCCCCGCCCTGTGCAACCTGGGCCTGTGCTATGAGCACGGGGACGGCGTGGAGCAGGACAAGGCCAAGGCGGTGGAGTGCTACCGGAAGGCGGCGGAGCAGGACTACGCCCCGGCCCAGTGTAATCTGGGCGTGCTCACGCTCCACGGCGTGGGCACCGAGGCCGACCCGGCCGCGGCGGCGGAGTGGTTCCGCCGGGCAGCGGAGCAGAGCTTCGCACGTGCCCAGGATCTGCTGGGCGACTGCTATCTGGACGGCAAGGGCGTGGAGGCCGACCCGGCCCGGGCGGCGGAGCTCTACCGGCAGGCCGCCGACCAGGGCTACGCCCCAGCGCTGTGCGACCTGGGCCTGTGCTACGAGAACGCCAACGGCGTGGCGGAGGACAAGGTCCAGGCGGCGGAGTGCTATCGGAAGGCGGCGGAGCAGGACTACGCTCCCGCCATGTGCAACCTGGCGGTGTGCTATCTCAACGGCATCGGCGTGGAGGAGGACATGGCCCAGGCGGTGGCGTGGTTCCAGAAGGCGGTGGAGGGCGGCTCCGCCCGGGCCAAGAGCATCCTGGGGGACTTCTACCTGGATGGCCGTGGGGTGGAGCAGGACAAGGAGAGGGCCCTCTCCCTCTACCGGGAGTCTGCGGCGGACGGCTACCTGCCCGCCATATGCAGTCTGGGCCTGTGCTATGAGACCGGCGACGGCGTGGCGGAGGACAAGGCCCAGGCGGTGGAGTGGTACACCAGGGCCGCCGAGGGGGGCTATGCCCCGGCCCAGACCAATCTGGCCTACTGCTTTCTCACCGGCATCGGCATGGAGGCGGCGCCGGAGAAGGCCATCCCCTGGCTGGAGAAGGCGGCGGAGCAGGGCCAGGCCCGGGCCCAGAGCCTGCTGGGAAGCTGCTACCGGGACGGCGACGGCGTGGAGGCCGACGCGGCCCAGGCGGCGGAGTGGTATGGAAAGGCCGCCAAACAGAACTATCCCCCTGCTATGTGCAGCCTGGGGCTGGCCTTCGAGCTGGGGGAGGGACTGACCGAAGACCCGGCCAAGGCGGTGTACTGGTACACCAAGGCCGCCGGGGAGGGCTATGCCCCGGCCATGACCAATCTGGCCGTATGCCTGCTCAACGGGACCGGCGCGGAACGGAGCGCGGAGGAGGCCGTAGGCTGGCTGGAAAAGGCGGCGGAGCAGGAGTTCCCGCGGGCCCAGGGGATTCTGGGGGATCTGCTGCTCACCGGCAACGGCGTGCCCGAGGACAAGGCCCGGGCCGTGGAGCTCTACCGGGCCGCCGCCAAGGGCGGCTATGTGCCCGCCATGTGCGACCTGGGGCTGTGCTATGAGAACGGGGATGGCGTGGAAGAGGATCTGCGCCATGCGGTGCTGTGGTACCGCAAGAGCGCCGAGGAGGGCTATGCCCCGGGCCAATGCAACCTGGCGGTGTGCTACCTCAACGGCAACGGAGTGGAGCGGGACGCGGCCGCCGCCGTGCGGTGGCTGGAGAAGGCGGCGGCCCAGGGGAATGCCCGGGCACAGAGCATCCTGGGCGACCTGTGCCGGGACGGGGAGGGCACCGAAATGGATGCGGCGCGGGCCTTCCAGCTCTATACCCAGGCGGCGGAGCAGGGCTATCCCCCCGCCCAGTGCGCCTTGGGCTACTGCTACGAGGTGGGGAGCGGCACGGCGGAGGACAAGACCAAGGCGGTGGAGTGGTACGAAAAGGCCGCGCAGCGGGGCCATGCCACCGCTCAATGTAATCTGGCCTACTGCTACGAGCAGGGCATCGGCGTGGCGGAGGACAAGACCAAGGCCGTGGAGTGGTATGCCAGGGCCGCCGAGCAGGAGCACCCCAGGGCCATGTGCAACCTGGGCCTGTGCTATGAGTACGGCGAGGGTGTGGCGGAGGACAAGACTAAGGCGGCGGAGTGGTATGAGAAGGCCGCCCGGCGGGGGTATGCCCCGGCCCAGTGCAACCTGGGCTTCTTCTATGACCGGGGCGTGGGCGTAGCGGAGGACGCCGCCAAGGCCGTGGAGTGGTACGAGCGGGCGGCGGAGCAGGGCTATCCCCGCGCCCAGTGCAACCTGGGCTACTGCTATGAGAGCGGCAAGGGCGTGAAGGAGGACAAGGCACGGGCCGTGAAGCTGTACCGCCAGGCCGCCGAACAGGGCAGCTCCGTGGGCCAGTGTAACCTGGGCTACTGCATGCTCAAGGGGATCGGCATACGGCCCGACCCGGCGCAGGCGGTGTATTGGTTCCGAAAGGCCGCCGAAGGCGGCTCCGGCCGGGCCATGTGCCTGCTGGGTGACTGTTACCGGGAGGGCCAGGGCGTGGAGGCCGACGCGGCACAGGCCCGGACGTGCTACCAAAAGGCCATTGACCTGGGCTTCGACGCCAAGGAGGAGCTGGAGGAGCTGGACAAGGCCGCCCCCGCCGGAGCGGCGGAACAGCCGAAGAAAAAGAAGTCCTTCCTGGGCCGGCTGTTTGGAAAATAGGACAAAATCAATCGCGGGCCGCAGGCATTGCCTGCGGCCCGCGATTGTATGATCCCCGGCCGGGCGGGGCGGCCGCCTCCCTCAGCCGATGCGTCCGAAGTCGGAGAAGGGGAAGCAGATGAACTCCGCCTTGCCCAGCAGATAGCGCGTGTCCACGGTGCCCAGGGTCACGTCCCGGCTGTCGTTGGAGTGGTTGCGGTTATCCCCCATGACGAAGACCGACCCCTCCGGCACCGTCACGGAGGTGAGATCCTCATACCAGGGCTCCTCCATGGGCTCGTTCAGATAGGGCTCGTCCAGGGCTTCGCCGTCCACATAGACGGTGCCGGTCTGGTAGTCGATGTCCACCGTCTGGCCCTCCACGGCGATGATCCGCTTGACAATGGGCCCCCTGGCGGCGTCAAACTCCTTGGTGAGCACCACGATGTCCCCCGGCTGGGGATCGGTGTAGCCGATGTCCCGGATCAGCATCACATCCCCCTCGTGGAGGGTGGGCAGCATGGACTCCCCCACCACCGGGGTGATGCGCCCCACGAAGGTGAATACCAGGATGATGGTCACCAGCGCCACAATCAAAATCTGAAGCCACTCGTAGGCATCCTGAGCGCCGCTGAGGGGCTTTTCTTCTTTTTTCGGTTTTTTCATGGGCAAACTCCCCGCTTTCGACAAAGGAGGGGCTGTCCAGCAGCCCCTCCCGTGCGTATCTTATTTCGCGTACTCGATGACCTTGGTCTCCCGGATCATGTTGACCTTGATCTGGCCGGGATACTCCAGCTCCTCCTCGATCTTCTTGGCGATGTCCCGGGCCAGGAGCACCATCTGATCCTCGCTGACCTTGTCCGGGGCCACCATAATGCGCACCTCGCGGCCGGCCTGAATGGCGAAGGACTTCTCCACGCCGGGGAAGGAGGAGGTGACCTCCTCCAGCTTCTCCAGACGCTTGATATAGTTCTCCAGGTTCTCGCGGCGGGCGCCGGGGCGGGCGGCGGAGATGGCGTCGGCTGCCTGGACGATGCAGGCCACGATGGTGCGGGGCTCCACGTCGTTGTGGTGCGCCTCAATGGCATGCACGATGTCCTCGTTCTCCCGGTACTTCCGGGCCAGCTCCACGCCGATCTGCACGTGGGAGCCCTCCACCTCGTGGTCGATGGACTTGCCCAGGTCGTGGAGCAGGCCGGCCCGCTTGGCCTGGGTCACGTCGGCGCCGATCTCAGCGGCGATCAGCCCCGCCAGGTGGGACACCTCAATGGAGTGGTTGAGCACGTTCTGGCCGTAGCTGGTGCGGTAGCGCATGCGGCCCAGCAGCTTGATGAGCTCGGGGTGCAGGCCGTGGACATTGGTCTCGAACACGGCGCGCTCGCCCTCGGCCTTAATGGTGGCGTCCACCTCCCGCTTGGCCTTCTCCACCATCTCCTCGATGCGGGTGGGATGGATGCGGCCGTCCTGGATGAGCTTCTCCAGGGCGATGCGGGCGATCTCCCGGCGCACCGGGTCGAAGCAGGAGACGGTGATGGCCTCCGGCGTGTCGTCGATGATCAGATCCACGCCGGTCATGGTCTCCAGCGTGCGGATGTTGCGGCCCTCGCGGCCGATGATGCGGCCCTTCATCTCGTCATTGGGCAGGGGAACCACAGAGACGGTGGCTTCGGCCACATGGTCGGCGGCGCAGCGCTGAATGGCCAGGGACAGGATCTCCTTGGCGCGGGTGTCGGCCTCCTCCTTGAACTGGGCCTCGATCTCCCGCACCTTCATGGCCGACTCATGGGTGACCTCCTCGGCAAGCTGGTTGATGAGGTAGTTCTTGGCCTCCTCGGCGGTGAAGCCGGAGATGCGCTCCAGCACCTCCATCTGGGTCTTCTTGACGGTGGCCACCTCGTCCCGGGCCTCGTCCAGCTCGGCCAGCTTGCGCTGCAGGGTGTCCTCCTTCTTCTCGATGTTCTCGGTCTTGCGATCCAGGTTCTCTTCCTTCTGCTGGAGCCGCCGCTCCTGCTTCTGCAGATCGGCCCGGCGCTCCTTCACCTCGCGCTCATACTCGTTGCGGGCCTGGAGAATCTCCTCCTTGGCCTCCACCAGCGCCTCCCGCTTCTTACTCTCGGCGCTCTTGATGGACTCGTTGATGATGCGCTTGGCCTCCTCCTCCGCACTGTTGATCTCTTTTTCCGCGGTGCGCTTGCGGATTTGAATGCCGATGGGAATGCCTATGATGAGTGCGACCACGGCCGTGATCACACAGGCGATGACAGTCTGCATCAAGGGTTCAACACACCTCCATATCTTGGATTTTCAAAGTTCTTTTTCATGAAATGGATGCACGCGCTCCCGCCCGCTCTTGGGCAGAGCGCACAAAATTTGAAGAGCTTACCCCTCGTTCTTCAAAATATTACACCTTATCTATTTTAAGTCTGCGGCGGCCTTCTGTCAAGAACATTCCTGTTCGGAATCAATTTCTGCGGCCCTGCGCCTCAAAGGGATCGGGGCAGGGAGTCGTCCTCCCGCACCCAGTCGGCCACATCTACCACCCGGTACTCCGAGCGGGTGTCCCGGATGACCACCCGCTCGATGCCGGCGTTGATGATGAGGCGGCGGCACATGGAGCAGGAGGTGGAGCCGGGAATCAGCGCCCCGCTCTCCGGCTCCACGCAGGCCATGTAGAGGGTGGCGCCCAGGGTTTCGCGGCGGGCGGCGGAGATGATGGCGTTGGCCTCGGCGTGGACGGAGCGGCACAGCTCGTACCGCTCCCCGGAGGGGATGTTCAGCGCCTCGCGGGTGCAGTAGTTCAGATCCACGCAGTTGCGCCGCCCGCGGGGGGCGCCGTTGTAGCCGGTGGAGATGATCTCGTCGCTCTTGACGAGAATGGCCCCATAGCACCGGCGCAGGCAGGTGGAGCGCCCGGCCACTGTCTGGGCGATGTCCAGATAGTAATTCTCCTTGTCGATGCGTCCCATAAACGCCCCTCCCATGCTTTTTTACCAGTATACCGGGTTTTCTGCCATCCCGCAAGCCCCGGAATGGCTGCCCCGGGCGGACAATTCACATATTGTTTACGTTTCCTTCCTTGACGAAGAAACAGGGAGGCGCTATCATAAGTTCAGAAAAAATTTATTTTTAACTTCAAAGGAGACGACCGTATTTCATGGTGATGAACTTCATTCGAAAATTGATGTACGGCCGGTATGGAAGCGACCAGCTCTCCTTTTTCCTCCTCGTGGTCTATATCGTCCTCATTCTTCTGTCCGGCCTGCCCCACCTGGAGGTGCTCTCCTGGCTGGCGCTGGCAGTGCTCCTGTGGGATCTGTTCCGCATGTTCTCCCGCCGTATCGACCGCCGCCGGGCGGAGAACGCCCGGTTTCTGGCTCTGGCCGGACCCGCCATACGCTGGCTGCGGATGCGCCGTACCATCCGCCGGGACAAGGAGCACCGCTACTTCAAGTGCCCCAACTGCGGACAGTATCTGCGGGTGCCCCGGGGGAAGGGGAAGATCACCGTCAACTGCCGCAACTGCGGCGCCAGCTTTGAGGAGCGGAGCTGAGCTTTCACCGGCCGGGACCGGCGCGCCTTGCCGCGCCGGTCCCGCTTTGCCTTTACAGGCGGGCGAAAAGCTGGTATCATAGCAAAGAAAGTGGGTGAAGCCATTGAGACAGTGTATGGATGCGGACAACCTCCACCGCAGACTGAAAAAGATCATCGGGCAGTTGGGCGCCATCGACAAGATGGTGGATCAGGACGTGCCCTGTGAGGACATGCTGATGCAGATCAACGCCGCCAAGAGCGCCCTGCACAAGGTGGGACAGGTGGTGCTGGAGGGGCATCTCAACCACTGCGTCCGGGACGGCATCGAGCACGGAGACGCGGACCGGACCATTGCGGAATTCGCCAAAGCCATCGAGCACTTCTCACGTATGAGCTGACGCTGATGCGGCCCGTTTGGGCCGCTTTTTTCTTGACAAATAATACCCATGGGGGTATAAATATACCTATAGGGGGTATGGGTATATGAGACGGGATATCACATTCCTTGCGCTGGGAGGGGGTTCCCTCCTGTTGAGCTTTTTTGCCCCGGCGGCCCTGCCGGTGAACCCGGCGTGGCTGGCCATCCTGCTCTGCGGCGCGCCCATTGTCAGGGAGGCGGCCGTGGGGCTGTTCACCCGCTTTGACATCAAGGCCGACGTGCTGGTGTCCCTGGCGCTGCTCGCCTCGGTGGCCATTGGGGAGATCTTTGCCGCCGGCGAGATCGCCTTCATCATGCAGCTTGGCTCTCTGCTGGAGGAGCGGACGGTGGCCAAGGCCCGGGCGGGCATCGAAAAGCTGGTCCGACTGACGCCCCGCACCGCCCGGCGGGTGACCGCCGCCGGGGAGGAGAGCATCCCCGCCGAGGCCGTGGCGGTGGGGGACCGGCTGCGGGTGCTCCCCGGAGAGACCATTCCGGTGGACGGGGTGGTGCGGGCCGGACAGACCTCCGTCAACCAGGCGGTGATGACCGGCGAGTCCCTCCCGGTGGACAAGGGGCCGGGAGATGAGGTATTCAGCGGCACCGTCAACCAGTTCGGCTCCTTTGAGATGGAGGCCGCCCGGGTGGGGGAGGACAGCTCCATCCAGCGGATGATCCGCCTGGTGCAGTCGGCGGATGCGGGCAAGGCGAAGATCGTGGGCCTGGCCGACCGCTGGGCCACCTGGATTGTGATCGCCGCCCTCGCTTCCGCAGCCCTCACGTGGCTGTTCAGCGGTCAGGTGATCCGGGCGGTGACCATCCTGGTGGTGTTCTGCCCCTGCGCCCTGGTGCTGGCCACCCCCACCGCTATCATGGCGGCCATCGGCAACGTCACCCGCCACAGCTTCCTGGTGCGGGAGGGGGACGCCCTGGAGCGGCTGGCCCAGGTGGGCAAGGCGGCCTTCGACAAGACGGGCACCCTGACCCGCGGCGTGCCCGAGGTGACGGCGGTGCGCAGCCTGTCCCCCGGCGTGACGGAGGAACAGGTCTACGACTGGCTGGCCCGGGCGGAGCTGGGCTCGGAGCACCCCCTGGGCAAAGCGGTGGTCAGGGGGTGGCAGGCCGCCGGAGGCGGGACGCCCGCCCCGGCGGAGGACTTCGAGGCCCTGCCCGGCCGGGGCCTCCGGGCGGTGCTGGACGGCCATACCGTCCTGGCAGGCAGTGAGGCCCTGCTGGAGGAGGCGGGCGCGGCCCTTCCCCCGACGGCCAGAGCGGAGGCGGAGGGTTTTCAGGCCCAGGGGTGCACCCTCATCTATCTGGCGGTGGACGGAGCCCCCGCCGGCTTCTGCGCCCTGGCGGACACGGTGCGGGGAGAGGCGGCGGCCATGCTCCGGGCCCTGAGCGCGGAGGGGGTGTCCCCGGTGCTCCTCACCGGCGACAACGAGAACGCCGCCGCCCACATCGCCCGGACGCTGTCCATTCGGGAGTACCGGGCGGGGTGTCTGCCGGAGGACAAGCTCAACTGGATCGACCGGGCCCAGCAGGCGGGCGTCCGGATCTGCATGGTGGGCGACGGCATCAACGACGCCCCCGCCCTGAAAAGGGCCTTTGTGGGCATCGCCATGGGGGGCGTGGGCAGTGATATCGCCGTGGACGCCGCCGACATCGTTCTGGTCAATGACCGGGTAGAGGAGCTGCCCCACCTGCTGGCCCTGTCCCGGCGGATGATGACCACCATCCGCCTCAACCTGGCCTTCTCCATGGCCCTCAACCTAGTGGCCATCGTGCTGGCCATGACCGGCGTCCTCAACCCCGTGGTGGGGGCCCTGGTTCACAACGCCGGCTCCGTGCTGGTGATCCTCAACTCCGCCCTGCTGCTGAAATGGAGGAGAAGGAGCTGACGCCGCGGGGAGCATGGAGCATATGGAAAAACAGAGCCGCCGCCCCGACTGGGGCGGCGGCTCTGTGCTGCTATCCGACGGTGCCCTGTATGGCGCTCTCGGCCAGGGCCAGATCATCCTTGTGCACATATACCGTGTACTCGAAGGGGGCTGCGCCGGCCCCCAGATGGAGGGCTGGGCCGGAGGTTCCATAGCCGGAGAATCCGCCCACCGGGCGGCTGTCCTGGGTGATGACAAACTCCACCCCGGCATCCTGGAGGGCGGCGCGGAGCTGTCCGACCTCCTGGGCGTTGAAGGTGTTGCAGAGCCTGCGGCGGGCGAGGAGGGGAATCGTGGACATGACGGCACGCTCCTTTCGATAAAAAGAGACCTCTTCCGACGGCCGCCCACGGGCATTTTTCAGTTGAGGGTGCCCTGAAGGGCGGCCTGGGCCAGCTCAAAGTCGTCCTCATGGACATAAATAATGTATTCAACGGAGGGGGGGACCAACTGCAGGCCGATGCCGAAAAAGGAACCGTTCTGGCGGTCCTGCCGAATGATGAATTCCACCCCGGCGTCCTGGAGGGCGGCGCGGAGCTGCCCGACCTCCTGGGCGTTGAAGGTGCTGCAGAGCCTGCGGCGGGCAAAGAAGGGGATGCTGGACATGACGGCACGCTCCTTTCCACAGAAAAGGCCTTGTTTCCAACCGCCGCCCGCAGGGCGGCCCCCCAACCGCGAGCCCAACAACGTGGGTCGCGGTTGGAGGCGAAGAACCGCCCGGCCCGGCTAAGAGGTTTCGCCATCCCGGCGGAACCTCGTGCCAAAAGGGCGGTTCTGAGCCCGTGGCGGGGGCGGGTGCGAATCGAACACACCAGGACGGGAGCGCCGTCCCCGTCGGTTTTGAAGACCGGGGGGCCCACCAGCGGCCCTTCCGCCCCCATATCCACTCCCATCATAGCTGGTTTTCCACTGTGGGTCAAGCAGATGTGGAAAAAATCCGGCCCTCTCCCTGCCGGCGGGTGACGCCGGAGGCGTCCCAGTGCTCCAGCAGGAGCAGGGCGCACCGGCGGGAACAACCCAGGGCGTCCCTGGCCTGTGCCAGGGAGAAGGAGGCGGAGCGGAAGCGCCCGCGCAGCCGGGCCTCCGCCACCCGGACGGCCCCGGCGTGGAGCAGATGGCCGGGGGAGAGCTCCAGCAGGACGCCCCGCTCCTTCAGGCGGCGGCAGGCCCGCCGCGCCTCCCTGATCCGCCCGGCAAAGCGGGGCTCCACCCGCGCCCAGGGGGGCGGCTCCAGGCCGTATTCCAGATAGAGGGCCTCCAGCTCCCCCTCCGCCTCCGCCGACGGGGCGGGGGCCGCCGGAGCCGCCGGGGTGGCGGGGGATTCCGCCGCCAGGGGGGGCCGCCCCTCCGCCAGGGCGGCCAGCCGGGCCAGCCGCTCCGGCCGCATGCGGCCCTTGCCGGGGGGCGACAGATCCACCAGCACGCCGCCTCCCACCGTGGCCAGGGGGGAGAAGAAGCGCGCCACGAACCGGTCGCCGGGGGCGGCGGCGACGGGCTGGGTGAAGCGGAGCTGGGCCCACCCCGCCTCGCCGGGGCGGAGCACGTCCTGTCCCAGGAGGATGCAGCGGCACACCAGGGCGCGGGCGCCGTGGTGGAAGTGGAGCTGACTTCCGGTGTGCACGGGAAAGGGGGCGTCGGGGAGCACCCCCAGGGATACGTCGGTCCGGTCGGTGAGGGCGAGGGCGCCGGGCGTAGCCAGGGTGTCCCCCCGGCCCACGTCCCGCAGGCGCACCCCCGCCAGGTTCACCGCCGCCCGCACCCCGGCGGGCAGCGCCTCCGCCGGGACGCCGTGGCACTGAAGGCCCCGCACCCGGGCGGTCTGCTCTCCCGGATAGAGTTGCACCCTGTCCCCCCGGCGGAGGGGGCCGCCGGTGAGGGTGCCGGTGACCACCGTGCCGCTGCCGTCCACGGAAAAGACCCGATCCACGTGGAGCCGGGGGCTGCCCTCCGGCGGGGGCGGCGCCTGCCGGGCCATGGCCGCCAGGGCGGCCCGCAGCGCCTCCAGCCCCTCGCCGGTGACGGCGGAGACGAAGATCCGGGGGGCCCCCTCCAGGAAGGTGCCCGCCGTCAGGGCGCGGGTGCGCGCCTCCGCCTCCGCCCTGGCGGCGGGGGAGGCCAGATCCGCCCGGGTGAGGGCGACCACCCCCCGCTCCAGGCCCAGCAGGGAGAGAATGTCCAGGTGCTCCGCCGTCTGGGGCATGGGGCCCTCGTCGGCGGCCACGGTGAAGAGCGCGCCGTCCAGCCCGCCGCAGCCGGAGAGCATGGTGGGGATGAACTGGGCGTGGCCGGGCACGTCCACCAGGGAGACCCGACCCACTCCCGGCAGCTCCAGGGGGGCGAACCCCAGCTCGATGGTGAGGCCCCGGCGGCGCTCCTCGGCCAGCCGGTCGGTGTCCACCCCGGTGAGGGCCCGCACCAGGGCGGTCTTGCCGTGGTCCACATGGCCCGCGGTGCAGAAGGTCATGCCCTCTCCTCCCTCCACGCCGCCAGGGCGGCGGCGATCTCCGCCTCGTCGCCGGGCAGGAGGGTGCGCACGTCCAGCAGGAGCTTCCCCCGGTGGATGCGGCCCAGGATGGGCACCCGCCAGGCGCGGAGGTGGGCTTCCAGCGCCTCCGCAGGCTCCAGGGCCGCCGCCCAGGCGGGCAGGCTCTCCCCCGGCCGGGCGCCGCCCCCCACCTCCCCCGCAGTCTCCACCGCCGTGCAGGGGTGGAGGGGGGAGAGGGCTTCGGCCAGGGCCTCCGCCCGCCGCCGCAGCTCCTCCGGCGGGGCGGAGAGCATGGCGGACACCGGCACCGCCGTCCCGTCCCGCCAGTCCAGCAGGGTGGCCTCCAGGGCGGCCAGGGCCAGCTTGCCGGGGCGCAGGGCGCGGAAGAGGGGGTCGGCCCGCAGACGGCCGAGCGGCTCCGCCTTCCCCAGCAAAATCCCCGCCTGGGGGCCGCCCAGCAGCTTGTCCCCGGAGAAGCAGCACACATCGGCCCACGCCACCGCCCCGGCCAGCTCCGGGGAGCCAGGGGCGGCGGAGCCCAGGTCGCAGAACAGCGGCACCCCCCGCTTCCGGGCCAGGGCCCCCAGCTCGGGCAGGGAGACCGCCTGGGTGAAGCCCACAACCCGGAAGTTGCTGGGGTGCACCCTGAGCAGCACCTGGGCCTCCCCCGCGTCCAGGGCGGCGGCGTAGTCGGCCGGGCGGGTCTTGTTGGTGGTGCCCACCTCCACCAGCCGGGCCCCGCTGCGGGCCAGGATGTCGGGCACCCGGAAGCCCCCGCCGATCTCCACCAGCTCCCCCCGGGAGATGGCCACCCCCCGCCCTGTCGCCAGGGCGGAGAGGAGGAGAAACACGGCGGCGGCGTTGTTGTTGACCACCAGGGCCGCCTCCGCGCCGGTGAGGGCGCACAGGAGGGACTCGACGGCCGCCCCCCGGCGGCCCCGGCGGCGGGCGGAGAGATCGTACTCCAGGTTGGAATAGCCCCGGGCGGCCTCTCCCACCGCCGCCGCCGCCCGCGGACTGAGAGGGGCCCGGCCCAGGTTGGTGTGGAGCACCACGCCGGTGGCGTTGATCACCCGCCCCAAGGCGGGCCGGGCCAGCTCCGCGCCCCGGCGGAGGACGGACTGCTCCAGCTCATCCAGGCCGGGGACGGCAGACAGCGCCCCGGCGCGCAGGGCGGCGCGGTACTCGTCCAGCACCTGGCGGGCCGCCTGCCGCCGCAGGGCGTAGGGCAGGGGGCTGCCCGCCAGGGCGGGGCGGGCGAGAAGCAGATCCATTTTGGGCAGCGCACGCAGCAGTTCCGGCTTCACAGAGATCCCTCCCGGGTGTCATTTGGCTAGAGTATATCACATTTTTTCAGACGATGGGGTATAAACTGCATGGTTTTCAGAAAAACGGGTACAAAATACGGTAAGACAAGGAAACATTTTCATTGACAGGACACTTACCAAACGGTTATGATTGGAGAGGTCAAAAAGCAACCGATTCCGGCCTGCCCCGCCTCGGGGCCGGGCCGATACAGAAAGGGACAGAGAGCAGATGAGAGGTGTCGAAACCCGTATCCAGGAGATCCGCCACCGGGTGTTCCGGGAGGTGGCCCGCATGGCTTACCACACGGAGTGGCCGGTGGACAAGCGCATTGAGAGCCTGCCTTACAAGATCATCCCGGGCGAGGTGGGCAACTTCCGCAACGACGTGTTTTTGGAGCGGGCCATCGTGGGCGAGCGGCTGCGGCTGGCCATGGGCCTGCCCTGCCGGAGCGCGGCGGAGCACGCCCCGCTCTCGGAGAATATCGAGGCGGCCGACCGGCCGGAGACCTACTACACCCCTCCGCTCATCAACGTCATTAAGTTTGCCTGCAACGGCTGCGCGGAGAAGCGGGTGCTGGTGACCGAGGGCTGCCAGGGCTGCCTGGCCCACCCCTGCGAGGAGGTCTGCCCCAAGGACGCCATCAAGCTGGACCGCTACAACGGCCGCTCCCACATCGACCCCGGCAAGTGCATCAACTGCGGCCGCTGCGCCGACGTGTGCTCCTACAAGGCCATTATCATTCAGGAGCGGCCCTGCGCCGTGGCCTGCGGAATGGACGCCATTGGAACCGACGCCAATGGCAAGGCCGAGATCGACCCGGACAAGTGCGTCTCCTGCGGCATGTGCCTGGTAAACTGCCCCTTCGGCGCCATCGCCGACAAGTCCCAGATCTTCCAGGTCATCCGGGCCATCCAGTCCGGCGAGCGGGTTTACGCCGCGGTGGCCCCCGCCTTCGTGGGCCAGTTCGGCCCCAAGGTGACCCCCGGCAAGCTCCGCGCCGCCGTGAAGCAGCTCGGCTTTGCCGATGTCTTTGAGGTGGCCATCGGCGCCGACCTCTGTGCCACCCAGGAGGCGGAGGACTTCGTCCGGGAGGTGCCGGAGGAGCTGCCCTTCATGGGCACGTCCTGCTGCCCGGCGTGGTCGGTCATGGCCAAGAAGCTCCACCCCGACCACGCCCACTGCATCTCCATGGCCCTCACCCCCATGACCCTCACCGCCCGCCTCATCAAGCACGAGCATCCCAACGCCAAGGTGGTGTTCATCGGGCCCTGCGCGGCCAAGAAGCTGGAGGCCATGCGCAAGAGCGTGCGCAGCGAGGTGGACTTCGTGCTCACCTTTGAGGAGATGGCGGGGATCTTTGCGGCCAAGCATGTGGATCTGACCACCATCGAGGAGGATCCGGACGGCGTCAACGATGCCTCTACCGACGGGCGCAGCTTCGCCGTGGGCGGCGGCGTGGCCAAGGCAGTGGTCAACGTTATCCAGCACCGCTACCCCGGCCGGGAGGTCAAGGTGGCCAGCTCCCAGGGCCTGCGGGAGTGCCGCAAGATGATGCAGGAGGCGGTGGCAGGCAAGTACCCCGGCTATCTGCTGGAGGGCATGGCCTGTCCCGGCGGCTGTGTGGCCGGCGCCGGTACCATGCAGCCCATCAAGAAGTCCCAGGCCGCCGTTGGCCTTTACGCCCGGCAGGCCAAGCACAAGACCTCCGACGAAACCGAGCACATCAAGGAGCTGGACAAGCTGGTGGACTGAGCAGAGCAAAACGAACCCCCGGAACCGCGTCGGTTCCGGGGGTTCGTTTATTCCTTGCAGGCCAGACGCTTGTGCACATCCCGGCGGAGCAGGGCGTAGAGCACCGAGGCCACGGGCACGCTGAGCAGCACGCCCACCAGGCCGCCCACGCCGCCGCCGATGGTGACGGCGGCCAGCACCCAGATGCCGGGCAGGCCGATGGAGGTGCCCACCACCTTGGGGTAGATGACGTTGCCCTCAATCTGCTGGAGCACCACCAGGAAGACCAGGAAGACCAGGGCTTTGATGGGGGAGACCATCACCAGCAGCAGGGCGGACACAATGGCCCCGATGTAGGCGCCCGCCACCGGGATGATGGCGGAGGCGCCGATGATGACGCCGATAAGAGGGGCGTAGTCGGCCTGGATGAAGAGCATCCCCGCCGCGCACAGCCCGCCCAGGATACAGGCCTCAATGAGCTGCCCGGTGACGAAGCGGGTGAAGGTGTCGGCCGTCAGGTGGACCACATCGGTGAGGGGGTCGGCAAACCGGGCGGGCACATAGGCCCGCAGCACCCGGCGGCACTGGCTCATGAGGGTGTCCCTGCCGGAGAGCATATAGATGGAGAATACCAGGGAGAGCACCCCGGTGACCACCATGGAGACGATGCCGCTGGTGAGCTCCAGCAGGTGGGGGCCCAGGTCGGACAGGAAGCCCAGCACGTAGTTGAACAGGTTTTTGAGCACATCGTTCAGGCCGGACAGGTCCAGCGCCTCCACATCCAGGTGGAAGTAGGAGATGATATCGTTGTACCAGCCCTGGACGTTGGCCAGGTAGCCCCCCAGGTTGAGGGCGAAGGTCTGGATGCTCTCCACCAGCTTGGGCACCACAAAGGAAAAGATGGCGGCGATGGCCAGAATCAGCACCAGATAGGAGGTGACCACCGCCAGGGGGCGGGCCGCCCCCCTGGCCCGGGTGCGGGACAGCCCTCGATCATAGAGGCGGAAAAAGAAGTGGCAGGGCCGGTTGAGGACGAAGGCCAGTGCGAAGCCGATGAGCAGCGGCTTAACCAGCCCCAGCACCCACGCCACCCCGCTGGCGATCAGGCCCAGGCGGCTGAGTACCATCACCAGTACCACCGTATAGGTGATGAGGAGCAGAATGCTTTTGAACAGCTTTTTATCCATGCTATCTCCCAATTTCATATAATCTGCCTCCACTATAGCATTGGCGGGCGGGGCCAGTCAACGGAATCCGGGCGATTTAAGCAAAGTTTAATGAAATGTTCCGCCTCCATAAAAATTTCCTTGACAAAGGGGCCTGGCAGGCCTATAATCATAGTAAACATATAGGAATTAAGAAGTTTTGAAAGGAGCGTCTCTATGTCGCACTTCATTTACGCGGACCATGCGGCCACCACGGCCGTCTCCGATACCGCCCTCCAGGCCATGCTCCCCCACTTCACCACGGCCTACGGCAACCCCTCCAGCCTGTACCGCTTTGCCCAGGAGGGCAAGACCGACCTGGAGCGGGCGCGGGCGGAGATCGCCGCCTGCCTCAACGCCCGGCCGGAGGAGATCTACTTCACCTCCGGCGGTACGGAGGCGGATAACTGGGCCCTGCGGGGGGTGGCCGAGCTCATGGCCCTGAAGGGGCGGAAGGGCGGCCACATCATCACCTCCGCCATCGAGCACCACGCCGTCCTCCACACCGCCCAGTATCTGGAGAAGCAGGGCTATGAGGTCACCTACCTGCCGGTGGACGGGCGGGGGCTGGTGGATCCCGCCGCCCTGGAGGGGGCGATCCGGCCGGACACCATTCTTATCTCCATCATGGCCGCCAACAACGAGATCGGCACCATAGAGCCTGTCGCCGAGCTGGGCCGCATCGCCCGGGCCCACAAGGTGCTCTTTCACACCGACGCGGTGCAGGCCGTGGGCCATATCCCCGTGGACGTGGAAGCGTGGAATGTGGACCTGCTCTCCCTGTCCGCCCACAAGTTCCGCGGCCCCAAGGGAGTGGGCGCCCTGTACGTGAAAAAGCCCCTGCGCCTGCCCGCGCTCATCCAGGGCGGCGGCCAGGAGAAGGGCCGCCGCTCCGGCACCGAGAACGTCCCTGGCGCGGTGGGCATGGCCGCCGCCCTGCGGGAGGCGGTGGACGGCCTGAGCCGGGAGTCCCCCCGGCTGGCCGCCCTGCGGGACAGGCTCATCGACGGCCTGACCGGGCTTCCCTACACCCGCCTCACCGGCGACCCGGTGAACCGCCTGCCCGGCACCGCCTCCTTTGTCTTTGAAGGGGTGGAGGGAGAGGCCCTGCTGCTCCACCTGGACGCCAGGGGCATCTGCGCCTCCTCCGGCTCGGCCTGTTCCTCCGCGTCCCTGGACCCCTCCCACGTGCTGCTGGCCATCGGCCTGCCCCACGCCATTGCCCACGGCTCCCTGCGGCTCTCCCTGGGCGCGGAGAATACCGAGGCGGACGTGGACTACATTTTGAAGGAAGTGCCCCAGGTGGTGGCGTATCTCCGGGAGCTGTCCCCCGTATGGGACCGGGACGCACAGAAGCCCACCTGGGAGCTGTAACTGGAAAGGAGAAACTGCTATGCTGTATTCCGATAAGGTGATGGACCACTTTGAGCACCCCAGGAACGTGGGGGAGATAGAACATGCCGACGGGGTGGGCCAGGTGGGCAACCCCAAGTGCGGCGACATCATGAAGATGTACCTGAAGATCGACGGGGACGTGATCACCGACGTGAAGTTCAAGACCTTTGGCTGCGGCTCGGCCATCGCCACCTCCTCCATGGCCACCGAGATGATCAAGGGAAAGACCATCGCGGAGGCCATGACCCTGACCAACGCCGCCGTGGCGGAGGCTCTGGACGGCCTGCCCGCCTACAAGATGCACTGCTCCGTTCTGGCGGAGGAGGCCATCAAGGCCGCCCTGGCCGACTACTACCGCCGCCAGGGCTGGGAGGTGCCCGAAGCCCTCCGCCTGCCCTGTGAGGATGAGGAGCACGGCTGCTGCTCCTGCGGCCACTGAGCCAGGACACGCAAGGCCCCGGAATCGAAGCGGTTCCGGGGCTTTTTTCTTGACAGAGGGCGGGGCTTGTCATAAAATAGGACGGAACTTTGTGAGAAATAAGGGAGTATGGGTCCGTGATCGAGTTAAAACACATTTCCAAGACCTTTCCCACGGCCGACGGCGTGTTTCAAGCCCTGGACGACATCAATCTGACCATCCGGGACGGGGACATCTTCGGCATCGTGGGCATGAGCGGCGCGGGCAAGTCCACCCTGGTGCGCTGCATCAACCTGCTGGAGCGCCCCACGGCGGGCCAGGTGGTCATCGACGGACAGGATCTCATGGAGCTGTCCGCCCCCCAACTGCGTGAGAAGCGCCGCTCCATCAGCATGATCTTCCAGCAGTTCAACCTGCTCATGCAGCGCACCTGCCTGGGCAACATCTGCTTCCCCATGGAGATCGCCGGGGTGCCCAAGGGGGAGGCGCGGAAGCGCGCCCTGGAGTATCTGGACATCGTGGGCCTGCCCGACAAGGCCAACGCCTACCCGGCCCAGCTCTCCGGTGGACAGAAGCAGCGCATCGCCATCGCCCGCGCCCTGGCCTCCAATCCCAAGGTGCTGCTGTGCGACGAGGCCACCTCCGCCCTGGACCCTACCACCACCCGCAGCATCCTCAAGCTGATCCAGGACATCAACCGGCGCATGGGCATCACCGCCGTGATCATTACCCACGAGATGGCGGTGGTGGAGGAGATCTGCTCCCACGTGGCCATCCTGGAGCGCGGCCGCATGGTGGAGACCGGCACAGTGGAGGCGGTGTTCTCCAACCCTCAGACCGAGGCAGGCCGCCGGCTGGTGTTCCCGGAGGGGGCCAACATCGACAAGTTTCCCGTGGCGGGCGTGGTGCGGGTGGTGTTCAACGGCGGCTCCTCCTACGAGCCCCTCATCGCCTCCCTGGCCATCGACTGCGGCGTGAAGGTGAACATACTGGGGGCCGACACCCGCAACGTAAACGGCAAGGCCTTCGGCTCCATGCTGCTGGGCCTGCCCGAGGATCATGGCGAGGCCACCCGTGCCATGAGCTATCTGAAGGCCCAGAAGGACGTCACCGTGGAGGAGGTGCCCGACTACCATGGATAAATTTATGCAGCAGATGCGCGAGGCCTTTGCCAACGAGGCCCTGTGGAAGGAGTTCCAGACTGGTATCTGGGACACCATCTACTCCACCGTGGCGGCCACTCTGGTGGCCTGCGTCCTGGGCATTATCCTGGGCATTATCCTGGTGGCGGGGGAGGAGGACGGCGTGCGCCCCCTGCCCGGCCCGGTGATGAAGGTGCTCAACTTTGCCATCAACATCCTGCGCTCGGTGCCTTTCCTGATCCTGATGATCATGGTGCTTCCCCTGAGTGAGCTCCTGGTGGGTACCACCATCGGCACTGTGGCCTCCATCCCTCCCCTGATTATCGCCTCGGCCTCCTTCGTGGCCCGGCTGGTGGAGACCTCCCTGCGGGAGGTGGACAAGGGGGTCATCGAGGCCGCCCAGTCCATGGGCTGCTCCCCCTTCCAGATCATCTGGAAGGTGATTTTGCCGGAGAGCCTGCCCTCCCTGGTGGCCAGCTTCACCACCGCATTTATCACCATTCTGGGCTACGGCGCCATGGCCGGCGCCATCGGCGGCGGCGGCCTGGGCAAGATTGCCATCAACTACGGCTATTATAAATACAACTATGCGGTGATGCTCATCGCCGTGGTCTTTATTGTGATTTTGGTGCAGATTTTCCAGTCACTGGGTACCTCCCTGGCCACCCGGACGGACCACCGCATCACCAACCGGGCTGGGCGAAGAAAGCTCCGCCGGAACGTCAGCCGGCAGATCAACCGGGACAAGCGCAGCCCCGGCGGCATGTGAATTTTGGAGGGGGCGGCAAAGCAGTTGCTTTGCCGCCCCCTCTTTTTTGTGCAGAATATGCAATTGACAGGAGCGCTTTCCGGTTGTAAACTAAGTGCAACCCAAGCGGAACTGAATAACGCCCCTCAAACGCGAGGAAGAGAAGAGTAGCCAGAGAGATACGGCACAGAGAGCCCGGAATGGTGGAAACGGGTACGGAAGGCTTTGGGGAAGATGGTCTCGGAGTGGCGCGGCTGACTGCCACAGGCACAGGCCGCGACGGGAGCGCCCGTCAGCGCGCAGGAGTATGCCAGTACTCCATAAGGCCCCTGTCGTGAGGCAGGGGTGAAGCAAGGTGGTACCACGAAGCCGGAAGGCTCTCGTCCTTGAATTTGGATTCAAGGGCGTTTTTTTGTGCTCTGATTTGGGAATACCACCTCCCTTTGAGGAACAATGAAAAGGAGAAATGCACCATGAAGAAGCTCGCATCCCTGCTCCTGTCCGGCGCCCTGGCCCTCGGCCTGCTGGCCGGCTGCGGCGGCACCCCCGGTACCGCCGACACCCCCGCCGCAAACACCGACCCCCCCGCCGCCCCCACCCAGACCGGCTCCCTGGAGGGCACCACCCTGAAGGTGGGCGCCTCTCCCGCTCCCCACGCCGAGATCCTGGCCGTGGTGAAGGAACTGCTGGCGGAGGAGGGAATCAACCTGGAGATCGTGGAGTTTACCGACTACATTCAGCCCAACACCGCGGTGGAGAACGGCAGCATTGACGCCAACTACTTCCAGCACATCACCTATCTGAACAACTTCAACACCGAGAACGGCACCCACCTGGTGAGCGTGGCCGACGTACACTACGAGCCCTTCGGCATCTACGCCGGCAAGACCGCCAGCCTGGAGGAGCTCCAGGACGGCGCGCAGATCGGCGTGCCCAATGACCCCACCAACGGCGGCCGCGCCCTGCTGCTCCTCCAGGAGCAGGGCCTCATCACTTTGAAGGAGGATGTGGGCCTGGAGCCCACCAAGCTGGACATCGCGGAGAACCCCCACAACTATGAGATCGTGGAGATGGAGGCCGCCCAGCTCCCCCGCTCCCTGGGCAGCCTGGACATTGCCGTCATCAACGGCAACTACGCCATCCAGGCCGATCTGAAGGTGGCCGACGCCCTGGCGATTGAGTCCGCCGAGGGCACCGCCGGCACCGCTTATGTCAATGTGCTGGCCGTCAAGGAGGGCCGGGAGAGCGACCCCGCCATCCAGGCTCTGGCAAAGGCCCTGTGCAGCGACGAGGTCAAGGCGTTCATTGACGAGACCTATGCCGGCGCTGTGCAGGCGGTGTTCTAAGGTCCTATTCACACAGACGGCCCGCGAAGCGGGCCGTCTCATTCGACTAAAATCCTATTGATTTTGTAGGAATTTGGTGGTATACTGCTGAATAGAATCTAAATTATGAGGGAGGTATTACCTATGCAGATTGCAAATACACTGCCCGAGCTGATCGGGAACACCCCCCTGCTTCGGCTGGAGCGGTTTGCCCCCGGGGCAGGGGTGCTGGCCAAGCTGGAGAGCTTTAACCCCCTGTCCTCCGCCAAGGACCGGGCAGGCCTTTACATGATTTTGGACGCCGAGGAGAGGGGCCTGCTCCAGCCCGGCGCGGTGATTGTGGAGCCCACCAGCGGCAACACCGGCGTGGCCCTGGCCTACATCGGCCGCCAGCGGGGCTACCGGGTGGTGCTCACCATGCCGGAGACCATGAGCCAGGAGCGGCGCAGCCTGCTGGCCGCTCTGGGGGCGGAGCTGGTGCTCACCGAAGGGGCCCGGGGTATGGGCGGCGCCATTGAGCGGGCGAAGGAGCTGCTGGAGAGCACCCCCGGCGCGTGGATGCCCGACCAGTTCAACAACCCCGCCAACGCCCGGGCCCACTACGAGACCACCGGTCCCGAGCTGTGGCGGGACACCGACGGCGGCGTGGACGTGCTGGTGGCGGGAGTGGGTTCCGGCGGCACCATCACCGGCGCGGGCCGCTATCTGAAGGAGCAGAACCCCGCCATCCGCGTGGTGGCGGTGGAGCCGGCCGAGTCTCCAGTCCTCTCCGGCGGCCGGCCGGGGCCCCATAAGATCCAGGGCATCGGCGCGGGCTTCGTCCCCGGCACCCTGGACATGGGGGTGGTGGACGAGGTGGTGGCCGTCACCGGCGACGAGGCCTATGCCGCCGCCCGAGAGCTGGCCCGTACCGAGGGGGTGCTGGCCGGGGTGTCCTCCGGCGCGGCGGCCCACGCGGCCCGCATCCTGGCCCAGCGGCCGGACATGCGGGGCAAGACCATCGCGGTGGTGCTCCCCGATACTGGCGAGCGCTACCTCTCTACAGGGCTGTTTGCGTAAATAGAGCGCGGTGGACACAATCGGCAGCATGGCTCCGGCCGCAGGCGTTTTGCCTGTGGCCGGAGCCATATTATGTATGGAGCTGGGCCTCCAGGGCGGCACGGTCGGGGAGCAGATAGTGCTGGCGCGTCTTTTTCAGCAGGCCCTCCCGGCTCAGGCTTTGAAAGCACTGGGACACCACCACCCGGGAGATGCCCAGAAAATCGGCCACCTCCTGGTGGGTCAGCCGGATAGTGAGGCGGACCCCCGCCCCCTCCTCTGTACCGTATGGCTCTGACACGGAGAGCAGGAACTGAATGACACGCCCCCGCACGCTTAGAAAGCTGTCGCGGATCAGCATGCGGCCAAGCACCTGGCTCTTCCGGGCGGAGATCTGGAACAGCTTCAGTGCCAGGGCGGGAGAGGCCTCGGCCCGCCGTTTGAACACCTCCGCCGGGATGCGGAAAATCTGACACGCAGTGACTGCGACGGCCCGGTATTCCCGCGGGCCGCCGAACAGGCACTCGTCCTCTCCCACGGGAATCCCCTCAAAGAGCAGGCAGAGCACCCGCTTTTTCCCGCTGCTGTGGATGCACTCCACCCGGATCTGCCCTGTTTGCAGAAAAATCACCTCGCGGGCCGGGTCGCCCTGCTGATAGAACACCGTGCCCGCCGGGACGGTCTCCGGGCGAAAGCCGTCGGTCAGTCTGTCCCACACGGTGTCCCACGGTTCATTTCCAACGGCGGAGAGGTGCTCCGGAATCCACTGCTTTTCCCAGCGAAGCTCTTTTTCCAATGGTGTTCACCCTTCTCCCGGTTTCTGCGCGCGCAGCCCCCGCACAGATTGGGAGGCGGTTCGTGCGGTTTGCACATGGATACCCAATTTATTTTCTTTATTTTCGCAGAAAATGACGATTTTGTAAAGTGGTTAACAGAAAATTGCGGCGGGGTTTTCTATACTGTATCACGTTGTGCGGCCCGCACGCTGTGGGGCCTGTCAAATCTGGTAAAATGGAAAGGGATGGAGCGAATGAAACGAAGGACAGCGCACGCCCTGTGCGCAGCGGGCCTAAGCCTGTCACTGCTGGCCGGCTTGGTGCCGGCCATGGCCGCAGGCCCGGCGGAGGTGGCGGATAGCCTCTACATCAACGGCAACATCTACACCGTGGATGAAGACTTCTCCACTGCCACCACTATGGCGGTGAAGGGGGACCGCATCCTGTATGTGGGCGACCAAGCCGGTGCGGAGGCCTATGTGGGTGCGGGAACTGAGATCACCGACCTCGGCGGCAAAACCGTGCTGCCCGGTCTCATCGAGGGACATATGCATGTCAGCAATCTGGGGGAAAACCACCTGAAGCTGGACTGCTACTTTAAATCGAAGGAGGATATTCTGGAGATGGTGCGCCAGGCCGCCAAGGAGGCGGAGCCCGGCGAGTGGATCCAGGGTTCCGGCTGGCTGGATACCCTGTGGGATGAGCCCGGCTTCCCTTCAAAGGAGGAACTGGACGCCGTGGCGCCCAACAACCCGGTCTATCTGCTCCGGGCAGACAACCATATGGGCTGGTTTAACAGCATGGCGCTGGAGATGGCGGGCATTACCAAAGATACCCCAGAGCCTCAGGGCGGCCAGATTCTCAAAACGGACAACGGGGAACTGCTGGGCTGCCTTACCGACAACGCGGCGTCAATGGTCATCAAGGTAATTCCTACCTGGAGTGCTGAGGCACAGAAAAACGCTGTGCTCATGGCTCAGGAGGAGCTGTTCTCCTATGGCTTTACCTCTGCCACGGACGCAGGCACAAAGGTCAACTACATCCAGCACTATGAGGATCTCTATGAGAGCGGTGAGCTGAAGCTGCGCATTTACGCCATGCCCATGCTCAACAGCACGGACAGCGCCGAGGCCGGCTACATCCGGGAGCACCGGCCGGTCAACGGCCTGTACGACAACCATCTGAGTATAATGGGTGTCAAGGTGCTGGGCGACGGTGCTCTGGGCTCCCGCGGCTCTGCTCTGCTGGAGGATTACTCCGACGATCCGGGCAATCGTGGTTCCTACCACTTTACGGACGAGGAGATTTACAACGTGATGAGCCTGGCCTACAACAACGGCTATCAGATCGCGTACCACGCCATCGGCGACGGTGCCAACCACCAGGTGCTGAACACCTACGAGCGCCTGCTGAAGGAAAATCCCCGGGAGGACCCCCGCCTGCGCATTGAGCACTTCCAGGTCGTTACCCCGGAGGATATTGACCGGGCCCTGGAGCTCGGCATCCTCACCGCGATGCAGTTTACCCATGCCACCTCGGACCTGTCCATGGCGGAGGACCGCCTGGGCCCCGAGCGTATTCAGACGGCCTACGCCTGGCGCACCGTTCTGGATAAGGGCGGCATCATTATCGGCGGCTCTGACGCGCCGGTGGAGATGGTCAACCCCTTCCACGGCCTGTATGCCGGTGTCACCCGTATGACCCGCGCCGGTGAGCCGGAGGGCGGCTGGTACGCCAACCAGAAGGTCACCCGTGAGGAGGCGCTGCGCGCCTTTACCATCTGGGCCGCCTATGGTCAGTTTGAGGAGGATCTCAAGGGCTCTCTGGAGCCCGGCAAGCTGGCCGACTTTGTAGTGATCGACCGGGACTACATGACCTGTCCTGAGGAGGAGATCAAGGATATTCAGGCCCTGATGACAGTCTCCGGCGGCGAGGTGGTCTATACCAAGGACACCAGCGAGCCTACGATTCTCTGGCAGGGGAAGCCGGTTACCCTCCTGTCTGGGGCGCTGATTGAGCAGCCCGGCACCATTTATGCCTCCGCCTCGGATCTGGCGGGCAACATCAGCGCGGTTCTGGAGCAGGGAGAGGGCACTGTGACCGTGACCTGCGGTGAGCAGTCGGCGGAGCTTCCCGTCAAGACGGTGAATGGGGCAGACTATGTCCCTGTTCGTGCCTTCTTTGAAGGCATCGGCTATGCGGTGACCTGGTGCCCGGACAGCCGGACGGTATCAACCTCCCGCATGAGCACGGCGGACACCTCTGAGGCTGCGGCTCAGCCCCCTGTGGACGAGTACAGCTTTCAGCTCGGCAATTTTGACGGCACCGTGGGCGCCTTCTGCGATGTAATCATGACCGGAGCCAAGGAGCTGGCGTTCAGTGATCCCTTTGATCCCGAGGACGAACCCCTTCTTACATCCTATGTGGCGAAAAAGTGCGAGGGATACGGTGTAAAGTACTACATCGACAAGGATCTTCTTCTGACCAAGCTGTTTTCCACTGTGGAGATGGATGGTCAGTGGGTCTATATCCTCTATGCCGACGATGCAGTGCTTCAGGAGTATCTGGAGCTGAAGCAGGAGGAGAAAGACATGATTGCAGCAGGAACCTACACAGAGAAGGCCCAGATCGACCTGGCTACCCGGTATGGCAAGCTGATGGGCTATAGCGATGCTCATATTGCTGCCAGCATCGCAGGGGCGTAATCCAGACAATCAGAGCCGCCGCACTGAAAATCAGTACGGCGGCTCTGATTTATTTTGGGCTGTTCTATGCGTTATGTCCGGGGCACTTCTCATGATAGCGGCGCACGAGGTCGGCCAGGGTCAGGCGGTCCACCACGCTGGAGACGGCGGCCTGAATGTCCCGCCACACCTCTACGGTGACGCACCGGTCGGCCCGGTTGCAGCGGCAGGTATCGTCCTGATCCACACAGCTCACCGGCGCCAGATTGCCCTCCAGCACCCGCAGAATCTCCCCCACGGTGTACTCCTCTGGCTCACGGGTGAGGAGGTAGCCGCCCCCCGCGCCCCGGACCGAGCGAACCAGCCCGGCCCGGGAGAGCTGAGTTACAATCTGCTCCAGATATTTATCGGAAATCTCCTGCCGCTGGGCCACATCCCGCAGCGGAACTGCCGCGCCATGGCTGTGAAGGGCCACATCCAGCATGAGGCGGAGCGCATAACGGCCTTTCGTGGAAATTTTCATGCACATCCCTACCTTTTCTGACAAATATAATACCATGGAACAGGTAGGATTTCAAGTGAAATTTCCACTTGACTTTCGCGCCAAAAAGTGCTAAAGTGCTCTACAAGAGGAGCGTGAGAGGTTCATGCGCAGGTACGTCGGTTATGGATACGGCTATTACCGCTGCTATTTTGCCAGCGGTCTGTTTGCCTGCCCATAACCGGCCTGTCAGGAATCTTCCGGCGCTCCGCAGTTGGAGCCGATGGAACCCGCGGCCGCCTTTGGGCGGCTGCGGGTTCTTTGTTTGTGAAAGGAGTCAGAATATGGTTGTCATTATGAAGCGGGAGTTTACCCCGGAGCAGTTGGAGGCCGCCGTACACACCATGGAGGAGGGCGGCGTCAAAGTCATGGTGTCCAAGGGGGCGGAGACCACCATCCTGGGCGCAGAGGGCAACGCCGAGCACATCGACCAGGAGAAGCTGTCCCTGCTGCCCGGCGTGGAGCGGGTCATGCGGGTCACGGAGCCCTATAAGAAGGCCAACCGGAAGTACCACCCGGAGGACACGGTGATTGAGCTGTCCAATGGCCGCAGCGTGGGCGGGAACCGGCTGGCGGTGATCGCCGGGCCCTGCTCGGTGGAGAGCGAGGCGCAGATTGTGGGGGTGGCCCAGGCGGTAAAGGCCAGCGGCGCCGCCGCCCTGCGGGGCGGCGCCTTCAAGCCCCGCACCTCCCCCTATGCCTTCCAGGGCATGGGCAACGACGGCATCCGCCTGCTCCAGGAGGCAAAGGAGGCCACCGGCCTGCCTATCGTTACCGAGATCATGTCCACCGACAACGTGGAGATGTTCGAGATGTGCGTGGACGTGATTCAGGTGGGAGCCCGGAACATGCAGAACTTCGACCTGCTCAAGCAGTTGGGCAAGACCTCCAAGCCCATCCTGCTCAAGCGCGGCCTGTCCTCCACCATTGAGGAGTGGCTCATGAGCGCCGAGTACATCATGGCCGGGGGCAACCACCGGGTCATCCTCTGCGAGCGGGGTATCCGCACCTTTGAGACCTATACCCGCAACACCCTGGACCTCTCCGCCGTGCTGGCGGTGAAGCAGCTCTCCCACCTGCCGGTGGTGGTGGACCCCTCCCACGCCTGCGGCAAGGCGTGGATGGTGGAGCGCATGAGTCTGGCGGCGGTAGCCGCCGGGGCGGACGGCCTCATCATCGAGGTGCACAACGACCCGCCCCACGCCCTCTGTGACGGGGCCCAGTCCATCACCCCGGCCCAGTTTGACACCCTCATGGGCAGGCTGACCGCCCTGGCCCCCTGCGTGGGGCGGGAGCTGTGACCGGCCCCCAGTACAGAGGAGGAGTGCGCGATGAAACAAACGATGGTGATTGTGGGCCTCGGTTTAATTGGCGGCTCACTGGCCCTTGCCCTGAAGGGCTTTGAGGATTTCGAGATTGTGGGCGTGGACGTGTCCCAGCCCACCCTGCGCTACGCCGCCGAGCACGGTGTGGGCGACCGTGTGACCGAGGACGCCGCCGCCGAGCTCCCCCAGGCCGACGTGGTGGCCCTGGCCCTCCACCCCCAGGGGATCGTGGACTTCCTGGCCCGGTATCGGGATGCGTTCAAACCAGGGGCCCTGGTGTGGGACGTGTGCGGCGTCAAGACCGCTATTTTGGAGGCGGCCCAGGTGCTGCCCGGTACAGTGGATTTTATCGGCTGCCACCCCATGGCGGGCACCGAGTTCTCCGGCGTGGAGCACGCCTTTGCGGAGATGTTCCGGGACTCCCACTTCCTGCTGGTGCCCCGGGATGACAGCAGGCCGGAGCACATTGCCCTGCTGGAGCGGCTGGCGGCCTATATCGGCTGCAAGGACGTATGCCGCACCACCGCCCAGGCCCACGACGCCCTGATCGCCTACACCAGCCAGATGATGCACCTTATCGCCGTGTCGGTGTGCGACGATCCGGAGCTCTTTCAGTGCAGGGGCTTCGAGGGCTCCTCCTTCCGGGGCTGTACCCGGGTGGCGGCCCTGGACGTGGGGTTGTGGACCCAGCTCTTCTCCCTCAACCAGCCCGCCCTGCTGGCGGCGGTGGACCGGCTGCTGGACAACCTCCAGTCCTACCGGGACGCGCTGGCCTCCGGAAACCGGGCGGCCCTGGCGGAGAAGCTGGCCCACTCCGCCGCCCGCAAGCGGGAGATGGATCTGCCCGGGCCCGATCTGCTGGCATGACAAAAAGGCGCCGCTGCATTGCAGCGGCGCCTTTTTGTCACGGCTTCTGAAAAATGTTGAGATCCGCCGCGGTGAGCGGCGCGTTGTAGGGGTTGATGAGGGAGTTGACGGTCTCCAGGGCGGCCTCCGGGTCCAGCTCGTAGCAGGAGCCCCAGCGGTAGCCCCGGCTGTCCACATAGTAGACATTCTCACCCGCCAGGGTGGCGCTGGCAAAGCCCGTGGAGAAGTCCAGGCCCAGGGCGGGCTGGGCAAACCAGAGGGCCTCGCTGAACTCCAGATCAGTGTCCACATACTCCAGGAAGAGGTTCACGTAAGAGTTGATCTTCTGCGGATTGGACAGGGCTTTTTTCAGGATGGCGGCGATGAGCTGCTGCTGGGTGCGGGTGCGGCCGATGTCTCCGTCCGGATAGGCGCCGTAGAGGTTGTCGGGGTAGGAGCCGGGGCCGTCGGAGTTGTTGCGGCAGCGGGCCACCTTGAGCACGTCCTCGCCGGTCAGGTGCTGGAGGCCGGGCTGGTAGTGGATGTGGAGGTCCTGGGTGGGGTCGTCAAAGCTCATGCGCACCGGCACGTCGAATTCGATGCCGCCCAGCTCATCCACCAGGGCCACAAAGCCGTCCACGTCCACCGCCACATAGTAGTCGATGGGCACGCCCAGCAGGTTAGAGACGGTATCCCGCAGGTTCTCCGGCCCCTTGTGGTAGGCGGCGTTGATCTTCCCGCTCTCCAGCAGGGTGTCCCGGGGGACGGAGACCATACCCACCTTCTGAGCCTCCGTGTCGTAGGAGGCCACAATGATGGTGTCGGCGTTGCCGCTGGACTGGTCGCTGGCGGCCAGCAGAAAAGTGTATGTCCCTTCCCGCCTCTGGCGGCCGGGCGCTTCGGTCTGATCCGGGGAGAGGGAGCCGGCGGGGGCCTCCGGTGTGGGCTCCGGGGCCTGGGTGGGCTTTTTGGAGGCCAGGCGATAGGCGCAGTAGAGTACCACGATGATGGCGGACAGGACCACCAGGATGCGATATGCCAGCTTCCCCGCCCGGCGGAGGGGGGAGACACGCTTTTTTTTGCGGATGCGACGGCGTTGGGCCACAGGGAGGCGCCCCCTTTTCTCAGGTGTGATTATGTCAACAAGCAACCACTAGTATATAAAATGGGAAGCCGTCTGACAAGAGAAAGTTTGCAAACTTCACGAATCTGTAAGAACTCAGAGGCGGCTCTGGATACTCAGGGTTGCGGCGGTGAGCGCGTTGACGGCCCCCAGCAGCTCCACCAGAAGCTGATTTTGGCAGGCCAGGGCCTCCAGAATCCGGTCCAGCCCGTCGGCGGGCGGCGGGGTAGGACAGTCGATGCAGTAGGGGATGGGATGGGCGTAGCGCTTCATGGGCTCCTCCTCCAGAGGGGCGCCCTCCAGCCGCTGGCGGGCCATCCGGCGGCCCTGGGCGATGATGGCCTGGGCCTGGGACTCGGCCTGGGCCCGGGCATCCCGGCCGGGCTGACGGCAGTTTGACATGGCAGTTACCTCCTTTTTACCCCATTCTATGGAAAAGCAGCCCCATTTGCGCTTGACATTTGGAAAATACGTGCTACACTAAACTGTACCGTATGAGACAGATTTGGGGGAGGGAGAGCCAATGGACAGCCGGGAAGCGGCCGAGCGGGCCCGATTGGCGGAGACCTTTCTCTTCCGGGGTGCGCCGCCGGAGGCGGTGGAGCTCGCCCGGACCGACCCCCGCACACTCCGGCAGGAGAACGGTAAGGGCGGGGTGATTTACGCCCCTCACGCCTTCCGCCGCTGCCTGGGCGTGGTGCTGGAGGGCCGGGTGCAGGTGAACAAGGGCGCGCTCATCATGAGCGTGCTGGAACCGGGGGATCTCTTCGGCGCGGCGGCCCTGTTCAACGACCGGGCGGACTACGCCACCACCCTCACCGCCCGCGCGCCCTGCCGGGTGCTCCTTCTGCCCCAGGCGCTGGTGGAGGAGCTGATGGTCCGCTTTCCGGAGGTGGGGCGCAACTATGTGGCCTACCTGTCCGGCCGCATCTGCTTTCTCAGCGGCAAGATCGACGCCCTCACCGCCGGCAGCGCCGAGCGGAAGGTGGCCCAGTACCTGCTCTCCCGGCTGGAGGGGGGATGGGTGGAGCTGGACTGCTCTGCCGCCGGCCTGGCCCGGCGGCTGGGGGTGAGCCGCGCCTCCCTCTACCGCGCCCTGGACGCCCTGGCCGGGCGGGGGGTTCTCCGGCGGGAGGGCAGACGGGTGCAGGTGCTTCAGCCGGACGCGCTGGAACAGAATTAGGAAAGGAAGAGATTGACATGAAACAGAAGCTGCTGTCCCTGGGCCTGAGCCTGGCCCTGGTGCTGGGCCTGGCTGCGGGGTGCGCCCCCAAGGCCGGGCCGGAGGAGTCCCCCGCGCCGGAGACGTCCTCCCCCGTCGCGGAAACCCCGCCGGCCGAGACCGTTGCCCCTTACCAGACCATCCGGCTGGGCCTGCTCAACGGCCCCACCGGCATGGGAGCGGCCAAACTGCTCTCCGACAGCGACGCGGGGGAGACGGTCAACCACTATGAGTATGCCATCGGCTCCGACCCGTCCACCGACATTGTGCCCAAGCTGAACAACGGCGAGCTGGACATCGCTGCGGTCCCCACCAATCTGGCGGCCACCCTCTACAACAAGGCGGGCAGCATCAGGCTGCTGGCCCTCAACACCCTGGGCGTGCTCCACATCCTGGAGAACGGCGACACGGTTCACTCCATGGCCGATCTGGCGGGCAAGACCATCTACAGCATCAACCAGGGCACCAACACCGAGTACGTGCTCAACTATCTGCTGGAGGAGAGCGGCCTCACCCCCGGCGAGGACGTGACAATCGAGTGGAAGACCAGCGAGGAGGTCACGGCCCTCATGGCCTCCGGCGGGATCGATCTGTGCATGCTCCCTGTCCCCGCCGCCACCAGCGTCATGATGCAGAACGCCGATGTGCGGGACGCCATCGATCTCAACGACGTGTGGCAGGACGTGGGGGCCGCCGGCACCTTTACCATGGGCTGTGTGGTGGCCCGGAGCGACTTCGTGGAGGAGCACCCGGAGGCGGTGGACGCCTTCCTCACCGAGTACGCCGCCTCCATCACCTATGTGAATGAGCACCCGGAGGAGGCTGCCGCCCTGGTCGAGCAGTACGGCATCGTCCCCAAGGCCGCCGTCGCCAAGGCGGCCATCCCCCAGGCCAACATGGTCTGCCTGACCGGCGACGAGCTGAAGGGCATCTCCGACTACTATGAGGTGCTCTATGCCGCCGACCCCACCTCGATCGGAGGGGCCATCCCGGATGATAATTTCTACTATATTCCGTAATCGAACCACACAAAAAATACTGCGCGTTGTCGTGCCCCTGGCCTTCTGGCTGGGGGCTTGGCAGCTTGCGGCCATTTGGGTGGACACAGTATATACCCCCGGACATGGAGCCCTGCTCCTGCCCTCTCCCCTGCTGGTGTGGGAGCGGCTGGCCGCCCTGGCCGCCCGGCCCTCCTTCTGGCGGACAGCGGCGGTGAGCCTGGGCCGCATTTTCGGCGGCTTCGCCCTGGGTGCGGCGGCGGGCACCCTGTTGGCCGTCATTACCTCCGCCCTCTCCTGGGCGGACTGGCTGTTCCGGCCCATGGTGAAGGTGATCCGCGCCGTGCCGGTGGCCTCCTTCATCGTGCTGGTGCTCCTGTGGGCCTCCACGGGGCGGGTGCCCGCCATCGTCTCGGGGCTGATGGTGCTGCCGGTGCTGTGGGGCAATGTTTGTAAAGGTATCAGCCAGACCGACGGGCAGCTCCTGGAGGCGGCGCGGGCCTACCGCTTCGGCCGCTGGAAGACCCTCCGGCTGGTGTATGTCCCCTCGGTGCTGCCCTATTTCGCCAGCGGCTGCGCCACCGGCCTGGGCCTGGCCTGGAAGGCGGGGGTGGCCGCCGAGGTGCTCTGCCAGCCCAGGCTGGCCATCGGCACCCAGGTCTACCGGGCCAAGATCACCCTGGAGACCCCCGATCTCTTCGCCTGGACGGCGGTGGTGATCGCCCTCAGCTTTCTGCTGGAGTACGCCCTGGGCCTCCTGTTCCGGCGGCTGGGAAGGGGGGCAAAGGTGTGATATCAGCGGAACATATTACGGTTTGTTATGGGGAAAAGCGGGTGCTGGACGACTTCTCCCTGGTGCTGCCGGAGACGGGGATCACCGCCCTGTCCGGTCCCTCCGGCTGCGGCAAGACCACCCTGCTGCGGGTACTGGCGGGCCTCCAGCGGCGGTCGGCCGGGGTGGTGACGGTTCCCCCACGCCCCACCCTCCTGTTTCAGGAGAACCGCCTGCTGCCCTGGCGGACGGCGGAGCAGCACATCGCCGACGTGCTCCCCCGGGCGCAGCGGGGGGAGGCGGGGCGCTGGCTGGCCCTGGTCGAGCTGGAGGGGGAGGAGCACGCCCGCCCCTCTGCCCTCTCCGGCGGCATGGGGCGGCGGCTGGCCCTGGCCCGCGCCCTGGCCTGCGGCGGCGGGCTCTACCTGCTGGACGAGCCCTTCACCGGCGTGGACACCGCCCGGGCGGCCCGCATCCTGGAGCGGGTACGGGCCCTGGGCGTGCCGGTGCTCCTCTCTAGCCACGAGGCGGAGATTGTCGCCCTCTGCGACCAGGTGATCCCCCTGTCCGGCCCGCCCCTCCATAGGGCAGATTGAACAGTAGAGCCGCTCCGAATCAACGGAGCGGCTCTTTTATGCGCTATGTGTCTTGATGCCTAGCCTGTTCAGCCCGACTAAGGGCCATTAGATGAGCCATGAAGTCGGTCAAACTATCCGTATAGGCCGGGTTGTGAAGGAGACTGCGGGCATGTTGGAGCACCTCTTGTTCCCGGCTGCTCTGTAAGATGGGGATATCCTGGCGCTGTTTGAGCTTGGCAATTTGACAAACCAGCTCCATACGCTGCTCGAACAGCTCCACGAGCTGGCAGTCCAGCAGGTCAATCTTCTGGCGAAGAGCGTGTAATTCGTCCATGAAAGCGCCTCCGTTAGGGATTATGCGCCCATAAGAGCGCTGGCAATGGGGTAACCGACTGCAACAGTAACCACGATGGAGATGACCATCAGAATCGTGCCATATAGAATTACCTGCCCTGTTTTTGTCCAGCCGGAGCCAATGGCCAGGGGAACATTGGGGTGGGCAGGGGGCGTGACAAAGGCATAGCTGGCCAGCATTCCAATGATCATGGCAATGGCCGGTGTGCTGACAGCGCCGCCGCTGGCCATGCAGAGGGGGATTGCTACAGCGCAGACTACCGTAACGGTGACCATATTAGACGCCACATTGGTCATGACGGCGGCCCATACGGTAAAGACCAGAATCAAAAGCCAGACGGGCAGGCCGTTGAGGGTGGGGGCGATAGCTCCGCTGAGCCAGTCGGTCAGTCCGATCTCCGCATTGGTCATGGCGGAGCCGAGTGCAAGAGTAGCGCCTGCCATGATAACACTGCCCCACTCCACGCCCTTCTGCATGGCCTCTTTGAAGTTCATGAGTGGAGCGCCTCCTACCGACAGCAGGCACAGGGCCACCGCGCCGACCAGCGGAGGAAAGGCGGTGCCCTGGGTGTCCAGGAAGCTGGCTACAGCGGGGAGGACAGGTTCGATAAACTCAGGGAGAACCCACATAGCGACCACCAAAAAGAAGATGATCAGGGTTGCCTTTTCGCGGCGGTCAGCCGGGGTGACGCTGCGCTTGAGCGCATCAAAGTCCAATCTGGAGACGCAGGACAGATCCGGACGCAGCACAAAGCGGAACAGCAGAAGCATGGCGGCGAAGCAGAGCAGGCCGACCGGTACGGCGAAGGCCATATAATGGATATAGCTGACACTGGCGCCGGTGGCGTTTTGATAAAATCCAATGGCCATGATGGGGAACACGTGGGCAATCGGGGTCATTCCGCATGAGATGGCGGAGGAGAAAAGCTGACCCAGCATTAGAGCATTGGCCAGCCGGTCGTCCTGTTGCAGCTCCAGCTCCTCGCAGATGGCGCGGAGAATGGGGAGATAAATAACGAAGACCACCGAGGGAGACATAACCAGACCAATGACCAGGATAGAGGCGCAGTAGAGGATCAGAAAGCACCAGGGACTTCTGCGGGCGATGCGGCTGCTGATGAAGAGGATGGCGCAGCGTTTGACAAAAGAGGTCTTGGAGATGGCATAGGTACACATAAAGGTGAACAGGAGAAAGGCAACGGTGGAATTGCCAAGAGAGTTTGTCAGAACACTTCCCATGGTCAGCTCCGGCACGGTGACGAGGGCGGCCAGGGCCAGAAGGCTGGGCCAGTCGATGGAGAGAGTGAGCCAGAGAATCAACGCGCCGATAAAGATACCGAGCACCTGCATGGCGGAGCTGGTCATACCGGATGGCGTGGGCAGAAAACGAAAGCCGGTGATGCAAAGAAGGGCTGCCGAGATGGAGATTGTCCGTTTCATGTGTAATCCCCCATTTCACAATTTGAATCAGATACAGGCGCCCTGCCGGCGCAGCTCTGCTTGAATTTCAGAGACAGGAGTACCGCGACCGGCGGCGAGAAAGGCGGCGGCCACGCCAGCAGCCTGACCGGTGGCAAAGCCGATGCCCATGACGCGGACCGAGGCAAAGGCTACGGCATCAGCACTGACCAGACGTCCGGCGCCCCACAGATTGGCGGTACTGCGGGATTTTAGACAGCGGAGCGGAATGTCGTAGTAGCCGTCATCTTTGACCCAGAGATAGTCTGCCATCCGGTTGATGTCGGTGTGCATTTCGCAGGGCCATGCGCCTCTAGCCACTGTATCGGGGTGCTTAACGGCGCCAAGTACCTCCTCAGCAGTCAGTATGTGTTCACCAACCAGATGACGGGTATCACGGATACCGAGCTTGTAACCGGAGGAGACCAGACGGCAGTGCTCCATGCCGGGTAGGTACTTCCGGAAGGCGGCCACATACTCCTGACACTGAGCGCGGGTATTCATCTCGCAGGCGGTGAGCGTCTCGGCGTCCAGCGCGGGTACGGCTACACTGGGCAGGATGGCGTAAGCCGTATCTGGAGCAGTACGAAAGACGATGCCGGATTCCTTGGTTAGGTGGTGGAAGCCGTCCGCCTTGGCGCGCTGTATGGCCTCCTCCAGGACGGCGGGGGCAAATTTGGCCTCTAGCCCTACATGATCCAAGCGCATCATCTTGGTGGATAGGTAGCCTCCGCCCGCTCCGTCTCCAAAGCGCAGCTCCGCCCCGGCCAAATGGGCCAGATTTCCATCTCCGCTGGCATCGACAAAGGCTTTGGCCCGAAATTCATAGGTGCCCTCGTCGTCTACACAGTGGATAGACTGAATCGAGCCATCCGGACTGGTCTGAGCCGAGATCATCCGGCAGTGCAGCAGTACCTTTAGTCCGCTGTAACGCTGTACCAACAGGTCCAGCGCATATTTCAGAGCCTCCTCATCTAGAGTGACGATGGCATTTTGTACAGAGGAGAGCCGATAGCCGTCATAAGCCCCCAGCTCATGAAGCAGCTCCAGTACCTGCTGGCCAACACCCCTTACAATTTGTTGGGGAGGATTGCTGTGGGTAAAGAAACCGCAGTAGGAGGCCACGTTGGCATTGGTGGCCTGCCCGCCCAGGCTTCCATTGCGTTCCACCAGCAGACAGGCGGCGCCCGCCTGCGCCGCGCCGACAGCGGCGGCAATGCCTGCGGCGCCGCCGCCAACCACCACCACATCATAGCTTTGGACTTTCTCCATTAAAACCACTCCTTTGTTGGTGCGCCTTTTGTCGAAATCAACTATATCATAAGGAGAGTATATTTGTAAAAGTCATAAAAACTATAATATTAATAGTTTAACTAAATGAAATTGCGTCTGATGCATTGACACAGATATCTCCGGCTCGTATACTGAAGCTGAGAAGGGAGGATAGGCATGGAGCGCAGTCAGTTAATCTACGTGGTGACCGTGGCGGAGTGCGGGAGCGTAACGCGGGCGGCAGAGAAGCTGCACCTATCACAGCCGTCGTTGTCCAATCAGATTATTCATTTGGAGCAGGAGCTTGGAATAGCACTATTTGCCCGGGTACGGAAACGGGTGCATCTGACAGAGGCGGGCGAGGTGTTTGTGCGCCATGCCCAGCGAATACTCAACGACATGCAGGCGCTGGCGGAGCGCATGGAGGATTACGCAGCCAACCGGAGCGGGCGTGTGCGCATTGGGGCGCTGCCAATTATGTGCGCGCTCCATATCCCGGAGCTGATAGGCGGCTTTCACAGTGAGTACCCAAGTATTACCCTGACTTTGCAGGAACGGGGAAGTGCGGAGCTGCTCCAGGCACTGGAACAGAGTGAGATTGATGTGGCGTTTGCCATTCTTAACCCCTCGGAGCCGGCAGTTGGACAGGTGCACAGCCTTCCGCTGCTCCAGTCGGAGATATGTGCTGCCGTTCATGTGGACAATCCCCTGGCCCGCCGGGACGCGATAGAACTGGAGCAGCTGGCGGACCAGACGTTGATTACGCCCAATCAGGACTTCAACCTGTCGGGGATAATCCTGTCCCATTTGTCCAGCCTGGGGATTTCCTGCCAGGTACAGAATATTTGCAGCCAGATCGACTCCTGTTTGGCGCTGGTAAATAAGAACATGGGCATCAGCTTTTGCAGCCGCGCCTCTGCGGACTACTACCGATATCCTAACGTGGTGTCAGTTTCCATAAAGCCGGTCATTTCCCGGACGGTCTATCTTGTCTATAAAAAAGATCTGGCGTTTTATCCCTCTCTGCAGCACTTTGTACGCTTTGCCGCGGAGTTCTGGAAGACAAACGTTATATTATAAAGATTTTTGGAAAACGGGCGAAATCCGTTGTACTTTCGTCCGTTTGTGCTAAAATGGTTGCCATAATCATTTGAGAGAAGGCAGCAAACAATCCATGACATACACCGTAGACACCCCGCGCAGCAGGCGGCGCCTCCGCTGGCCACGCCTCCCCCTGGGAGAAGGGCAGGCCGCCTGGACCACCCGGGCCCTAATGCTCCTGGCCCCCCTGCTCTCCTTCACCCTGGTGGAGTACCTCAACTACAACAACCCCTGGACTGACTTCACCGCCCTTCAGATCGCCCTCAATCTGGCGTGGTACTACCTGGGGGAGCTGTTTTTCTACTTCGTCCTCCGGCGGCGGGCCTCGGCCGTCAAGTGGGCCATGGGGATCGCCTGGGGCCTGGGCATGGCCAACCACTACCTGATCTCCTTCCGGGGGCGCACCCTCTTTCCCGGCGACTTCCTCACCCTCCGCACCGCCGCCAACGTGGCGGGCAACTACGACTACCGGCCCGACTCCATGCAGTGGCTCACCATCGGCGTGTTCGCGGCGGTGCTGCTGGCCCTGTCCTTCCTGCCGAACGAAAAGAAAAGGCCCTTCCCGTGGCGGCTCTTTGTCCCGGCGGCCGGGGCCGCCGCGGTCTTTCTGGGCGTGTTTTTCGGCACCGGGTTTGTGGAGAGCCGGGGCATTGAGCCGTCCATGTGGACCACCCGGGGCAACGGCCTGTTCCTCAACTTCTCGGTGTGCCTGAAGTACATGAGGGTGGAGCAGCCGGAGACCTACTCGGAGGAGACCCTCGCGGCCCTCGCCGGGAGCGCTCCCAGCGACCCGGCCGCCGTGCCGGCGGCCGGGGAGGACGGCATGATTCGCCCGGTGAACGTCATTGTCATCATGAACGAGTCCCTCTCCGACCTTTCCGTGCTGCCCGGCGTGGAGAGCAATACGGACGCCATGCCCTTCCTCCGCTCCCTGACGGAGAACACCATCAAGGGCTACGCCTACTCCTCCGTGTTCGGCGGCACCACCGCCAACTCGGAGTACGAGTTCCTCACCGGCAACACCACCGCCTTCCTGCCCGCGGGCACGGTGCCCTACCAGATGTATGTCTCTGACGGCGATCCCACCCTGGTGGGGCAGATGGCCGCCCTGGGCTACCGCACCGTGGCCGCCCACCCCTACCGCTCCTCCGGCTGGAGCCGCCCCTCGGTCTACCGGGATTTCGGCTTTGACGAGGTATACTTTGAGGGGGACTTCCAGGACCGGGAGTACATGCGGGGGGACGAAAAAACCGGCTATGTCACCGACCAGTGCGACTACGAGAACCTGATCCGCTGGTATGAGGAGAAGGAGGCGGGGGAGCCGCTGTTTCTCTTCAACGTGACCATGCAGAACCACTCCGCCTACCAGATGGCGTGGACGAACCTGCCCCGGGAGGTGTGGCTTACCGGGGCGCTGGAGGGCCGCTTCAACACGGTCAACCAGTATTTGTCCCTGGTGTACCAGAGCGATCAGGCCTTCGAATACCTGCTCGACTACTTCTCCCAGGTGGAGGAGCCCACCCTGATCCTCCTCTTCGGCGACCACCAGCCCCAGGTGGCCACCAACTTCTATACCGACGTGCTGGGGACGGCCCCGGATACCGCCCTGGCCCAGAAAAAACAGATGGTGCCCTTCGTCCTCTGGGCCAACTACGACATACCGGAGGCCCAGGGGGTGGAGCTGTCCCTCAACTACCTGTCCGCCCTGCTGATGGACACCGCCAACCTGCCCATGACCGGGTATCAAAAGTACCTGGCCCGGCTGTGGAAGGCCGCCCCGGTGATCAACACCGTGGGCATCCGGGACGCCGGCGGGAACTGGTACGGCGAAAACGAGGCGCTGCCGGAGGAGCTGGAGGCCGCCGTGGAGGACTACCGGGTGCTGCTCTACAACCATGTATTTGACAAGAAAAACCGGGTGGAGGGGTTCTTCACCCTGACGGAGTGACACCCGTATCCCGCCCAAATCAAATGCAGCCGCAGGCCGCCCAGTCTCACTAGAGACTGGGCGGCCTGTCGAATGAGAAGATAAAACGCAGGGGCGCGGGAAATGCCGCCCGGCGGCGGTCCGGCCGAACGGGACCTCAGTACAGCCCCAGCAGATAGCGGAAGGCGAACCGCTTCCACCAGGGGAGGGACTTGTCCACCGCCTCTGCCGCGGCGCGGGCGGCGCGGAGCACCGCGTCCCGCTCCTCGGCGGTGAGGGTGTGGGGGCTGAATTTGGCCTTTTGGGCCAGCTCCCCGGCCCGGGCGGGCGGCTCTGCTCCCCAGCGGGTCAGCCGCTGAAGATAGAGATAGGCCGCGATGGCCGCCCGGTTGGGGTTTTCATCCTGGAAACGCCGCTCCCGGCGGCGGCGGGCCCAAAAGCGCCGCAGGGGGAGGGCCAGCGCCAGCAGAAGGGCGGCCAGGAGGGCCGGAAGCAGGCGGAGAGGGAGCTTCGGGCCCTCATTCGGGAGGGCCGCCGACGGCGTGGGGGTGGGTGTAGGCGCGGCGGAGTCGGGGGCGCGGCTGGCCTGGGGCGTGGGCGTGGGAGAGGGGGTGGCCTCGGGCTCCTCCGCGCCGCTCTGGCCGGGAGTGCTCCCGGCGTAGACGGGGGTGACCTCCACCGGCTCCCACCCGTAGCCGTCGATGTAGACCTCCACCCAGGCGTGGGCGGCGGAGTCGGGCACGTTCACGCGGCCGGAGGCGGGCACGTCGGCCACAAAGCCGGAGACATAGCGGGCGGGGACGCCCATGCTCCGCAGCAGCAGCACGGCGGCGCTGGCAAAGTGCATGCAGTAGCCCCGATGGCTCTCGGTGAGGAACCAGGCCACAAAGTCCTCCCCCTCCGGCGCGGCGGGGGTGTCGGGGTCGTATTCCGCGACGGCGGCCAGGTAGTCCGCCACCACCTGGGCGGCTTCCAGCTCATAGGGCTGCTTCACAGCGGCGGGGGAGACGTACTGGGCCTGCCGCAGCCAGTCGGCCAGCGGCTCCAACGCGCCGTCCAGCGCCTGGCGGAGCGCCGGGTTTTCCGAGTAGAGGGGCACCTGGAGATAGTACTCCCGCACGAAGTCCGCGTAGGCCGCCTCCGCCAGAGACAGCTCCCCCCGCAGGCCCGCGGAGGCGGCAGGGGAGGCGTCGGGCTGGACGTAGATGGTGTGGGTCCACACCCGGGCCGCCCGGGCCAGATAGGCGTCGTGGACGAATTCCGCCCCGGACAGCTCGCCGGGCTGGGTCAGGATATGGTAGGGAACGTAGACATAGCCCGGATCGGCCCCCACATTGCGCACGGTGATCCTGGCGTAGGGGCTCTCCGGGTGGGCATCCCGAACCGCCAGGGCGGGGAAATTCATGGGCTGGAACTGGGCGAACAGGGACTCAGCCCCAGTGACGCCAAGGTCCATGTCCAGCGTGACGGGCGCTCCATATGTGACGCCGTGGAGGCGGGCCTGCCAGTTGTAGGCCGCCTCATCCAGCGGCTGCCAGCTCTCGCCGTCATATACCGCGTCGGAGAGCCCCCGCAGGTAGATGCGGCCAGTGAGGTCGGTCTCCACCTCCAGCACGGTGCGTCCGGAGAAGCGCAGCGGCCCCGCGTCGGAGAGAGAGACGGAGCCGTCGGCGTCGGCCAGCCGTCCCCCGCCGCTGCCAATGCCGAAGGGGCCGCTCCCCTCCAGCAGGCCGTCCCCCAGGCGGACGGCCTGATTGGTGAGGTGCTGTAGGGCCCGGTCGGCCCAGGCGGGGCGCTGGTAGGTGTCCATGGGCATGGCCAGGCTGAGGGCGGCCAGCAGCAGGGCGGCGGCCGGAAGGGCGGCCAGGTTGAGGCGCGCGGCCCCCAGGGGCGAGGTGCGGGCCAGCAGGGAGGTGAGGGCCGGCACCACCCACCCCAGCACCAGGGCCATCAGGGGCAGCCAGCCCGGGGTGACCGAGATGCACAGGGGGAGCAGCACGAAGGGGAAGGAGCTGACGAAGACCAGCCAGAAGGAGCGCAGGCGCACGACGCCCAGCCCCAGCAGGGCGCCCAGCGGTACCAGGGCCAGGAGGACGAGCAGGGTGGCGCAGTTGGTCCAGAGGGCTTCGGGGAGGGAAAGGGCGGGCTCCAGGGTGAAGCCCAGCTCCAGGCTGGCGGAAACGGTGTTGACCACGTCCACCCGCAGGGCGTCGGCACCCAGGGCCAGCGGCTGCCACAGCCGCCGCACCGCCAGGAGCCAGGCGGCGGCCAGCAGGGCCAGGGGAAGGGCCCACCAGCGGCGGGGGAGGGACCAGAGGCCGAGGAAGGCCAGTGCGGCGGCGGCGCAGCCCAGCAGCAGGGGGAGGGCGTGAATCTGGACGGAGAAGGCGGTAAGGAAGGAAAAGGCGGTGCCCGCCAGCACCAGAAGGAGGAGGCAGCCGTCCCCCAGCAGGACGGCGGGCCCCCGCCGCAGAGGCGCGGCGGCGCGGCGCTTGCGCTTCATGGCGCACCTCCTTCCAGTCCGGTGGGCGTTACATGGATGTGCCGGAGGGGACCGGCGCGGCCGGGCAGGCGCAGGGCGGTGTCCAGGATGGAGCGTCCCTCCGCCGGGGCGGGCCGGGAGAAGGCCAGCTCCAGGCAGGCCAGCAGGGCCCGCTCCGAGTCCACCAGCCGCCCCTCCACGCCGCCGCCGGTGGGGCTGGCCCACTGGATATGGTGGGGCCTGCCCCGCTCCAGCAGGGCCCAGGACAGGGCGCACAGCCGGGCGAAGGTCTGGTCCAGCGCCGCGGGGGCGCCGAAGTGGTCATAGGTGAGCACCAGGGTGGTCTGCCGGGGCTCCAGGGTCTCCCGCACCACCAGCTCGTCCCGCTTGGAGGAGAGCTTCCAGTGGACCGAGCGCAGGGGGTCCCCCGGCCGGTAGTCCCGCAGATCGTAGTCCTCCCCCGGCCCTCCCCCTGGGCGGGGGAGGAGCGCACCGCCGCCGGGGCCGCCCCCCAGCAGGCGCTCCGGCAGCGCCTGATCCATATCGGGCGGCAGGATCAGCACCGCCGCCGGCCGCCCGGTGGGGATGGGCAGGGGGAACAGGCCCAGCAGATCGCAGGTCCAGGCCCGCTCCGCCCGGCAGACCAGCCGGCCGCAGTGGGGGGTGGCCAGCTCCAGGGTGGGCGGAGCGCCCGGTGCAGTGCGCACGGGCTCCCACCGCACCCGCCCGCCCGCGCCGGTGAGCTGGTTGCTCCAGTGGAGACGGGCCTGAAGCCGGGGCAGGGGCAGGCGGGTACGGCTGCGCAGCCGCACCTGAAAGACCGCGTCCTCCCCCTGTACCACCGTGGGAGCGGCGGAGGTGAGAAGCAGTGTGCAGCCCAGCACCGACGGCAGGCTCAGTAGCACCGACAGCAGGGGGAGCAGCAGCACCAGCGCCAGGGTGAAGGTGGACAGGTAGAAGCGGAACACGATCTGAAAGAGCACTGCCCCGCCCAGCAGGGCCGCGTAGGCAATCCGACGGTACGCCATGGCGTCAGGAGATCCGGGGGGCGGGCACCCGCTCCAGCAGCTCCGAAGCGGGGTCGAAGGAGCGGTCGGCCTCCGCACGGGGGGAGAGGAGCAGCCGGTGGGGCACCACGTCGCCAAAGACCAGGGACACATCCTCCGGCAGAACATAGTCCCGGCCCCGCACCAGGGCGGCGGCCTTGGCCATGGCGGTGAGGGCCAGGGTGGCCCGGGGGCTGGCCCCCTGGAGAATCATGGGGTGGCTCCGGGTGGCGCCCACCAGGCGCACGATGTAGTCCAGCACCTCGTCGGATACGTAGACCTGTCCGGCCTGGGCCCGCAGGGCGAGCAGGCCGTTGAGCTCCAGCACCGGGCGCACCCCCTCCAGGAGTGCGCCCCCCTGCCGGCGGCGCACCATGGCCATCTCGTCGGCGGGGGCGGGGTAGCCGATGGACAGGCGCACCATGAACCGGTCCATCTGGGAGTCGGGCAGAAGCTGGGTGCCGGAGGCCCCCGCCGGGTTCTGGGTGGCGATGACCAGGAAGGGCTGGGGCACCGGGTGGGACACCCCATCCACCGTCACCTGCCCCTCCTCCATAGCCTCCAGCAGGGCGGACTGGGTGCGGCTGGTGGCCCGGTTGAGCTCGTCGGCCAAAAAGAGGTTGCACAGCACCGCGCCGGGCTGGTACTCCATCCGGCCCGCCTCCTTGTTGTAGAGAGTGAAGCCCGTGATGTCCGACGGCATCACGTCGGGGGTGAACTGGACCCGGTTGTACCGGAGGCTCAGGGCCCGGGAGAAGGCCAGGGCCATGGTGGTCTTGCCCACGCCGGGAATGTCCTCCAGCAGGATGTGGCCCCCGGCCAGAATGGCCAGCAGCACCTTTGCCAGTACCTCGTCCTTGCCCACCACGGCGCGGCGCACCTCGCCCAGAATGGCGGCGGCCAGCTTGCTCCCCTCCATGGAAACGCCCTCCTTATCATCTGTCTTACCCTCCATTCTAGCAGAGCTTTGATTTATGTCAACGAAAAAAGAGTTACAGATTGGGCTCCGGGCCAAACAAACGCGCAAAACCTCTTGCACTGCGGGATTTTTTGTGCTATAGTACATACGATAGTAAGTAGTGGTATGGTGAGAGTGGGGTCGCGGCTCCGCTCTTTCTTATTGAAAAAACGGGGTATGTAAAATTATGGGAAATACCCCGAAACGGAGGTCAAACCATGGCGAAAGTGACGGAGCTGGTGGCCGCTCTGGCCGCCCCCATTGCCGAGCAGAACGGCTGCACCCTCTGGGATGTGGAGTATGTCCGGGAGGCGGGGCAGTGGTTCCTGCGGGTGTATATCGACAAGCCGGAGGGGATCTCCATCAACGACTGCGAGGCGGTGAGCCGTCCCCTGTCCGACGCGCTGGACGAGGCCGACCCCATTGAGGGAAGCTATGTGCTGGAGGTGTCCTCCGCCGGCGCAGACCGCCCCCTGAAAAAGCCCGCCCACTTCCAGCAGTTCCTGGGCGCGGAGGTGGATGTGCGCCTCTACCGGCCCCTGGACGGCCGAAAGGAGTACACCGGCGTGCTGAAGGGCTATGATGGCGGCGATGTGACCATCGAGACCGCGGGCGAGGCCCGCACCTTTGTCAAAAAGGATGTGGCGCAGGTGCGCCTGACGGTGCATTTTTAAGGAGAGCGGGTACAGGCCGGGGGCCCGTACCGACGATGCAGGGGCGACCTGCGGCCGCCCGCAGGAGAAATAAGGAGTGCAGTTATGCCGAAGAAGAATGCCAAAGCGCAGAAGTCCAACGAGCTGGACGGGGCGGAGTTCTTTGCCGCCATCAACCTGATTGAGAAGGAGAAGGGTATCCCCAAGGCCTACATGCTGGAGAAAATCACCCAGGCCCTGGTGTCCGCCTACAAGCGGGACCACGAGGGCGCGGGGGACAACGTGACCGTGGAGGCCGACGAGGAGGCCGGCACCGTGCGCATGTTCGTCAAGAAGGACGTGGTGGAGGAGGTCGACAACCCCTGCACCGAGATGAGCCTCCAGATGGCACGGGAGAAGCTGCCCCACGCCCAGCTTGGCGACGTCATCCGCATCGAGGTGCGCACCCGCGATTTCGGCCGCATCGCCGCCCAGACTGCCCGCCAGGTGATCATCCAGGGTATGCGGGAGGCCGAGCGGGGGATGATCTACGACGAGTTCTCCTCCAAGGAGCACGAGATCCTCACCGGCGTGGTCACCCGCGTCGATCCCCGCTCCGGCGCGGTGAGCCTGCGCATCGGCTCGGGCAGCGAGGCCACCGAGGCCTTCCTGGCCCCCGGCGAGCAGGTCAAGGGCGAGGCGTACCTCGAAGGGATGCGCCTGCGCGTCTACGTAGTGGAGGTGCGCCGCTCCACCAAGGGACCCCAGGTACTCATCTCCCGCACCCACCCCGGCCTGGTCAAGCGCCTGTTCGAGCTGGAGGTGCCTGAGATCTACGACGGCACCGTGGAGGTCAAGTCCATCGCCCGTGAGGCGGGCAGCCGCACCAAGCTGGCCGTCTGGTCCGCCGATCCCGACGTGGACCCCATCGGCGCCTGCGTGGGCCCCCGGGGCCAGCGGGTCAACAACATCGTGGAGGAGCTCAAGGGCGAGAAGGTGGATATCATCAAGTGGTCCGAGGAGCCGGCGGAGTACATTGCCGCCGCCCTGTCCCCCGCCGATGTTGTCAGTGTGGCCGTCCGGGAAGAGGGCAAGGCCTGCCGTGTGGTGGTGCCCGACGACCAGCTCTCCCTGGCCATCGGCAAGGAGGGCCAGAATGCCCGGCTGGCGGCCAAGCTGACGGGCTGGAAGATCGATATCAAGCCCGCGTCCGCCCCCGCCGATGAGGAGCCGGAGGACGAAGAGGACGTCCTGCTGGACGACGAGGCCGAGACCGAGGAATAAGCCCTGCGGGGGCGGCCTCCTGAGTGGGGCTGGCCCTCCCTGGGACCCGCCGCAGGCGGGACGGCGCCTGCGCCGCACAAGCGTTTTGCCGAGGGCAAAACCTTGGTTTGGGGCAATTCAGTTGCCCCAAACGGGATGGAAACAGGGTCCCCGCAAAAAGGCCCTGCCTTTTGCGGGGCGGGCCAGAACGCCCGGCTGGCGGCCAAGCTGACGGGCTGGAAGATCGACATCAAGCCCGCGTCCGCCCCCGCTGACGAGGAGCCGGAGGACGAAGCGGACGTCCTGCTGGACGACGAGGCCGAGACCGAGGAATAAGCCCTGCGGGGGCGGCCTCCTGAGTGGAGCTGGCCCTCCCTGGGACCCGCCGCAGGCGGGACGGCGCTTGCGCCGCACAAGCGTTTTGCCAAAGGCAAAACCTTAGCTTGGGGCAATTCAGTTGCCCCAAACGGGATGGAAACAGGGTTCCCGCAAAAAGGCTCCGCCTTTTGCGAGATGTCCGCACACGTAGGGGCCGATGCCCACATCGGCCCGCGAGGAGGCGAGAAAAATGCCCAAGAAAATACCCCTGCGCCAGTGCGTGGGCTGCCGGGAGATGAAGCCCAAGAAGGAGCTCATTCGGGTGGTCAAGAGCCCGGAGGGAGAGGTCTCCCTGGATTTCAAGGGGAAGAAGCCGGGCCGCGGGGCCTATGTCTGCCCCGACGCGGAGTGCCTCAGGCGGGCGCGGAAGTCCAGGGCGCTGGAGCGGGCGTTCTCCGCCGCCATGCCCGACGGGGTCTACGACGCGCTGGAGGCGCAGATGAGGGAGGGCGGCGATGGATAACGTGCTGCATCTGCTGGGCATTGCCCGCAAGGCGGGCCGCGTGGAGGTGGGGGAGGAGCCGGTTGGCGCTTCCGCCCGGGCGCGGCAGGCCAGGCTGATTCTGGTAGCCTCCGATGCGGCGGACAACAGCGCCCGCCGGGCCGCCCACTTTGCCCAGGCGGGTAAGGCGCCCTGGTTCCGGGTGCCCTACACCAAGGGGGAGCTGGGCGGCACAGTGGGCCGCGCATCCTGCGCCATGCTGGCCCTCACCGATGTGGGGCTGGCGGCCGCCCTGCTGGCCAGGCTGGCCGCCGGAGCGCCGGAGACCTACGGCGCGGCGTCGGCGGAGCTGAGTGAGAAGGCGGACAAGGCCCTCCAGCGCCAGAAGGAACAGCGCCGCCACGAGAAAAAGCTGCAAAAGGGCGGAAGGAAGCCGTGGGCGGCCCCGCCCGCCCGGAAGGAGTCCCCGCCGGAGCCCGCCGGGAAGCGGACGTTGCCCCGGGGCAGGCTGACCGTCAAGAAGAAGACGCCATGAGACCATGGCACACAATAGGATTGGAACAACGAGGGCTTGTTCCAATAAGAAAGCGCAGCGGCCCCGCCGCGTTTTCCTATTGGCGCAAGCCCGCCGATGGAGGTGGCTTATTTGCTGAACAACAAGTATCGCGTGCACGAGGTGGCCAAGGATTTCAAGAAGAACTCCAAGGAGATCACCGACATTCTGACAAAATATGCGACGGCTCCCAAGAACCATATGCAGGTGCTGGAGGACCGGGAGCTCTCCCTGATCTTCGAGTACCTGACCCAGCACAACCAGGTGGACAACATCGAGAGCATCTACGCTGAGGTCTACCGGGAGCCCAAGGCTGCCCCGGCCCCCAAGGGGGAGCCCGCCAAGGCCGCGCCCCAGGCGCAGAAGCCCGCCGCGCCGGCGGGCAGGCCCGCGCCCCAGCAGCCCCAGGGCAAGCCACAGCCGGCCCAGCAGCCGGCGAACCGGCCCGCCACCCGCGTCCCCGAGAAGAAGGTGGTGGACACCCGCAAGGGCGGCCAAGTGAATCTGGAGAAGTACGACGAGCGGCTGGAAAACCTGGCTGCGGGCAAGACCAAGCAGATGCAGGCCGGCAAGCAGAAGTTCCAGGGCCGCAACCAGCGCAAGGGCGGCTTCCAGGGCAGCAAGCGCCGCCAGGAGGAGCAGGAGAAGATGCGCCGGCTCCAACTGGAGATCGCCAAAAAGACTCCGCTGACTGTCAAGATCCCCGACGCCATCGGCGTGGGCGAGCTGGCCTCCCGCATGAAGAAGACCGGCGCCGAGGTGGTCAAGACCCTGATGAAGAACGGCGTCATGGCCTCCCTCAGCGACGTCATCGACTTCGACACCGCCGCCATCATTGCCGAGGAGCTGGGCTGCAAGGTGGAAAAGGAGGTCATTGTCACCATCGAGGAGCGGCTCATCGACACCGCCGAGGACAAGGAGGAGGATCTGGAGCCCCGCGCCCCCGTGGTGGTGGTCATGGGCCACGTCGACCACGGCAAGACCTCCCTGCTGGACTATATCCGCAACGCCCACGTGGCGGCGGGCGAGGCCGGCGGCATCACCCAGCACATCGGGGCCTATCAGGTGAACGTGCAGGGCAAGACCATTACCTTCCTGGACACCCCCGGCCACGAGGCATTCACCGCCATGCGCGCCCGCGGCGCCATGATCACCGACGTGGCCATCCTGGTGGTGGCCGCCGACGACGGCATCATGCCCCAGACGGTTGAGTCCATCAACCACGCCAAGGCGGCCAACATCCCCATCATCGTGGCCATCAACAAGATGGATAAGCCGGAGGCCAACCCCGAGCGCATCAAGGAGCAGCTCACCAAGTATGAGCTGGTGCCCGAGGAGTGGGGCGGCGAGACCATCATCTGCCCCATCTCCGCCAAGACCGGCGAGGGCATCGACAACCTGCTGGAGATGGTCAACCTGACCGCCGAGATGCAGGAGCTCAAGGCCAACCCCAACCGCTCCGCCCACGGCGCGGTCATCGAGGCCCGGCTGGACAAGGGCCGCGGCCCCGTGGCCACCCTGCTGGTGCAGAACGGCACCCTGAAGCAGGGCGACGTGATCATCGCCGGCACCGCCGTGGGCCGCGTCCGCGCCATGACCAGCGCCAAGGGCGAGAAGCTCACCGAGGCGGGCCCCTCCGTGCCCGTGGAGATCATCGGCATGGGCGAGGTGCCCGGCGCGGGCGACGACTTCCACGCCGTGGCCGACGAGCGCATGGCCCGCGAGCTGGTGGAGCAGCGCAAGCATGAGCAGAAGATGGCCGCCTCCGCCCCCGTGGGCAAGGTAAGCCTGGAGGACCTGTTCAGCCAGATCAAGCAGGGCGAGATGAAGGATCTGAACATCATCGTCAAGGCCGACGTCCAGGGCTCCGCCGAGGCCGTCAAGGCCAGCCTGGAGAAGCTGTCCAACGAGGAAGTCCGGGTGAGGGTCATCCACTGCGCCGTGGGCGCCATCAGCGAGAGCGACGTCATGCTGGCCACCACCTCCAACGCCATCATCGTGGGCTTCAACGTCCGCCCCGACCACAACGCCAAGGAGTCCGCCGCCCGCAACAACGTGGATATGCGCATGTACCGCGTCATCTACGACTGCATCAATGAGATTGAGACCGCCATGAAGGGCATGCTGGCTCCCAAGTTCAAGGAAGTGGAGCTGGGCCAGGCCGAGGTGCGCAACGTGTTCCGCATCACCGGCGTGGGCATGGTGGCCGGCTGCTATGTCACGGGCGGCAAGATGCAGCGCGGCGCCCAGATGCGCCTGCTGCGGGACAACATCGTCATCTACGACGGCGCCATCGCCTCCCTCCAGCGCTTCAAGGACAGCGTGAAGGAGGTCGCCCAGGGCTACGAGTGCGGCATCACCTTCGAGAAGTTCCAGGACATCAAGGAGGGCGACGTGATCGAGGCCTATCTGATGGAGCAGATCGAGGTGTAACCCTGCCTCCTGCGGAGTTCCCTCCTCGCGGCAAAGCCGCTGCGGCCTACGCTAAAAATTTGACGCAGGCAAATTTTCTTCACGCTGCGGTGGAGCAGATCGGGGTGTAAAGCTGTTCCCGCAGACTGAACCGGGCCGGAGCCCAGCGAAGCGGGTTTGGCCCGGAGAGGAGACGCAGCGGAAGGAGCGAGCTTTGCCGTAAGCGGCAAAGCGAGGGATCTGAAGCTTGCGGCGACGAGGTGGAGCAGATCGAGGTATAAATTTCTTTCGGCTTCGTAAAACGCCGTAGGGGCGACCCTTGTGGTCGCCCGCGGGCGGCCATAAAGGCCGCCCCTACGATATGGAGTGGCCAGATGGGGCGTGCGGTATGCTGCCGGGCTATCGTGCCGCATGTCTGGCCTCACCCGAGAAATTCGCAGGGGCCGATGCCCACATCGGCCCGCCGCGCCCCAAGCCGGTAAAAAACCAAATCAGACCCGTTCCGTCCCCAAGTCATTTGAGGAGGGGGCGGGTCTGTGCGTCTTTATCGGGAGGATTTTTATGAGCGCCGTCACCCTGCTGTGTGCCGACCGCCCCCTGCCCCTGTACGAGTCCGGTGTCCGCCGGGTCGAGACCAGCTCCTATGGTGGGTACACGGTCCGTATTGAGGCGAGCGGATTTTCCGTGGGGGAGCACACATACTACCGGGAAGCGGTGGAGGATCTGTACCTGACCATGAAGCCCTGCCGGTACCAGCTGGATCTGCGGGCCACCCAGGAGGACGCGGCGGAGCTGAGGGCCTATCTGGCAAAGCATCTGCGCCCCGGAGAGACCGTGGAACTGTGGAACCTGTGGGTGGGGAACGACCCCGCGCGACCGAGGCGCTTTTCCGGCGCCCTGGGGGATGTGGAGCTGGACACCCTGAAGCAACTGGAGGAGAACTTCCAGACCTGCCTGACCATTCGTATTTGACCGGGGGCGCAGCCCTCTGGAAAGGAGTATATTATGCCGAGCAATCGCATCGGACGCATCAACGAGGAGATCCAGCGGGAGCTGGCCGCCCTCATCCGCACCGTGAAGGACCCCCGGGTGCACGGCCTGGTGTCCGTCACGGCGGTGGACACCACCCCGGATCTCCGCTACGCGAAAATCTACGTCAGCGTGCTGGACAAGAGCGACGTGAAGGAGGTCGTCAAGGGCCTGAAGTCCGCCGGGGGCTACCTGCGGCGGGAGCTGGGCCGAGCCCTTCCGCTGCGCTACACCCCGGAGCTGCAATTTGTGGAGGACGACTCCATTGACACCGGAGCCCACATCCTGAGCATGCTCCGCAACCCGGAGGTGGTCAAGCCCGCCAACCCGGCCAACGCCCACATCGAGCTGGACGGCGAGGAGTGAGCGCCATGACGGTGAAGGAGACCGCCGCCTTTCTGCGGCAGCATGACAACTATCTGATTTTGACCCACAAGCGCCCCGACGGGGACACCATCGGCTGCGCCGCCGCCCTGTGCGAGGGGCTGCGGGCCCTGGGCAGGACGGCGTGGATCTGTCCCCACGCGGAGGAGACCCACCTGTTCACCCCCTATCTGGAGGGCCGCCTGGCCCCGGAGGGCTATGTTCCGGATACGGTGGTGAGCGTGGACATCGCCGCCCGCAGCCTGTTCACCCGGGCTGGAGAACCCTGGCTGGCGCGGGGGGTTGATCTGGCCATCGACCACCACCCTTCCCAGGCGTTTTTTGCGGCGCAGACCTGCCTGGACGCCGGTCGGGCCGCCTGCGGCGAGCTGATCTACGACATTCTCCGGGAACTCGGCCCCATCACCCCCGCCATGGCGATACCCCTGTATGTGGCCGTGTCCACCGATACCGGCTGCTTTCAGTACAGCAACACCACGGCGGACACCCACCGGGTAGCCGCCGCCCTGATGGAAACCGGCATGGACGTGTTCTCTCTCAATAAGCGCCACTTCCGCACCAAGAGCTGGGCGCGGCTTCAGGTGGAGCGGCTGCTCACCGAGCGGATGCACCGCTATGAGGACGGGAAAATCGCCGTGGCCCCCGTGTCCCTGTCCCTCATGGACGAGGCGGGCGCAACTGAGGAGGATATGGAGGATATCGCCGCCTTCCTGGGACAGATTGAGGGGGTGGAGACCTCCGTCACCATCCGGGAGCTGGCGGAGGGGGGCTGCAAGCTGTCCGTCCGCACCAGCGGCGGCCTGAACGCCACGAAGGTGTGCGCCCGGCTGGGGGGCGGCGGCCACGCGGCCGCCGCGGGCTGCACCGTCTCCGGCACCCTGGCCGAGGCGGAGGCGGCCATCCTGGACGCCATCCGGCAGGTGGAGGCAGGGGCATAGAGGACGCGGCCTGCCTGTAGGGGCCAACCTGCGTGTCGGCCTGCTGCCCGCCCTACGAACCAGAAAAGACGCCGATATTTGGCGCACAGGAGGCCACTTTTATGGCAAATGGAATCATCGTAATTGATAAACCCCAGGAGTGGACCAGTATGGACGTGTGCGCCAAAATCAGGGGCGTCCTCCATGAGAGGCGGGTGGGACACGCCGGGACGCTGGACCCCATGGCCACCGGCGTGCTGCCTGTCTTTGTGGGGCGGGCGACGCGGGCGGTGGAGTTTGCATCCGAATCCGAAAAGGAATACATCGCTGGGTTAAAACTTGGCGTAGTCACCAATACCCAGGATACCACCGGCCAGGTGGTGGAGGAGCGCCCCGTGGAGGCGGATCGGGCGGCCCTGGAGGGGGCGCTGGCCGCCTTCCGGGGGGAGATCACCCAGATTCCGCCCATGTACTCCGCCCTCAAGCGGGACGGCAAGAAGCTCTATGAGCTGGCCCGGGCGGGGAAGGAGGTGGAGCGGGCCCCCCGGCCCGTCACCATCCACGCCCTGGAGGTGCTGGACCAGACCGGGCCGGACCGCTACACCCTGCGGGTGCGCTGCTCCAAGGGGACCTATGTGCGTACCCTCTGCCACGACATCGGGGCCGCCCTGGGCTGCGGCGGGTGCATGTCCGCCCTGCGCCGCACCGAGGCCGCCGGGTTTTCCCTGGCGGAAGCGGTGCCGCTGGAGGCGTTGCTGGACGCACCTGACCCGGCGGCCCTGCTCCGGCCGGTGGACGCCTATTTCTTCCGTTATCCGGCGGTGACGGTGGAAGGGACGGCCCTGCGCAAGGCGAAGAACGGCAACCCGTTTCCCTGCTCCGCGGCCGACGGCGACTGGCGGGTGTACGGCCCCGGCGGGGAATTCCTGCTGCTGGGCCGGTGCGCCGGGGGGATGATGAGCACTATCAAGAGCTTTTTCGAGGTGTAGCGGTATGCAGACAGAGAAACGTGTGATCGCCTTGGGCTTTTTTGACGGCGTCCATCTGGGCCATGGGGCCCTGCTGCGCCGGGTGGGGGAGAAGGCCGCAGAGCTGGGGGCCGTTCCTGCGGCGGTCACCTTTGACACCCACCCGGAGAACCTGATTTTAAAAACCCCTGCGGTCCCCCTGCTCAGCTCTCCCCTGGACCGGGCGGAGCTGATGCGGCGGTTCTACGGTATCCGAGAGGTCATTGTGGCCCACTTTGACGAGCGGATGATGCACATGCCCTGGCGGGAATTCGTCACCGATTATCTGGCGGGGGAGCACGGGGCGGTGCATCTGGTGGCAGGCCATGATTTCCACTTCGGCTACAAGGGGGAGGGCAACCCGGAGCGGCTCCAGGCCCTCTGCGGGGAGCTGGGCATCGGCTGCGACATTATCCCCAAGGTGGTACAGGACCATATCACCATCTCCTCCACCTATATCCGTACCCTGGTGGCCCAGGGGGAGATGGAGCGGGCCAACCAGTTCCTGGGCCACCCCCACACCCTGACCGACACGGTGGCCCACGGCAAGAAGCTGGGGGGGACTTTGGGGTTCCCCACGGTGAACCTGCGTTTTCAGCCGGGGGTGCTGGTGCCCGCTCACGGGGTGTACGCAACGCGGGTGACCTTTGAAAACGGCGAGAGCCGCCCGGCGGTGACCAATATCGGAGTGCGGCCCACGGTAGACGACGGAGACCGGGTGACTGTAGAGGGGTTCATCCTGGATTTTCAGGGAGATCTCTACGGCCAGACGGTCCGAATGGAGTTCTACAAGCGTCTGCGGGGGGAGCGGAAGTTCCCCAGCCTGGAGGCATTAAAGGACGAGGTCATGCGCAACGCGGAGCAGACCCGGGCCTATTTTTCCACGCAGCCCTGAGCCCCTGAGACTGAGGATGAGGAAAGAGAGGGAGCCCCATGCGTTATAAAAAGCTCTACCCCGCCGTCATCTGCTTTTGCGTCTTCCTGGCCGCCATCGGACTGGTGCTGGGCGATCCGTCCACTGTGCTGCCAGGACTGTGGAAGATCATCGTTACGGAGGACGCGCTGATCACCGACTACGTGAAAATTGCGGGTGTAAGCGCGGCCCTGGTCAACTCCGCCCTGGTGACGCTGGTGAGCCTGCTGCTGCTCTACCTGAGCAAGGAGCCGCCCAACGGCTTCACACTGGTGGAGCTGGGCCTGATGGCTGGCTTTTCCCTGTTCGGCAAGAACATTGTCAACATCTGGCCCATCATCGCCGGTACCTTCCTGTACGCCAAGGCGCGGCGGGAACCGTTCGGCAAGTATGTCTCCGTGTCCCTGCTGGCCACAGCCCTGGCCCCGGTGGTGAGTTATGTGGCGCTGGACAACGGCTTTGGCAACCTGTGGTGGGGTATCGCCGTGGGACTGCTCATCGGCTTTGTGCTGCCGCCCCTCTCCGCCTATACATACAAAATCCAGAACGGCATGAACCTCTACAACATGGGCTTTGCCTGCGGCCTGCTGGCCATGATCCTGGTACCCGTTATGAGCTCCATGGGAGCCAATCCCACCGTGGCCCACCACTGGGCGGAGGGCTATAACCTGCACTTTGCTATCTTCCTTGGGGTGCTCTGCCTAGGGCTGACTGTGGCAGGCTTTTTTTTCAGCGGCCGCCCGGCGTGGGCCGCCTGGGCGGGGTACCGCCGCCTGCTGCGCACCACCGGCCGGGCTCCCAGCGATTACCTTCGCATGTTTGGGCCTGCCCCGGTGCTCATCAACATGGGGGTCAACGGGCTCATCGGCATGGCCTTCATCCTCGCCACCGGCGGCGATCTCAACGGCCCAACCCTGGGCGGCATTCTCACCATCATGGGCTTCTCCGCCTTCGGTAAGCACGCCCGCAACATCACCCCCATCATGCTGGGCGTGGTCATCGGCGGCGTTTTTATGCACTTCGATATCAACCAGAGTTCCGTGCAGCTCGCCCTCCTGTTCGGAACCACTCTGGCCCCTATCTCGGGCTATTTCGGCTGGCCCTTCGGCATCGTGGCGGGGTTCCTCCACTCCTCCGTGGTGCTCCACGCCGGAACCCCGGTGGAGGGCATTAACCTGTATAACAACGGCTTCTCCGGCGGCCTGCTGGCCATCGTTCTCTATCCCATCATCAGCGAGGCCATCCGCCACCACCGGCCGGGGCTCCAGGACCGCGACTACTTCGATGACACCATCGAGCACGACGAGCCCCTGGTCCCGCCTCCTGCCCGGCGAAAATGAAAATGAGGTCAAAAGAGGTGCAGCGCTCCCGAAGGAGCGCTGCACCTCTTTTTTGCGCAGAGAAGGCAAGGATCTCTCCAAAACGCTGCCGAAGAACGGACATCAATTTGAAAAAGTGTACCTTTTCAAACACCCTGCCTTTGTTCTATAAATTGAAGTATAGCATAGAAAAGGAGCAATATCAATCACTTTATGGAAAGGTAATCCTTACAATCTGCTGCTTTGAAAAGGTACACAATTCCAAATCAGAAGATGGGAGGCAGATTTATTTATGAGAAGCAGGTTACTAAAGATATTGATATGCTTAATTATGATTATTTCTTATATTACGATAACTGCAATTTCTGTTGAGTCAGGAGAATCAGTGGTAGATGGAAGCACGGCAGGGGCGCCAATCGCAGTGCCGGAAGAAGGGCTTGCTATTTCGGGCGGAACCTTATATGGAATCGATAAAACATGGTTTGCAAACGTTAATCCTGATAAGGGAAAGGTTTATTTGGCTATCTCTATTCCATCAGGCGTGACGGAAATTAATAACGATGGGCTCAAGGATTCTTATACAAGCGATAAAAAATTACATAATGCAGTCACATATATGGATGGGTTGGGGAGTTTCAGTGTTGCAGCTCTTAGTTTTGATGATGCAACTGGACTTGAAACAATTGGTGAGCAGGCTTTGCAGGGGAACAGCCAACTGACAGGGATACTTGATTTATCAGCGACAAATGTCTCAGTAATTAAAAAAAGCGCCTTTTCCGGCTGCTCCAATCTGACAGGAGTTGTTTTACCAAAAACGTTGAAAGAATTAGGAAGCAGATCATCCTCTGCCGGTTCTGTATTTAACGGGTGCGAAGGACTTCGGTATATCCGCGTGGCCGGTAGTAGTAACCAGAATGCGGTTTTTGAACTGCCGGAGGGCCTTACCTATATTGGAAGGCAGACATTTAAGAACTGTTTTGCTTCCGATGTGGATGCAAAGGTAATTATTCCTGCTAGTGTAGAGACAATCGGAAGTGAGGCGTTTTACAGCAAACGGATTTCCCAGATCATCATTCAAAAGGAAGGAGACGGATGGGATCCACGATTAACCGGATATGATACATCTGCATTTAAAACCGGAAACGATGACCTGTTGGTGGTGTTTTTAAATAGGAAAAGCTATGTGGACTATACAGTGGGCCGGAGCTTTACAGGGGCGGTAAAACGTGCATTGTCCTATCCGGTGACGCTCACCTTTCAGAATGCCAAAGAGGGCGTCATCAAGCAGGATAAACTAAACTATCAGTCCATTCAGTATGAGTATGATGAGGCAGCAGGATTTTGGACCGTCAACCAGGACTATCTGCTTCCGCAGCCCGCAGGAGAACAGGTGTCTAAGCCTGGTTATAATACATTTTGGACAGTGGACGACAAAAAATTGACAGACAGCGGAAAAATAAATATTATTTCAGATAATCCAACGGTAGAAATAGACTATGTCATACAGAACCCGACAATTCAACCTGTTGCGGACGGTACTGTTCAAGCGGATTTCCACACATTAAGCATAGATTTGGATGCGGCGGGCCCGCATACCGTAGGGGTACAGGTTTCACACCCACTGCTGAAAGAGCAGCAGGGCACAGAGGATACCTATGTGTATTTCCAATACTGCTGGTGGGATGAATCCGGAGAGGAAAGCGGTGTCAACGGCCCCAGAAGCAGGGCGGAACCTGAATTGTTTTCCAGCTCCGCTGAAAACGGAATTCTAAATCGTGTCAAGACGGGAAATGCGGTCATTCCTATCGACGGCCAGGAGCATGCCAGGACCGATGGACACTACTACATGGTCGAAATCTATGGTTACCTGGTGGAAAACGGAGGTACCCCGGAGCTTTTCTACAAGTCCCATCACAATTTTATTGATTTCGGTTCGGACTCCGACACGGAGGCAACCGTGAGCAGGAGCTATACACTCCAAGTGGAGGTAACTCAGGTAGAGCGCCATGCAGTTCTCTTCCAGACTGGTGAGCATGGTACGCTGGAGGGGACTTCCAACTTTGCAGTAAAAGACGGGTCCACGATGCGTAAGAGCGGTTATCCTGTACCGAGCGTTGCTGCGGACAGCGGATACAGCTTTACCGGCTGGCTGGGAACGGATGGTATAACCCGCACCAGCAATGAAGTGCTGGATCTGACGGTCACCGGGGACATGACCTTTACGGCGCAGTATGCAAAGGATTCCGGCTCCGGCGGCAGCAGCGGCACGGCCCGGTACACCATTGAGGCCAGCGCGGGCCATGGCGGCGGGATCAGC
>ERZ506925.27-NODE-27-length-142663-cov-14.1055_pt1 | contig 142663 bp, 145 predicted proteins | sample MGYA00513973_ERZ506925 | MGnify/ENA metagenome assembly ERZ506925
CCCGCAGGAACACTCCCTCCCCCGCTATGCACGGCTGAAAAAGGTGCTGGTCTCTCAGGAGGCGTAAAACTTGCTGAAAAAGCGGCCCTGTGCATTTGCACAGGGCCGCTTTTTATCTGGCTCAGTCCAGGAAATTTCCTTTGAAAAAGTTCTCGTTTCCCAGTTTTTTTGCCGTCAGGCGAAAGAGAACGCAGCCGTCGGGGCACACAATATCCTTGCAGTAGGGGCCGCTTCCGCCTACGTTTTCCAGATCGCCGCCGCTTCGGACGGCCTCCATGAGGGGGAAAAGCAGTAGCATGGCCTTGGAGCAGATCCCCTGCCCGTCCTGATTGACCGGGCAACCATAGGTACAGGTATACCGGTCTCCGACCTCCTCTCCGTTGCGGCAATACCGCTCAGTATGGTCGCCCCGGAGGAAGCCGGTTACCTCGACCTGAAACTCGTACTCCTCATCGTACCACTTTTTCATGCCCGCTCTCCGCTCAATGCACGCCGGTGAGGGCGCGCATGACCTCATAGGTGTGCTGATCCAGACTCTTGGTCATCTGGAGGGCCTCGGTGATGTCATAGTCCACATAGTTCTCCCCCTGAAGGGCCACCACCCGGCAGGTCTTGCCCTCGGCCAGCAGGCGCACCGCCTCATAGCCCATGTAGGTAGCGGTGATCCGGTCGCGGGAGGAGGGGGAGCCGCCCCGCTGGATGTGTCCCAGCACAGTGACACGGGTATCCAGGGCGGTAGCCTCCTCGATGACCTTGCCGATGGAGTAGGCGCCGCCCTCTACGCCCTCGGCCACGATGATCATGAAGTGGGTACGGCCGGCCAGACGGGCCCGGCGGATGGGCTCCAGCAGGTCGGCTTCATAGTCCACAGGGTGCTCCGGGACGATCACGGCAGTAGCGCCGCAGGCCACGCCCACGGTGAGGGCCAGATGGCCCGCCCGGTGGCCCATGACCTCCACCACGGAACAGCGCTCGTGAGACTGCATGGTGTCCCTTAGCTTGTCGATGGACTCCAGCGCAGTGTTGCAGGCGGTGTCATAGCCGATGGTATAGCTGGAACAGGCAATGTCGTTGTCAATGGTGCCGGGAATGCCCACAACGGAAAGTCCTCTCTTGGCCAGGCAGAGCAGGCCGCTGAAGGTGCCATCGCCGCCGATGCCCACTAGGGCGTCCAGCCCCAGCATCTTGCAGGTAGCCACCGCCCTCTCCTGGCCAGCGGGGGTTTTGAACTCCTCACTGCGGGCGGAGTAGAGCATGGTGCCGCCCCGGCGGGACAAGTCGCTTACGCTCTCAAAGGTCAGCTTGGTGAAATCGCCGTTGATCAGACCGTGGTAGCCCCGGCGGATGCCCACACATTCAATACCCATGTGCAGAGAGGTACGCACCACTGCCCGGATGGCGGCATTCATACCAGGGGCATCGCCCCCGCTGGTAAACACGCCGATGCGGCGTACTGCTTTTTCCATATTCAATATCCTCCTCTTAAACCTTCAGTTCCGTCTCTTTGCCCTGTAGGGCGGCAGCATAGCGCTCCAACACGGGCTGGACATCGTGAGCAAGGAAATCCTCCACCTGCTGCGGGCAGCGCCCAATATAGCGGGCCGGCTCCAAATGGGCGGTCAGCTCCTCCCGGCTCAGCATGGAGAAGGCCGGGTCGGCGGCGATGAGCTCGATCAGGTTGTTGCTAAGGCCACAGTCCTTTACGTTGGCTCCTGCCTCCTGGGAGAGCACGCGGATACGCTCGTGGAGCTCTTGCCGGTTGCCGCCCCGCTTCACAGCGTCCATCAGGATGTTCTCACTGGCCATGAAGGGCAGCTCCTCCCGCACGTGGCGCTCGATCACTTTCTCATGGACCACCAGTCCTCCGGCCACGTTGGCATAGATGCTCAGAATGGCATCCACCGCCAGGAAAGCCTCGGGCACGGACAGACGCTTGTTGGCCGAGTCGTCCAGAGTACGCTCGAACCACTGGGCGGAGGCGGTGACCGCAGGGTTGACCGCGTCGGCCATCACATAGCGGGCCAGGGCGCAGATGCGCTCGCAGCGCATGGGATTGCGCTTGTAGGGCATGGCGGAGGAACCGATCTGGTTTTTCTCAAAGGGCTCCTCCACCTCCTTCAGGTGGCAGAGCAGGCGCAGATCGGTGGCGAACTTGCTGGCAGACTGGGCAATGCCGGAGAGGGTGGACAACACCGCATAGTCCATCTTGCGGGAATAGGTCTGACCCGAAACGGGCACCACGGCGTCGAAGCCCATCTCGGCGGCGATCTTCCGCTCCAGCGCCCGGCATTTCTCATGGTCTCCCTCGAACAGCTCCAGGAAGGATGCCTGAGTGCCGGTGGTGCCCTTGCTGCCCAGCAGCTTCAGAGAGGCGATGCGGTGCTCCACCTCCTCCAGATCCATCAGCAGCTCGTTCATCCAGAGGGTGGCCCGCTTCCCCACCGTCACCAGTTGAGCGGGCTGGAAGTGGGTGAAGCCCAGGGTAGGCAGGGCCTTGTACTGCTCCGCGAACTCCGCCAGGCGGGCCAGCACCTGTACCAGCTTGTCGCGCACCAGCAGAAGGGCCTCCCGCATGAGGATCACGTCGGTGTTGTCCCCCACATAGCAGCTCGTGGCTCCCAGGTGGATGATGGGCATAGCTTTGGGGCACGCCTCGCCATAGGTGTGGACGTGTGCCATCACGTCGTGGCGGAGCTTCTTTTCATACGCCGCGGCTTTGTCGTAGTCAATGTCGGTGAGGTGGGCCTCCAGCTCGTCCACCTGCTCCTGGGTCACCGGCAGTCCCAGCTCCATCTCGGCCCGGGCCAGGGCGACCCACAGGCGGCGCCAGGTGGAAAATTTCTTGTCGGGCGAAAAGATATACTGCATCTCGTCGCTGGCGTAGCGGGAGGACAGCGGGCTCTCATAACGGTCGTGCATGCAAAGACCTCTTTCTCCTCAGATTTCACTGGCTAGAATATCATAAAACGGGGGCGGACACAAGTTCCGCCCCCTGTTTTTGCCGTTGTCATTCCGCCAAAAATTTTTCCAGACGGTCCAGGCCCTCTTTGATATTTTCCATAGAAGTGGCGTAGGACCAGCGGACGAAGTTGGGCGCTCCGAAGCCGGAGCCAGGTACCACCGCCACCAGGCCGTACTTCAGGAAGGCGTCGGCGAACACGTCGTCATTGGTGATCTCCACCCCGTGAATGGTCTTGCCGAGAAGCTGCTCCAGGTTCATCATCACATAGAACGCCCCCTCCGGCTGGATGCAGCTCACGCCGGGGATGGCGTTCATCCGCTCCACAATGTAGTTGCGGCGCTGCTCAAAGGCCTGGCGCATGGTCTCAATCTCCGCCTGGGAACCGGAGAGGGCCACGGCGGCGGCCCTCTGGGAGATGGCCACCGGAGAACCGGTGGAGTGGCTGACGTAATTGGCCATCACCTTGGCGATGACGTCGTTGGCGCAGGCGTAACCGATGCGCCAGCCGGTCATGGCGTATGCCTTGGATACGCCGTTGACCAGGATGGTGCGCTCCTTGGCGTCGGCGCTGAGGGAGGCGAAGCTGGTGAAGGTGCGGCCGTCGTAGGCCAGGCAGGCGTAGATCTCGTCGGAAATCACATAAATATCCGCCTGGGTACACACAGCGGCGATGGCCTCCAGCTCCTCCCGGTCGTACATCATGCCGGTTGGGTTGGAGGGATTGTTGAGCAGAATGGCCTTGGTCCTGGGGGTGATGGCGGCAGAGAGCTTTTCCGCTGTCAGCTTGAAGTGTTCTGCCTCGGTGGCGGTCACAACCACCGGCACGCCGCCCACCATCTTGATGAGCTCAATGTAGCTCACCCAGTAGGGCGCCGGCAGAATGACCTCGTCACCGGGGTTGACCACTGCCCGCAAAGCCAGGTAGACCAAGTGCTTGGCGCCGCTGCTCACCACCACTTGGCTGGGCTTGTACTCCAGTCCGTAGTCGGCCTTCATGCGGCCGCACACCGCCTGACGCAGCTCCACCGTGCCGGCTGCGGGGGTATAGCGGGTGACGTTCTGCTCAATGGCCGCAATGCCGGCTGCCTTGATGTTGTCAGGGGTGTTGAAGTCGGGCTCCCCCGCTCCGAAGCCGATCACATCCACACCGTCGGCCTTCATCTGCTTGAACATGGCGTCGATAGCCATGGTGGTGGAGGCCTGTACGGCCGATGCAATCCTGGACAGCTCTTTCACTGAAATCGCTCCCTTGTACTTTAAAATCGTATTTTATTATATGCGGCTTTGCGACGTTTTGCAAGTCCTTAATCCTAAAAATGCAAAATCGGCGCCTGCCGACTGGCAGACGCCGATAAACTCAGGAGTGGCTCCGGGCGCTGACCACGCGGACAATCACCGTGCTGAGCACCAGGTTAATCAACAGTTCCAGAACAAAATTGATGCTGACCATAGTAAAGATCATATAAGTAATGACCGTCTGCCCAGCACCGGTGGCCCATGCCTCCAAATAGGTCGGGAACAGGAAAAACAGACCCAGCAGGAACAGGCCGGTATTGACCACCGGGCTGACGATGCCAGCGGCAATGGAGCCGCCCAGCATACGACCGCTGCTGTGGGATTTGCCGCCCCAGGCGATGGCCCGATAGACCAGGCCGGCAGCCAGACCGGCCAGGATGCCCTTGCCCAAGCAGACCAAGGCGGTCAGGAAGGGATTGGCATTCCACAGGATCGCTCCACCGGGGTCCCAGCCCAAAATGCAGGCCAACAATACGACGGCACCGAATACCCCGCCCAGGCACGCGCCTGCCTTCGGGCCGTACAGGGCCGCGCCGATCAGGATCGGCGCCAGGGCCAGCGTGATGGTGAAGGGGCCGAACTTGACAAAACTGGCGACTACCTGCAGGACAACAATAATGGCCGTCATCAGGGCCAGTCCGGTCAGGCGTCTGGTCTTTTCGCTTGCTCTCATATGAAATTACCTCCTGCTGCCGCTCCTTACCTGGAAGGATGCAGCGCAATTTATTTACCCACGGCAGACAGCCGTTGAGTACAAAAAATGGCGTGGCCGGTCACGCTTTCCGGTACTTTTTTGCGTTTTTCTGGTAGAGCAAATAAAGTCCGGTCATGATCAGATCGGCGTCATATTGAATGGGACGCTTGCAGTAGCGCAGAATCCGAGGGGCATTTCCGCCGGTGGCCACGGTGGTGACGCTTTGGCCTATGCTCTCCTCAATGCGCTCCAGCATCCCGTCCACCATGCTGGCGTGTCCGTAGAGCACGCCGGAGCGCATGGCCTCCTCTGTGGTGTGGCCCATGAGGCCCACCGGGGAGGCGGTTTCAATGGAGATAGGCGGAAGAGCGGCCGCCCGCTCCGACAGAGCGTCCAGCGCCAGGGCCAGCCCCGGCATAATGATGCAGCCCTCGTATACGCTGCCTACAATGAGGGACAAAGAGGTGGCCGTACCCATGTCCACCATGACAATGGGGCTTGGATATTTGGCGATCGCCGCCACCGAAGAGGCCACGATGTCACTGCCCAACTGGTTGTGGATCTCGGCCTTGATGTTCAAACCGGTCCTGATGCCAGGGCCCACCACCATGGGGGGGATGCCGGTCAGGCGGGCGATGGCATCGGTGAAGATGGTAGTCAGCGGCGGAACGACGCTGGAGAGGATGGCCCCGTCTACCGTGCACGCATCCGCCCCATAGAGCTGAAAGACGCCCAGGAGCTCGATGGCGCACTGATCCCGGGTCTTGCTGCGGGAGGTCTCCAGCAGGGCGCGGAACAATAACTCCCCTGTACCGTTGAACAGGCCGACCGTCGTATTGGAATTGCCCACGTCTACCGCCAGAATCATAACATATCCCCCTCCCCACAAATATTTTTATTATTATAGCAATAAATACAGCGAAAGATCAAGCTGGTATCTGCTGTTCCTACCCCTTTTCGGAGCTTGGAACTGTGTTCAGGAGTTTGGTCAAGTCTCCTATGGAGGCACCCATTTTGACCGAAACCTCCTCCATAGTCATGCCGGAAGCCAGAAAACGGCGGATTACCATCCCCATGTCCTCCCCCACTTCAATGAGGTGCCCATCTGGATCGTAAAAGCGTGCCACCCGCTGGCCCCAGTCGTGTTCGATGATGCCGCCAAGCCGTTCTATACCCGGATAGGCATCCAGCTTTTCAATAAATCCATCAAAATCCGTCTCTTCAAAGACCAATTCCATATTGTTGGGCTTTTTCCGCACGTGCATACTCGGCACTCCAATTAGCCAGTCAAAATCCTGTTGCAGCGCCAGCCCACAGGTAAAGGCAATATTTCTCCCGTAATCCTGGGCCACCTCCAGACCAAACAATTCCTGATAAAACGCTTTTGCAGCGTGAATGTCCCTGACAGACAGAAGTGCGCAGATATATTTCATTGGTTTGTTCCCCTCTCCGTTACAAGATAGAGCCAGTATACCATATGAAGTGGGCAAACACAAGAAACAGGGCAGCCTTTTGGCTGCCCTGTTTTCATCCAATATGACGGCAGATGAGTTCGCCCATCTTTTGGGTGCCGATGGGGGTGACGCCCGGCCCGGCGATGTCGGGGGTGCGCCAGCCTTCGGCCAGTACCGCGTCCACTGCCGCCTCCACCGCGTCGGCCTCGGCGGCCAGGTGGAAGGAGTAGCGGAACATCATGGCCACCGACAGGATGGTGGCGATGGGGTTGGCCTTGTCCTGGCCTGCAATGTCGGGGGCGGAGCCGTGGATCGGCTCGTAGAGGCCGGGGGCGGTATCGCCGATGGAGGCGGATGGCAGCAGGCCGATGGAGCCGGTGACCATGCTCGCCTCATCGGAGAGAATGTCGCCGAACATGTTCTCAGTAACCACCACGTCGAACTGGCCGGGGTCTTTCACGAGCTGCATGGCGCAGTTGTCCACCAGCACATCCTCGTACTGCACGTCGGGATACTCCTCCGCCAGCCGGTGCATGACGGAGCGCCACAGGCGGGAGGTTTCCAGCACATTGGCCTTGTCCACACTGGACACCTTCTTGCGGCGGAGGCTGGCCAGCTCAAAGGCCCGGCGGCCGATGCGCTCAATCTCCTGCTCGGAATAGGCCATCCGGTCGGCGCACTCCACGCCCCGGTCAGGGGTGTCGTACCGCTCCCGCTGGCCGAAGTAGATGCCGCCGGTCAGCTCCCGCACCATCATCAGGTCGATGCCCTTCTCCGCCGTCTCCTTCTTCAAAGGGCAGGCGTCCGCCATGGCGGGGCGCAGAGCGGCGGGGCGCAGATTGGCATACAGGCCAAGATCCTTTCGGATGGCCAGCAGGGCGGTCTCGGGCCGCTGCTCGGCGGGCTTGTCGGAACCCCACTTGGGGCCGCCCACAGCGCCCAGCAGCACCGCGTCGCAGGCCCGACACTTCTCGGCGGTGCCGTCGGGATAGCTCTTCCCCACCGCGTCGGTGGCGCAGCCGCCCAGCAGCACCTCCTCATAGGTGAAGCTGTGGCCGAACTTCTGGCCGACGGCCTCCAGCACCTTGACGGCCTCCCCCACCACTTCGGGGCCAATGCCGTCGCCGCGGATGAGCGCAATTTTATAATTCATTTCGCCGCACCTCTCGCCTTCAGGGATTTGAGCAGGCCGCCGTTGTCCACGATGCCCTGGACGAAGGCGGGCAGGGGCGCGGCCTGATAGGTCTTGCCGGTGGTCTCGTCGGTGATCACGCCGGTGCTGAAGTCCACGCTCACCGTGTCGCCGGCCTGGATGCCCTCCGCCGCCTCGGCGCACTCCAGAATGGGGAAACCGATGTTGATGGCGTTGCGGTAGAAGATGCGGGCGAAGGAAGGCGCGATGACGCACTTGACGCCGCAGGCCTTGATGGACAGGGGGGCGTGCTCCCGGGAGGAGCCGCAGCCGAAGTTGGCCCCGGCCACGATGATGTCGCCCGGCTCCACCGTGGAGGCGAAGCCGGCGTCGATGTCCTCCATACAGTGGGAGGCCAGGGACTTTTCATCGGGGGCGTTGAGATACCGGGCGGGAATGATTACGTCGGTATCCACGTTGTCGCCGTATTTGTAAACCTTCATTGCCTTACACCTCCATCAGAGCTTGCGGGGGTCCGCCACACAGCCCGCCACGGCGGACGCGGCGGCCACCGCGGGGTTGGCCAGGATGATCTCGGAGCTGACGGGGCCCATGCGGCCCACGAAGTTGCGGTTTGTGGTGGAGATGGCCCGCTCCCCGTCGGAGAGCACGCCCATGTGGCCGCCCAGGCAGGGGCCGCAGGTGGGGGTGGAAACAGCACAGCCGGACTCGATAAAGGTCTGGATCAGCCCCTCTGCCATGGCGTCCAGGGTGATCTGCTGGGTGGCGGGGATGACAATGCAGCGCACTCCGGCGGCCACTTTGCGGCCCTTAAGCACTGCCGCGGCCTGGCGGAGATCCTCCAGACGGCCGTTGGTGCAGGAGCCGATTACCACCTGGTCAATGTGGGTGCCCGCCACCTGATCCACGGTGCGGGTGTTGGAGGGCAGGTGCGGCAGGGCAACCGTGGGCTGGAGGGTATCCAGATCGATGACCACCTCCCGCTCGTACTCGGCGTCGGCATCGGGCTCCACGGCCTCCCAGGGGCGGGTGACCCGGCCGTCCAGATAGGCCCGGGTCTTGTCGTCCACGGGAAAGATGCCGTTCTTGGCCCCGGCTTCAATGGCCATGTTGGCGATGGTGAAGCGGTCGTCCATGGACAGGGAGGCTACCCCCTCCCCGCCGAACTCCAGGGACTTGTAAAGGGCGCCGTCCACGCCGATGGTGCCGATCAGGTGGAGGATCACGTCCTTGCCGGATACACAGGGCTGGAGTTTGCCCTTGAGGGTGACCTTGATGGCGGAGGGGATGCGGAACCAAGCCAGCCCCGTGGCCATGCCCGCGGCCATATCGGTCGAGCCCACGCCGGTGGAGAACATGTTCACCGCGCCGTAGGTGCAGGTGTGGGAGTCGGCGCCGATCATGGCCTCGCCGGGGGCGGTCAGGCCCTGCTCGGGCAGGAGGGCGTGCTCTACACCCATGCAGCCCACATCGTAGAAATGGGTGATGTCAAAGCGCTTGGCGAACTCCCGTACCTGGGCGCAGAGCTGGGCGGCCTTGATATCCTTGCAGGGGGTGTAGTGATCCAGAACCAGCGCGATCTTTTCCCGGTCGAACACCTGGGTCAGCCCCGCCTTGTTGAACTCGGCGATGGCCACCGGGGTGGTGATATCGTTGCCCAGCACCAGATCCAGCTTGCCCTCCACCAGCTGGCCGGGGACAACATGCTCCAGGCCGGCGTGCCTGGCCAGGATCTTTTGAGTCATGGTCATTCCCATGGTTGGGTGCCTCCTTTTTATTTCAGTGGCACCAGAATAGCATGGCCCCTTGCCAAAAGAATGTAAAGCGTGTTACAATTGACCAAACAGGAGGTGAACGCAATGGCGCAGGACCACATCTGGGCGCCGCTGGCGGAGGGGCAGCCCACCCACCATCGAGAGCCGGGGCAGATGATCTATTTACAGGACACGGAGGCCGCGCAGTTTTACTATATCCTCACCGGAACGGTGAAGTGCTTTATCAGCTCTCCCGACGGGGACGAGCGCACCCTGGCCCTTCACCACGGCGGGGAGCTCATCGGCGAGGCGTCCTTCTTTGACCGGCAGCCACGGGTCTCCTCCGCCGTGGCGGTCACCCCGTGCGAGCTGATCTCGGTGAACCGGCAGCATCTGGAGGCGGTGTTTGCCCGCCGGCCGGACCTGGCCATCTCCATGCTGGAGTATCTGGCCCGCACGGTGCGCCTGCTCTCTGGCCATGTAGACAGCGCCTTTTTGCAGGCGGACAAGCGCATCGCCCGCCATCTGCTGGCCCTCGAGCCGGACGCCGGGGGTCTGCTCCACTGTACCCATGAGGAGATCGGCTCCTCTGTGGGGGTGAGCCGTGTAACGGTGAGCCGGGTGCTGGGGGACTTCGACCGGCGGGGCTGGGTGGAGACCGGCTATAAGAGCCTGAAGCTCTGCAACCGGCAGGCCATTGCGAATTTTCTGACCGAGGGGGTGGGGTGAGCGTGGGCTGGTATTTCTTGCTGGCGGCGGCCGGGCTGGATCTGCTCCTCCCCTTCCTGCTGGCCCCATTTTACCCCGGTTACTCCCACCGGCGGCAGGTCATGAGCGTGCTGGGCAGTCCGGAAAGTCCGGTGCGGTGGGTGTACCGGGTGTGGCTGGTGGTGCTGGGGCTGCTCCTGTGCGCCGCCACACCAGACCTATGGGCTGCCTTTGGAAACCGCTCCCCTGTCCTGACCGGGCTGCTGATCGCGGTGCTCTGCGTGTTCGCCCTGGGGGCAGGGGTACTGGCCGGGCTGTTCAGCGTCAACACCGACAAAACGGTGGAGACAGCGGCTTCCCGCATCCACGGCGTCGGCTCGGTTCTGGGCTTCCTGGCCCTGGCCTTTGCTCCCCTTCTGGCGGCGCTGCTGGCTTTTGGGGAGGGTGCCGGCGGGGCCGGGGTATTCTCCCTGGTCTGCTTTGCCCTCGATGTGTGCTGTTTCACCCTCTTTGTTATGGCGGACAAGGAGGCGTGGCGTGGCACCCGGCTGGCCCAGGAGGGCACATGGCAGCGGCTTACGTTGCTCTTCATGTATCTGCCGCTGGCCGTTCTGGCGGCCGCACAGCTCATTCAGGAATAGACAGATATCATAAGGGGGGCGTCCCGGATGGGACGCCCCCCTTAACAAATGCTTACAGAATGATGCAGATCAGTCCGCCGGAGCCCTCGTTGATGATGCGCTGGAGTGTCTCCTGGAGCTTGGCGCGGGCGTCGTCGGGCATGCGCTTGAGCTTGCCGTTCAAATCCTCGCTGACCAGCTCATGGAAGGACTTGCCGAAGATATTGGACTGCCAGATGGCCTTGGTGTCCCCCTCGAACTCCTGAAGCAGGAAATTGACCATCTCCTCGCTCTGCTTTTCGTTGCCCACGATGGGCGAGACCTCGGTTTCGATGTCCGCACGGATCATGTGGATGGAGGGGGCGGAGGCCTTCAGACGCACGCCATAGCGTCCCCCCTGCTTGACGATCTCCGGCTCCTCCAGTACCAGCTCGTCGGTGCTGGGCACCACGATGCCGTAACCGGTGGACTTAACCTCTTCCAGCGCCCCGGCTACCTTGTCATACTCCGTTTTGACGTGGGCAAGGCTGGAGAGCAGCTCCATGAGATCACCATCGTCGTGGATGGTGAAGCCGGACTGCTCGGAGAGCGTATCGTAGAACAGCCCCCGGGGCAGCTCCAACTGGGCGGCGGCCAGGCCGGTGCCCAGGCTGATGGAGGTGATACGGGCGCTGCTGACGGTGTCGCACTCCCCAATGGCGGTGACCGTGCGCTCCACATCCCGGATGCGGTGCATCCCGGCCGCTCCCTCCCGGATGGCCGTATACAGGCCGCTCTTGATGGGGTGGTCGTAGGGCAGGGCGTCCACCCAGGGGGGCAGGAACAGATCCAGCTCCTTCACCGGGAACTCGTAGAGCACCCCCTTGATGATGGCGGTTACCGCCGCCTCGTCCAGCTCCAGGCAGTCGGCGCACACACACGTCACGTCATAGCGGGAGGCGATGTCCGCCCGGATGGCCTGTGCCCGGTCGGAATTGGGGTAGGACGAGTTGAGCACCACCAGGAAGGGCTTTCCCAGCTCCTTGAGCTCGGTGATCACCCGCTCCTCCGCCTCCAGATAGTCCTCCCGTGGGATGTCGGTAATGGAGCCGTCTGTGGTGACCACGATGCCGATGGTGGAGTGCTCCGCAATGACCTTGCGTGTGCCGATCTCCGCGGCCTCGGTCATGGGGATCTCATAGTCAAACCAGGGGGTGGTTACCATGCGGGGGCTGTCGTCCTCCAGGGAGCCCACCGCGCCGGGAACCATATAGCCTACGCAGTCGATGAGGCGGACGGAGAAGGCCGCCCCGTTGTCCATGGTGACCTGAACGGCCTCCTCCGGGACGAATTTGGGCTCGGCGGTCATGATGGTGCGCCCGGAGCCGCTCTGGGGCAGCTCATCCCGCGCCCGCTCCCGGCGGTACACGTTGTCGATGTTGGGGATGACCATGGTCTCCATGAAGCGTTTGATAAAGGTCGATTTTCCCGTCCGCACCGGCCCCACGACGCCGATATAGATATCCCCCTCGGTACGCAGGGCAATATCTTCATAGATCTTGCGTTGTTCCACTTGCGATTCCTCCTTCGGCCGCATGAGCCGGTCGTTTTCTCTACATACCTATGGGGATAAGCCGTAAATTATGCCTCGTCCCCGGAGAGAACCAAAAAGCCCGCCCGGCATTTGCCGGGCGGGCTGGTTTTACCGCTTGCGTGGGATGAGCAGGAGCTGCCCCTCCGGGGCCACGTCCTCCTCCAGCGCGTTGGCGCACATGATGTCCTGTGCGGTGGTACCGTAAGACTTGGCAATGTCCCAGAGCCGTTCCCCGTTTCCTACCATACGCAGAACAATGGAGGGCTGGCCGGAGTGATCCCGGGGGGTACCCTCATCCATATGGACCGCAGACACGGCGGCTGTGGTGCGGCTGGTCATGGCCGTGTACCGGAAACCCACCGGGAAGCGCACCTCAATGCCACCCGTCGTCGGGGTGGCAAAGACAGGGGCGGTACAGCCGCAGTGGCAGGAGCAGGACGCCTCCTCAGGCAGCTCCAGGGGGCAGGCGGCCTGGAGCTGCCGGGTGATGGAGGTGCGGGCGCCGTCCTCCGTGAGGTAGAGCACCGTCACATTGGCCTCGGCGGTCAGCGTCACCCGTCTCCCGTCCCGGCTCTGGGTGATGGCGCCGATGGTCACATAGGCGTCCGACACCTCCTGGGCCAGCATCCCGGTTTCCAGGATCTCCCGCACTGTCAGCTCCTTCTCCCCGTGCTCCACCAGGCGGCCCAGCGTATAGGTCCGGCTCTCCGCCGTAAGCTGGAAGGCGGTAGAGTACACATCCGTCAGCATCTGGAGCGTGCGCTCCTCCCGCACCACCGCTTGGGCCAGCAGCCCCATGGAGACGCTGATGGTGCGGCCGTCGCCGCTGTCCAGGGCGCAGTCCAGGCCGGTCAAAACCACGTACACATCACAGGTGGACTCCTCCCCCGCCCCGGTAATCTCCATGATCTGGGAGAAGGGCAGCTCATATTCCGCTGTGCACAGTCCGCCGGCGGAGGAGCGGTAGAGCATCTGAAGCTGGCTCTCCCCCTTGAAAATAAGCTTGTTTCCGATGACCTTGGACTCACTGCACCGCAGGGCAGCGCGGCACTTCAGCAGCTCTTCCGCCTCCGGCTTGCTGCCGGACAGGCTGATTTCATCAGAAAATGTAAAGGGCTTCTCCTGCACGCAGACTGTGGTACAGGCATCACACTGCTCAGACATCTGCTGCACACCAGCTTCCTCCGGAGCCAGCACTCCGCTGCAGATGTCATCCTCCACCGGGGCATAGACCTGCACACAGAAAGCCAGATCCACCCGGACCAGCACCTTGCGGGGGTTGATCAGCCGGGCGTCTGCCCCCTGTACCCGCGGCAGGGCCACCACGCGGCACAGAGGCGTCAGCGCCGGGTGCTCCAGAGTACAGGAAAAGGGCAGTTCCACCTCCATCCGGCGTATCCCCTCTTCACCGTCCGGGAGGTAGAGCAGCGCCGCCCGTACCGAGCCGGAGAGCTCCACCCGACCATCCTGGAGCACCTTGTCCCGCAGGCATACCACGCCCTCGGTATCGCAGATGCGAAGGATATCCGGACAGGCATCCGGTACAATGCTCTCCAGTGTCTCCTCGCGGCAGACGGTTGTATCCAGTACGGCCTCATAGCCGCTCCGTTGAGTCCGATCCAGTTCCAGCTCCATAGCGTTCCACTCCTTGTACGGGCCGCAGCCCTTTTTCATGCATTCTGCTACAGAACTATATGTACAAGGTGGGAAGACTATGCCCGTGGCTCATGCGCCCCGGATGCCGAAAATGGTCTTGAGTATTCCGCGCAGCGCTTTGGGTGATTTAACCACGACGATCTTCATAGCACAGCCTCCCTGTCGTCCCAAATTCGTTTGAGCCAGTCTCTGCCCCGGCTGCCCGCCCAAGCACCCGCACCGAAGGCGATCAGACAGGCCGGATGGAGCAGCAGGGCTGCCCCCCCCACGCACAGCGCTGCCGTTCCCAGGCGCTTTCTGGTTTGTAGCGTCAAAATGGCCGCCTCCTTTCGCAACTGGTTCTGTACCAGTATACGCAGGAGGCGGCCAAGGGTTCCCAGTTCATCAGACGCGCTGGCTCCGGATCAGCAGGGCGCGGCCGGCGGAAAGGCAGATCTCCACCTCGTCGCCCAGCGGCTCATTACTCACTGAGAGGGTGTCGCCGCGAGTGAGTACCGCGTCGGTCAGCGGATATTTGAGTCCCCGCAGGGTGACGCCGGTCACGCGGCGATCCAGAGGAACCAGAGAGAGGTAGTGATAGCAGGGACGGTTGGTTAGCCGCAGCACTCCACTGTCCAGCAGGCGCACCTCATTATCGGCATCCACCAACAGCGCCCGGCCGCCGTGGTCGGCGATCCACTCCAGAAGCACCAAGTTGGAGGCGGTATGGTCCAGCCGTCCCCCAGTACAGCCGCACAGCAGGAGCTCCCGGTAATCCAGCTCCAGTGCCTGATCCACCGCTGCCTGGAGGTCTGTCATATCCTTTTCCACCGGAAGCGTGATGCAGGGGACATCGCCCTCCGGCGCACCGCCGGAGTCCCAGTCGCCGATCAGATAGTCCGGCCGCAGTCCGGCCGCACGGGCGTTGCGTACCCCGCCGTCGGCACAGAAGACCGTCCATCCGCCACCGTCCAGATAAGGGCGGAGAAAGGCCCCGTCTCCGCAGGGGACTGAGCCGAAAAGCAGCGCGCGCTTCATTTCCGTTCCCATTCGGGCACTTCCTTTGCCTGCTGATACAGCCGTACATAGCTGGCGTGACGGCTGGGGGCGATCTCTCCAGCCTTTACCGCAGCAAGAACTGCACAGCCCTTTTCCTTTACATGAGAACAGCCGGTGAATCGGCATTGCTCCAGATAAGGGGCGAACTCCCGAAAGGTATATTGCAGTTCCTCAGGGCGACGGAGCTCTATCTCCTCCGTGTCGAAGGAGGAGAAGCCGGGGGTATCTGCCACAATGGCGCCGGAGCGGAGCCGAAACAGCTCCACATGGCGGGTAGTATGGCGGCCACGGCCCAGCTTGTCGGAGACCTCCCCCACCTGGAGGCGGAAGCCGGGCTCCAGGGCGTTGAGTATGCTGGATTTGCCCACACCGGAATTTCCTGTAAAGGCAGAAACCTTTCCAGCAATTGCCCCAGAGAGCTCCTCCAGTCCCTCCCCTGTCTCGGCGCTCACCCGGAGGGTGGGGAACCCGGCAGCGCGGTAGGTCTGGTAGAGCTCCTCCGCCGCATCCAGGTCGCACTTGTTGATGCAGATGACCGGCTGGCAGTTCCGCCCCTCCGCAATGGAAACCACGCGGTCAATCAGGAATGGGTCGGTAACTGGAATGGCGCCGGAGGCAATGACTACGAGCTGATCAATGTTGGCCACCGCCGGTCGCTGAAATTCGTTCCTGCGGGGCAGGATTTCATCGAGAATCCCCGCCCCGTTATCCAGAGGGGTGAAGATGACCTTGTCCCCCACCAGGGGGGTGATCCTCTGATGGCGGAACTTTCCCCTTCCGCGGCAGGCGACCAGAACCCCATCTCCGCCGTCCACGTAATAGAAGCCGCTGATGGCCTTTAAAATAATCCCTTCCATCAGCCGAAGTTCATCATGCGGGTCTCGGAGAGCTGCCCGTCAAGATAGACATCCACTTGCTGGAAGCCGGTTCCATAAAGTGTTACCACCCGGACGCCTAGTACGGTCTGTACGTCCTCATTGAACTGATCCTGCCCGTTGACTGTGACCCGGACACGGACAGTCTCCTTGTCGGAGCTGGCCAGATTTACCGTATAGCTGATGGGCTTCAGCGCACCTCCGCTGCCTGGTGTGGGGGAAACCTCCGGGTCGGTAGAGGCCCCCGGCGTGGGAGTCGGGGTGATCTCCGGGGCGGGAGAGGTGGAGGGATCTGCCCCTTTGCTCAGGCGCAGATGGATGGTGGAACCCTTATCGACCTCGGTACCCGTCTGGATGGACTGCCAGCAGACCAGACCCTCGGCGTAGTCATTGCTATACTGAGGCTCGTCAAATACGACCACCAGTCCCAGCGTTCCCTCGGCCTTAGCGCGGGCCTCCTGCTCTGTCATGCCGAGGAACGGGATAATAACAGAGGTTTCCGTCTTGACACCGCTGCTGACTACAAGAGTGACCTTCTCCACATCGGCCAGATCGGTCTCCGCCACCGGGTCGGTGGAAATCACATAGTCCTTGGTTACATCCTCCGAGGTCTCCTCCCGGATAACCAGATTACCGGCCTCCTCGGTGAAGCCGAGTTCCCGCAGGGTATTGATGGCCAGACGCTTATCCTGATTCACCAGGTTGGGCATCCGGTTCTCCTCCACGTCGGTGCTGCCGCTGCCGTTGCTGATATCGACAGTGATGGTGGTTCCCGCCGCAGCGTTGCGTCCCGATTGCGGATCCTGGTTCACAATCTGTCCTTTGGGTAAAGTGCTGTCCACTTCCTGCCCCTCTACGACCTGAAATTGAGCCACGGTTACGCCGCTGTCCGCCCGCGCTTCCTCGATGGTCTTACCCACCAGATTAGGGACATTGTAGACAGTCTGCCCCGGGCTGCTGAAGAAGGAGACCCAGAGAAATACGCCGATGCCGACTACAAACACGGCCACTGCTGCAATAGCCAGAATAATGGGCAGACGACTGCCGCCCCCATCCCGCCGGTCCGGATAGTCGTCGTAGTCCACCTCGTCCTCAAGGGGAACCGCACGGCTTTTGCGGGGCTTCGGTGTGGGACGGGCATAGGGCTCCTCCGACGCGGCCCGGCTGGCATGGGCCGGCTGGGAACGCACGGTATGGGGTGTGTTGGCGCCCAGAATCTGAGTAGGCTCGTCGCCGTCGGCGATGAGCAGATCGGCGGGCGTATAGTCGAAATTGATGCTGGGATTCTTGCGGAACTCCTCCAGATCCATCAGCATGGCGTCTGCCGATACATAGCGCTGGTTGACATCCGAGGCCATAGCTTTCATGGTGATGGCCTCCAGAGCCTCTGGGATCTCTGGGTCGATCTCCCGTGGGGAGAGCGGAATGGAGTTGATGTGCTGGATCGCCACCGCCACCGGGGACTCCCCCTCATAGGGCAGGCGGCCAGTGATCATCTCATAGAGTACCACACCGGCGGAGTAGATATCGCTGCGGGCGTCGATATGGCTGCCGCGGGCCTGCTCCGGCGAGATATAGTGTACTGAGCCCAGGGCCTCCTGGGTCAGGGTGGCCTGGGCGGCGGAGGTGAGCCGGGCGATGCCGAAATCGGCCACCTTCAGGCTGCCGTCCCGCAACACCATCATGTTGTGGGGCTTGATATCCCGGTGGATGATCCCCCGGCTGTGGGCGTGGGAGAGGGCCTTCATGATCTGAGTGATGAAGTGCAGCGCCTCCCGCCAGGCCAGCTTGCCTCCCTTCTTCTGCATATACTGCTTGAGGGTGATGCCGTCGATGAGCTCCATAACGATGTAATCCAGCTCCGTGGAGTGGGACACATCGTAGACCGCCATGATGTTGGGATGGGAGAGCATGGCGACGGCCTGGGACTCATCGTGGAACCGGCGGCGGAACTCGGCGTCCTGAGCCAGCTCCTCTTTGAGAATCTTCACCGCCACCAGCCGGTTGAGGCGGTGATCCCGTCCCTTGTAGACCACGGCCATACCGCCCGTCCCGATGCGCTCAATGATCTCATATCGGTTGTCGAGTAATTTCCCTATGTACTGATCCATAGTTCATTACCCCCTTTTAAACGATCTGAAAGAGGACCGCCGTAACGTTGTCCGGCGCGCCTCTGGACAGAGTGATGTGGAGCAGGCGCTGGCAGCAGTCCGACGGCTCCCCGCCGTGGATGGCCTCGTAGAGCAGCTCCTGGTCCGTGACGATGTTGCTCAGCCCGTCGGAGCAGAGCAGCAGGAAGTCCCCCGGCTGGAGCTCCTTCTCGTACAGATCTGCCCGGATGCGCTCCTCAGAGCCCAGTGCCCTGGTGATCAGGTTCTTCCGGGGATGAGTACGGGCCTCCTCGGGGGTGATGTCCCCCCGCGCCACCATGTCCTCCACCACCGAGTGGTCCCGGGTCAGGCGGGTGATCCCGTCTTCATTGATGTGATAGGCCCGGCTGTCTCCGATGTTGAGCAGATAAGCGGTCTGCTCCACCACCAAGGCCGCCACCATAGTGGTGCCCATGCCGCGGCAGTCCGGGTCAGTGACGGCCCGGTGATAGACTGCCGTATTGGCGGTCTCCGCCGCCCGCGAAAGAACGGCGGCTGGCCCGGCCTCGCCATCGCCGTCCGGCTGCATGCCCTGCAGGGCGTCCACGAAGGTTTCCACGGCGATGAGACTGGCGATATTGCCCGCCTTGGCCCCGCCCATCCCGTCGCACACGACGCCGACCGCCAGGTGCTCTGAAGGAACGTCTAAGTAGAAACCGTCCTGATTTTGTGTTCTTACCGCGCCTTTGTCGGTAATACCCCATGCGTGTATCATACTGAACTTGCCTCTTTCCCGCGCGAGTCTGCCTCTGTTCACGCCCTGCGCGGCCAGGCGTGAGCCGACTTATGTTAAGTGTGTTCCTGCTGCATTGTCTTGCGGCGGAGCTGACCGCAGGAGGCGTCAATATCGCCCCCCAGCTTGCGGCGTACCGTAGCGGTGATGCCGTGGCTCTCCAGCCGCTTCTGGAAGGCCGCCACCCGCCTGCTGGGCTTGAGGGGGCTCTCCTCCACATTGTTGAGGGGAATCAGGTTCACATGCCCCGGCGTCCCCTTCAGGTGCCGAGCCAGCAGATCTGCCTGCCAGTCGGCGTCGTTAACTCCGTCAATCATGGCGTATTCATAGGAGATCCGCCGGCCGGTCTTTTCAAAATACCGGCGGCAGGCGGCGAACAGCTTCTCCACCCCTACGCTCCGGTTGACCGGCATGATGCGGCTCCGGGTTTCGTCGTCGGGGGCGTGCAGGGACACAGACAACGTTAATTGTAACTGATGGTCGGCCAATTTGTCAATTTTTTCAGTCAGGCCGCAGGTGGACAGCGAGATGTGCCGCATACCGATGTTCAGTCCGTCGGGGCTGTTGACCAGCTCCAGAAAGCGGAGCACCGTGTCGAAGTTGTCCAGCGGCTCCCCAATGCCCATGAGCACGATGTTGCTGACCGGGGCTCCGGAGTCCATCTGGGTGAAAAGCACCTGATCCAGCATCTCAGCGGGTGTTAAGTCCCGCACCTTGCCTCCTAGTGTGGAGGCGCAGAAAGCACAGCCCATGCGGCATCCCACCTGAGAGGAGATGCACACAGTATTCCCATGATGATAGCGCATCAAAACCGTTTCAATACAGTTTCCGTCTCCCAGCCGCCACAGGTACTTGATGGTGCCGTCCAGGGAGGAGACCTGCCTGCGCTCCACCTGGGGCGCGTAGAGGATACAGGAGGCGGCCAGCTTCTCCCGCAGAGGCTTGGAGAGGTTGGTCATCTCGTCAAAAGAGAATACGCCCCGGTGAAGCCACTGGAACACCTGCTTGGCTCGGAACGCCGGCTCCCCCAGCTCCTTGAAATAGGCGGCCATCTCGGTCAGATTCATGGATTTGATGTCGGTCATGCGTTCTCTCCCCCGCCGGGCCTCCCCGGCGGCTCCAGTCCGTATTTTTTTGCCACCGCTGCCAGACGCTCCGGTGGGATGGGCGCTGGCTCCTCCTGCCGCAAAAACCAGGAATCGTAATCCGGGGCAGGGCACTCCCTCAGAGGGAAATCAGCCCGGAACTGATCCGACTGCACCCAAACCTGAAGGAAATACCAACCGCGCTGATAATCTGTAAAGGGATCCCGGGTAATCATACGCTGAAAGCCGGGTTCTTTCAGCAGTTTAGGGTGATAAGGTTCCTCCCGCCACAGCTCCAGTCCCAGCACCGGAAAGTTGTAAGTATCCGCCAGGTCATGATCCACACAGTCGCACACAAAGCCGGACTCCTTTGACAGGACGGCAATCACATCCTCCACATGGGTGTGGATCAGATCCTGACCACGGTACAAAATCCGGATATTCTCCGACGTATTCAGTCCGATCCGGGACAAGCAGCCTTCTTCATACTCCAGGTAAAAGGAGTCAGGGGGCTTAGGCAGGCCCAGCCGGTTCCGGAGTTTCTCCGCCTCCTCCTGTGTCATGCCCAAGCGGAAAGGCCCCAGCCCAACACGGGGATACACCTCATAATCCATCTTAAATCCTCCTGAGCTTGGCAAAGAAAAAGCCGTCGGTGCCGTGGCGGTGGGGCCAGCAGGTGAGCATGCCGGTGTCTGTATCCAAGAAGGGGCCAGAAACTTGGAATCCCTCTAGTGTAAAGTCTCTCTGCTTGTCCAAAAACGCTCTCACGACCCCCTCATTCTCCCGCTCCAGCAGGGTGCAGGTGGCGTAGAGAAGCACGCCGCCCGGGCGCACATAATCCGCCACATTGTCCAGAATGGCGGCCTGCACACGGGGCAGGTTCTCCAGAGGCTCAGGATCCTTGTAGCGAATGTCCGGCTTCTTGCGGATGATACCCAAGCCGGAGCAGGGTACATCGGCGATTATCAGATCAAAGCTGTTAAGTAATTCGGCTTTTCGCTCCTTGCCGTCCAACAGGTTTGCATGGATGATATCCAGGCCCAGCCGCTGATAGCCCGCCTCGATCAGGCGCAGCTTGTGGGGGTGAATATCACAGGAGGTGACGCTCCCCCGGTTCTCCATGGCGATAGCGGCGGCGAAGGATTTGCCTCCAGGGGCTGCACAGGCGTCCAGCACCCTCCACCCCGGCTGCGGCGCGGCGGCCAGCACCGCCAGATGGGCGGCGGCATCCTGGATGTAAAAGTACCCCTTCTGGAACGCCTCCAGGTGTTCCAGACTTCCGGTGCCGTTCAGGAACAGGCAGTCCGGCAGCCAGGGATGGGGTTCCACTGCCACCCCCTCGGCCGTCAGCATGGCAGCCAGCTCCTCTGCGGAGATTTTGAGGGTGTTTACCTGGGCACAGGTGGGGGGCTCGCCGTTGTCGGCGGCCAGCAGGGCCTCCGCCTCCTCTCTGCCCAGCCGGGCAACGAAGGAATCCACCAGCCACTGAGGATGGCTGTACCGGGTGGAGAGGTCGGCGGGCGGCTCCAGCGCCTCCCGCTGGCGGATCAGGCTGCGGAGCACCCCGTTGACCAGCCCTGCGGCCCTGGGATTTTTGGCCTTCTTTCGGGCCAAGGACACCGCCTCGCTGACGGCGGCGTGATCCGGCACCCGGTTCAGATACAAAAGCTGATAGGCTCCCAGGCGCAGCAGGTTGCGGATAGACGCCTCCAGCTTGTGCAGCGGGGTGGCACACAGCTTTGAAAGGTAAAAATCCAGCAGCATCCGGTTTTGGAGTACACCGAAGCACAGCCGGGTCGCCAGAGCGGCATCCCGGCCGTCCAGCTTCGCTCCGCCGATGGCCTTTTTCAGATATCCGTCTGACCACGCGCCCTGCCTCTCGCAGGCAGTAAGGGCGTCCAGTGCCACTTCTCGGGCCTGCTTCATCTAATCCCTCCGTCGTCCTGCAAAGGCCAGCAGGAACCGCAGCAGTTGAGCCAGGGAGACCAGCAGGGCTGCCACATAAGTCATGGCGGCAGCCCCCAGCACCTTGCGGGCACCCCGAAGCTCATCGTCCTCCAGCAGATGGGTGCCCTCCAGGCTGGCAATGGCCCGGCGGGAGGCGTTGAACTCCACCGGCAGCGTTACAAGCTGGAACACCACCGCCGTGGCAAACAGCAGCACGCCCACGCCGAACAGGGGCTTGGAGTAGAGCAGCAGGCCGATGACGATCAAAATCAGGGAGAGCTGGGAGCCGATATTGCAGATGGGCACCAGGGCGGAACGCAGCTTAATGGGGCCATACCCCACCGCGTACTGCACCGCATGGCCCGCCTCGTGGGCGGCCACTCCCACCGACGCAATGCTGTTGGAGCCGTACACCGCGTCGGACAGGCGGATGACATTGCTCCGGGGATCGTAGTGGTCGGTCAGCCGGCCGGAGACCCGCTCAATGCGCACATTTTGAATGCCGTGGGCCCGCAATACTGCTTCCGCCGCCTGGGCGCCGGTAAAGCCCCGGCGGCTGGCCATACGGGAGTAACGGTTGAAGGTGGAGGACACATTGAGCTGGGCCAGCAGGGCGATCAGCATGGCCGGTACCAGGATCATCCAGTAATAGGGGTCATAATAGTAGAAAAACGGCATGGAATCCCTCCGTTCACATAATCTGCCCGCCCAACAGGTAGCACCACAGGTTCGCCAGGAACCCGACCCCCATCCCGCCCGCCAGCAGGGCGGTGAGCCGGGGCCGTTTTTCCGTCAGCCCTGCGGCGAACAGGAAGAACGGCAGGGCGCAGGACAGGTAGCGCCCGGCGCTGAGCAGCCAGGACAGGGAGTAGTTGAGCACCAGATAGGCGAAGGCATAGAGCGTATACATGCTCCGAAACCGCCCGCGGGCGTACCAGAGCAGTGGGAAAAAGGCGGCAAAAAGCAGCAGGGTGGGAATCCAGATCTGAATCCGTATCGCCTCGTCATAGTAGGACAGGGCATTTTGCAGCACATACCACAGAGTGTCTGAGATCCAGCATAAGCCCTGGCTCCAGTGCTCCTGCATCACCGTAAAGGCAAAGGGAGCCCCCGCCACGGCGGCGTTGAGGCCGAGATAGGCCAGGCTGCCCACAGCGGGCAGTAGTACCGCCGGCAGGCGGCGGAGGATGGCCCTCCCGTCAAATTTCCCCAGACTCTCTACCAATTCCGCTCCCGCCGCCCCAATGAGTAACAGACCATGCATGCGGGTCATAGCGGCCAAAACACCCCACATACCCGCCCGCCACCAACGGTGGCGGCGGATGTGCCAGAGAGCGGCGGCCGTAGTCAGCAGGAATAGCCCCTCGGTCATCACCCCGCCGAAGAAAAAGGCATATGGAAAGAGAGACAAAAAGAGAACCGTCCGCCGGGCGGCACCTTTCCCCAGCTCCCAGGCCGCCAGCCGGTACAGATAGACGCACCCCGCGGAATAGCACAAAAAGGACACCATCAAGCCCGCCGCCATGGTATTATGCCCCGTCAAGGGGCAAACCAGCCGCACCAGCCAGGGATAGAGGGGGAAAAAGACCAGAAACAGGGGTCTGCCGTCCTCCCAATAGCCGGTGTAGCCCAGTTCGGCCAGGCCAACGTAGTGCCATGCATCCCATTTCTTCCAGATATCCGTGGCCCAGGACAGACCGGTACCCGGGTAGAGCACCAGGCAGGCCAGCGCGGCCACCGCCAGAAAGACGGTCAGGCGGAAGAGCAGGGCGGCGGAGAACACATGCAGAAGCTCCCGGCGGCTTACCTAACAGCCTCTGGAGGCAGATGCCGGTACGGCACAGGGCGCCGGAAGTCCGGCGGCCCCCAGCCACCGGAGCAACAGAGACAGCCCCAGGGCCAGCACTACTCCAGAGACCGCCAGCGTCCAGAGCAGATGGATCATCCCACAGGGATGGGGTGCCCCCGCAGATAGTCGGCGGCCTTCATGCGCTTGCCGCCGTCGGCCTGAAGCTCGTCAATGCGTAGCACCGTGCCGCCGCCGCAGGCCACCTGAATTCCCTCCTTCCCGGCGGCCAGAATGGTGCCGGGGGCGGCGGAAGTCGTGGCGCCCAGTACGGAAGCGGAAAATACTTTACAGCGATTGCCGCCCAGTTCAGTGACAGCGGCGGGCCAGGGGACCAGCCCCCTAACCTGGTTATGCAGCGCCCGCGCCGGGCGGCTCCAGTCCATGGGGGAGAGCTCCCGGCTCAGCATGGGGGCCAGGGTGGCCTTGCCGTGCTCCTGGGGGGTGCGTGTGGCTGTTCCGGCGGCAATGTCCGCCACCACGTTCACCAGCAGCTCCGCTCCCAGCACCGCCAGGCGGTCATGAAGAGCTACCACAGTCTCGTCGGGATCAATGGGGGTGGCGGCCTGGGCGATGATGTCGCCGGCATCCAGATCGTGGGCCATGTGCATGATGGTCACGCCGGTTTCGCTGTCCCCATTGAGCACTGCCCAGTGGATGGGCGCCGCCCCCCGGTATTTGGGCAGCAGGGACGAGTGGACGTTGATGCATCCCTTGGGGGGCGCGGCCAGGATCTCATCCGGCAAGATGCGGCCGTAGGCGGCCACCACGATCAGCTCTGGGGCCAGTTCCTGAATCAGCGCCAGAGCCGCTCCGTCCCGCAGCTTGACGGGCTGATAGACCGGGATATTGTGGGCCAAAGCGCACACCTTGACCGGCGGTGCCTGGAGCTTCATGCCACGGTTCCTGGGCTTGTCGGGCTGGGTGAATACCCCGCAGACCGTGTGCCCGGCGGCAATGAGCGCTTCCAGGGAGGGTACAGCAAAATCGGGGGTGCCCATAAACAGAATTCTCATTCTCCCTGCTCCTCCATCATGCGGTCCAGCTCCTCAGTGGTGTAGAGCCGGTCGGCATGCTCGGTGAACAGGTGGCCGTCCAGATGCTCAATCTCGTGGCAGAAGCATCGGGCCACGATCTCCTCCCCCTCGGCCTCAAAGAAATTGCCGTTGCGGTCCTGGGCGCGCACCCGTACCTTGTAGGGGCGCTTGACCACGCCCCAGCGGCCGGGAACCGACAGGCAGCCCTCAAAGCCCTCCTGCTCCCCCTCCTGGGTGAGAATCTCGGGGTTGACCAGCTCCAGCATGTTGTCCTCGGCGTCCACCACAATGACCACCCGGCGGAGAATCCCCACCTGGGGGGCGGCCAGGCCAGCCCCGTTGGCATCCGCCAGGGTCTCCTTCAGATCGTCCAGCAGCGTGTGCAGGCGGGCGTCAAAGCTGGTGACCGGGCGGCACATCTTGTGCAGGGCAGGGTCTCCATCCGTCAAAATCTTGCGCAGGGCCATGGTGTTTCCTCCTTAATCCAGTGGGTTCACGTCCGCCGAGACGGACACCCCCTTGTTTTCCTTGTCGGTTTGCGCACAGCGGACCAGATGGGCCACCATGGCGCGAATTTCCTTTGTATTTTGTGCCGCCAGAGTCAGGCGGTAGCGGTAGCGGTCGTTGATCTTGGCCACGCTGGCCGGGGCGGGGCCAAGGACGGTCAGCTCCCAGTCCCGAAACGGCGGCTGGGCCAGCCACCCCTCCAGGGAGCGCCGCAGGCGCATACAGGTGCGCAGCACCGCGCTCTCCAGCGGCCCCGAGGCTGTCAGGACAAACAGCTCCCGAAAGGGCGGGCACAGGCGCATCCGGCGCAGCTCGATCTCCTGCTCATAGAAGCTGTCGTAGTCCTGACGGGCGGCGCAGCGGATCACGTCATTCTCCGGGGTAAAGGTCTGGATGACCGCCCTCCCCTGTTTGGCCCCCCGCCCGGCCCGGCCCACCACCTGGGTGAGCAGGGAAAAGGTGCGCTCCCCCGCCCGGTAGTCGTCCACATACAGGGAGAGATCGGCGGAGATCACCCCCACCAGGGTGACATTCTCAAAATCCAGCCCCTTGGCCACCATCTGGGTGCCCACCAGCACGGGAATCCGCTCCTTCTCAAACCGGGAGAGCAGCTTCTCGTGGCTCTGGGTGGCGGAGACGGTGTCGGTGTCCATCCGCAGGATCTCCCGCCCCGGAAAGGCGGCGTGGAGCTCCTCCTCCACCTTCTGGGTGCCGTAGCCGAGGAAGTTCAACGCCCCGCCGCAGGAGGGGCAGGCGTCGGGCAGCGGCTCGGAGTGGCCGCAGTAGTGGCACATGAGCCGACCGTTGGCCGAGTGGTAGGTCAGGTGGACGGAGCAGCGGGGGCACGTGGGCACCTCGCCGCACTCGCCGCAGGTGACCATGCGGCTGGCCCCCCGGCGGTTGAGGAAGAGAATACTCTGCTCCCCCGCCTCCATGGCGGCGGCCAGCCCGGTCCTGAGGGGCCCGCTGAGTGAGGTGCCGTTGCCGGCGCGGAGCTCCTTTTTCATGTCGGCGATGAGCACCTCCGGCAGGGCCTGCTCGTTGTACCGGCGGCGCAGGGTGAATAGGTGGTAGTCCCCCCGCTTGGCGTGGTACATGCTCTCCACCGACGGGGTGGCGGAGCCCAGTACCAGCAGGGCGTCATTCTGAGCACAGCGGTATTTTGCCACGTCGCGGGCATGGTATTTCGGGACATTCTCCGATTTATAGGTGGACTCCTGCTCCTCGTCCAGAATCAGCAGCCCCAGATTCCGCAGGGGGGCGAACACGGCGGAGCGGGTACCGATGACCACCCGGGCCTGACCGCTCCTCACCCGCTTCCACTCGTCGTACCGCTCCCCCGCCCGCAGGGATGAGTGGAGCACAGCGATGTCGTCCCCGAAGTGGGAGGCGAAGATGCGCAGGAGCTGGGGGGTCAGGGCGATCTCGGGCACCAGCACCATGGCGGTACGGCCCCGGGCCAGGGCCTCATAGATCAACCGGAGGTACACCTGGGTCTTGCCGCTGCCCGTCACCCCGTACAGCAGGGCGGCAGCGGGTCTTTCGGCCGCCGCCAGGGCGTCCAGTCCCTCAAAGGCCGCCTGCTGCTCGGCGTTGAGCACCGGGGGAGCGGCCCGCTCCCCCGCCTCCACCGTCACCCGACGGAACACCTCACGGTGTTCCAGGCGCAGGATACCGCTCTTTTCCAAAGAGCGCAGGGTGGCGTTGGCGGCCCCGGTGAAGTAGCACAGCTCCTTAGCCGAGGCGCTACCGAGGGCGCACAGCAGCTCGGTCACGGCATACCGCAGGGGCGCGGAGCGGCGCCTTGGCGTGACCAGGGCCATGGCCTCCTCGGGCGGGATGGCCAGCGAGGCCACCAGCTCTTTCTTGTCCCCCACCCCCCGGGAGGCGCTGGTCTCCAGGGTAAGAATCCCTTTGTCTCGCAGCAGCTTGAGGGCGGGATTGGGGTCCCTGGTGCCGAAGGCCTCCCTGATCTGGGATACGTCGGCCTCCCGCCCCGAGGCGAAGAGTAGCTCCACGATGTGCCGGGCGTGCTCTGACCGGCCCGCCGCCGCATAGGCCGCCTCCCGATCCACGCCGGGGGCCAGCTTCCAGCGATCCTGAAGGGAGAAGTACAGCCCCGCCGGGAGCATGGCCCGGGCCGCGTCGTACACGGTGCAGAACCAGCGTTCCCGCATCCACAGGGCCAGCCGGAGGGCCTCGCCGTCCAGCACCGGCTCTTCGTCTAGAACGGTGAGAATGCTCTTGCGCCTTGGGTCGTCCGGGTACCCGCCCTCCAGCGCCAGGACGATGCCCTCCGTCCGGCGGTTGCCCGCCCCGAAGGGGACGACCACCCGCATACCGGGGCGCAGGGTGTCCAGCAGCTCCGGCGGCACCTGGTAGTCGTAGGGCTTGTCGATGGCGTAGGTGGCGGCCTGCAACGCGATCTTGGCCACGGTATTCCCCTCCATCTCTCCGCCCCCTTTCCTCCAGAAAAGGCAAGCGCCGGGCGCTTCCCCGTCGCTTGCCTTATGCTCACTCCTCGTCGTTCAGCTCAACCTTGCCCTCGGCCACCTCACGGATAGCGATGGTCACGGGCTTGTCGTCCAGCGGAATCCCGGCATCCTCCGCCTCGCTGGCCACCTGGCGGGCCCGCTGGGCCACTACGTTCACCAGCATATAGCGGCTGGGTACCTGCTTGAGCAGTTGGTTCATCGGGGGTTCGAGCATCATATTGGATCAGACTCCTTCCACAAGATTGATTCGGTGCTTGGTACGGCAGCTCTCCGCCGTCAGGATGGCGATGATCTCGCCCGCGGCCTCGGATACCTTGTCGTTGACCACCAGATAGTCATAATTGGGGATCTGCTTGCACTCCTCACGGGCCTTCTGGAGGCGGCCCTGGATGACCTCCTCCGCGTCGGTGGCCCGGCGGTGCAGGCGGCGGGAGAGCTCCTCAAAGGAGGGGGGGATGATAAAGATAAAAACCGCGTCTGGGCACTTGGCCCGCACCTTGGCCGCGCCCTGCACCTCAATATCCAGCAGCACGTCGGTGCCGGCGGACAGCTTCTCCTCGATCAGGCGAAGGGAGGTGCCGTAGTAATTATGGACATATTCGGCGTATTCCAACAGCTCACCGCCGGAAATCATGGACTCAAACTGCTCCCGGCTGACAAAATTGTAGTTGACGCCATCCTCCTCTCCCACCCGCGGCTGGCGGGTGGTGAAGGAAACGGAGAAGTAGATGTTTTCCCGTTCGCTCAGGAGCTCGGAGATCACCGTGCTCTTGCCCACACCAGACGGGCCGGAGAGCACAATGAGCTGCCCCCTGGTTTTCTTTTTCAGGTTCATGCGTCCTCATCCTCCTCTGGGGCGGGCTCGTTCTCCCGGCCGCCCAGCCGCCCGGCCACTGTCTCTGGCTGTAGGGCCGAGAGAACGATGTGGTCGCTGTCCATGATGAGCACCGCCCGGGTGCGCCGCCCATAGGTGGCATCAATGAGCACACCCCGGTCCCGGGCCTCCTGGACCATGCGCTTGATGGGGGCCGACTCCGGGCTGACAATGGCGATGAGCCGTCCGGCGGAAACCATATTTCCAAATCCGATATTGATAAGCTTCATCCTGCCCCACCGCCTTACTCGATGTTCTGGATCTGTTCCCGGATCTTCTCGATCTCGGCCTTGATATCCACCACGTATCCGGCGGTCTCAATATCATTGCATTTGGAGCCGATGGTGTTGGCCTCCCGGTTGAACTCCTGGATCAGAAAGTCCAGCTTGCGGCCTACGGGTCCCTCTTGGGCCAGCATGTGGTCCAGTTGGGACAGGTGACTGCGCAGGCGGACGGTCTCCTCGTCCACAGCCACCTTGTCGGCATAGACGGCGGCCTCGGTGAGGATGCGGCTCTCATCAAGCTGGGTGTTCTGAAGCACCTCCGCCATTTTGGCGCTCAGGCGGGCCCGGTAGTCGGCCACAATACCGGGGGCGCGCTCCTCCACCCTGGTAGTGAGGGCCTCGATGGTGCGTGCCCGGCCGGTCACATCCTGGAAGAGCTTTTCGCCCTCCCGCGCCCGCATGGCGTCAAAGTCCTGAAGGGCCAGCTCCAGCACGGAGCAGATGTCCGCGCTCACGGCCTCCAGATCCTCCTGGGTCTTCTCCACCAGGAAGACATCCTGGAACCGGGAGAGCAGGGAAACCGAAATGTCGTCCTTTAAGCCGTAGCTGTCCCGCAGCGCGCACAGCGCGGCATAGTAGCCATCCGCAACAGGCTTGTTGACCGAGATGGATACATCCCCGTTCTCCGACGGGCCGATGGTGACGAACACATCCACCTTGCCCCGGGAGATATGGGCCTGTACCTTGGATTTGATGGCGTCCTCCGCAAACACATAGATGCGGGGCAGCTTGATGGTGCAGTCCAGATAGCGGTTATTGACGGAGCGCAGCTCCACGGTGATGGAGCGGCCATGGACCACTGCCTCTCCCCTGCCGTAGCCCGTCATACTTTTCACCAACGCGGGTTCCCCCTGTTCCATTCGTCTTTTGTTCTGAGGCTATTCAAAAATTATACCAGACTAGGAAGTCTTTCGCAATACCCTGTCCACCCGGGCCACATAAAAGGAGATAAGCTTGGAGAAGCCCACGTCGTAAATCACAAAGGCTGCGTTCCCCGCCGCATAGACCATCCAAGGCGCTTGCAGCGTCTCCGGCAGGAAGGGCAGAAACAGGCTGTGCAGACCGAACCAGAACAGGCTCAGAACGGCGTTGAATACCGCCAGCTTGCACAGCCACTCCAGCGGCCGGGCGGGAATGCGCTCCAGCAGGCTCTTGAGCATGGGCCAAAGGCCGAAAAAGAGCAGGTAGAGCAGGGCGTTGGCCTTGTCGGGCACCAGCAGCAGGCCCAGCAGGCCTGCTGCGCCGTAGCAGAAGAACCCCGCCTTCAGCCCGGCCGACACCACCGCCCCCGCAGGAAAGAGGCCGGCAATGGCTACAATACCCATCCGCGCCGTGGGCGAGACGGCGGAGAGATAGAGGGCGATCAGCGACAGCGCGGCCAGCACGCCCACCAAGGCCACCCGGCCTGCGCCCGTTTCAGTATGGTTTCGCATGGCTCAGTTCCCACAGCACATGTTCATGCACAGGCAGGCCGTACAGCAGTCGCAGGCGTCGATCCCACCGCCGTAGCCGTAGGGGCGGTAGGCCTGTCCACCCTGGCGCATCATCATCAGCGCCTGCCGGTACTCCCCGTTGGCCGGGTCCATGTTGCAGGCCATCTGGAAATGCTGGGTGGCCTCGTCCAGCCAGCCCTTGCGGTAGGCGATGGACCCGGTTAGGAAGTGCCACTCGGCATCCTGGCTGGCAGCGCCGCGGAGGAGCTGCTCGGCCCGGCCGATGTCGCCCATGTTGATGGCCTGCCGTACCTGGTTGTAGAGGCTCCCTGAGGAGGCGCTGGAGTACTGCTGCTGATAGCCGCCCTGGTAGGAGCCGCGGTAGGCCCCCTGGCTCTGGTAGCCGCCGGAGGCCCCTCCCCCGCTGCGCATCTTGGTAATGGTATCGTAGGCCTCGTTGATCTCCTTCATCTTCTCCTCGGCCAGATCGGCCAGGGGGTTGTTTTGATAGTTGTCCGGGTGGTATTTCCGGGCCAGCTCCCGGTAGGCGCGTTTGATCTCCTCGTCGCTGGCGTCGGGCTTGACCCCCAGCACAATGTACGGATCTGTCATGAAATCCTTCTCCTGTTTTGATGATTGACGGCCTTCCAACGGCCGGTAAAGACCAGCTCCTCCACCATAGGTAGCCCCAGATAGAGGATATTCTCCACGGCGCCCTGCCAGTGGCCCAGCTCCAGGAGCGCACAGGCGGAGCGGGCCAGGTTCAGAGAGTGGAGAAGGGTGGTGCGCAGATAATCCCGGTTGGCCTCCACCTGCTCCGGAAAACGGGCGGCAATGGGGTTGTAGGACCCGGTGCGTCCGTCCTCCTCCAGATCGTCCCAGGCGTCCACCAGGTAAATCCACCGCCCCACATGGTAGAGGAGCTGCTCCAGGGCGCGGGTCCGGGCGGAGGACTCCGCCGGAAGGGCGGCCGCCGCCAGGATGCGGGCAAAGGTGTCCGCCGTCCGGTCCAGTGAGGGAGAGCCCTCCTGCTCCAGGGCCTGGAGCTCCTCCAGACAGCTTCGCACCGCCCGGTCAAACTCCGGCCGGGCCTGGGCCGCCCGGCGGTAGCCGGGTCGGAGCAGAAAGGACAGAACCCGGGCGGCAGTTCCCTTCCAGAAGGGACCGTCCGCCACCGTGTCCCGCAGCTTCCAATAGCTGAGGATGGTTCCGGCGTCCGCCGCCGCATCCACGCTTCCGGCGCAGATGCAGCCCTTTTTCCGACACCAGAGGCGGGCCGGACAGCGCTTCTGCTCCGCCGTAGGCTTCGAGCCGTCCAAGAGCATGGCGAGAAAGGTAAAGTCGTAGTTCAGAAAGAACCGGGCGAAAAAGCCGTGCCGCCTTCCCAATGCGTGGCAGAGTCCGCAGTAGAGGGCCTCGTAGTCCCGCAGCTCCCGCACTTTCAACTCGTCCCGGTTGGGGCGCACATAGCCGAACATCAGGCCTCCGGCGCAATGGCGGTAATGCAGAAGGAAATGGCCTGCTGCCTGCGCACCCGGCGGTCCCACAGAACGGCCAGCAGGAGCCCTAGTGCGAACCCGGCCACCCCGACGGCCGCGCTGACTCCCGAAGAGAGCCGGAAAGCCGCACAGAGGAAATAGCCGGCGAAAAAGAGCAGGAAGGGCACCAGATAGACGATCACAGCCGCGCCCAGTACCCGGCTGGTGGAGGACTCCACCGTCACCATGTCGCCGGGCATGGCCCGGACCGGATTGGCGGCAATCACTGCTACGGTGGAGCTGACCATTAGTTCGCTGCAGCCTCCGCCGCATTTGGAGCAGTCGTGGCCGCAGGCAGACTGACGCTTGACGGCCACCTCCGCCCTGCCGTCAGCCAGGACGCGGGTTACCTTTGCTGTTTGAACCATACTTTCACCTGATTTCTACGATCTTGAGACCGAAATGGAAATGTTGTACTCACCGACCACGCCCACCTCGCTGCTGCCATCCAGATAGACCTTGACCGGCACTGTCCGGCTTCCAGTGGACAGATCCAGGTTGGACAGATCGGCCACAATCCGGACTTGGGAGGCCGTGACCGCATCTACAGCTTCCTGGGTGCCGCGGATCAAAACCGTGCAGGACTGGGTGTTGCGTGTGATCTCATAGCCGCTCGGCTTATTGATAATCTCAATATTTCCAGCCTCCAGTGTCTTAGTGACCAAGCCCTCCACGGTGACGGTTACCTTGGCCTCTGTAGTGCCGCTGACATTGGTCAGGGATGGGTCCAAATTGATCGCCATAGACTGTGTCAGGGTGCCAAATACCTTGGACAGGTCAATCTCCCCCAGGCTGATGCGGTCCAACTGATCCAGGATCTCTGCGCTGCCCGCTACCATCAGGGTTCTGGGCTCAATGTCTACGGTTACATTATCTGCGGTGGCTCCGCCGCCGGGAATGAGATCCACGGTCAGCTCCACCTCCTTCATCTTCTCCACCGGGAGGGTAACCAGCACGGTCTCCGGTTCCGTCTCCACCAGGCCGGCGGCGATGGGCTGGCCGTTGGTGCCGATGAGGGTATAGCTACAGTCGGCGCTGTAGGTGGAATTCATGTCCTCCTGAGAGATGGTGACTTGGGCGTGATCCACCTGACTGACCAACTCCTCCTGGCCGCTGACGGTAATGGTATCCGGCGCGAAGGAGAAGTCACGGCGTTGGAAGCCTTCGGCCACGCTGCCGTTAAAGGTTCCTTGAACCGGGATCTCCTTGCTGCTCCAGCGGGAAACGGTGAAGTCGATGGTACTTGGGCTGGTGTAGCGTACATCAATGGAGTCGATTATGGTGATGGAGCGGGGAAAATTGATGTTGCGTGAGGTAATAGCCACACTCTGCTCCCCTGGCTCGGTAATACCGGAGACATCCACCACCACAGTGGTATCTCCCTGGTTCAGGCGGCTCCACACCTCGCCGCGGGCAGACAGCTGCAAATTGACCGTCTGCTCTGCTCCCTCAGAGATCATCAGTCCCCGCTCTTCAAGCTTTTCCAATCCACTGAATACCACCCGGACATTCCGCAGGGTTCCGGTGTCCACCGAGTTGGGGTCGTTGCCGACGTAGACCCAGAGGAGAAACGCCAGCAGGATGGAGAGCACCACATAGAACCACCGGCTGTTAAGAATTTTCGTTCCCATCCTGCTTTTTCCCCTTTCCAAAGCGGAGCAGATTGCCCAGCTTGAATTTGGACGCGGCCTCGTCATTCTCCCGTTCCGGAAGCAGCTCATTGCGGAGCAGGCGCTCCAGAGTCTCCGGCGCCAGGTGGCGCTTGAGCATGCCGCCCACCGCCACGGAGATGGAGCCGGTCTCCTCCGAGACAATAGCCACCACGGCGTCCGTGTGCTCACTTGCTCCGATGCCTGCCCGGTGGCGCATGCCCAGCTCCCGCGACAGATTTACATTGCCCGACATGGGAAGCATACAGCCCGCGCCCACAATCCGTCCAGCGCGGACAATCACCGCGCCGTCGTGGAGCGGGGCCTTGTTCCAGAAGATATTTTTCAGCAGTTCGGCATTCACCGTACAGTCCAGCGCGGTTCCGGTCTTAATGGCGTCATCCAGCATGTTTTTCCGCTCAAACACCATCAGCGCGCCGGTCTTGCTCTTGGAAAGGGACATATAGGCATCCACCGTCTGAGTGATGGCACTATCCAGCTCGTTGCGTGCCTCCTCCGGTGTAAACACCTTCCCGAGGCTGGTGCGGCCCATCTGCTCCAGAAAGCGGCGGATTTCAGGCTGGAAAATGACCACCAGGGCTACCACACCCCACACCATGAGCTGCTGAAGCAGATAGCTGACCGTGTTGAGGTGGAAAAAGGTGGAGACACCCAGGGCAAACAGCAGCAGCAGTACGCCCTTGGCCACCGCGCCGGAGTTGGTGCGGCGCATCAGCATAATCACCTTATAGATAAGAAAGGCCATGATCGCGATATCAACCACATCAGAGATACCAAACAGGACGACCTTTCCCTTGAATTCCTGGAGCAAATACAAAATGCCTTCCATTTCCTCGTCTCCCGCTTCCGGCCGCGCCGGCATCCTTGCTTCCCGCAGAGTACATGTATATCCTTTAACTGATTTATTATACTGTATTCACAGGCGGTTGACAAGTAGAAGGGAAATCAATTTTCTGTGAACAGGCCCTGTGTGCAGACACAAAAAATAGCCGCAGACGCGGCTATTTTTGCCCGGCGGTCAGCCGCGCAACCTCCTGTGTGAAGCGCTCGACTTCCCGGGGTGTATTGAAGGCGGAGACGCTGGCGCGGACTGTCCCAGCCTCCAGCGTCCCGGCCGACTGATGGGCCAGCGGCGCGCAGTGCAGGCCGGCACGGACGGCAATCCCTCTGGCGCCCAGGGCCTCGCCTACCGCTTCACAGTCCATTCCGTCTATCTGGAAGGAGAGCACGCCGGCCTGGACGGCTCCCCCATCCCCGTAGACAGTCACGCCGGGAATGCGGGACAGTCCGGCAGCCGCTTGGCGGATCAGGCGGCGCTCATGGGTCAAAATACGCTCCGTCCCCTGTGTCTGAACATAACGAAGTCCCTCCAGCAGGCCGGCAATGCCGGGCATGTTGTGGGTGCCTGCCTCCAGGCGGTCGGGCAGGAAATCGGGCATGGCCTGGAGCGCCGAGGCGCTTCCGGTGCCGCCCATGAGTAGTGGGTGGGTCTCCGCCCCGCAGAGCAGCAGGCCGGTGCCCTGGGGACCGTAAAGTCCCTTGTGTCCCGGCATGGCGACAAAGGCTGCGCCCAGCTCCCCCATGTGGACGGGCAGACACCCGGCCGACTGGGAGGCGTCCAGCACAAAGGGAATTCCACGTTCCCGGCACAGGGCCGCGATGCCCTCCACCGGCAGGATGAAGCCGAACACGTTGGACACATGGTTACAAATGACGGCCCTCACCGTCTCGTCCAGCTGGCGCTCAAAGGCGCGGACTTGAGCCTCCGGATCAAAGAGCGGGCCTGCAGCCACCCGGATATTGACACCAAGGGCGTGGAGCGGTCGGGTGACGGCGTTGTGCTCATAGCCGGAGATCACCACGGCGTCCCCGGGCTTCAACAGGGAATGAATGGCGAGATTCAGCCCATGGGTGGCGTTGGAGGTGAACACCACCTGTTCTGGGCTCTCCACCTGAAAGAGCTCCGCCGCTGCCTGACGGCAGAGAAAGGCGGTTTCTGCCGCCCGCATGGCGGGAACATGCCCGCCGCGGCCAGGGGTTGCCAGGCGCCCCACTGCGGACGAAACCGCCCGCGCCACGGCGGGCGGTTTTTGTAAGGTTGTGGCCGCGCTGTCAAGATAGATCATAGCAGAACCTCTTTATAGCTGCCGTCGCTGGACATGATATAGATGCGCTTGGGCGTCAGCCCGACGCGGCCCAAAATCAGCAGCGCCGGGGCCAGATTGCGTTCCGAAACCTTGACGGAGTGGCTGCACCCCTCCCCGGAAATCATCTTTGGCGAGCGGAGGATGTGGGCCGTAATGCCCGCCCGCTCCAGAGCGGAGGCCGTCCGCTGGGCGTAGGTCAGGGAACGGCAGACAATGAGATAGTAAACCATATAGAAACGCTCCTCTCAGTGCAGTGTATGCACCGGAGGAGCGTCTGGTTCGCCGGTTACAGAAGGTTCTCCACCAGGCAGACGGCATGGGCGGCAATGCCGTCTCCCGTGCCGGTAAAGCCAAGGCCCTCCTCTGTGGTGGCCTTGACGCTGACAGCGTCCACCGGCACCTGGAGCCGCCAGGCCAGATTCCGGCGCATTTGCTCCAGATAGGGGGCCAGTTTTGGGGCCTGGGCCAGCACGGTGGCATCCACATTGCCTACCCGGTATCCCCTCTGACGGAGGCGGGAAACCACCTCGTCCAGCAGCCGCAGGCTGTCCGCCCCCGCGTAGGCCGGGTCGCTGTCCGGGAACAGGTGCCCGATATCTCCAAGGGCGCAGGCGCCCAGCAGGGCGTCCATCACCGCGTGGGTGAGCACATCCGCGTCGGAGTGACCCAGCAGGCCCTTGTCAAAGGGCACCTCCACACCGCCCAGAATCAGCCGCCGGCCCTCCACCAGGCGGTGTACGTCATATCCATGTCCAATTCTCACTGCTGCTCCCTCCAAGCGAAAAGCGCCTCCGCCACCGCCAGATCCTCCGGGGTGGTGATTTTCAAATTGCAGTAGTCCCCCTGCGTCAGGGATACGCCGATGCCCAGCCGCTCCACCGCTCCGCAGTCGTCAGTCAGGGCGGCCCCGTCCTCCAGGGCCTTGACCAGGGCGGCCTTGATCAGATCCACCTGAAACACCTGGGGTGTCTGCACGGCAAAGAGCTCCGAACGCTCCAGCGTAGCCTCCACCAGACTGTCCCGCGCTCGCTTTATGGTGTCCTTCACCGGCACCGCCGGGGCGGCTGCGCCGCACTCTGCGGCGCGGAAAATCACCGTCTCCAGCACCTCCTGGCTGACCAGGGGGCGGGCCCCGTCGTGGATGGCCACCAACTCCGCGCCGGAGGGGAGCTCCCCAAGCCCGGCCAGAACCGAGTGGGTGCGGGTAGCCCCACCCACTATCACCTTGCGGACCTTGGACAAGCCGGCATCCCGGCAGAGCTGGCCAATGGGGACGATCAGATCCTCCCGGGTGACCACGATAATCTCGGCGAGATAGGGGCACAGCTCCAGCGCCCGCAGGGTATGTAGCAAAACGGGCTGCTCCTCCAGGGGAAGGAGCAGCTTGTCCTGGCCCTCCATCCGGGTGGAGCTCCCGGCCGCGGGGACCACGGCGGAACAGCGGAGCTCCGGTGTCCGCTGCCGCCGGAACAGCCGCCCAAGCAGTCCGGCCATGTCCATTCCTCCTCCACAAAAAAAGAGCCGTTTCGGCTCCTCCCCCGTTTCCCTCCAGGGGTCCGGTGGGCGGTCACAGCGGACCGCCCCTACAGACTGTATTAGGCCAAGGCGGTATTTATGCGCGCCTCAACATCTTCATAACTGGCATCCTGCGAGAGCACAATCTCTGAGATCAAAATCTGCTTGGCCGAGTGGAGCATCTTCCGCTCCCCGGTGGACAGGCCGCGCTCCTCCTCGCGGAGCATCAGGCCCTTGACTACACGGGCCACCTCCAGCAGATTCCCGCTCTTGAGGCGAAGCATATTCTCCCGGTAGCGCCGGTTCCAGTTTGGGGTCATGTCCACCTCGATGTCCGGGATGGCCGCGATCACCCGGTCCGCCTCGTCGCCCTTCACCACCGGGCGAACACCGATCTCCTCACTGTTTGCCGTGGGGATCATGACCAGCATGCCGCCCACCGGCAGCTTGAGAATGTAGTAATCCCTTACCACGCCGTTGACTTTTTTCTGCACGATGCTGTCAATGATACCGGCACCGTGCATTGGATGCACAATCTTGTCTCCAACCTGAAACACGCTCCCACCTCCCAGCAGAACATTCCGATGCGTATAACTTCATTTTTACCCTACATATCGTATTATAGACGCATTCCTCACCCTTTGCAAGTCATTTTGTGTGTCTTATTTGTAAAAATGAAAAAAACCGTGCGGTTTCCAAGCGGAAACAGCACGGTTTCATTGTAGGAATGTGATTACTCCTCGTTGACATCCTCGGACTCAGCGGGCTCGTCGCCGCCCTCCAGCAGGGCGCGGATGGACAGGGAGACCTTCTTATTGTCGTAGTCGATGTCGATGATCTTCACATCCACCATTTGGCCCTCGCTCAGCACGTCACCGGGCTTGTCGATGCGGTGGTCGGCGATCTGGGAGATGTGGATCAGGCCGTCCACACCGGGCACAACCTCGGCAAAGGCGCCGAAGGTCATCAGCTTGACTACGCGGACATTGGCCACGTCGCCGGGCTGATACTTGCCGGTGAACACCTCCCAGGGGTTCTGGGAGCGGTCCTTCATCCCCAGGGAGATCTTCTTCTTCTCCTTGTCGAAGGAGATGACATAGACCTCCACGGTGTCACCCACGGAGACGACCTCGGAGGGATGCTTGATGCGGGACCAGGACAGCTCAGAGATGTGAACCATACCGTCCACGCCGCCGATGTCCACAAAAGCGCCGTAAGAGGTCAGGCTCTTCACAGTGCCGGTATAGCGCTTGTTCTCCTCAATGTTGGCCCACACCTCGGCGGCCTTGGCGGCGCGCTCCTCGGCCTCAACGGCGCGGATGGAGCCCACCACACGGCGGCGGGCGCGGTTGACCTCGGTGATGCGCAGGCGGACATGCTGCTTGAGCAGCTGGCTCATCGGGGTCTCCCGGGGCAGGCCAGTCTGGGAGGCGGGCACAAAGACGCGCACACCCTTGATGGACACAACGACGCCGCCCTTGTTCTCCTCGGTGACCACACCCTCAACGGTGGTGTGCTCCTCACGGGCCTGCTCGATGTCATCCCAGCTCTTCACGGTGTCAAGGCGCTTCTTGGAGAGGGTGACCACACCCTCCTGGTCGTTCACACGCATGACATAGGTCTCAATCTCGTCGCCGATCTTTACCAGGTCCTCAACCTTGGCCGTAGGGTCGTCGGTCAGTTCGGACACCGGTATGTAACCGGCGTGCTTGGTGCCGAGATCCACATAGATCTCAGTAGGCGTAATGCCAGTGACAACGCCCGTAACCTTCTCCCCTGTATTTAAAGTTTTGATCGACTTCTCCAGCATTTCAGCGAAGGATTCCTCGATCTCAATGTTTTCGTCGCTCATTTTGTCATAGACCTCCTTTATAATCCACTCAGGCGTGGACGCGCCCGCAGTGATTCCAATAGAAGCCTTCCGACACAGGTTGGAAGGTTCCAGCTCCGCCGCCCGTTCGATCCAAACGACCATGGGACAGAGTGCCCCGCATAACTCGGCCAGCCGTTTGGTATTGGAGCTCTCCCGCCCTCCGATGACGACCATAGCATCGGAGCGCGCGGCCAGCGCCTGGGCCTCAGACTGTCGTTTACACGTAGCATTACATATTGTATCAAAAATTTTTAAGTTTGTACACTCTTTTTTTGCTTTTTCTACGCAGGAATCCCAAATAAAACGGGTGGAGGTGGTTTGTGAGACCATAGTGAGAGGTATGTCCCGCCGTTCCGGCGCGGTTTCCAGCCAGTTCGACAGCTCCGCCACCCCCTCCAGCACCACCGGCCGCCGGCACCATCCGGCGATGGCGGCCACCTCCGGATGGGTGCGGGTGCCGATGATGAGCACCTGCCGCCCCCCCTCCTCAGCGCGGGAGACGATCTGGTGTATGCGGGACACATTGGGGCAGGTGGCGTCGATGACCGGCCGGCCCAGGCGCGCCAGCGCCTCATGGACGGGCCGTCCCTCCCCGTGGGAACGGATAAGCACCGCCGTCCCAGGCGGAACCTCCTCCGGGGTGTCCACCAGGCCCACCCCTATGGACTCCAGATAGGCGATCACGTCCCGGTTGTGGATGATGGGCCCCAGCATGACGCACGGCCGGCCCCCCTCCGCCGCCATCTCCGCCATCTGCACCGCCCGGCGGACTCCGTAGCAGAAGCCGGCGGAGCGGGCCAGCTCCAGCCTCACCGGCCAGCCTGAGGCTTCAAAGCCTCAATGCGCTCCATCAGATCATCGGCCACCGCGTGGTAGTCCTCCGGCGTGGGCTTACGCCCCTCGGGTGCCTTAGGATAGTATGCCTCGCCGAACACGACGGGATTCCAGCGGAACCACTTTTTCTCCGCAGGAAGATAGATGGGGACGATGGGCACGCCGGTACGCAGGGCCAGCATGGCCGCGCCGGTCTTGGCATCGCCGAATTCGCCGTCCTGGTGGCGGGTGCCCTCCGGGAACATGAGCAGCAGTTCACCGTCCTTCAGGTACTTCATCGCCGTCTTGATAGCCGCCACGTCCGCCTTGCCCCGCTTGACGCCGAAAATGCCGCCGTGCTTCAGCACCCAGCCGATGAGGGGCCAGTGCATAATCTCCTCCTTGGCCATGACGTGGATCTGGTAATGCCACCCCAGTGCATAGGCGATGAACAGCGGGTCATTGGTGCGGGTGTGGTTGGCGCACAGCAACGCGCCCCCTTCGGGCCTGTTCTGTTTATTGATGCACCGTGTGGGCATCACGATACGGAACACGACCCAGAGTACCATATAGGCAATGCAGTAAATGACATTTTTCTTTCGCTTCTTCATGCCTTCAGACGCTCCTTTATGGTTTCCAGAAGGACGTCCAGGCTCTCGTCCAGGGAATTTCCGGTGGTATCCACCAGCAGGGCGTCCTCCGCCTGCCGCAGCGGCGCGGCGGAGCGCCGGGTGTCGTGCTCATCCCGGAGAATGATATCCCGGAGCACGGTGTCATAGTCCGCCTCCTGCCCCCGCTTCCGCAGCTCGTCAAAGCGGCGGCGGGCCCGGTCCTCTGGCGAGGCGGTGAGGAAAATCTTTACATCCGCGCCGGGGAGGACCACCGTGCCGATGTCCCGGCCGTCCATGATCACATCGTGCTCCCGGGCCATGTCCCGCTGACGCTCCAGGAGAAAGGCCCGCACCGCCGGGATGGCCGACACGCCGGAGGTATACCGGGAGATCACATGCTGGCGGATGGCATCGGTCACATCCTCGCCGTCCAGATACATATGCTGCAGGCCGTCCGCGCCATACTTCAGCTCGATGTCCAGGCCGTCCAGCAGAGCGGTCACCGCCGCCTCGTCCTCCGGGTCCACTCCGGCCCGGTAGGCCCGCAGACCTACGGTCCGATAGATGGCCCCGGTATCCACATACAAAAAGCCCAGCCTGCGGGCCAGCAGCTTCGCCAGGGTGGACTTTCCCGCCCCGGAGGGGCCGTCCACGGCGATGCTCTTGTGCTTTGTCATGGGTTGATTCCTCCTATGTCTTGTGCGGCGGCCTCTCCAGCGGCGTGGCCGGTGGACCAGGCAATTTGCAGATTGAAGCCGCCGGTATAGGCATCCACGTCCAGCACCTCCCCGGCAAAATAGACGCCGGGGGCCTTCTTGGATTCTAAAGTGGTGGGATTGATCTCGGATACCTTTATCCCGCCTGATGTGACGATGGCCTCCTCCACCGGGCGGGGCCCCTGTATGTCGATGCGCAGGCACTTGAGGACCTCCAGCAGACGGCGGCGCTGGGCCTTCGTCACCGAATGAACCTTCTCCGCCGCCGGGATGCCGGTACGCTCCACCAGCACCGGCACCATCAGGCGGGGTACCAGGCCCTCCAGAACATTGTGAAAGTCCCGGTTGGCGTTCTCCTCAAAGTCCCGCAGCAGACGGCGGTCCAGCTTCTCCTCATCCAGTGCGGGCTTCAAATCCAGATTGATGTAGTAGTGCTCTGTGTCAAAGTCCCGCATATGGGCGCTGGCGCTGAGAATCAGCGGCCCGGACAGACCAAAGTGGGTGAACAGCAACTCCCCCTGCCCGGCGTAGACGGTCTTCTTTTTGCTGTTGCGCACCTGAATGGCCACGTTGCGCAGCGACAGGCCCTGCATTTTTGCACAGGCATCCCCCTCCGCCACCAGTGGCACAAGGCTGCCTCTGGGCGGCAGAATGGTGTGGCCCAGCGCCACAGCCAGGGCATATCCGTCACCGGTGGAGCCGGTCAGCGGATAGGAAACCCCGCCGGTGGCGATGACCACCGCCCCGCCGGGGTAAAAGCCGCGCTCCCCCTCCACGCCGGTGAGGATCTCACCCTCCCGTCGCAGGGCGCGGGCCCGGTCCTGCACAATGTGCACCCCGGACCGACGCAGGGCCAACAGCAGGGCGTCGATGATGTCGGCGGCTTTGTCGGAGCAGGGAAAGACCCGGTTCCCCCGCTCTGTTTTCAGCGGCACTCCCAGGCCCTCAAAAAACGCCTTCACCGCCTCCGGGGGAAAGCGGGTGACGGCGCTGGTGAGGAACCGGCTGTTGCGTGGGACATTCTGCAGCACCTCCGGCGCCGCACAGTCGTTGGTCACGTTGCAGCGGCCCTTTCCGGTGATGTAGAGCTTGCGCCCCAGCTTGGGATTGCGCTCCAGCAGGGTGACGGCTGCACCCTTTTGGGCGGCGGCGACGGCGGCCATACAGCCGGCCGCACCGCCGCCGATGACAATTACATGCTTCAAGTGATCTCTTCCACTTTCTCATAGACCTCGTATTCATCCCAGATCTGCTCCAGTGTCTCAAAGGTCTGGGAGAGGTCGTCGTTTTTCTTGCGGCCGATGGCCACAATCAGCGCGTTGATCAGCGACAGCGGAGCCACCAGGGAGTCCACGAAGGACGCCATATCGCTCTTGGCCAGCAGAGTCAGGGTGGAGATGGGAGCCAAGGGGGAGGTTTCGCTGTCGGTGAGGGCGATGGTGGCGGCCCCCCGGTCGTGGGCAAACTGCATGGCCTTCACCGTCCGGCGGGAATACCGCGGGAAGCTGACGCCCACAATGACATCGTTGGGACCGATGCGCAAGAGCTGCTCGAATACCTCACTGGTGGAGGTGGCGTGTACCACGGTGACATTGTCAAAAATCAGGTTGAAGTAGAAGCCCAGAAAGCTGGCCAGGGCCGCCGCGGAGCGCACGCCCAGAATATAGATGTGGCGGGCGTCCACAATGGCGCTTACCGCCCGGTCGAAGTCCTCCCGGTTGGTCTCCTCCAGAGTCATATGGATCTTATCCATATCCGACTGCATGACCATGGACAGGATGTCCTGATTGCCGATACGGTCGTTGGAGACCTCAATGCGCTGGATGGAGGTGAGCTTGCTGCGGATCATCTCCTGCAGGGCCTTCTGCATAGCGGGATAACCGTCATACCCCAGTTCGGCGGCAAAGCGCACCACGGTAGACTCACTGACGTTGACCGTCTTGCCCAGGCGGCTGGCAGTCATGAAAGCGGCCTTGTCATAGGATTCCAGGATAAAGCCGGCAATCAGCTTCTGTCCCTTGGAAAAGGTACTCATATTGGTCTGAATGACCGAAAGGATATCTTTGGACATTGTGGACGATCCCTCGCATTTCTGCCCGCCCGTGGCGGGAATGATACCACGCTGTGTTTTGATTCGTCCCTATCATACCGAGAATTGACCGGAAAAGCAATCCCTTTTCTGCAAGTTTTCCTGATCTCCTTGCAAAAAAGAGATCATTTTCGCAGGAGACAAAGCTCCTCACCTGTCAGGCGCCGCCATGCTCCCACAGGCAGCGCGCCCAGGCAGAGCTCCCCCTCCCGCACCCGCTGGAGGCGGCGCACCCGCAGGCCCGCTGCGGCGCACATCCGGCGCACCTGCCGGTTGCGCCCCTCATGGATGACCACGGAGAGCACCCCCTCCCCCACCGGAGTGACCTGGGCCGGACGGAGGGCGTACCCATCCAGCTCCATAGGGCCCCGCAGCACCGGGAGGGCGGTGTCCACGTCGCCCTCCACCCACACCCGGTATTCCTTCTCCACCTCGTGGCTGGGGTGGAGAAGGGCGTGGGTCAGCGCCCCGTCGTCGGTGAGGAGGAGCAGCCCCTCGGAGTCCAGATCCAGCCGCCCAACCGGCCACACCCGGGCGCCGCATCCGGCCACCAGCCCCGCCACGGTGCGCCGCCCCTTTTCATCAGAGAGGGTGGTTACGTAGCCCCTGGGCTTGTTGAGCATCAGATAAGTACGGCGGGCGGGCCGCCGCAGAGGCCGCCCGTCCACTCGGATGTCGTCCCGCTCCGGGTCGGCCTTGTCCCCCACCCGCGCGGTACATCCGTTTACCGTCACCCGCCCGGCGGAGAGATAGCCCTCCGCCGCCCGCCGGGAGGACACGCCGTGGGCCGAAAGGATTTTCTGCAGCCGCTCTTCCATGGCCGCTCCCCCCTTTTTACAAATTCGAATCAGAGATCCAGCGGCAGCAGACCGTCGCCAGCGTGTCGGCCTCCCCCGCCCGGAACCAGTCCAGCACCCGGCCGAACAGGCCGCGGCCGGCCCGGTCGTCCGCCACATCGCCGGCATAGAGCAGATAGGTCTCGCCGATTACCGCGCCGTCCAGCGTAAAGAGCAGCCGGCCGGCAATGGTTCCGCCCTGGATAGGGGCCTCCACCCGCTCCGGCAGCTCCACACGGGCCTTGACCAGCTCTCCTTCCGTCAGCGGATAGTACACATCGGCGGCCGTATAGACCGGCACAAAGCGGTTGAGGCTGCCCGTCACCGGGAGCATGCGGAAGGTCCGGTTCGCCAGGGCCAGCATGGCACTGCGGTAGTGGGCAAAGCCATAGTCAAACAGGGCGGCGTGGTCTGCCCAGTCGTTGGGATCATTCAGCGTGACGGCAATCAGGCGCTGCCCATCCCGCTCCGCACAGGAAACCAACGTCCGCCCCGCCCTGTCCGTGTAGCCGGTCTTGAGGCCAGTGCAGCCCTCATACCGCCAGAGCAGCTTGTTGTGATTGGTGAGGGTGCGCCCTGCCACCGTGATGGAACGGGTACCCACGATCTTTGCCAGCGCTTCGTGCTCCATCACCACCCGGGCCAGGGCAGCCATGTCGGCGGCGGTGGAGTAGTGCCCCTCGTCATTGAGCCCGTTTGGGTTTTCAAAGTGGGTGTGCTCCATGCCCAGCTCGGCGGCCTTGTCATTCATCCAGGCCACAAAAGTATCCACGTCCCCGGCGCAGAAGCCCGCAATGGCCACCGCCGCGTCATTGCCCGAGGCGAGCAGCAGCCCGTAGAGCAGCGCCTCCAGCGTCAGCTCCTCCCCCGCCTTCAGATACATGGAGGAGCCCTCCACTCCGGTCCACTCGGGCCGGATGGTGACTACCTCGGACAGATCAGGGTGAGATTCCACCGCCACCAGCGCGGTCATCAGCTTGGTAATGCTGGCAATGGGGCGCTCCTCCTCCGCGTTCTGGGCATAAAGGACCCGGCCGCTTTCCCCATCGATCAGGATGGCGGAGGCAGCCGAGATGCCGGGCCCGGCGGCCCGGACGGAGGGACAGAGCAGAACAGCCAGTGTCAAAAGGACGGCGGCAAACCGTTTCAAACAGCATCACCTCAGGGGATAGATGCTGCTAGTATGCGTGTCAGCCCTGGGATTTATCCTTGTCCTGCTGCTTCTCGATAAAGCCGGTGACCTTGTCAATCACATCGGGCACCATCTCTACCACCCGGTCCACGGCGGTGCCGGGCGGAGGCGCTACGGGCATCAGGCGCACCGAGTCCCCCTTGACAATCAGGAAGGCCACCGGGGACAGGTTCATTCCCGCGCCGCTGCCGCCGCCGAAGGAGTTGTCGTCCTCCGGCTTCTGGTTCTTGGAGGTAAAGTCGCTGCCGCCGGAGGCGAAGCCCACCGTCAGCTTGGAGATGGGAATGATGGTGATCTCACCGGCCAAAATGGGCTTGCCCACAATGGTGTTGACGTCCGCGATCTCCCGGAGCTTCTGCATAGTGGTGGTCATCAGATCACCGATGGGATGTTGCTTTTCCATACGTTAAACCGCCTCTTTCTGCTTGCTTGTCGCCGGGCTCCCGGCCTCGGCGCGATACTTGGAGAACTCTGCCAGAAACCGTGTGGTCAGGCGCAGGCCCAGAGCCAGCGCCTGGCCGGCGGTCAGGGTAGCCGCCGCGTAGAGATAGACGGAGGGCCGCTCCGCGTCAAAGTCCACCCGGGTGCGCAGCCTCCGCTCCTTCACGTTAAAATTCTGCTCCACCAGCGGCCAGATCATACCGATAAATGCGTTCGCCCCGCCGAAGCACAGGGCGGCGGCAGCGGGGTCCGGCGCCGCCGCGGTAACTTCAAGCTGGAACACATCGATGCGCAGCTTGCGCCGGAAGCGCCCCGCCGCCTCGGCGATCAGCGGAAGAAACCGCTTCACCAGCGCCAGCGGCCCGCCGCCCAGCTCCGGCTGCGGGCGTTCCTCCCGTTTTTTCTCCCTTCGGGACGATTTCCCAGCCTTTCGGCGGGGCTGCTTCGGCTTTCTGGGATAGAGCATCAGGCGCAGCGGTCCTACCTTTAGCTTGAGCCGCAGTCCGGCGGCGGAGTACTCCGCCAGCGCGCCCAGTCGCACCAGGCGGAGGAGCGCCCCCAGCGCCAGAAGCACCGCGCCCAGGATCAGGATTGCTTTCATCCAGCCCTACGCCTCCTCCTCGGCCTGTGCCATCTCCCGGGCCGCCTGAAGCAGCTCCTCCTCGGTGACCTCCTCTGTCCCCTCCGCGGCCTGGGCGGCCTGAAGCCGCTCCACCGCCGCCTGCATCTCCAGGGTAAGCTGTCCGTCCTCCGGGGTGGTGTTGGGCAACTCGGGCAGCTCATCCAGATTGGATAGTCCGAAGGAGCGCAGGAAGGTCTGGGTGGTGCGGTACTGGATGGGGCGGCCCGGCACGGCCAAGCGGCCGCACTCCTCGATCAAGTCACGCTCCAGAAGCAGGCTGACGGTGTAGGAGCTGTCCACGCCGCGGATCTGGTCCACATAGGCCCGTGTGGCAGGCTGGTAGTAGGCGATGATGGCCAGCACCTCCAGGGCGGGCTGGCTCAGGCGGGCGGGCCGCCGACTCTCAAACGCCCGGCGGATGCAGTCGGCAAACTCCGGCGCAGAGCAGAGCTGATAGCTGTTGTCCAGCCGCACCAGGCGGATGCCACGCCGCTCATAGCGGTAGGCATCGGCCAGGCGTTGGCACACGGAGTCCGCCGTGATCCGGTCGATGTCCAGCGCCAAACACAGGCGCTCCACCCCCACCGGCTCCCCGGCAGCAAAGAGGACCCCTTCAATGGCGGATTCAATTTCCTTCAATTCCATAGTATACCCTCAATCTGCCGTTTTCTCCCCATCGGTGGTCAGCTCCAGCTCTCCCCCGCCCTCCTCGGTACAGGTCACGGTGCAGTCGCTCTCCGTGCCTGCCAGCCGCAGGCGGCGTGCCTTGCACAGCTCCAGTACTGCGATAAAGGTGGCCACCACCTCCGAGCGGCTCCGGTTGCCCTTGAACAGAGCCCGGAACCGGGTCACACCGAAGCGGCTGAGCCGTTCCAGAATTTCGCCGGCCTTGTCCGCCACCGGGTAGGGCTCCCGGCCCACAATGCCCTCGAAGGCCGCCATGGGTGGCGGGAGGCGGTGGTCCACCCGGGCCAGCACCGCCGTCATGGCACGCAGCAGATCCTCCGGCTTGTGGACGTAGCGGTAGGTCCTATTAACCGGCAGGGCCTCGGGCACCTTGGGAATATAGTCCCGGCCGATGGCGTAGCGGTCGGACAGCTCTGGCACGATGGCCTTGATCTTGGCAAAGTTTTCGTGGCGCTGGTGCTCCTCCAGAGAGGCAATGAGCTGTTCCATCTCGGAGATGGCCTCCTCGTCGTGGATGGAGAGCAGCATCCGCGTCTTGATGAACACCAGGTGGGCCGCCATGGTGACAAACTCGCTCGCCACCTCCAGATCCAGCCGCTTGCGCTGATCCATCCACTCCAGATACTGGTCTAGGATCAGGGAGATCTGGATGTCCTTGATCTCCATCCTGTTCTTGCTCAGCAGGTGGAGGATCAGATCCAGTGGGCCGTTGAAGTCCTCCATAGCCTCATCCCGGGCCTTGACCACCTTTTCCAGATGAAAAATCGGCGTTTCGATGGCGCCTCACCTCAAAACAGATTTAAAATAGCAGACGCGTCCTGGAACAGCAGCAACCCGCCCAGAGGCATTCCGGTGAGGGTGCAAAAGCCCCGTAGGACATGGACCATCAGGAAGGACAGGGGCTTGTCGAACACCCCCACCAGCACCAGGAGGATCACCACTCCCATCACATACTTCTCATAGCGCAAGATGGTGTAGTAGATTCGGTCGGGCAGCAGGGCGAACAGGATTTTGGAGCCGTCCAGGGGCGACAGGGGGATCAGGTTGAACAGCCCCATCCCCACCCCCAACAGGGCCATGTTGGACAGGAAGCACAGCACGAACACCGCCGCCGGGCCCAGAGGGGCCAGATGGAACACGGCGGAGCTGACTCCCACCGCCGCCAGGGCGGTGAGGAAGTTGGCCGCCGGTCCGGCTAGGGCGGTAAGCGCCATTCCCTGCCTGGGGTGCTTAAAATAGCGCATATCCACCGGCACCGGCTTGGCCCAGCCCACCTTGGCCACAAGCATCATCAGCAGACCCACCACATCCAGATGCCGGATGGGATTGAGGGTCAGCCGCCCGGCATTTTTGGCCGTGGGATCTCCCAGTCGCCAAGCCACAAAGCCGTGGGACAGCTCGTGCAGGGTGATGCACAGCAGAGCTGCCGCGGCGCTGATAAGGAGGGTGAGCAGGCCCCACCAGTCCATGTTGTTGAGAAAGTCGGATATGGAGCCCAAGCGTCCGCCCCCCTAGCACAAAGATCGTGTCAATTATAGCAAATTTCCAGGAGAAACTCAAGGAAAAGCGGCGGAGCCCTCCCCTGAGCGTCCGCCGTCCTCTCATACAATGGTGTTGCATAGGATTCCGATGCCTGAAACCTCCACCTCTACTGTATCGCCTGGTTGCATGGGGCCCACACCGGCGGGGGTGCCGGTGGCGATCACGTCCCCCGGCTCCAGGGTCATGGAGGCGGTGATGAAAGAGATGAGCGCCCGCACACCAGTGATGAGCTGCTCTGTCCTCCCCTGCTGCACCACCTGACCGTTCAGTCGGGTGGTGATGGTCAGGTGTTCCGGGTCCACCTCGTCGGTGACGACGGGCCCCATGGGGGCAAAGCCGTCCATATTTTTGCCGCGGGCCCACTGGCCGTCCGCCTTCTGGACATCCCGGGCGGTAATATCGTTGAGGCAGGTATAACCCAGCACATAGTCCAGTGCCTCCTCCTCCGGCACATCCTTGGCACGCCGCTTCATTACCACGGCCAGCTCTCCCTCGTAATCCAGCCGCCCTACAAAGTCCGGGGCGTGAACCTTCCCCAGGTGGGAGTTGAGGGCGTTGGGGGCCTTGAGAAACAGGGTGGGCCGGTCGGGGGTGTTGGAGGCATCCAACATGGACTTCATTTCATGGATGTGGTCGAAATAGTTCTTTCCAATGCAGACAATTTTTGTGGCCTCACAGGGAGCCAGGAGGCGGCAGCCGGACAGGGGCAGGCTCTCTCCGTCATAACGGACACCCTCGAAGGGCGGCTCTGTCAGAGTGTGCACCACATCGCCGTGGAGCACCCCCCACACGCCCCTTCCTTCTCGCAGCAGTTTGACGAATCTCATACACTTCCCTCCGCGTGCTCCAGGATCAGATTGAGCAGCTCCTGTTTGCCGTCTCCCTTCTCAGTCGAAAAGGGAATCAGCTTTACAGACTTGTCCAGCTCAAGAGTTTCCCGGATGCGCGCCAGGTTCGGCTCTATGTCGCTCTTGCGCAGCTTATCCAGCTTGTTGGCCACAACCGCAAAGGGACGGCCGCTGTTCCTGAAAAACTCCGCCATGGTGCAGTCGTCCGCCGTGGGCTTGTGCCGGGCATCCACGATCATCAGTCCCAGGGTCATCAGGGAGTTGTCCGCGAACCACTCCTCCATCAGGCGGCCCCAGCGGGCCTTCTCCGCCTGGGACACCTTGGCGTAGCCATAGCCGGGGAGATCCACCAGGTAGAAGGCGCCGTCGATCAAAAAGTAGTTGATGTGGGTGGTCTTGCCAGGCGCCGCGCCCACCCGGGCAAAATTCTTCCGGTTGAGCAGCCGGTTGATCACCGAGGACTTGCCCACGTTGGAGCGGCCGGCAAAGGCCACCTGCGGCAGGCGATCCCGTGGGAAGTCCCCGGCCTTGGCCGCGGAGCGCACAAACTCCGCCTTCTGTAAATTCACATTCATGTCAATTCCTCACTGTCGGAAGGTGGGTACTTCCCGGCTCCGGGAGCCGGACTCAGGGGGCGGGAGCGCGTCGTCCCGAAGGGGGTCGCATGTCTTCAGCTCCAGCGCCTCGGCCAGCACCGAATCCACCTGCTCTACCGGGACAAAACGCAGAGCAGCCTGGACTGTGGGGTCGATCTCCTCCAAATCCGGCACATTGTCCGCCGGCAGGAACACGGTTTTGATGCCGCTGCGGTAGGCGGCCATGGTCTTCTCCTTCAGGCCGCCAATGGGCAGCACTCTGCCCCGTAAAGTAACTTCACCTGTCATTGCGATCTCCCGCCTCACCGGCGCGCCGGTGAGGGCGGACACCATGGCGGTGGTGATGGCAATGCCGGCGGAGGGGCCGTCCTTGGGCACTGCTCCCTCCGGGAAGTGGACGTGAATGTCCTTCGTCTTGTAAAAATCCGCCTCGATTCCCAGTTGGGCGGCGCGGCTACGGATGTAGGACAGGACGGCCTGGGCGGACTCCTTCATAACGCTGCCCAGGTTGCCGGTGAGCTCTACCTTGCCGGAGCCGGGCACCACGCCCGCCTCCACCTCCAGGATCTCGCCCCCCACCTGAGTCCAGGCCAGGCCGTTGACCACGCCTACCTGCTCCGTCCGGGGCAGCCGCTCCGGGTGATAGCGGCGGATACCCAGATAGTCCTCCAGGTTATCTCCTGTGATGTGAATCGACTTTACACCATTTGACACAATGGCCATAGCCGCCTTCCGGCATAGTGCCCCCAGCTTCCGCTCGAGAACACGGACGCCGGCCTCACGGGTATAGCCCCGAATCAGCTCCCGGATGGCGTCGTCGGTCAGCCTGAGCTGGGCCTTTGTCAACCCGTGGCGTTTCAGCTCCTTGGGCAGCAGGTGCCGCTTGGCGATCTGCAGCTTCTCCTCATCGGTATAGCTGGTCAGTTCAATAACCTCCATCCGGTCCAGCAGGGGCCGGGGAATGGTATCCAGGGTGTTGGCGGTGGTGATGAAGAGCACGTCGGAGAGATCGAAGGGCACCTCCAGAAAATGGTCGCGGAAGGTGCTGTTCTGCTCGGCGTCCAGCACCTCCAGCAGGGCCGAGGCGGGATCGCCCCGCTGATCATTGCCCAGCTTGTCGATCTCGTCCAGCAACAGCAGCGGATTACAGCTCTCAGCCTGCTTGACGGCGGCAATGATGCGGCCCGGCATGGCCCCCACATAGGTCTTGCGGTGGCCGCGGATCTCCGCCTCGTCATGGACGCCGCCCAGGGAGATACGGGCCAGCTTACGGTTTAAGGCCCGCGCCATGCTCATGGCGATGGAGGTCTTGCCCACGCCGGGAGGCCCCACCAGGCAGAGGATCTGTCCCTTCAGTCCGGGGGCCAGTTGCTTGACCGCCAGGAACTCCAGAATGCGCTCCTTGACCTTCTCCAGGCCGTAGTGGTCGACATCCAGCACCCTGCGGGCCGCCTCCACGTTGACCCGCTCCTTGGTGTGCTTGCCCCAGGGCAGCTCCAGCACGGTATCCAGGTAATTGCGCAGAACGGTGGCCTCGGAGGAGCCGAAGGGCTGCTTCTCCAGCCGGCCCACCTCTTTCGTGAGCTTGTCCGCCACCTCCTGGGGCAGCTTGGCCTTGGCGATGCGCTGGCGGTACTCGGCAATCTCGCTGTCGCCGCCGGCACCCTCCTCCCCCAGCTCCTGCTGGAGAACCTTGAGCTGCTCCCGCAGAACATAGTCCCGCTGGCTGCGGGTGAGCTGCTCCCGCACCTTGCCCTGCATCTCCTGTTCCAGCTCCAGAATCTCCACCTCCCGGCGGAGGCTCTGGCACAGGCGCTCCAGGCGGCGCACCGGCCGCAGCTCCTCCAGAATGGCCTGCTTGTCCCCCGTGCGCATGGGCAAGTTCTGAGCAATGTAGTCGGCGATGTAGCCCGGATCCTCACTGGAGAGCACCGAGAGGAGCACATCGGGGGTCATCTTGGGAGCCAGCTCGATGAACCGCTCGAACAGCTCGTAGGTCTGGCGGATAAGGGCCTCCGTTCGTGTGGAACGGCGGACCGGCTGTTCCGCCGGAAGCTCCTCCACCAGGGCGTTCAGGTAGGGCGTGGTCTTGGGCAGAAGGCACAGCCGCCCGCGGCTGACCCCCTCCACCATCACCCGCACGTTGTCTCCGGGCAGGCGCAGAATCTGGCGCACATTGCAGATGGTCCCGATGCTGTAAAGGTCTTTTTCCTGCGGGCTTTCAACGGCCAGCTCCCGCTGGGCCACCAGGAAAATCGGCTGGCCTGAGGCCATGGACTCGTCCAGTGCCTGAATGGACGCCTGCCGTCCCACATCGAAGTGGAGCAGCATCTGCGGAAAGACGGTCAGCCCCCGCAGGGCCAGAGCAGGCATAGTTTGCTGCCGGTTCAGTTCTTCCATCACACATTCACTTCCTTCCAGGGCAGGGATTTGATGCAGAATGGGGCGAGGGATGCTCCCCCGCCCCACCGGTTCAGTTGCTGTTTAAGAGACATTTCCCTTGGGGGATACGCCCCCCTGCTCCGCATGGAGAGCGGCACCGCCAAGACGGGGCCGCTGGGTGCGGTCGGGATCGTGCTCAACGGCGGGGGAAACGTGTTCTTTCACGCTCTCAGCCGTAATCGTCACCCGGGTGATCGTTGGATCGGAGGGCACCTCGTACATCAGAGGGGTCATTACCTCCTCCAGCACGGCCCGCAGGCCGCGGGCGCCGATGCCGCGCTCGATGGCCCGGTCGGCGGCAGCCTCCAGCGCCTGGGTATCGAAGTCCAGCTCCACCATGTCGTACTCCAACAGCTTCTGGTACTGCTTCACCAGGGCATTCTTCGGCTCGGTGAGGATGCGCACCAGTTGTCCCTTGTCCAGAGCGTTCAGAGTGGTGATCACGGGCAGACGGCCTACCAGCTCCGGGATGATTCCGAACTTGAGCAGATCATGGGGCTGTACCTGCTTGAGCACCGAGGTGGTATCCCGCTCCTTCTTACTCTGGATGTCCGCGCCGAAGCCAATGGTCTTTTTGTCCAGGCGCTGCTCGATGATCTTCTCCATCCCGTCGAAAGCGCCGCCGCAGATGAAGAGGATATTCTTGGTGTTGATCTGGATGAACTCCTGGTGGGGATGCTTGCGGCCGCCCTGGGGCGGAACGTTGGCCACAGTACCCTCCAGGATTTTCAGCAGGGCCTGCTGCACGCCCTCGCCGGACACGTCGCGGGTAATGGAGGTGTTCTCACTCTTGCGGGCGATCTTGTCGATCTCGTCCACGTAGATGATGCCGCGCTCAGCCAGCTCGATGTCGTAGTCGGCAGCCTGCACCAGTCGCAGGAGGATGTTCTCCACGTCGTCGCCCACATATCCGGCCTCGGTGAGGGTAGTGGCGTCGGCGATGGCGAAGGGCACCTTCAGAATCCGGGCCAGGGTCTGGGCGAACAGGGTCTTGCCGCAGCCCGTAGGCCCCATGAGCAGGATGTTGCTCTTCTGGAGCTCCACGTCCTCCCCGCCGCCGAAGTAGATGCGCTTATAGTGGTTGTAGACCGCCACGGACAGGGCGATTTTCGCGTCCTCCTGCCCGATGATATACTGGTCCAGCACGTCGCGGATCTCCCTGGGGGTGGGGATCACATCGGGGATGTCCGGCCCGGCCTGCTCCTCGGGATCGTAAGTGTCGTCCAGAATGCTCATGCACAGGTGGACACACTCGTTGCAGATATAGGCGCCCGGACCGGCGATGATGCGGGCGACCTGTTCCTGGTGCTTGCCGCAGAAGGAACAGCGCACGGATTTGCGCTCGTCATTTTTCGGCATGGTTTGCTCCCTCAAGTCTTTCTAAGGCTCAGAGGGAGCGGGGCGTTTGCTTCCCCGCTCCCTCTGTTGGATTTTATCGCGTATAAATGACCTTGTCAATCAGGCCGTACTCCTTAGCCTCCTCGGCGGACATGAAATTGTCGCGCTCGCAGTCGGCTGTAACCACTTCCAGCGGCTTACCGGTGTTGTCCGCCAGAATGTGGTTCATGCGCTTTTTGATAATCTCCAGGCGCTTCAGGTGGATGGCCATATCGGTGATCTGTCCCTGAGTGCCGGCGGAGGGCTGATGGATCATGATCTCCGCGTTGGGCAGAGCCAAGCGCTTGCCCTTGGCGCCGGAGGAGAGCAGAAACGCGCCCATGCTGGCAGCCATGCCGATGCAAATAGTGGATACATCGCACTTAATATACTGCATCGTGTCATAAATGGCCATACCGTCGGTGACGGAGCCGCCGGGACTGTTGATGTAAAACTGGATGTCCTTGTCCGGGTCCTGGGCCTCCAGATACAGCAGCTGGGCCACCACCAGGCTGGCCGTGGTGGCGTTGACCTCTTCTCCCAGGAACACAATGCGGTCGTTCAGCAGGCGGGAAAAGATGTCATAGGAACGCTCGCCGCGGTTGGTCTGCTCTACTACATAAGGAACTAGGCTCATAATGAAGGATCTCCTTTAATTTTGATGTCGGGGTGCAGGGCGCCCCACCATCCTACCGCAGACGGGCAGGCTCACAAACAGAGTATGCCCATCGTTTGGAAACTTATTCCTCCGTCTTCTCCACGGCCGCCTCGGCGGTCTCCTCCACCTTCTTGCGGGAGGTGCCCTTGCGGGCGGTCTTCTTGGGCTTCTCCTCGCCCTCGGCGCTCTCCTCCGCCTTCTTCTTGGTGGACTTCTTCTTGGCGGGGGCCTTGCCGACCTTGGCGCTGTCGTAGACCACGTGCTCAGCCTTGTGGTAGCTCTGCTCCTTGCGGATACTGTCGGCGGTCACTGCGGCCTTCACCTTGTCCACATCCATGTGATACTGCTCGGCCAGACGTTTGTACTCCTCCTCCAGCTCCTCGTCGGAGATGGTGATATTTTCGGCAGCCACGATGGCGCCCAGCGCCAGCTCACGGCGCACGCGCTCCAGAGCAGCGGCCTTGGCCTGCTCCCGCATGATATCCATGGTCATGCCGGTCATGGCCAGATACTGGTCAAAGGGGATACCCTGGGCCTGGATGCGCTGGGCCATGTCGTTCACCAGGTTATCGGCCTCATACTCCACCATGGCGTCGGGAATCTCGACCTCCATGTTGTCCATAACCTGCTCCATCAGAGCGGCCTGGAAGTCACGCTGGTTCTGAGTCTCGCGGCGTTCCTTCAGCTTCTCACCCAGATCCTTTTTAAAGTCGGCGAGGGTATCGAACTCGGACACATCCTTAGCGAACTCGTCGTCCACCTCAGGCAGCTCCTTGGCCTTGACCTCGTGAACCTTCACCTTGAAAACGACTGGTTTGCCGGCCAGTTCGGCGGCATGGTAATCCTCGGGGAAGGTGACGTTCAGCTCCTTCTCGTCGCCGGCTTTGGTGCCCACGAGCTGCTCCTCGAAGCCGGGAATAAAGGAACCGGAGCCCAGCTCCAGGCTGTGGCCCTCGGCCTTGCCGCCGTCGAAGGGCTTGCCGTCCAGGAAGCCCTCGAAGTCAATCACCACAGTATCGCCGTTCTCCGCCGCCCGCTCCACGGTCACCATGCGGGTGGCACGGTTGATGAAGGGCTTGAGCTCGTTGTCGATGTCCTCATCAGAGATGGCGACCTCGGCCTTCTCAGCAGTCAGGCCCTTGTACTCGCCCAGCTTCACCTCGGGGCGGACGGTGACCAGGGCCTTGAAGGTCAGGCCCTCCTTGCCCACATCCACGATCTCCACCTTGGGCCACGCCACGGCATCCAGCTTCTCCTGCTCAATCGCCTGGGCATAGGCCTCGGGGTACAAGTCGTTGATAGCATCCTCATAAAACACGCCGGAGCCGTACATGCCCTCGATGATCTTCCGGGGGGCCTTGCCCTTGCGGAAACCGGGCACGCTGATCTTGCCGCGCTGCTTCTTGTAGACCTTCTCGACAGCGGCCTCGAACTCCTCCTTGCCGATCTCGATCACCAGCTCGACGGTGCTCTTCTCCTGCTTCTCGACGCTCTTGACATTCATGTTGTTTACTTCCTCCTGTCAGCCCTGTCCCGCCGCGCATCGGCGGTATACGGGGCCATCTTTCGCGTTATCCGTTATATACTAGCAGATATGCGTCAAAATTTCCATACCTTTTTTCAATTATTCACAGATTTTTTGCGGGCGAAACCCCACATAGTCTGCGGAGACCAGATAATAGGCCACGCCTCCCTGCCGTCCTTCCACGGCCAAGCGGTGGCTGCCGCCGTGGAGATGGCCGTAATAGCAGCGCTCCACGCCGTACTGCTCCAGCAGGGCAATGATCTCTGGACAGCGGTAGCCTTGGTAGAGGGGCGGATAGTGGAGAAAGCACAGCTTGGGCCGCTCCCCCGCCGCCTTCAGCGACGCCTCCAAGCGGATCAGCTCCCGCTTGAACACCTTCTGGTCGCCGGTCTCCTCATAGAACCAGCCCCGGGTGCCGCACAGGGCGTAGCCCCCGTATTCATAGCAGTTGTTGTGCAGAATGCGGAGGGTTGAAAAGCCGCTCTCCGCAAAAAAGCGGTTCATCTTGGCGGCGGTGTTCCACCAGTAGTCGTGGTTTCCCTTGAGCAGCAGCTTCCGCGCCCCAGGCAGGGCGTCCAGGAAAGCGAAGTCCTTCTTTGCCTCCTCCAGACTCATGCCCCAGGACAGGTCGCCGCAGAGCACCACCGTATCCTCCGGCCCCACCGCCGCGAAGCCCTTCTGCAGCTTGTCCACATAGCCCTCCCAGCCCCCGCCAAACACGTCCATGGGCTTATTGGAGGACAGGGAAAGGTGGGTGTCCCCGATTGCGTAGAGAGCCATTCAGCGCAGCATCTCCAGCACCTGGTCCACCATGTGCTCTTTGGTGACGCTCCGGCCAAAGCGGACCGTCTTGTCCTTCAGGACAGCCAAGGGCGCCGGGACAGGTACGCCGGTCTGCTGGGAGAGCTGGTCCAAAATGGCCGTGCCGGCGGCCAGCTCGCTCACGCCCAGGGCGCCCAGCACGCTGTCACAGAACTTGAAGGGGCTGGCGGTGGACACCACCACGGTGGGGGTAGTGTCACCAGTATCCCGCCGGTACTGGTCGAGCACGTCAAAGGCCACGGCGGTGTGGGGATCAATCAGGTAACGGTGCTCCTGCCACATGCGGCCGATGGCCTTTTGTGTCTGATCGTCGTCGCAGAAACCGGCGGCGAAGAGCTTCTCCAGCCTGCCCTTGATGGCGGGGCTCACCTCATACCGCCCGGACCGGGCCAGCTCCTCCATGTACCCGCGCACCTCGGCGTCATCGTGGTTGGACAGGGAGAAGAGCAGCCGCTCCAGGTTGGAGGAGATCAGGATATCCATAGAGGGGGACATCGTATTGTAGAAGGTGCGGTTGCGGTCGTACACGCCGGTGCACAGGAAGTCGGTCAGTACATTGTTGCTGTTGGAGGCGCAGATAAGCCTGCCGATGGGCACGCCCATCTCTCTGGCGTAGTAGGCGGCCAGGATGTTGCCGAAGTTGCCGGTTGGGACGCAGACGTTGATCCGCTCCCCCTTCTGAATCCGCCCCTCCCGCAGAAGATCACAGTAGGCGGAGATGTAGTAGACGATCTGCGGCAGGACGCGACCCCAGTTGATAGAGTTGGCCGAGGAGAGGAAAAAGCCGCGGCCGGCCAGCTTCTCCCGCAGGGCCTCGTCGGAGAACAGGCGCTTGACACCGGTCTGGGCATCGTCGAAGTTGCCTGCCACGGAGCAAACCCCTACGTTGTCTCCCTCCTGGGTGTTCATCTGCAGCTCCTGAATAGCGGAAACACCGTCCTTGGGGTAGAACACCAAGATGCGGGTCTTGTCCACGTCCTTGAAGCCCTCCAGGGCGGCCTTGCCCGTGTCACCGGAGGTGGCGACCAGGATGCACACCGTCTTCTCCTCTTGGTTTTTCACCAGGGAGGCGGAGAGCAGGTGTGGCAGCATCTGCAGGGCCATGTCCTTGAAGGCACAGGTGGGGCCGTGCCACAGCTCCAGACAGTAGGTGTTTTCGTCCACCGCCCGAACGGGTGCCACCTCCTTCACATCGAACTTCTCTCCGCCGTAGGCCTTGTCCGCATAGGCAGACAGCTCAGAGGCCGTGAAGTCGTCCAGATAGGAGTTCATCACATAGACGGCCCGCTGCTGATAGGACATGTCCCGCATGGTGTCCAGGGCGTTGTGGGACAGCTTTGGAAATACCTCAGGGGTCATCAGGCCGCCGTCCACAGCCAGTCCCTGGGCGATTGCCTCCGCCGCCGTGCGCCGGTCTTCCTTGTTCCTCGTGCTTACATAGTACATACTTCGCTCACAACCCTCATCAGATTCTCAAAAAACAGGGCGCGCACCAGCGCCTCACTGTAATTCCGCTGCAGCAGCCGCTCCCACAGCCGGTCCAGATCCTGAATACCCGTGATCCCCTCCGGCAGGCTGGAACAGCCGTCCAGATCGCCGCCCAAAGCGACGGTCCGCTCGCCCCCCAGCTCCAGCCAGTGCTCCAGGTGGGCGATGGCGGTGTCCAGGTCGGCCCGCTCCCCCAGGAAGTTGGCGTAGAGGTTAAGGCCAACCACTCCGTTGTGGTCTATTATGGCAGTAAATTGCTCATCGGTCAAGTTCCTGGGATGAGAAAAGACCGCCCGGGCATTGGAATGGCTGGCAAAAAAGGGGCCGCTCAGCTCCTCCGCCACGTCCCAGAAGCCTGGATCCGACAGGTGGGACACGTCCACCAGCATGCCCAGCCGCTCCATTTTGCGGACGAACACCCTGCCCTGAGGCGTCAGCCCCCGCTCCGGCTCCTCTGCATTCGTGCCGGAGAGGGCGTTTACGTGGTTCCATGTGGGGTTGACGGCCCGAACCCCCATGGCGTGGGCCTCCTCCAGCCGCTCCAGGGAGCAGTCCAGCAGCTCCGCCCCCTCCACCGAGAGGAAGGCCGCCCTCCGCCCCGACCGAAAGGCCGCCTCCGCCTCCGCGCCTGTGCGGCAAAAGGCTGCCAGATCGGCATTGGCCGCCATTTCCCGCTCAAAGAGCGCGTACTCCTCCAGAAAGAGCTCCCGGTGGGTTTTCCCGCTGAGATCCCGAACCGGGGTGGGCTCCGGCTCTCCGAACAGGGCGAAAAACTGGGCGCAGCGGCGGTATTTCCCCATACGCTCCAGATCCACATGGCCGTCGTTCCGGCGCAGGCCTCCGCCGGAGAGATAGCGCAGAAACACCGCGTCACAGTGTCCGTCAAACAAATCAATTGCATACTGCTCCATCTGGAACTCCCCCTAAAATGCATTTTCAAGCCAGGTGATCCGGGGGCGGCGGGTGGCGGTGCCCTGGGGGGCGTAGATCTCCGCCACGTCAAAGCGGGGCTGGCGCGCCTCCTCCGGGTGCTCCGCCAGATAGAGCTCCGCCGTGGCGCGCAGGCGGGCCTGCTTCCGGCGATCCACCGCCTCCCGTCCGAGGGCAAAGCGCTCCTCCGTCCGAAGCTTTACTTCTATAAAGGATAAATACTTGTCAGTAGCTGCTATGAGGTCAATTTCCCCAAACCGGCTGCGGTATCCGGCCGCCAAGATCTTCCAGCCCTTTCGCCTCAGTTCCGCCGCCGCCAGCGCCTCCCCCCAGCGGCCCAGCAGCTTTGCCTCTCCCCCGCTCACAGCTTCTTCAAAAAGGTCCGCCGGTGGATGGGACAGGGGCCGTACCGGCGCAGCAGCTCATAGTGCCGCTTGGTGCCGTAGCCCTTGTGGCGCTCGAACTCATATTCCGGGTAGCGTTCCGCCATCTGCTCCATATAGCGGTCCCGGCTCACCTTGGCCAGGATAGAGGCTGCGGCGATCGAAGCCGAAAGGCTGTCTCCCTTTACAACCGTCTGGTGCTCCAGGAGGATAGCCGCCGTTTTGCCGTGGTCCCGGTTGCCGTCGATCAGCGCAAAGCCGGGTGCGGGCTCCAGGCGGTCGATGGCCATCTGCATGGCCTTAATGCGGGCGCTGAGGATATCGGTGGCGTCAATCTCCTCGGCCTCTACCCGGGCCACCGCCCAGGCCATCGCTACGGTTCGGATCGTGTCGTACAGAGCATCCCGCCGCTTGGGTGTCACCTGCTTGGAGTCGTTGAGCCCCTCAATGGAGCACTCGGGGGGCAGAATGACCGCCCCGGCGTAGACCGCGCCGGCCAGCGGGCCCGCCCCCGCCTCGTCACAGCCGCACACCAGGGCGATCCCCCTCGCCCAGCAGGCCCGCTCCAGCGCCCAGCGGTCAATCTCTGCCATGGGCCGCCTCCCGGCTCTCCAGATCTTGGGGCGTCTCAAATGTCAAGTTTCCCAGCTTGCCGGAGCGGTACTCGTCCAGAAGCACCTTCGCCATGCGCTCGGTGTCCACCTCGCCGCCAGAGATCCGGAAGCCCCGCTTTTTGCCGCAGAGCTCCAGCAGCTCCCAGCCAGGCAGCCCTGGGTCAGCCTCCAGCTTATACCGCTCGGCCAGCGCCTGGGGGTAGCGCCGGGCCAGCAGCTCAATGAGGTGACAGGCCAGGGTCTCCAGATCCATGATTTCGTCCTTTACAGCGCCAGTAAAGGCCAGATGGATGCCGGTAGTCTCGTCCTCAAACTTGGGCCAGAGGATGCCTGGGGTATCCAAAAGCTCCAGCCCGGCATCCACACTTACCCACTGTTTGCCCCGGGTGACGCCCGGCCGGTTGCCCGCCTTGGCGGACTTCCGCTTGGCCACCTGGTTGATGAAGGTGGACTTTCCCACGTTGGGGACCCCCACCACCATGGCCCGCACGGGGCGGCCCACCAGCCCCTTGGCCTTCCACTGCTCCAGCTTCTCCTTCAGCGCCTGCCGGATGACGGTGGAGAACTGGCCAACTCCCTTGCCGTCTCTGGCGTTGGTCTCCAGCACCGCCCAGCCCTGTTTGCGGAACCAGTCAGTCCATACCCGGTTCATGGCCGGATCGGCCTGATCCGCCCGGTTGAGTACGATCAGACGGGGTTTCTCCCCCACCAGTTCGTCAATATCAGGGTTACGGCTGGAGATAGGGATGCGGGCGTCTATGATCTCCGCCACCAGATCCACCAGTTTGAGATCCGCCTGGATCTGCCGCCTGGTTTTGGTCATATGGCCAGGATACCACTGAATATTCACGCGTTCACCCTCTCTACCGAATATTCTTGTATTATACACAATGCTCCGGTATTTGAAAAGGGCAAAGACGCATAAAAAGTGCCCGGCCAATGGCCGGACACTTTTTAGCGGCTTTGGATCGTACTATTTGAGCCAGCCGATGGAGACGCAGTTACTGGGTGCATACCAGGTCACGTTGCGGCCCAGACCCTCAAAGAGGGCGCGCACGGCGACATACTCTACGCCGTCCACAGTCTTGACGGGCAGCTTAACCGACTTGCCATCCAGCGTAACCAGAACGCTGGAGCCTTCTGTGCGCTTTTCTGCACTGATACCGTTCACAATGTCGTTCAGAGGAACCCAGATTTTCCCGGGCTCCACAACTAGCTTGTTGTTGAAGGACTGAACCAGGCCATTCCACATCACTGTGGGAACAGAGGCATCCTTGCGGTAGACCTCCTCACCTCCGGAGACGGTAAGCAGCACTTGGGTGTCCTTGATGTACTCTGCGGGGCAGGTCATCAGATCACGGTCAATCACTGCAAAGTCCGCCAGCTTGCCGACCTCCAGGGAACCCTTGATATCCTCATTGAACTCTGCATAGGCAGACCAGTTGGTAAAGGAACGCAGGGCCTCCTCACGGGTCATGGCCTCTTCAATATGCCAGCCGCCCTTTGGCTCACCCAGGCGGTTGGTGCGGGTCACGGCTGCATAGATACCGTGGTAGGGGTTTACCAGCTCGACCGGAGCATCGGAGCCGTTGGGAATCACACTGCCCTTGTCCAAAATGGTACGCCAGGCATAGGCCCCCTTGATGCGCTCACTACCCACGCGATCCTCCGCCACCAGCATGTCAGAGGTAGCGTGTGTGGTCTGCATAGAGGGCAGAATTCCCAGGCTGATGGCGCGGTCAATGTCAGCGGGCGCCACAATCTGGAAGTGCTCAATGCGCAGACGGTGGTCATCCCGGGGATTGGCCTTGATGGCTGCCTCATAGGCGTTGATCATCTGGTTGTTGGCGCCGTCACCGATGCAGTGGGTCGCAATCTGATAACCGGCGTCATAGGCCACCTTAACGACTTCGTTCACCTGTTCCTGTGTATAGCGGTAATCGCCGATATGGCCCTCACGGTCGGAGTAGGGCTCCAGCATGGCGGCAGAACGGGCACCCAAAGACCCATCCGCAAACATTTTTACGCAGCGCAGACTGAGATGATTGTTGTATAAAGGCTCGTAATTCTCATTGTCAATGGGATGGCTCTTCAAATACTCGGCGGTCTCTCCTGCGGCAGATGTGTGGGAAATCATCCCGTAGACGCGCAGCTTCAACTCGCCGGACTCATACAGGGGTACAAAGACCTCGTTATATACCTCAATGCTGTTGCCTGCATCCATCGCAGAGGTCAGCCCATAAGAGAATAGCTGCTCTTGCGCCTTCAGCAGGCCTTCCTGCATCTGCTCCACCGTCAGCTCTGGAATCAGCTCCCGGATGGGATTCATGGCGGTATCGGTCATACAGCCCAGCAACTCTCCATTTGCATTCTTCAGGTACTCGCCGCCCTGGGGATTTGGCGTATCGGGGGTAATCCCAGCCAACTCGATGGCCTTGCTGTTGGCCCAGCCCATATGCCCGCATGCCCGGGTCAGGAATACTGGGTTGTTTGGGGCAACCGCGTCCAACTCCTCCTTTGTAGGGTAGCTGGTGTCCTCCCATACTGTGTTCATCCAGCCGCGGCCCTGGATCCATTCCCCTGGCTTTGCCTGTTCGGCGGCCGCCTTGACTAGATCCAAAATCGCCTGCTTGGGCATCCAGAAGCAGTCCAGATTCATCAGACTGCTGCCCAAGCCAGCCACGTGCATATGTCCCTCCACCAAGCCTGGAATGACCGTCTCTCCACCCAAATCGACAACCTTGGTATCGGGACCGATGTAAGCCTCCACACCGGCCTCACCGCCTACATAGACCAGGCGGTCGCCTTTGATCGCCAGCGCGGTGGCCTTGGAAAATGCCTCATCCACAGTATAGATGTTTCCGTTGCGGTATACGCTGTCGGCAGCCTCTGTACCGGCTGCCATTGCAGGGAATGCTGAGAGAAGTGTAGCGAGGACTAAGCATGCGGCGAGAGCTTTACAAATGCGTCTGCGTGACATTATGGTTCCTCCCTCATCATATTCTTCTTTCTGAATTCCTGGATCAGCGTGCGCCCCCTACCCTCCTTCCAGTCTTCATGATCACAGCGTACCACATTTTATACATCACATCAAGGAAAAACGCAAATTAAATTTGTTATTTTTCACATATTACACTCTGTGGTATAGAGATGTGAGCTCCGGCATTGCAGAAGAAATACTTATAAAAAGGCTGTGGAGAGGCAGTTGCCTCTCCACAGCCAAATATCCAAGACTCAGATGCGCTCCTTGACCTTGGCGCTCTTGCCCACGCGGTCGCGCAGGTAATAGAGCTTCGCGCGGCGGACCTTACCCTTGCGGACGGTCTCGATCTTCTCAATGGTGGGAGCATGGATGGGGAACACCTTTTCCACACCGACGCCATAGGAGATGCGGCGCACGGTGATGGTCTCCTCGATGCCGCCGTGCTTCTTGGCGATGACGGTGCCTTCGAAGACCTGGATACGCTCGCGGTTTCCTTCCTTGATATGGACGTGAACGCGGACGGTGTCGCCCACTTCCGCCACAGGGGGCTCGGCTTTCAGGTACTTGTTGTTAAACGCCTGCATGAGATCCATTTTAAAACTTCCTCCTAGTTTATAGGTGTTCTTGCAGCCATGGATGCCGCCTACCTTTGGCGGCGGCCGCAGAGGACCACCCTTTATTGAGACTGCAATAGTTTACCACAAGTCTCAACGGATTGCAAGCAGAATTTTCATCCCATCCGTGTCCCTCGGCATGGTTTGGCTGCAGGCGGCACCAGCAGCCAAACCGCGGTAATGAGCAGAGTGAGGTTTCCCCTCCCCTGCCAGAGCAGCAGCAGCGCTCCGAGAACCAGCCCCACTGCCAGCGCGGAGGAGAGCACCCGCAGCAGCCGCTCTGCCCGTTCCTCCGAGGTCAGCAGCGCCAGGATACACCAGAGGATGCGCCCGCCGTCCAGTTGGACAGCGGGCAGCAGATTGAATGCGGCCAGCGCCAGATTGAGCCCAGCAAAGCAGTATGCCCCCTCCGTCCCAAGCCCGGCCGCCATCCGGGCGGCCAGCAGATTGACCGCCGGACCAGCCAGCGCAGCGGCTATCTGCTGCCAGCAGCCCAGCGGACAGCGGGCGGAGAGACGCATCTCCGCGCCGACACAGGTGATGCGCAGGGCGGTTACCCGCCCGCCCAGGGCCCGGATGACCAGCCAGTGGCCCAGCTCATGCAGGGCACAGGCACAAAAGGCCATCAGCAGTACACCCTGTTCATCCAAATAGTAGAGCGCCGCCCCCAGCAGCAGCGCGCCTGCGCTGATTTCAACTCGTTTCCATCTCAGCATTCAGTTCGTCTCGATATAATAGAGCGGGTTGAGCAGCACTCCGTTCAGCTTCAGCTCAAAGTGCAGATGGGGCCCCGTGGAATTGCCGGTGGCACCCGAGAGGGCCACCCGCTCTCCCGCCGCCACGGTCTGCCCCTGCTGAACCAGCAGCTCGCTGCAATGGGCATAAAAGCTTTTCAGCCCCCCAGGGTGGCTGAGCTGGAGGTAGAGACCGTAAATCGGGCTGTCGCCGATATAGTCTACGGTTCCGTCGGCAAAGGCCAGAACATCCGTTCCGTCGTTCACTGCCAGATCCACGCCGTTGTGAAATTTCTCAACACCGTCTACCGGGTGTTCCCGCCAGCCAAAGTCGGATGAGACCCACCCCAGCGCCGGAGTTACCGTCTCCCCCACGCCCAAGGCGTTCAGATTGTAGCGGTCCATGGTGGCGTTGTCCGGGAGCGTGGGACCGTTGTACTCTACATGGACTACGGCCGGCTCCGGCGTGGCGGTGGGAACCGGAGTGGGTTCCGGTACGGTATTGGGCTCCGCTGGTTCTACAGCGACCGGCTCCGGCTTCCCAGCCTCCCCCAACCAGTGGCTCACCGCATCCTCACGTGCGGGGAAGCCGCTGAGAAATGCGGCCTGGGCGCGGAACAGGGGCGTGCTCACCTGTCCCTCTCCGTCCGGCACCGTGACAGCCTCTCCGCCAAAGACCTCCACCCAAAGGTCCCCCAGGGTGTCCAAAATCGGTTCCCCCTCGGAGATCGACCGGCCCAGGCTCGCAAACGCAGCTTTGAAATCCGTGTCGGCCTGAATAGCGCTCAAAACAGTCTCCCGTACCTCCGCGAGCTTTCCTGGAAATACTCCTTTTCCGATAAATACCACCAGAAACAGCGCCAGACATACTGCCAACTGCGCCATCCGGCGCTTCTCACGCGGACCCAGCGCCACGCTGCCCTTTTTTCTCCGGTGGGACAGCGCCGGCCTATGCCCGCCCGTCCGCTCCTGCCTCCGCTTTTCCCACTTTTGATAGGCCGTTTCCATAGCGGCATCTTCCCTTCTGTACGCATTTCAAAGCATGTATATGCGGACGTGCCTTTTGCTATGCCGAGAAGATTTCCTCTCTTGACAACCGGCGGCAAGACAGCTATAATAGTATCCATCGTGTGAACGGGGTGTGGCGAAGTTTGGTATCGCGCATGGTTCGGGTCCATGAGGCCCCGGGTTCGAATCCCGGCACTCCGACCATGCGGAGTATCATTAAAGGATCTGAAAAGGTCTGCTGATGATACTCCGCATTTTTTATTTCCAAGTTTATATAGCAATCTGTGTGGGGGCGTAGCTTAATGCTACGCCCTTTCTCGTTTCCAAAAGAATGTCCCGCTCGGGGATCTTCCGGCGATCCGGTACCTCAAAAGCACCGATGCAGTTATAGTGGATCGTCACCCGCTGATTGGTAACGCCGTCCTCCTTGACCGCCGGATAAACCTCGATATACTGAATGAGCTCGGCAACCATGCGCTTGGTGATGGTGGCGGCGTCGGTGTAGCGTCGCACCGTTTCCAGAAAGGTGTCCACATCCATCCGCTTATCTTCCAGCTTTTTTAGCTCCAGACGCAACGCCTTGATCCGTCCGGCGTTTTCGCCCTGTTCCTGCTCATACCGCTTGGACATTTTGGCGAACCGGGCATCGTCGATTTTGCCGGACACATTGTCCTCGTAAAGCCGCTCAAAGAGCATATCCAGCTCCCTATCCCGGGCCAGCAGCCCATCCAGCTCCCGCTTCTTGCGTACCCGGTCATTTTCCGCTACCTTGGCGGAGCGGCCCACTATCGCCTTGATAAAGTCGTTTTCGTACTCATTGGCGAAACAGGCCAGCCGGTGTACCTCGTAAAGCACGACCTGTTCCAAGAAGTCCAGCCGGATATAGTGGGTAGACGAGCATTTGCGGAGCCCGGAATTGTGGTTGTTGCAGCTAAAGAACTTGATGTCGTGGTTGCCCTGGTTGAAGTGGAAAGTCAGATTGCCTCCGCACTCTGGGCATTTCAGATAGCCGCAAAAGGCGCTGGACTCCTTTGTTACGGTAGGCCGCCTGCGCCGGGTGGTTTGTAGGCTTTGCACCTTTTCCCAAGTCACACGGTCAATGATGGGCTCATGGACATTGAGGAAGATTGCCCGGTTTTCTTCCGGGTTTTCAATACGGCGCTTCATCTTGTAGGACTTGGAATAGGTCTTGAAGTTGATCACATCGCCACAGTATTCCTGCAAGGTGAGGATTTTCTTGACGGTGGTGTGGTTCCACTTGGTAGGCTCCAGCGTGCTTTTGGAGCCGCCCTTGCTAATCCCCTTGCTGGTTCGATAGGCCGAGGGGTTCAGCGCCCCCATATTCCCCAGCGCCGTGGCGATCTGCAAGGGGCCGTTGCCCTCCAAGGCCAGACGGTAGATGCAGCGCACCACCTCGGCAGCCTCCGGGTCAATGACCCAAAACCGGGGATCGTCCGGGTTTTTCATGTAGCCGTAGGGCGGCGGCGAAAGCGGAATCCCGGCGTTGCCCTTCATCTTGTTGACGATCCGGCGCTTCTTGGAGATGTCCTTAGCGTAGTACTCATTCATAATGTTCTTGAACGGGGTGAAATCGTCCTCGCCCTCGTCGCTGTCCACACCATCGGAAACGGCCACCAGCCGCACATCATGGAGCGGGAAAAACTCCTCGGTGAGCTTGCCCACCTCAATGTAGTTCCGGCCCAGCCGGGAGAGGTCTTTCACGAACACCGCCGAGATGTACCCGGCCTCGATTGCGGCGATCATTTTCTGAAAGCCAGGGCGCTTCATAGTGGTGCCAGTGATGCCGTCATCTACAAAAAAGATGGTATCGGTATAACCCTTGTCTTTGGCGGCCTTTTGGAGAATTTTCTTTTGGAAAGTGATTTGTCAAGGGTGTTTTCACCATCCAGCAACGAATCAAGGCATAAACAATATCACATTTTTATAATGCTTTTTGACCACAATCAGTTCTGCGCTGACTGTGGTCTTTATTTTGGAAATGACATTTTTCCCTTAAATAAAAGAATCAATTGTCGTTGCGTTTTTCGTCAATATCTGCCATAATAAAAAGGAGTATAAATAAAAGAAAGAGGGGGGAATTGCCATGCTGCAAACACCATTTCATGCCTATTACAAGGCTCGATTGTTGGAGCAGCTACCCGAGGAAGAACAGTTCCTCCCGGTCTTTGCTTCATCGGATATTGAAATCTATCCGTTTCAGATCGCAGCAGCCAGCTTTGCCCTGCGCTCCCCCTATCAGAAGGGTGCTGTCCTATGTGACGAAGCCGGTATGGGCAAGAGCCACGAGGCTATGCTGGTCATCAATCAAAAGTGGCTGGAGGGGTACAGCCGGATTCTGCTAGTCATTCCCAATGCCGACCTGCTGCACCAATGGACGGAAATGCTGGATCGGTTCTATACCGTTCCCTATGTGGTTTTGACCAGCCGCAAAGAATGGCAGGCCCACAGCGCCCCCGACCATCCCAACGCCTTTATCCAGGATGCCATTGTCATTACGACCTATGACTTTGCCGCCGACAATGAGGAGGCCGCAAAGGTGGTCAACTGGGACTTGACGGTATTTGAAGAAGCCAACGCCCTGTCCCCGGTCTACCAGGAGGACAACAAGCAGGCCAAGGCACTCAAGCGGATCGCTGGTGACTCCTTCAAGCTGCTGCTGACCGGCACCCCCATCGAAAAGAACATTATGGACTTGTACGGCCTGATCTGGTTCATTGATGAAACGCTGCTGCCGGGAGAAAAAGAGTTTCTGGCTCGGTATCTGCGCCGACCGGAGAACTACCCGGAACTCAGTGAACAGGTCAGCCGCTATTGTTTCCGTACCCTCCGTTCCCAGGCCAGGCACTACGCCAAAGTGACGGAGCGTGTGCTGTTGACCGTGGAGTACACCCCCGGCAAGGCAGAGCGGCAGCTCTATGAGTTGCTGTATGCCTACATCAACCAGTCGGAAAAGAAAGCCTTTCCCGAAATGAACCAATATGACCTGGCTCTACGGCTGCTGGGCCTGTTGGGTTCCTCTACGGCGGCGATTTTGCAAACTATCAAGGGTATCGCCAAGCGGCTCCAGGGGCTGGAGAACGCAGCAGAGGAACTGACCCAATGGCAAGAAATTCAGGCCGTGGCCGAAAGCATCCCCCAGGACGCAAAGGCCGGTGAGCTGCTGACCGTTCTCAAACAGGGTTTTTCCCTGATGAAGAAAACGGGAGCCAAACAGAAAGCGGTTATCTTCACCGAAAGCGTGGAAACCCAGAAGATGCTCCAGAATCTTCTTTCTGGCCGGTACCGCACTCTGGCCTACAACGGCAGCGCCGATTACTCCGTGATCCGCCAGTTCAAGGAGGATGGCGAGGTGCTGATTTCTACCGATAACGGTGCCAAGGGCTTCAATCTGGAGGAGGCTACTTTCATCATCCACTACGACTTGCTGTACAACACCTTAAAGCTGGAGCAGCGTATCGACCGCTGCCACCGGCTGGGTCAGGAAAACGATGTGCTGTCAGTGGCCTTCATCGACAAGAACAACTTTGCCGATGTTCGCAAGCTGGAGCTGGTCAACAAGCGGATGCTGGTGACAGCCGGTGTCTTTGGTATTACCGATGACGTGCTGGGCGGTTTTACAGATGATGTAAAAGCAGCCTTTCCGGTCATTGCCCAGCGGTTGCGGCCCAGGGCGCAGATTGAGCAGGCATACCGCCAGACCCTGAGTACCCACGAGGAAGATAACCGCCAGACCGTCTCCGCAGCGGAGGATATTCTGTTTACCACCTTCACCAAGGAGCTGGCCGACAAGGTGAAGATCAACCCCAAGTATGTGAATCGCCGTGGGCAGGAGCTGAACAACGACCTTTGGGAGATTGCCAAATGGTTCTTTAACCGTTACAATGAAAAGAACGACGATTGTCATTTTGTGATCGACGAAGCCAGCCGTACCATTACGGCCACGGAGTACCAGGAGTTGCCGGTACTGTTCTATTACTGGACGGGGAACCGAAACCGACCCTATCGCAGCCAGAAGGTGTATGGCATGGCAAAGGATTTCAAACCCAAGGCCGGACAGCTTACCCTGTCCAGCATTATAGGCCGTGGGATTCTCCATGAGCTAGAAAGTGCCAATGAGGGGGTACTAACCATCCCAACGGTGCCAGAGCCGTGCCAGATTGCCCTCTATACCGTGACCCTGGTATCAGGCTCCAGCCGCACAGAACACGCCGTACTGTGCGGCCTGACGGAGAGCGGAAAAGCCCTGGACGATGCAGCTTGCCGCAGCATCCTGGAGCTGCCGGTGGAGAGCTGCACAGAGGATGAGCGGAGATCTCCCCACTGGCTGAAGGGGAGCAGCCGTCCCCACCCATTGGATGAGCTGGTGCCAAAGGAGGCACTGCTGGAGGCACAACTGGAGCGTCTATCCCCAGTCCAGGCTGAGGAAATGGAACGGATGAAGCAACAGGTATCGGCTGATAAGGCGGCACTGAGCCGTGAGCTGAACACCCTGGACAGCCAGGTGCAGCAGGCACAGGCGGAGTTGGAGGCTGTCACCGGCGACCGGCTGAAACGGCTGGCTACGCAGAAGAAAATCAATCAGCTACGCCAAGAGTACATGAAGCGGCAGGAAAGCCAGTTCTTTGACGCTATGCGGCTGGATATGGAGCTGGAGGAGAAAATAAAAACCTTTGCCGAAAAGGAAAAACTAACGGCAAAGGTTCAGAGAGAATTTGTGGTGGAGATTATATATGAAAAACAAGGTATACATGCTATTGAATAGGCACATTGCATTGATTACAACCATAGTGGATTTGCTTTATATAGGTCTGTTATTCTTTTCTTCATGTGCCTCATTGACCAGTCCTGCAACCCTAAATTGCTTTTTAATAGTTTTAACAATAGTTTTGGGCGTATTTTTGATTATAGCGCTAATGTGTCCCTTTTGGGGGATTGCTAACTTTCGAAAAATTTGTCCAAAAAGAAACAAGGAAAGGCTATATATTCTCTCATCCTTGATATTTCTTATATGTGTTATTTTTGCAATATTATATGCGTTTGTTATTATGTTTGATGAAAGGGCATTCCAATTTAACAATGGCCTATCACGCAATGTCATAATTAGAGGGTTCGATTTATTATACTTTAGTATTGTGACATTTACTACATTGGGATATGGTGATATTGTCCCTGTTTCTTGGCCTGCAAAGGTAGTTGTCAGCGTGGAAGCACTGAGTTTTACTGTGGGTATCGCATTTGTGCTGGCAAACTTTTATTTTAACAAGAATGAAGGAGATTGCACAAATGAATAACTTGGACGGACTTTCCATGAACATAGAACAAACCAATCTGGACAAGCTGCGCTCGGTATTCCCGGAGTGTGTCAGCGAGGGCAAGCTGGATATTGACAAGCTGCTTTCTCTGTGCGGCGAGTACATCGACAACGATTTTGAGAAGTACAAGTTTGAGTGGAAGGGCAAGGCGGAATGCCTGCGGCTGGCCCAGAAGCGTTCCACCGGCACCCTGCGCCCCTGCCCGGAGGAAAGCGTGGACTGGGACACCACCCGGAACCTCTACATCGAGGGCGACAACCTGGAGGTCTTGAAGCTGCTGCAAACGGCTTACTACCGCAAGGTGAAGATGATCTATATCGACCCGCCCTACAACACCGGCAATGATTTTGTCTATGCCGATGACTTCGCTGACCCCATGGCCCGGTACAAAGAAGTGACCCAGCAGACCACCAAGAGCAACCCGGAAACTATGGGCCGCTATCACACCAACTGGCTCAACATGATGTATCCGCGTCTGCGTCTGGCAGCGAATCTTCTGCGGGATGATGGTGTGATTTTTATTTCAATAGATGATGTTGAGATTGATAATCTCAAAAAGCTGTGCAACGAGATTTTTGGCGAAGAAAATTTCGTAGCTCAATTTATTTGGCAGAGCAGACAGAATAAAGACAATCGGAATATTACTGGTGTTTCAATAGACCACGAATATGTTGTGTGCTATACAAAGCAATTTGGACACCGAGTATTCCGTGGAACTGACAGAAAAACAGAACAATATAAGAATCCTGATAATGACCCCCGTGGCCCCTGGACAAGCGCTAATATGGTGGGCCTTGCTACTGCCGATGCACGTCCAAATTTGCACTATGATTTAATCAACCCGGCAGATGGAAGAAACTACGGATGCCCAGAAAAAGGCTGGCGATATGACCGAAACACCATGAATCGCCTTATTCAAGAGGGGAGGATTATTTGGCCCGATAATCCAGATGGGCGTCCACGCAAAAAATCATTCTTGAACGAGCTGTCAGACAATCTCCCTGGTTTTTCATCCATTTTCAGCACTGGTGTTTATACAAATACTGCAACCAAGGAAATTGGAGGATTGTTTAACAGATATTTGTTTGATTTTCCAAAGCCTGTTGAGATTATTAAGCAACTAATTTCCCAGGTATCTAATACAGATGACACCATTCTCGACTTCTTCTCCGGCTCCGCTACCACAGCCCATGCAGTGATGCAACTTAATGCCGAGGACGGCGGCAACCGGCGCTTTATCTTGGTGCAGATTCCCGAACTGTGCGACGAAAAGAGCGAGGCGTACAAGGCCGGGTACAAGAATATCTGCGAGATCGGCAAAGAGCGAATCAGACGGGCCGGAAAGAAAATTCTGGAAGAACACATCCAAGTCACCATGGATGAGGACAAGTCCCCTCTGGACGTGGGCTTCCGTGTCTTTAAGCTGGACACCTCCAATCTGAAAACCTGGGATGCTACCCCCATTGAGGACGAGCAGCTTGACCTTCTGTACCAGCGGATGAACAGCATGATCCACCGGGTAAAACCGGAACGTACCGACCTGGATATGATCTATGAAATCATGTTGAAGTTGGGGGTACCGCTGACCTACTCCGTAACCTCGTTCTCCGTCAACAACAAGACTGTCTATGGCGTAGGCGATGATTGCCTGCTGCTGGTCTGTCTGGCCGAAGATGTGCAGCCGGAGGACATAGAGCAGATGGCCGAATACGCCCCAGCGAAAATCATCATCTCCCGTGACAGCTTTGCCGACGATACTGCTATGGCCAATGCCTACTATATCCTGCGGGATCATGGAATTGAATTGAAATTGGTGTGAGGTAATTCGGATGTTGTGTAGATATTGCAGAAAAATTATGCAGAGTGAATATGTAAGTCAGCCAAACGGGGGCTACTTTGAGTTTCATAATTGCACAAACTGTAAAGCTGTATATGAATGCACATCACGAACCATCAAAAGAGGACGAGAAAAATATGAGATTCGTGAGAAGGAAAGATGGTGGAATCCAACAACAGAGAGTTGGGAAGATTGAGATATGAAACTGAAGTTTAAGAACCAGGCATTCCAAATGGATGCAGTCAACGCCGTGGTGGATTTGTTTACCGGCCAGGAGAAAACCAAAAGCACCTTCTCCGTGGTGGATGAGCGGCAGACTTCCCTTCTCCCGGAAATGGGCCAGGGCAATGCCCTCTACATCGACCAGGAGACATTGACCTCCAATATGCACACCGTCCAGAAGCGGAACAACCTGCCCTTGACCCCTTCGGCGAAGGACTGTCAGTTCTGCATTGAGATGGAAACCGGCACCGGCAAGACCTATGTTTACACCAAGACCATCTTTGAGCTGAACCGCAAGTACGGATTCACCAAGTTTGTCATTGTGGTGCCGTCGGTGGCCATCCGGGAGGGTGTTTACAAGTCCTTTCAGATCACTCAGGAGCATTTCGGCCTGCAATATGACAACGTGCCGTGCCGCTACTTCATCTACAACTCTGCCAAATTGTCCGATGTGCGGCAGTTCGCCACCAGCTCCAACATCGAAGTGATGATTATTAACATCGACGCCTTCAAGAAGGCGGAGAATATCATCAATCAGGCCCAGGATCGGCTCAATGGCGAAACTGCCATGGGCTTCATCCAGAACACCCACCCCATCGTCATCATCGACGAACCCCAGAGCGTGGACAACACCCCCAAGGCCAAGGAAGCCATTGCCACGCTGAATCCCCTGTGCGTGTTGCGGTACTCCGCTACCCACCGGGAAAAAATCAATCTGCTTTACCGCCTGACTCCGGTGGATGCCTACCAGATGGGGCTAGTCAAGCAGATTGCCGTATCCTCCAATCAGATTGCCGGTGGCTTCAACCAAGCCTATGTGCGGCTGCTTTCCGTCAGCAACGACAAAGGATTTAAGGCTAGGGTGGAGTTGGATGTAAAGGGAAAGACCGGAGCCGTGACCCGAAAGGCCATGACCGTCAAGCCGGGAGACGATCTGTTCCTGCTCTCCGGTCAACGGGAACTGTATGAAGGCTACACCGTCGCCGGAATCGACTGTACCCCCGACTTTGAGCATATCGAGTTCGGGAATACCCAAGAGGTCAAGCTGGGCAAGGCCATTGGCGATGTGGACGAGAATATCGTCAAGAAAGCGCAGATCCGGCGCACCATCGAAACCCACTTGGATAAGGAACTGCGGTATCTGGACAAGGGTATTAAGGTGCTGTCCCTGTTCTTCATTGACAAGGTGGACAAGTACCGCCATGAGGACGGCACACCCGGTATCTATGCCACCATGTTTGAGGAATGCTACCAGGAGCTTATGGCAAAACCCAAGTATGCCGTCCTTCAGGAGCGATTCACCACGGATGTGAGTAAGGTACATAACGGCTACTTCTCCCAGGACAAAAAGGGCCGTCTGAAGGACACCAAGGGCGACACCCAGGCCGACGATGACACCTACAACACCATCATGCGGGACAAAGAGTGGCTTCTCAGCTTTGAGTGTCCGCTGCGGTTCATTTTCTCCCACTCGGCGCTGCGAGAGGGCTGGGACAACCCCAACGTATTCCAGGTCTGCACCCTGATCGAGCAGAAGTCCACCTTTACCTGCCGTCAGAAGGTGGGCCGTGGCCTGCGCCTGTGCGTCAACCAGGACGGCGAGCGCATCGAGGACAAGAATATCAATGTCCTTCACGTCATGGCCAACGAGAGCTTTTCCGAGTTTGCTTCCACCCTCCAGAAAGAGATAGAGGACGAAACTGGCGTCAAGTTCGGTGTGCTTCAGTTCAGTCTGTTTTCCGGCATGGTCTATGAGGCCCGTCGGGACGTGGAGAAGCAGGTAACGACCGAACAGGCCCAGGCGGTGGTGGAGGCCCTGAAAACCGCTGGAGTGGTCAACGAGGCCGGTCAGGTGGCAACTGTGGTCAAGCCGAAAGAAATTGAACTGCCCAAGGCCCTGGAGCCGATCAAGGAAGTGGTGCAGGACATTATCGAAAAGGCGCAGCCGGTGGCGGTGGAATCCCTGACCGGAACCACCTATACAGAAACCGTGGTAGAGGAACATACCGTCACCCACGAGGAGGCCACGGAGCTGCTGGAGCATTTTGAGCAAAAGGGTTATATCACCAGCACCGGCAAGGTCAAAGACACCATGAAGAATGCCCTGAAGAACGGAACCCTTGACCTGCCGAAAAAATATGAAGCTGCCAGAGAGCGGTTTGAGCAGATTATCGCCAATGCCGACCGGAAGCCCCCGGTGCGGGATGCTTCCCGTGATGTGGTGGTGCGGCTCAACAAACAAGTCATGCTCTCCCCGGAGTTCCTGGAGCTATGGAACAAGATCAAGCAGAAAACCGCTTATTGGGTGAGCATTGACACCGAGCAGCTTGTGGAGAACTGCGTCAAAGCTATCCGGGAAATGCCCCATATCCCCAAAACCCGACTGGTGTCCCAGACCGCCGACATCCATATTGAACAGGCTGGAATCAGTCACATAGAACGGGAAATGCGGACAATGGATATTGCCAACGACTATCAGGCCCTGCCGGACATTATTACCGCCATCAGCGATGAAACGCTGCTGACCCCGGCCACCGTCAACCGGATTCTGGTGGAGAGCGGACGGTGCGGGGATTTCCTCAACAACCCGGAGGCATTTCTGGAGCAAGTCGTAGAGCTGATCCGCAGCCACCGCCACGCCCTGGCTATCGACGGTATCCGCTATGTGAAGCTGGACGGCCAGGAATATTATGTGCAGGAAATCTTCGACACCACTGAGTTGCTTGCTAACCTGGATCGGAACGCCGTAAAGGTGGAGCACAGCGTCTATGACTATGTGGTTTACGACAGTTCCACGGTGGAGAAGCCGGTTGCGGTGGCCTTGGACAACGACCCGGATGTGAAGATGTTCTTCAAGATTCCCAGCCGATTCAAAATTGAAACCCCCATCGGCACGTACAACCCCGACTGGGCTGTGTATCTCAACAAGAATGGTGAGGAAAAGCTGTATTTTGTCCTGGAAACCAAGGGCGACACCAGCTTTATGCACCTGAAAACCAGTGAGCAGCTGAAAATTCACTGCGGCAAGGAGCATTTCAAAGCCTTGAACGCTGGGGTGGAGCTGGAGACTGCCACTAGCTGGACGGAGCTGCGCAAGCGCATTTGACAGAGATAGAAAGAGCTTTTTATCTCACATCTCGTCCTTGATCCTTGCGCTTTCCCTTGTTGGAAATCTGCTGCTCCTTCTGCGCCTGCCGCACCATTCTCCGCATAGCCTGTCGTTCCATATCCTCATGCAGCATCCGGGAAACCGCCTTTTTGCTGTCAAACATTAGAAGCGGATTGTACTTCTCACCGTAAGCCTCCTGCGCACGGCTTTCCGCTTCCTGTTCCTTGCTGGGGCGGATGGCCTGCCTTGCTTCATACAGCTGCACTGGATCGAAGCCCTGGGCCTGCTCCCGAAGCCCGGCATACTCAGTTAGGGAAGCGTCCAGCTCGGCAGAATATTTCTGTTCCTGTTCTTCCAACCGTTTCAGGCTCTGCTCCACGGCGGCAATGTCTTTGGGGAATTTATCGGCAGCATCTTCCTCGGAATATGCCAGCGACGCCAGAAGCATGTTTTTCTCCGAACGCAGTTCCTCCAAATCCTCTGTCAGTGCCGCAATCTTAGCCGCCAGTTCCCGGTGTCGGAACACATGGACAGCAGAGAGCGCCTTTTTCTCGGAAAGCAGGCTGCGGCGCTCCTTCGTCTTATCCCGAATGTCCTTTGAAAGCTGATTGTACTGTGCGAGGGCAGGGCGCAGCGTATTCAGCGAAGCATTCAGGCGTTCCTTGCCCTTGCGGAGATACCCCAGCTGATAGCAGAACAGCAGCAGATTTTTACGCAGATTCTCCATGGCCTCGGCAAGCGCCGGGAGGGTATTTTTGACTGCCTGCGCCAGCTTTTTGACCTGTCCTCTCAGCTCCCGGAGCAGGGCATTGTCCGCCTTGATCTGCCGGTTCAGTTCGCACCGGTCAGAGATAATACCCTTTTTCTCCATGGCTCTGGCAACCACACCCTCATGGACCGTAGGCCGCTCCAGCAGACCACGTTCAGCATGGCTGCGGTGGTCGATGCGTTCTTCGTGTCCGGAACGCTCCAGATAGCGGTTTGCCACATCCGCCCATGCAGCCCGCCACAGGACAAGCTGCTCGTCGCTGTTCCAGCGTTCTGTGATTGGGTTCTGCCTTCCGAATTTGGTGCTTTTGGGATACTTGGATGCCCGTTCATAATCCTGGGCCTGCGCTGCGGACGGGGCCATATATACCTTCTTTTTGCCCACTTTGTACTGGTACTGTTTCTCCCAGCCGTCGGCCTGCGCCTGCTTGAACTCGGCGGCGGTAAAGCCCCGTTCCTCGCCGTCTTTGACACAGAGATATTCTTTTTCGGTCTTGTACTGCCATTTTCCCTTTTCATCCAGCGGGCGCACCGTCAGCAGGATATGAGCATGGGGGTTGTGTCCAGGAGGATACGGGTCATGGATGGCAGCATCGGCGCACATTCCGTCTGCTACAAACTGCTCCTTGATGAAATCTTGCAGAAGCTGGATTTGTTCCTCCCGGCTCAACTCTATGGGCAGCGCCGCCACAAATTCACGGGCAAGGCGACTGTCCTTTGCGGTTTCGGTTTCCTCCACAGCGTTCCACAGGGTTTCTCGATCCTGCCACTCTGCGGGGGCGGTGGCTGGCAGAAAAACCTACCGCCACCCAAGGCCCTGTTTGCGGGTGTAGTTATGCTGCACCCCGTCATACTCGTTGAGCATCCGAGAACAGCTCAGATAGGCCGCAGCAGCCACAGCGGAGCGCCCGGCTCCACGGCTGACTATCTTGGCCTCCAAATGATAAATCGCCATAAATCACCTTGTCCTTTCTGAAAGGGGTGCCACAAAACAGGGCACCCTTGTTTTCGCTCAGTATGTCGTGAAATACGACATACCACCAGCAGGGGTGGAACGAATCGTTCCACCCCTGTATCTGTGTCAAGCTGCCGGTGGCAGGTTGACGCAGGCAGGCGGCGGGATGGGGTGGCAATATACCACCCCATGAACAGGGGCTTCCAAAACGGAACCCCCTGCGCCGACTGCGTGGGCAAGGCTGGCAATTTGGCAGAAATGCAGCCTTGTCCAGCGGCTCCCGCAGGAGCCGCAATCCCCCTCGGAGAGCGCACGTGCCCGACCAACGGGAGGGCTACCACCGCCTGCTTTAGCAGGTGGTGAGTAAGTGCGCCCTTCGGGATAAAAAAGAGGAAGGCCCCCGGTTTCCCGGAGACCTCCCAGCCGTTTTCAATCGTGTCCTGCCAGCTTTCGCCGCAGGTATTCTTCCAGATTGTCAAGCCCTACCGCCTGTACTTCCGGCAGCACTTTTTCCAGCACTGCGCCCTCCTGAATGAGCCGCCTTGTCCGGGCTTTTCGCTCCTTCACCCGGTCCCGTGCCTGAGTTTCCTCCAAGCGGTGCTTTGCCTGCAACAGTTTCTTTTCTTCACTTGTCATAGATTTACCTCCGTTTCTGCCAGATCAGGTCATAGCCCAGCACATCGGCCAGCTCCACAACCTCCTTGTAGCGGATAGATTCCCGCTGGAACTTGGCCGACAGGTTGGAAACGCTGTCCGACCAGCCGTATTCCTCATGGAGCCGGTCAACTACCTCCTACATGGTGTATCCCGCCCGGACGATCTGTGCCTTAATCTCGTTGCGTACCGTCATCATCAAAAATCCTCCTAAATTTACTTGATAAAAAGCGAAGCTGGTACGCCCTCTGGCATAGCCGCTTCGCTGTGTGGTGAAAAATCTCCTTGTCACCAAATCCGTTCAGAATTGCCGGTGTGATGTCCTGCCCATAGGTCGCACCTTCCGACTTTTCCGTTTCGTGTGACTTGGCTTGAAACCGTGCATTTCCCCATGATTCCATGCACCCGGTTCACCGGGACGAGAAGCACGGTTTCGTAAAATGATTTCTTCCAACCGTCAAATACTTTCCGATTCCCAATTGCCCTGATTTACCCCTCCGATTTTGCCAGTGATTTTTGAGATATAGCCGCCGAATTGCTATAAAAGGGAGAACAAGAGGCAATCAAAGTGTACGTACGTACACGGTTCAGCGCCGCCATTCCTCCGGCACATCTTCCGGTACGTACGTACGCATCGAATCACCAGAAAACACTGATATATGATTTCTCACCAATACCTCGATTCCCAGAAAGCCACGCACCCGCCGTCCGGCAGCATTGGTCACATTGTTGCAGTATTCCAGATTATAGCGGCTCTGGCAGGCTATCAGGGCTTCGCTGAAGCTGCGGGGTTTCAGGGCAGGCAGATTGTTCTCGGTGCAGTAAATCTGGTACGCCTCATACAGCTCTTTGGAACTGGCGGACAGATCGGCTTTCAGGCGAACATATCCGTCAGAATCCAAAAAGTCATACACATTGTTGTTGTCCCGTTTGACTGCTTCCCGGTTTTCTCTGGTGCGGTCACTTTCGGTGAACTTGAAGTTGTTTGCGGCCAGCCGCTGCAATCCCTCAAAAGCCCACAGCAGAATACCCTCCACCTCGGCTTTCATCTTCTCGGCAAGGTCAGGATCATCCACACGGTCAGCCGGTTTTTCTTTCGTGGTCAGCACCAGCTGGCGGCGATAAAATCCGTCGCTCCGGTCAAACAACGCCTGCAAATCTCCGTTGGAGAAGGCCAGCAGCCGGGCGCACATCCATCCCTGATAGCTCTGCTTGCCCTTGCGCTCCAAATCCATCTTGCCCTGGGCGGTGACGATGGATTTCACATAGTTGGTTTGGCGCAGGGCCTCCATCCGCATATCATCATCCACGCACAGGAGAATATGCTCCAGATCCGCACGGGCAAATCGGTTCTCCGATATTTTCCCGATGCTGCCGTCCTTCATGTTAGAACCGAACAAATGACCCAGCACGGCGCCAATCTGGCTCTTACCCTCACCGCCGTTACCTTTAATCACCATCATCCGCTGCCCCTTATTGCTGGGAATCAGGCAGTAGCCGATATATTCCTGCAAGGTCGGGATGTCCTCCGGGTAGAGCAGGCCATCCAGAAATTGTAACCAGAGAACAGGTTTTGGGGCGTTGGGCTTGTAGGACACGGGGAAACGGTTGCGGACGATTTTCGGCTTTCCCTCCACAAAGGTTCCGTCCAGAAAAAGCGTGCCGTTGGAAAGATGAATCCGATCCGGCTCCGGGGGAAAATCCTCCACCAGCGCCGCCAGTTTCATCAGCTCCACAATGTTGCTGATTTTGCGGGGAATGTTGCTGACCGCACAGCATTTCAACTCCTCAAAAATTTCTCCCCGCAGGGGTAGTTCGTCTGTCACACGGCCTTCGGGCGTGAAAAAAGCCCCGTTTGTGAAGATGATCTTGTGCGTCTGCAAGAACTCCTCACAAAACAGGGCTTCGTTGATGCTTTTGCCATCGAACCAGACGGGCATCCCGTCAAGCTGCGTTTTGTTTTTCATAGGCACCGTCCTCCTTTTTCAGTCTGTCCAGCCGTTCCTCCAAACCGGCAATCAGGCCATCCTTGTTCAGCATTTCCACGATTTTCACCAGCTGTTCCAGTTCGGCGGCAATGAGCAAATCCGCCAGATACTCCACATAGTCCAGCATCTGGCAGGCTTCCACAAACCGGTCATCCAGAACATCTTCCGGTGTCTTGGGTGCGTACTGCACCTTCCAGCTTTCCAGAAGATGCAGATAATCACACAGCACCCGCAGACAGCGCACTTCTTCCTGCCGGTATGCTTTCAGCAGAGGACGCTCCGGTTTTGGTAAGGCGATTGCCGCTGGGGGCTTGTCCGGGTCAATCCCGAAATCCTGTGACAGTTTCTGCGCTGCTTCGTAACTGTTCAGGCCAAACAGCCTTGCCACAAAGTCAATCACATCGCCGGTGGCTCCGCAGCCGAAACAGTAAAAATACCGTTCGTTCAGCTTCATGCTGGGGTGTTGGTCCTCATGGAACGGACAACTGCACATCCCATTTCGGTTGACTTGCAGCCCATAGTGTTTCGCTGCATCCGGCACACAAATATTCTGTTTTACCAGTTCAAAGAGTGTCATGAAAATCCCTCCGTTTCAGGGCATAAAAAAAGCGGCCTGCCCGGTTTGTTGGGGCAGGCCGCAGTCTTTATGCAGTTTGTGATGTTTCCGTTTCTTTGGCTTTCCGCTTTTCCTGCCGGTAGAACTTCTCCCGGCAGGCGGGTTTGCAAAATTTAGCGTTGGGGCGGACAGACTGGAACAGCTCTCCGCAGCACTGGCATACCAGCTGGTACGGTTCACCCGGAACGATCAGCCCCTCGGCAATCTTCTGTTTGCGCTCCTTCTGGCGCAGATACTTTTCATGGTCACGGATGCGCTTCTGGCGGCGCTTTTCCTCCGCAGCCAGTTCTTCCTCGGTGGGTTCGGGCATGGGCACTTCAAACTTCCCGATGAAATTCAGATAAATCTCAATTTCCTGCACCCGCTCCCCGGTGCTTCTGTCCGGGGCATGGACCAGAATTTTCTCCACAAATTCATGGATCATGGGGGAGGTCAGCTCGGTGAAATCCGTATATTTCTGTGCCAGCGCCAGAAAGTGGCTGGCACGGTCGGTATCCTCGTGAAATTGGTCCAACTGTGCCTGCTCGGATGCAAGCAGCTGTTCCAGCTCCGCCTGTTCCTTTTCATATTCGGCACACAGCAGCTCGAACCGTTTTTCCTCCAACTTGCCCATTGCATAGGTTTCGTATAGCTTTTTAATCAGCACATCCAGCTCGGCGCTGCGCTTGCGCTCCTTGGCGACCTTGCGTTTCAGCTCCTTGGCCGCTTCCTGCTGGCGAACCTGTGAAATGCTGCGAACTTTCTGAATAAACTCTTCCTTGTTCTGGATGGCATAGCTGGCGGTAGTGCGGATGGTTTCCAGAATCAGAGTGTTCAGGGCTTTGGTGCTAACGGTGTGGGAAAAACACATCTGGGTTTCCCGCTCAAAGGTCAGGGTGTAGGTGGAGCAGTTATAAAAGTCGGTTCCATACTCCCGCCCGTCCTTTTTGCGTTTGCCCCGGTGGTTATACATCTTGGCTCCGCAGTCGGCACAGAACACAAGGCCGGTCAGGGGATTGGCAACGCCGGTGGTATCTGTCCGGCGCACCGTCCGTTTCACCTGCTGGGCGAGCTGCCAGGTTTCCGGGTCAACGATGGCCTCGTGGGTGTTCTCAAAAATCAGCCAGTCGGACGGGTCATTTTTTACCCGCTTATCCCGGTAGGACTTTTTGGAGGAACGGAAATTCACGGTGTGCCCCATATACTCCGGCTTGGTCAGCATAGAACTGACCGTGAAGCCGTACCAGTCATAGGGACGGCTGGTGTCCACGGTGTTCTTACGGCTGCCTCTGCCGTTGCGAGCCAGATAATAGGCGGGGCACTCCACCTGTTCCTGTGTGAGTATCTTGGCAATCTCATGGGGACCGTGCCCCTCCACCGCAAGCCGGAAGATCCGCCGCACCACGGCGGCGGCTTCCTCGTCCACCAGCCAGTGGTCCTTGTCCTCTGGGTCTTTTTTGTAGCCATAGATGGCGTTGTTGGTGGTTGGCTTGCCCGCCTTGCCCTTGACACGGTATGCTGCCGAAACCTTTTTGGACTGGTCACGCAGATACCATTCATTCATGATATTGAGAAAGGGCGCAAACTCGCCACTGTCCTGTTCCTCGCTGTCGATGTTATTGGCAACAGCAACAAAATGAACCCCATTCTGCCGGAACATTACCTCGGTGTAAAAGCCGGTTTGCAGGTAGTTTCTGCCGATCCGACTTAGGTCCTTACACAGCAGATGGGCCACCTTGCCCGCCTCGATGTCCGCCACAAGGCGCTTCCATGCGGGACGGTCAAAGTTGCCGCCGGACCACCCATCGTCTGTGTAGTGGACGATATTGGTGTAGCCTCGCTGTGCTGCATAGCTTTCGAGATAACGTTTCTGGTTCAGAATGGAGTTCGAGTCACCCGTGAGGTCATCGTCACGGGACAGGCGCTCATAGAGCGCAGTGATTTTTTCTTCCGTCTGTCTGTTTGCCATATCAGGCGCTCCTTTCAGACGGACGGCTCATTTGTGGCAGTTCCATTATACCACATTCCGGCTGGTTTGCCAGCCCGTCATTGCGGATCAGCCGCAGAATTTTATCTTCCATCGTTTCCTCGGCGGTTTCGCTGAGGTAGACACGAACTTTATAGGTGGTCTTGCCAATGTGCCGAGTCAGAAACACGGCGTTTTTATCTGCCATAGAACCTCTCTTTCTTGCGCTTTCAGCGCATCCGGTGTATACTGTTGTTATAGTTCCGATGTTTGTAACCTGTGATTGTGTTACTTCTTTTTTGTGTCAAGCCTGAACATGGCGAAAGCCCCCTTTCTCCTGCGTGAGCGAGCCGATGTAACCCAAGTAACTTGTTTTAGGATTACTCTTTCACTAACAGGAGAAATCCGGGGTGCAAAACGGAACCATTTTTGAAAAATCGAAAAATATTTTTTGAAAAGAGGTGGGGTCATGGCGTATCTGTCTGATGACGAGCTTCTGGATACCGAGGGTGGCTTCACTGGATGGGACGATGGAACAGGCGCAGCGGCAACGGAGGAAACGCTGGAACAGGCGCTTGCGGAAGAACGTCTGGCAGAGCTGGAAAATGAGCTGGAGCAGGACGAGCATCCCATCGACTATGAAGCAGAGCTGGAGGACGAGGAGGAAGAAGCTGCCCCGGTCAGTGATAAACGGCTCAAACGGGAGATGCGGGCCGAGGCCATACGGCGGCTGGAGGAAGCAGCACGCACGGAGAAGGATTTCCGGGCCGTGGTGGAGGAATGGAACAAGCTGGACCGGAACCGGGAGCGCCGGGAACGGGACCACGAAAACCTTCGTGGGGATGTGCCGCTGGAATATCAGGCGGTGCCGGAACCCAAGCTCATTCCCCGCTGGTTGAACAACCCCGCATACCGGCAGCTGATGGCCGGGAACTTTCTGGACATCCTGTTTGACTGCCCCTATGAGATGCACAACCTGACCGCCGATGCCTTTGTTTCTCGCATGGTGGAAGAACTGAGTGAGGAACACAAGGAAGTCCTGTATTTTCTTTCTTTGCGGCTGTACAGCACCACCCGGCTTGCCGCTGTGCGTGGGCAGTCTGACCGCAACATCCGCAAGCTGCGAAAGACCATCCACAAAAAATTGCAGCGCCAGATGTATGACCATCTGTGCAGAAAACAGGAGCATGGCGGCAGCTTGACCTTGCGGGAACGTCAGTTTTTGGAGGAATACTCGAAAATCGCAAGGAAACAGGGCAAGGACGCCGTGATCCGGCGGGAGAACAAGACCAAGCGCAGAAAAAAGAAAAACCGCCCCTGATAATTGGGACGATTAAGGAGAAAGGGCGTGTATGATGAAAAATTTATTTGAACAATCCCGTTCCTATTGGGTGCGGTACGATCATTATGAGCTGAAAACAGCGGAAGATGGCAAGCGGTATATCACCCCCGGCAAGAGCGCAAAGCCGGACGTCTACAATCCGCTGAAAGAGGTCCCCAACATTGTGCTGGATGCGCTGAATGTGGGGATGCTGATGATGGGGCGCAAGCCGGAAGCAGAAGTGGAAAAGGCGATCATGGAGTTTATCACCCGGTACGGCCTGCTGGGGCTGATGACCGCCCTGCCCACCACGCCGTCCTTTATGGATTACGAGGCGGTGTACCTTCCGAAAAACCACTTCATCAAGGAAGAATCCATGGCGACAGACAAATACCTGTCCCTGTTTTACCCCTTTGACCAGCTGGACTTGGTGAAGAAAGGCATTGAATCCACATGGAATGTGTCCGGTGACCGGACGATGGTTGCCCTGACCATGACGTTCATGGACGAGCCGATGGCGAAGAACATGAGCTTTCAGCGGGAATATGCGGAACCCTACGACTGGGTTGCCCAGCAGTTCAAAGATTGGGCCTTTACGCTGACCACCGCCATTTTGTACTACAATGACTATGATTCTATCGACGAGGACGCACGGGGGCTGTATCGCAAGGCCATGGCTGCGTTTGGTGGGATTGCCCCCAGCTACCACATCGAACTGCTGGATAAGCCCACTATTTATTGGGATTTTCACTCCCTGCTGCTGGGTATCCAGATGATGTTCAGCTTCATGCTGGTGGACGGTGACCAGCCCCTGCGCCTGTGCAAGCACTGTCAGAAGGTGTTCCTGGGCAGCCGGTCCAACGCTGCCTTTTGCAGTCCACGGTGCAAGAACCAGTACAATGTCTACAAGAGCCGGGGAAAGAACCGGACGGATGGAGGTGACCAGGAATGAGCGAGGAACAGGGGCTGACCCCGTATGAAACCAGAGAAATCCTCTTTTACAAGACCGAAAACGGAGAAGTGCGGGTGGAAATCCTGCTCTTTCAGGAAAACCTCTGGCTGACACAGGCAAAAATGGCAGAGCTGTTCGAGGTACAGAAAGCAGCCATTTCCAAGCATCTGAAAAACATTTTTGAATCCGGCGAACTGAACGAGGATTCAGTTGTTTCCAAAATGGCAACAACTGCGGCGGACGGGAAACGGTATCAGACCAACTATTACAATCTGGACGCCATTATCGCTGTGGGGTATCGTGTGAACTCCAAAAAGGCGACCATGTTCCGCATTTGGGCGAACCGGGTGTTGAAAGAGTTCATCATCAAAGGTTATGTGATGGATGACGCACGGCTGCGGGAGCCGGAGAACTTTTTCGGCAAGGATTATTTCGAGGAACAACTGGAGCGTATCCGGGACATCCGGGCCAGCGAGAGAAGGTTCTACCAGAAAATCACGGACATCTATTCCCAGTGCAGCGCCGACTACGATGTGGAAAGCCCCATCACAAAGGAGTTTTTCGCCACGGTGCAGAACAAGCTCCACTATGCGGTCACCCATCATACCGCCGCCGAGATCGTATATGGCCGTGCCGACAGTACCAAGCCCAACATGGGGCTGACCACATGGAAAAACGCCCCCAAAGGCCGCATCCGCAAATCGGATGTCACCGTCGCTAAAAACTATCTGAACGAAACGGAAATGCGTAACCTGAACGAGATTGTCACCATGTACCTGGACTATGCGGAACGGCAGGCCCGCCGGGGAAATGTCATGTATATGGCCGATTGGGTCAAGCGGCTTGACGCATTTTTACAGTTCAACGAGGAAGATATTCTGCATGATAAAGGCAAGGTGACCGCCGCCATTGCCAAAGCCTTTGCTGAAAAAGAGTTTGAAAAGTTCCGAGTTTTGCAGGATCGGACCTATCAGAGCGACTTTGACCGGCTGGTTGCGGAAACGTCGGATGATCTGACAGAATAACCATATACACAGAAAGCCCATGCCTCCGGTTATCTTGCCGGCTGCGTGGGCTTTCTGGGCTATCATATAATATTTGCATCGGCTTTATAGATGGGGAGAATTCAAGATTGGTTCAATTACAGCGCGGAAGTATCCATCTAATTCTTCTGGAGTCTGTTTCTGCTTATTTTGAATCCACCAGAGAACCATTTCAACAAAACTTCCTGAAATATGATTGACCAGAAAATCCGAGGGTATATCATGCAGCTGACTTTGGTTCTGATCAACGATTTCTATTTGGATCAGCTCTTTGAGGCTGTTTTTGAAATAACGCAGAAAGATGTCGCTATTTTCACAGGAAAGCAGCCCCAAAATGTTGCTGTCGTTCTCTTGAAGGTGATATAAGAGATGGCAGAAAATTGATTGTGACGTTTCTTTTTCCGAATATAAACCGTGTAAATGGCTCTTTTCTTTGGCGCTACTGACAATATGTCCAAATAATTCTTCACAAACATATTTCAGGAGTTCATCCTTCGTCTGGAAATGAGCATAAAATGTGCTTCTTCCAATATTCGCAAGATCAAGGATTTCCTGAACAGTAATGTGGCTAAAACTTTTCTTTTCAAGTAAGTTGCGAAAGGCGTTAAAAATTGCTGCTTTAGTTTTTTGTTGGCGTCTATCCATGGTGTTTCCCCCGTACAAATCCAGCAAAAAGTTCGATAACATACATTTCTGCCGTTCTATTTATTGTTTCCATAAAGTTAGTTATGCTATAATCGAACATATTGTATGATAACATATAAATTATATGTTTTTGCATAGCTTATGTCAAGGAGGCAACTATGGAACAAAATACGAAGAAAGGTATTGCATTTGCAGTCCTTGCGGCGGCGTTGTATGCGATAAATGCTCCGTTTTCAAAATTATTGCTTGAATTTGTACCACCCACTTTGATGGCCGGATTCCTTTACATTGGTGCGGGTGTGGGAATGATGGTCATTGCTTTTATCAAAAAAGTGCGAAAGTCGGAAGCAAAAGAACAGCCATTAACAAAATCCGAATTACCATACACCATAGCCATGATACTTTTGGACATTACTGCTCCAATCTTTCTATTATTGGGGTTGAACGCTACAACTGCGGCCAATGTTTCCCTGCTTAATAATTTTGAAATTGTGGCAACAGCTATAATTGCTTTGATGGTATTCAAAGAACACATCAGCGCAAGACTGTGGCTCGGAATATTATTTGTCACGTTATCCTGTGGGATATTATCCTTTGAGGATGTGTCCAGTCTGCGCTTCTCTTATGGTTCATTATTTGTGCTTCTTGCCGCTGTCTGTTGGGGATTTGAAAATAACTGTACTCGGAAAATCTCTTCCAGGGACCCTTTGCAAATCGTCTTGCTGAAAGGTATTTTTTCAGGTATTGGATCTGTTATTATCGGTTTATCGATTGGAGAGCGAACCACATCTTGGGGGAGCATTATGTTGGTCATGCTTCTTGGGTTCGTCGCCTATGGACTGAGCATTTATTTCTACGTTTATGCACAGCGTTTATTGGGTGCCGCACAAACAAGTGCATATTATGCGGTTGCACCATTTATAGCAGCAATATTATCGCTTATAGTATTCAGAGAGTTTCCAGACATCACCTATTTCACGGCGCTCGGTCTGATGATCGTTGGCGCTTGGCTATCTTCACAAGATAAGCCGCTCAGAATAAGGAAGCATCGAAAAAGCCATATTCAAAACGATAGCACCGACTAAGAAAACCACCTGAGCCACTTCACTGTTTGAGGCTCAGGTGGTTTTTGCTATTATTTCTGTTTATCTTTCAGCTGATTATAGGCTTCCTGTTGGGTAATCAGCCCCGCCGAAAATTCATACTTGAAATGACTCTCGCTTTCCTCACATTGAGCGATAGCGTTTTGTGCGCGGAGTTCCTCCACCAGCGCATAGTCCTCTTTGCTGAGCCGCTGGGATAACTGCTCCATCAACGCCGCACAGGTTTGGATCGCCTTGCGGTATTCCGGGGACGTGGGCACTACCGTTTCACAGGGATAAAACTCCCCGTTATACATGGCTTCCAAAATCATTGCGTTCCCTCCCTCAACAGTAGACCAGCTCAGCCAGGACAATTTCCTCGGCCCTGTTGTGGATGGAGTTCATGGAGCGCACCCATGCCATCTGGTCGGCAGCTTTCAGGGCTTCTGTGACGCCCTCTTGCTGCATCATGGATTTTTCGATAATTTCCAGCCGCTCCCGGCAGGCGATGTCGATTTCCTCCAAGTGGAGAAACAACTTTTCAGTGACAATGAGATCGGTATACAGAATGGGCCGGTGTTCTTTTAAGTAAGCACGGCGCAACCGGCCATATTTCCCAATATGGTACTCTTTTGTGTCCGATAACACAAGGTCGGGAACGAGATAGTCGCCGCATTTGCTGTAAGTCAGTTCCATGCAAGGCTCCTTTCATGGGAATGTGATTGACAGTTACGGTAGGTTTGAGGGCATCCCTCCTCTATCATAACTGTCTTTTCATTCGCCACAAATGAGCCGCCAGTCATGATGTAATGTTTTTTGGTGTAATCCACCCTCTATACATTACATCATGGTTTTGTATGCTGTTGGACTCGCTGTCCATGTTATCGTCACGGCTCAGGCGGCAGTAAAGGGCGGCTGTGCCGGTAGAGATTTTTTTGCTTGACTGCTTCATAATGTCCTCCTTTCCAAGCAGCCGAGCAAGGCTTCATCCTATGTATATTATACCTCTGCCGACCGCCCGAGTTAAGGATGTCGATGGAACAGTTAGGCTGGCTCCAGATCGGCCAGCATCAGCTTCAACAGGATGTCACGCATGGACTCGCCTTTGTCCTTGTAGACGGGCGTGACGATGAATTGGATTTTGCCGACTTGATAGGTGTATTCCTCCTTGACGGGTACGGGATCTTCCATGTGGGCCTCCTTCCAGAGTGATACGAAACAATGATCGACAGTCCCCCTTGTCCCGTGGGGAAACGCAAGAGGGCGGCACCTTCGGCGGTGCCGCCCTCTTGCCTTGCTCCACTTTGGGACAACTTGTCCCAAGGTCAGTAAGAGCTGTTCTCAAAATGCTGCTGGGCCTCCTCCAGCCCGCAGAAGTCAAAGACCTCATGGAGTTCCGCCACCACACGCCGGATGTCTGTGGGCGAAAACCCGCAGTTTTCCATGGCGTAGATGACATAGCCCCGGCAGGCATTATTGCTCCACGGCTGGGCAAGCAAGGCCGCCAGTCCAGGATCATACTTCATGTTGGTTTCCTCCTTGATAAAAGTTTCGGGAGCGCCACGCTCATTTCCTTGGCCCGTCATAAGACAGCAATACTCAGCATGGCGCTCCCGAGGAGGCGGCGGCCCGGAGGGGCAAGCGGCCAGCTTGTCCAACTGCGGATCGTGGCCGTGGGGGGGCTTGTCCCACTTGCGGCGCTGGTGTTGTTCGCTCGTTCTCCTGCCGGAGAAGTCACAGCGCACCCGCCGCCTGGCTCCCCGCTCTATGGCTCGGGGCCGCCGCTATTCAGTTGTTGATGGGATGTAACTCCTCTCATATACCAAGGACATCTGGCAGATCAATTCGGACGGGTTTACAGGCACTTTTTCAAATACTGTTTCATCTTCTCAAGTCCCCGCTCCACAGAGCGCCGCACGGCACTCTCATGGACACCCTCAGCCCTTGCTACTTCGGAATAGCTCTTGCCGAGGATCACACAGGCGTCCACCCGTCGGCCCTGCGTTTCCGGCAAAGAATTGAGCGCAACACACAGATGGCAGAACAGCTCCATGCGTTCCAGCAGTTCCTGCGGGGTAGGTTCAGAAACGCATACAGAGTATTCGATCCCGTCCTCACAATCGAGAGAGTACTGCGCTTTGTTGCGGACGATCCGCCGCTGATAGGCGGCCTCGTACAGTCTGCTTGCCCTGAGCTCGTCAGCCACTTCCTCGGAAACCTTTATGTATTCGTCGCGGGTGTACCACGGATAAAAGTCTTTCAGATTGATAGTCGTCATTTGTAATTCCTCCGTTCAGATGGTTGGGGGGTGAATGGCGATCTGAACGGAGGGCGGTGGAGAACGACACCCCGGTCTGCCTTTTCCCACTTCGGGACAACTTGTCCCAAAGCAGACAAAACAAAATGCGCTCGTATGCCACAACGACACACAAGCGCACGATGTTTTATTGCTAATTATATACTGCTGTATTTCATGTTCAACACCAAACTGATCCTGTCTGGAAGTCAGGCCTTTTTTGACAGGTTAGGTGGGTGGAAGATGAAAAAGGACACAGCGATACCTCCCGGACACCGCCGTATCCTTAAAAAAGGGCGACTTTAACACACCCTCCGTATTCTAATTTTTCAAAAAGAAAACGGCGGCTTTGATTTCGCAAAACCGCCGCCGGAAAATATAAATTGAGCGCACAAAGTCAACCTGCCCGGCAACGGTTTTTTTCTTTCCCCGTCGGGCGGGGCAGGTTGTTGTCAATCGGGACCAAAATAAGAAGAGCCGACAACCACAAGAGAATGTCTTGTGTGTTATCAGCTCTGCGTCTGTGCGTCTGGCTCTTTGATAATGGAAATATGCATTTGTTGTATGTTGACAAGCGTTTCATGCTTGCACTTTGGACAGAATAGCGGAAAACTTTTCAATTCCGTGTCTGCACGAACCTTTAACCGGGTTTTGCTCTTGCAGACCGGGCATAAGACCCACTTTTCTTTTACCACGGCATAACCTCCACTTCATAAAGAAAGTTGGGCTTAGAAGTAAAACAGCTCTTCAAACTTCTTGTCAAGGGCAATGCACAAAATGAGTGCGAGTTTTGCGGTAGGGTTAAATTGACCTGTTTCAATCGAACTAATGGTATTACGGGATACGCCTACCATATCAGCAAGCTGTGTTTGAGATAATTTACGCTCTGCTCTTGCCTCTTTCAAACGATTTTTTAATATCAGCTTATCATTCATAATCGTTTTGTGCCCTTAAAAAAGCCCAAGAATAAACTTCAAAACCAAAACAAGATAAATCGCCGTTGCAATAAAAAACAGCACAGTAAAGAAAATGACTGTTTTTGTCCGGTTCTGGGTAAACTGATACGCAAAATTAGAAAAGCAAGTAGTCGTGACTAATAGCCCCATAGCGTACTGTGCAGTATCCTCTAATTTCAACCCCCTCGAAAGCACGATCCATAAGAGAACCAACACGCTAATGGAAAAATTAGCTCCCTTTAGGCCAATGTACTTTGTCCGCTCGTCTGAAATATCGTTTTCCTGGCGGCTCTTTTTCAGAATTTCTTCTTTGTCCATTTAACTATACCTCCATTGATTTGCCAAGTGTACTTGGTATCATCATAATAGCATTACCAAGTTTACTTGTCAACAGTTTTTGCAAAGTTTTCTATACAAAGGCGATTTTTAGTGAAATTAAACAGTCTATAACATGAAATATATAATCGTTCAAATAGCAAAACCAGAAATGTAAAATCATTTTAGGTGATGTTATGAAGTTTGAAAGAGATGAGCGACGCTTTGATTTTCACGATATAGGGCTTGCCATCAAGCGTGCTCGGGAAGCCAGCGGGATGACACAGGAGCAACTGGCCTATATTGTTGACCGGGCTCCTCGCACCATCATGTATAATGAGAATGACGGCCAGCATCCCAGCCTCAACACCTTTTATCAGATGGTGACAATGTTTGATATATCGGTTGACCAGTACTTCTATCCGTCCAAGAATAAAGGCAGCGAGTGCAGAAAGCGTATCGACGCCATGCTCAACGCTCTGGACGAAAAAGAACTGAAAATTGTAGAAGCCACAATCCAAGCGATGAAAGCGGCTAAGGAAACGGAGGATGCGTAAGAGAAACACGCACCTCCGTTTTTTGTGCTGTTTTGGGGACAACGCACTAACGGCAAGCAGGGCAAGTGTGGCCACACTTGCTATTTTTGCAGCCCGAAAGGGCCGCAAAAACGCTTGTTGGGGAGCCTCCCCAAACCCGGCACTTCGGGACATTTTGTCCCAAAGCAAATTGTCTGCGTCACCGTCGCTACCGCTCCTGTTCCTTATTCTTGCGCCCGTCCGTCACGCCCAGCAGATAGTCAATGTTGGTCTTGACCACCACGGCCTGCCGCATTTCCTGTTGGGCGACCCGGTACTTGGCGTACAGGGCCTTTTTCTCCGCCGCCAGCTTGCGGCGCTTTTCTTTTAATTGGGCCATCTTGGGCAGTTTGGCCCCGTCCAGTAGATCGTTCAAAGTAGCCTTGGCTGCCCGGTAGTCCGCCAGCTCTGCCTCGTGCTGGGCCAGAAATCTCTTGCTATACTTGGCCGCCTTGTACTCGTCAAACACGGGCCGGGTTTTGGCGTATTGCACCACGGCCCCCATAAGCCCGGAAGTATAGGCAAGGTCAGCCTCAGTCTGCCGGAGCTGCTCCGTCACCGCATGGAAACGAGCGGACGCAGCCTCGGCCTCGGTGGTGAGCTGGTCATATTCGCTGATCTGATGCTCCTGCATAAATTGCAGCGCAGCGGCCATCTGTTTGAGGTTATACACCTTGGCCCACCGCTCATAGGCCGGGCCTTTCCCGGAGCGCAGACGCTCCTGTATATCCACGATCAGATCGACACGTCTGGGCACAGCGGGGGCTGGAGCGTCCAGCTTCGGCATTGGGCGCTTGCCCGCAATTACATCCCGGATGTCCCCGGGATCAAAGCCTTCCCCAAGAGTGGACGAGCGGAGCCGGGTGGCCCGCTGCTGCCCCGGCACAAGGAATGAGATTGCACCGCACCGTCCCCGCTTGACAGAATAACCGGACTCCTCCATGAGCCGCAAAAAGGCGTCAAAACTGTCCGGGCCTTTTGCAAGGGCATCGCAGATGGCCGCCCGCAGCTGTTCCTTGTAGGAGGGCTGGCGCTCCGCCCCCAGCCACGCTCCATAATGGAGAAAGCGGCCCTTGCTATGGAGCTTGGGGTTGGTGATCACGGACAGGTCATTTTCCAGACACACCCGGTCAGAGAGCCGCCGCACCGCCCGGGCCGAGCCGATGAAATCCCGGAACTTGTGGGAGCAATCCAGCGAAGTGGAGTTGTAGTAGATATGGTTATGGATGTGCTGGCGGTCTGTGTGGGTGGCGACGAAAAAGGCATACTTGCCCTTTGTCCAGCGCATCGCCGTTTCGTAGCCCACCCGGTTTGCATCCTCCGGGGTGATCTCGCCCGGCTTGAATGACTGGCGGATCTGATAGCACAGCACATCGGCATCCCGCCGCTGTTCCCGGCCCGTGGCGGCCTTGTACTTGGCCTTGGAGAGCAGAAACTCCGCATCGGCGGTCATGTAGTCACACTCATAGGAGGAAATCAATTCGCCACCCTGTGTCTTGTCCGGGTTTTGTCCATAGTCAAATCGCTCTTTTAAGGATTGGGCGACGGTTTCCCCCTTACTGATCTTGTGTTTCTTGAAATAGGTTGTGGCCGTAGGCAGCCCTCCTCTCAATACAACAAACGGCGGCTGTTGCCAGCCGCCGCTCGGACTTTGGGACAAGTTGTCCCGAAGTATCAGCCTGTGATGAAATCCTGCAAGGAGTATTTCAGCGAGTAAAGCCTGTCCATGAGCCAGTCAGCGATGGCCGGGATGCCAAAGGGCGAAACGAGGAACGCCAGCACAAGGAACACCACGCCGCCCAGCGTCTGGCCGCCGATGAACAGGACAAGGGCCAGCAGGGTCAGCACTACGCAGCCTATATGACACAGCGCCGAAGCCACGCAGTACAGGAACGACACGATGGCAACGAGCAGGGTCAGCGCCACCACAAAGGGGGCGGCAAGGATTTTGAGAATGATCATATCAGCTACCTCCCGTAAAATCCGCTTGGTTTGTGCTTCTATGATAATTGTACCTCTGAAAAAATCGGGGCACAAGGATGTGAATTGTCGAACCATTTTGAGGTAAATTATATCAAGTAAACCAACATAGATATAGTGCTTTACACCCAAATGTGGTATTCTAAAAATATAAAATATCTAGTGTTGAGGCGATGATATTTAATGGGCGGTACAGCGAGACAATTCAATAAGATGTACATAGATTATAAACAGCAGTTTAAGAAGCCGATACATATTGTTGCTTCACTTATGCCTCAGGAGTTTTCCGATGATGATTTCATTGCTACTTTTAAACGACTATACCCTTATATGTGGAGTGATTTAGAGAAACAATACCTATATTGGCACGGGAAAAATGAATATTTGATAAAACACGGAAAAAAGAGCCGATACAACTTCCGTAAACCGTATAATTTTATTTTAGATTGTTCCTATCATGTCCGAAAGAATTTACGAAAGAATCATGAGCGAACAATATTATCAGATGGAGAAAAAGCAAAAATAGAAGCTGAAATTTTGGCCGATTCTTTGAAAAAGGTAAAGAAAAAACAAAACAAGTTACTTAGTAAACTGCATTATGTGCAGGAGATTGAGCCTCAGTATACCCAAGCATTTATTGATCATTATTTTAATACTAATGACCTGCACGAGCGTCTTGAAATAATTCGTGAGTTGTCAAAATATAAATCAGATAAAATTATTAAGTTTTTTTATAAAGTCAATACTTAACTGAACAAACATTGAAATCTCAGTGGTGCCCATGGGAATTAGGTTATGCAGATGCGCTGGGCAAAAAAATCTGCATTTTTCAGAGGTTTAAAAGTGACTCAAAGATTCCGGAGTTCTATTCTGCATATCCGAAATTGGTATTTAGCAATCAGCCTATAATTCGATTAAACGGTGAAGATATTCCGTTTGATAAGTGGATTCAACAATGATGGGAGTGTTATATGATGGATAACAAAGTAAATCATTTAGAAATGATTCAAGGAGTGATTTCCAGAATGGCAAGTAACTCCTTCGCTTTAAAAGGGTGGGCTGTCACACTAGTTGCTGGTATCTTTGCTCTATCAAGCAAGGACGCTGATAAGCTCTACTTTCTCGTAGCGTATATTCCTATTGTTGTTTTTTGGGGGCTTGATGCATACTATTTGCTGCAAGAACGGCTATATCGAGCTTTATATAACAAGGTGAGGAATTTACCTGAAAATGAAATAAATTTTGATATGAATACTTCACCATCGGAATTTCACACAAATAAAAACACATACTGGTGGTGCTTTGTATCAAAAACTATTTTATGGTTTTATCTTCCGCTGGCACTTATTACTGCTGGAATTATTATCCTCACACATCTGTAAAAATAAATTGGAGGGGTACAGCTTTCACTTCGACTGTACCCCTCCAATTACTTACATCTCCACCACCGCCGACAGCTTTTTCAGCAGATCGGACAGCGGCCCCCAAAGGTCAGCGTAGTCCCGTTGCAGGGCCTTGATCTCGTCGGGATAAATGCCGCCGTAGGTGTTCACATGGATCGCCACTTGGTTGAGGTTGTTGGCGCACCGCCGCTGGAGGGACACCAGCTCCCGGATGTCCGAGAGATCAACATGGAGCACATAGCCATTCAAGGCCATTTTCCGCATATAGGCCCCCATGTTGGAAATGCCCGCCTCGGCCATGCGTTCCCCGATCAGAGCCTGCTCCTCCGGCGTCACCATGACATGAAGATGGACACAGCGGCGGCGTTTCTTTGTCACCGCTCCTCACGCTCCCAGCTCCTGTGCTTGTTGGGGGGCTCCTTCACCTTATCCAGCTCCTTTTCCGGGGGCTGGGGCGGCAGCGACGGGCCGTTGTTCAAAAGCCCGTCGATCATGTTGTAATTCTGCTCGGTGGACAGCTCCACGGTTTTCAGCGGGTTATCCTGTTCGTGCATAGTACCTCCTATCTCTCGTCACGGTGAGGAACGGACTTCTTGGGGGCGGTCTGGCCCCGGTGCTCCTCGGCCTGTTTTTGGGCGGTTTTCATCTGCTGGGCAATCGGCTGTTTGCACTCCTTGTGGGCCTTGGCCGCTGCTTGGCGCTCCACCCCATGAGCACGGGCGGCAAGCTGCTCCGGGGTGACATACTCTTTCGCCGCATAGCTGCCGAAGTCGGGGTAAAACCATGTCAGCCGCCTTTGCTCCGGGACATGGTGAGCATCCTCCCATTTGCCCACCACCTGAGCCTGGGCGTCCATCTGCCGCCGGATGTCCAGATTTTCACGGGCGGGCCGCAGCTCATAGTCCCGCATTTCCCGATCCGTCAGGGGCTGGGCATAGGTGATTGCACCCCACGCCTGGAATGACTCGCCCGGCACCTGCTGGCGGGTAAAGTAAATATCCATGTGGATCGGGCGGTTGAAGTAGCTCTTGGGGTAGGTGCCGATGTCGATGGGCCGTTGGGTGGAGTAGTATTTGTAGGTTTCCTTGTCCGGGGCCTGCTCCACCTCCTGCACATGATAGCGCCGCTGATAGTCCTCGGCCCGATTGTGCAGGTCACGCTCGGCCATATCCGGCTCGTTGTGGTAGTGGCCCCAAAAGTAGTCCCGGTGTCCGTCCTGCTCGTTGAATTGCCATGTCACATAGGGGTTAGGGGCCTTGGGGTTTTCCCCCAGCACAAAGCCGCATTTGTTGTCAAACAGGATGGTGCGGCGGATCACATAGTCCGCATTGATCTCCACGGGCATCCTCCTTTCCGAAATGTTAGCACTATTTCCGCAAAACCGGGACGGACGGGAAAAGGTATTGCCCCCTCCCGAACCGGCCCCGGAAAGCCTTGTAACAAGCGGGTTTTCCGGGGTCAAATGCTAACGCATTACCCCCGGTATTTCCGCATATAGCCCCGCTGCTTTTTGAGCCTTGCGGCCTTGGCGCAGCCAGGGGAGCAATACCGTGTCCGGCCATCGGGAAGAAAGGCCCTGCCGCATACCGGGCAGGGCCGGGTTTCCGGGGCGGGGCCTTCCGCAGCGAGGGACGCCTCCAGCACGGGATCATTGGGCAGCACCGCCTCCCGGAAGTAGCGGCATAGCGCCCCCGTCCAGCACTTCTCCAGCATATAGCAGGAACCGTCCAGCGGCAGGCAGCCCATATCCCGGTCATAGTTGGCGCAGAGCCTTGTCACCAGCTTGCGGATCGCTGTTTTTTCCTCACGGGTCAGCTCTCGGGCCACCGCTTCACCTCCCGCCGCCAGCGCCTTTCAGCAGCTCCCGGTAGCAGGCCACGCACCCGATCCCCCGCCAGTAGGGGCAGCCGTGGCAGCGGGAGCCCTCCGGGGCCTTGACAGGCTCGGGCCGCTCATACCGGGGAACCTGCTGCATCATCGTTTCATAGGGACTGTTGGTGAATTTCATTTGTCGCCCTCCGTTTCGTCCTCGTCCTCCTCGTCCCACGGCGGGGTATCGTCGTAGGTTTCCAGCTCGTCCCCGTAGTCCTCCTCGGTTTCAGCGGCCCGCTGCTGCTTGGGGCGGTAGACCTTGAAATACCACCCGGCTCCGCCGCCCACCAGCGCCACCGCCAGAATGAGCAGGAGCGTCCCGGTGTTTCCACCCGCCTGTTCGGGCTCCGGCTCGGGGGTAGGCTCCGGCTCCTCCACGGGTTCGGGCTCGGGCTCTACCCCCACGCACTCGGTCATATTGGTGGAGCATACCGGGCAATCCATATTGATCGCCCCGGCCACGCACTTTTCGGTACAGGTACACTCGGGCAGTTCCGTCCCGGACGCCTCCAGAGCAGCCAGCAGATCGGCCTCGTCCACCACGCTGAAAAAGTAGGTTTCATATTGTTCGCCCTCCTCGTCGGTGGGCTTGTCGTAGTCAATGACGATATAAAAGGTGCTGCCGCCGCTGGTCTGGACGGTGATAAACTGCTTGTTGGTGTTCTCGTCGTAGAGCAGATCCCGGGTCACAAGGCTACCCTCCTCGGTGAAGCCCTCTCCCGGCTCAATGGTGGACTCGGGGGTGGTGGTTTCCTCCGCCGGGTCAAGGCCCTCCCATTCGGGGCCGCCCCCGGCGTAGGCCGTGACGGAGAAGCCACAAAGAAGAACAACGGCGCAAAGCGCCGCTGTCAGCATCTTAATTCGCTTTTTCATTCGGTATCCTCCTTATCCTCGGTTTCGGACTTCGGGACATTTTGTCCCAAGGTGGCCCCGGCCCGGATCTGCTGGAGCACCACGGGTAGCTCGGCAAGAGGGATGCTCATGCCCCGCACGATGTCCACGATCTCGCTGTTTTCCGCCTCCACCTTTTTCTGTTCCAGCTCCTTCAGCCGGGCCTGCTGTTCGGTGATTTTGGTCTTGACCTTTTCGATCTCGGCCTCGATCTTTGCACTTTTGGAAATTGCCATGAAAGCCTCCTTTACGGTAAACGCCCATAGGCGTAGAAATGAGATTGCCAATAGCTGCTGTTGAGGTTGGCATAACTGATGGGATCTCCACAATGGAGCATCCAGCCATCGCCCACATACAGCCCACAATGGCTGACCCCCGGCGTGTCGTAGGTGCCGACAAAAAACACCAGATCACCCGGCTGGGGTGAGCTGGTGGGGGTACAGTAGTTGTATAGGCCCTGTGCGCCCAGCCGCCCCACATCCCAGCCGCATTGATTGAGCACCCATGAGAGGTAGCCGGAGCAGTCAAAGGAAGTGGACGGGCTGGAGCCGCCCCAGACATAGGGATAGTCGATGTACTTTTCCGCCTCGGTGAGCAGGGCGGAAAAGGTTTCGTCCGTCAGATATTCCTCGGGGACTTCATGCTCCACGGGATCGCCCGTGTACTTGCCCACATAATCGGAGCCGGGGAACAGATCGGGACGGTTGCCAAGCGTCGCCATGTAGAGGGCATACCTGGAAAGCTGTTCCTCGCCCATGATGTAGACAGGCAGGTGAGAAAGGTTTTCGTTGGAGAGGGTCACGGTGCAAATGTAGTAATTGTACGGCACTTCCACATCGTAGTCGTTGCCCTCACTGTCCGTCCGGGTTTCCGTCCGATACCGCACCTCCACCACCACATTCTCGGTGAGAATGTACTGGCGGTCAAAGAGCATTTGCAGGGTGTCCTGTACCTCGGCCAGCGTCCATTCCCCCTCATGCCATGCGCTGATAATGGACAGCAGCACATAGGGGTCATGCTCGATCTCGTCCAGATCGTAGTGGTACTCGTCATAGTCGTGGGTGCTCTCGTAGGTGTCCAGATAGTTTTGCAGCTCCGCCTCCAAAGCACAGTAGGCAGCCTCCGCCCCCAGCAGATCAGCGTCCTCGGCGGGATAGGTGGATGCCCCGATAGCGCCCGCTGTGCCGTTGCCCAGCGTTGCCAGCGAGGACATACAGGACTGCATCATCACCAGCAGCAGGAACACCGCCACAAACAGCAGCGCCCCCACGGGATGCCGCTTGATGAAACCCACGGCCCGGGCCGCCAGTTTTTCCGTGGTGACAGCTGTTTTTTCGGCGGCCTTGACACCTTGCTTGGCGGCCTCCCGTGCTTGTTTGGCATATTGCCGCTTGATCTTCTGCTTTTGGATCAGCTGGGACAGGGCGTTGCCCCGCATTTCCGGGTGCTCCTGGGCAGCCATGCGGTAGTAATAGTCCGCCGTGGCCTTGATGTGCCTGGACTCGGCCTTGCGGACAGCCTTGGCCGGGTGCTCCCGGATTTTCTTTTGCACAAACCGCTTGCCGTGGCGCAGGGCGGACTCGCCCACCAGCTCGGAACGGTGAGCGCCCTCGGTGCCCACATTGTCCTGCTCCACCTCGAAAATCTTACTATGCACATAACCGTGAACACCACCGCCCACCGTCCCGGCCACCCAGCGAACCGGGCCGGGCGGCTTGGGCGGTTTCTGCTTTGCCAGCTTTTCCTTGGCCTGCTCCAGCTTTTCACCCCGCTTTTCCATGCGGAGCTTGCTGGCGGCGGTCTGCTCCTGCTGGCTCTTATGGCGGAACTTGGACTTTGGGACTTTTTGTCCCGAAGTGGCCCCGGCCTTATTCGTCTTTTCGTTCATGGGCCATATCCTCCGGGCGGGTGGTCAGCAGGTTATAGATCTCCCCCTTGGGGAACCGATCCACAAACGGGATGGTCACATTTCCATAGAACAGCAGCCCCTCGCCGGAATTGGAGTGGGTGATGTAGGAGAGCTGATGCTCGGAAATGCCCAGCTGCTTGGCGAGGATTGCCCGGTCACTTTGGGCCTGGGACAACAGGATCAGAAAATCCGTGTTGTCCAGAATGTTGGAGATGGCCGGGCTTGCCAGCAGGTCTTTCACATTCTGCGTGAGGGCACTGGGGACGCAGCCCTTTTTGCGGAGCATCTTCCAAACGGCCACAAAGTAGCTGGCGGTGAGCTCGTCCCGCAGCAGGATATGGAACTCGTCAAAGTAGCACCATGTAGCGATCCCGGCCTTGTGGTTGGCGTTCACCGCCGCCGTGACAAACTCGTTGGTGGTGTGCATGGCGATCTTGCGGAGGTTTTCGCCCAGCCCTTTGAGGACGATACACACTACCCGGGAATTGAGGTTGACATTGGTGGGATGGTTGAACAGGTTGAGGGAGCCGGTGCAGTAGAGCTCCAGCGCTGTTGCCACACGGCGGGCCTCCGGCTCCGGCTGCTTCAAAAGCTCCTCGTACAAGTCCTGCAACAGCGGGGTTTTGGCCGTTTCCAGCCCCAGCGCCATCTCCCGATATACCAGCCGCACACAGCGGTCGATGACCGTCTTTTCAATGGGCTGCAAGCCCTCCCGTCCGCCCACGATCAGCTCACACAGGGACAACAAAAAATCCGCCTTCATAGAAAGCGGACTTTCATCGTCGTTGGTGTTCATCTGCAAATCCATAGGCGAAATGTGGTGGGGGCTGTCTGGGGCGATGTCGATGACCTGTCCGCCCAGCCGCTGCACCAGCGGGGCGTATTCGCCCATCGGGTCTACTACGATAATCCGGTCATTGGTGGCAAGAAACACATTGATCAGCTCCCTTTTGGCGGCGAAGCTCTTGCCGGAGCCCGTGGAGCCGAGGTACATCCCGTTGGCCGATTTCAGCTTTTTGCGGTCAGCCATGATGACATTGTGGGAAAGGGCGTTCATGCCGTAGTAGAGCGCCTGTCCGCCCATGCGGAGCTCCCGGGTCATAAAGGGAATGAAGATGGCCGTGGAGCTTGTGGTCATGCCCCGCTGGATTTCGATGCCGTTGTAGCCCAGTACCAGCGAGGACACAAAGCCCTGCTCCTGCTGCCAGTCCAGCCGCTTCAAGGCGCAGTTGTATTTCTGTGCGATGCCGCCCACGGTGAACACATCGTTTTCCAGCCGCTGCCGGGTGGGTGCGATGTTCACCACGGTAAAGGTCAGCAGGAACATCCGCTCGTTGCGGGACTGGAGGTCGGCCAGCAGTTCGGCGGCGTCCTTGGAAAAGGTAATGAGATCAGGGGGCAAAATCTCCATATCGTACCCGGCCCGCACCGCCTTTTTCTGTTCCTCGGCCTTCATGCGGCCTATGTCAGAGATTTTCCCCTTGATGGTCTTGATGGCTTTGAGCTGATCCACCGTCTGAATATGCAGCGTGACGGTGAGCTCGGCGTCCAGCTCCAAGATTTCCGCCAGCAGCTTGTCCGAGAGCTCCGACGCTAAAATCTGCAAGTAGGACGCAGCGCCCCACGACTGGCCCACCCGGAAAGTCCGGGATTGCCGAAAATCGAAGCTGTCCGGGGCGATATAGTCCTTCGTCCCCATACCGTGCTGGGGAATGTCCTTCCACGAAAAGCGGAACGGCTCCCGGCTCCCCGGGTGCATCTGGCCGTGGAGCACCGCCAGACGGTCACGGCCATCCAAGGGCTGGGACTGTACCCCCAGCCGTTTGAGGTTGCCCATGACATCGGCCTCCACACGGCCCAGCCGGGGCCGGGCCTCGGCCACGCTGCCAGCGGGCAGCCCAAAGGTGATGTACTTGGTGCGCTCAATGCCGTTGTTGCTCTTGGCGATCTGGCCTTTGAGTATCTCCACATATTCATGCCGGATGCTGTTGAACTCGTCCTCCTGTTCCGGGATGTTCACCTTGTAGCGGTTGGCGCTGCGGGAACGGCGGTTGACAAAGGAGAGCTGAAAGGGTAAGGAACTGTCGAAGTAGTTGAGAAACGAGCTCCACCCGCCAAAGATGGCGGTCTGATCCTCGGTGGATGCCACGGCGTAGTTGATGTCCTCATATTCCACGGTCTTGGTATAGAACCCGCCGGGGAGCTGGCATACCCCGTCCGGGTGCATCGCCACATAGGGGATGGTCTGCTGGGCGGACACCACCGCCCGACGCTCATTTCTTTTTGCGTTTGGTTTTGTTTTGGCTGCGTTCAATAGACTCCTCCTTTCCCGTGAATGGAGCATAGATATTCTGCGTCCGATAGGGCCGGATGCCGGGACGCAGGAACTTGGTGTTGATCATGTTCCGCAGCACCTTTTCAAAGGGCAGCCCGTCTTTTTCGTACATCGCCATGAGAAAGGCCGGGAGCATGATCCCCAGCATGACGAACAGCGCCCCGGTATTGCCGATGGCCCCACGGGTCAGCAGATAGGTGGGAACCCCGATAGCCGCCCCGATCCCGAAGCAGATCAGCTGCCGCTTGGTCAGGTTAAAGGCAATCTTGGTTTTGACTTTGGACAGATCATTGGGGACATTCACATAGGGCATAGGTCAGCCTCCTTTCATGCCCACCTTGGGACAATTTGTCCCGAAGTCCCGGAGCGTGGACTGTACCTCGTTGCCCCACACATCCCAGCCGGGCGGGGTCTGCCGGGCGAACAGCTCCACACGGGGCAGATCGCCCATGAGGGCCACAATCTTGTCCCGGGCCTCGTCCGGCTTTTTGCTGTGGACCTCGATGGGCGAAATGATAAACTGGTGGGTGTTGGCCGCCTGCCGCTTGGGGTGGCCTCGTGTTGCAAGCAGGCACACCTCCGCATTGGCCCGTGTCCAGAAGCCCAGTCCATAAAACCAGCTATCCGCCTTGCGGTTTTTCTTGAGCCAGACGAAAGCCACGCTTTTGTAGGTGAAGCCCCATTCCCGGATCAGCCGCAGGGCCTCCGGGAGCTGGGGAAAGGTGGCCCACAGGAAAAGTGCGCTGTCCGGGGCCGCAAGATCGGCCACAGGCAGCGCACAAAGCTCGTCTATGCTCATGGTGGGGTAATGATGCTCCGCCGCCCCCTGCAAGCCCTTTTGGGAGTAGCGCCACGGGGGATCGGCATAGATGATGGAATATGCTCCGATAATTACACTCCTTTCCCGCCACGCTCCACGGCCAGTCGTGCCTGCTCAATGCGCTGGGCGGCGGGGCCGTAGATGGCCGGGGCGTTTTCAAAGCAGATGAAGCGGCGGCCCGTATTGAGGGCCGCCACCGCCGTTGTGCCGGAACCAGCGCAAATATCCGCTACCACCGCTCCTTCGTCGGTGTAGGTCTTTATGAAGTATTCGCACAGCTCCACAGGCTTTTGCGTTGGGTGGATGCCACCCATCACCGTGGGGACAAACAGCACATTTCCCGGATAGCGCCGCCCATCGCTGGAGCCGGAGCCTTGCCGCACAAATTTCCCGTAGTTGGTACTCATGCCGCTGCTGGTGTGCGTCCGGGTGTATGGCTTGCCGTAGGTGAATTGCGGATGATAGACCGGGGACTTCTGGTAGAACACCAGAATGTTCTCCGACTTTTTCAGCGGGGCTCGGTTGGCGTTGAGAAAACCCGTTCCCCGTTCCTTGTACCATACCCACTCATAGCGGAGCATGGACAGGTTGGACGCCCCCAGCACCTTGTCATAGGGGCATTGGGCGAAGAACAGCACCGCCCCGTTGGGCTTGACCGCCCATTTCACCGCCTCCCACAGCTCGGGGAGCGGCAGCGGCACATCCCAGTAATTCCGGGTGGTGCCGTAGGGCGGATCGGTAAGCAGCATATCAACCGAGTGCTGGGGCAGGGACAGCAGCCCCTTGATCCCGTCCATAAGGTACAGGCCCTCCGCCATGTTTGGGACATTTTGTCCCAAAGCGGTTTTATCGGTCATGCCCGGACTCCTTCACCGCAGCCTTGGCGGGGCGGGCGGCGTTGTCCCGGGCGGCCTGTGTGCGGCCCTCGGCCAGCCGCTGGGCAATCGACCTGGCGTCGCTTTCTCCGCCCAGCAGCTCCCGCTTTTGCAGCACTTCCTCCGTTTCCGCCATGAAGCGGTACACATCCGCCTCGGAAAATTCCTCCGGGGCTTTTCCATTCCACAGGGCCGTTCCGTCCGGCCCATATCTTCTCGGCATATAACACCCCTTTCTTAATGAGCACTAAAGATGCTCCGGGCAATCGTCCCCGTTTTGAACAAGCAGAAACACAGCAGCACCGTGTACCCCACACAGCCCCAAATGGCTCCGATGGGGTCGCCGCTCGTGGCGATCCCTTGAATGAGCACCGCATAGATGGCGACGCACACAAGAATCAGCATCCCTTGGAATCCCACGGCAAACAGGGACTTCAAATAGTTTTGGCCCATGCTGCCCAACTTCCGGTTGGAGAGGGTCGCCACGGGCAGCGGAGCCAGACTTGTGAGCAGGTAAATCTCAATCATGCGCCCGTAGACGATGACGAAAATCACGATGTTCAGCGCCCACATGGTCACATGAATGAGGAACGATTGGAGCCACAGCCCCAACAGAGCGCCAAGGCTCATGGTTTCCAGACTTGCCTCCAGCGTATCGATCATGGAGGAAGAAATGTCCGTTGAGCCCTGCACAATCCCGGCTGCGCTGGCAATCACGCTTTGGGACACATCAAACACCGCCATGACGATATTGAATGTGTTGGACAGAATGAGGATGGCCGCAGCCGTTTTGAAAATCCACTTGAAGAAAATCCAATAGTCCAGATCGTGCAGGTTGTTTTTTTCGATGATGAGCTGGATCAGCTCATAGGTAGCAACAAAGGTCAAGACCAGACCGGCAATCGGCAGTATCACCGTTTCAGAAAGCTGCCGTATGAGGGAAAAGACCCCGGCGTTCCACGCCGCCGGGGTCGTCCCCACTTGCACCGCAATCTCTCCGACACGGGTATTGACCGTATCAAAAAGCCCCGTGAGGTTGCCCATGATCCCCTCGATCAGAAGCCCTTTTAACCAGTCTGTCAGCCAGTCGGTGAGAAATCCCATAAACTATCGCCCTTAAAACAGGCCGGACAGCAGGGGGATCAGGGTAGTGCCCAGCACGATGATGCCGCCGCCCGCCATGAGCTGCTTCATGCCCTGGCTTTTGGAGCCAGGGTTGTCCGAGCCGTAGCCCTCCAGGAGATTGACAACGCCCCACACGCCCAAACCAGCGCCCAGCGCAACAACGAGAGTCTGCAAAGTATCAATAGCGGAAGAAAAGAACTGCATATAGCCTCCATTTCTCCGGGTTTTCCCCGGCCATGAAAAAAGCCGCCATCACTGGCGGCAGGTTACGACCTCTGGACACTTTGTCCAGAAGTGCTTTATACATAGGCATCCGGATCGTCCACATCGTCGTAGTTGAGGATGTCCTCGTCCTCGCTTACGGGCCCTGTGTCCGATACGGCTACCTCGTACACCTCACAAGCCTCGTTCAGCCCAGGCCGCCTGCGGCGGTTTATGAGCTTATCAAGGTCAAAGGCGTTTTTCTGTTTGTCAGCCTCCGATGTATATTTGTAGTTCGGGTGCTGCTTCAAATCGTATTTGGACGAAAAGAACGGGGGCAGGCCCCGTAGCTGCAAAATGCACTTATCGCCCGGCATGGTAGCCAGCTCGCTGGGTGTCATCAGCTCCCGGCCCAGCCGCTGGATGTTCTGGTTGTAGCTTTCCGACTGCCCACGGGAGCGGCCCTCGGTCTGCATGGAGATCGTGGCCTTTCCCAGCCAGTTTTCGGAAATCTCCTTGATGGTGGAGCTTTCCCGCCCGCCCAGGAAAATCACGCTGTCCATGTTTCCCAGGATTGTTTCGGCGTTGTCCTTGTATATGGCCTTGCATTGAGCGTACTGCTGGTAGAACAGGCACAGGCTTACCTCACGAGAGCGGATCACGGCCACCAGCTTCTCCAGCGAGGGCACCTGTCCCGTGTTGGCCGCCTCGTCCCACAGCACCCGCACATGATGGGGCAGGCGGCCACCGTGAACATTGTCCGCCCGTTCACACAGGAGATTGAACATCTGCGAAAAGGCCAGGGCAACAATGAAGTTATAAGTGGGGGTTGTGTCGGAAATTGTGAAGAAAACCGCCGTTTTCCGATCCCCGATGCGGTCAAGCTCCAGCTCGTCATAGCTCATGATCTCCCGGAGCTGGGGGATGTCAAAGGGGGCCAGCCGGGAGCCGCAGGAAATCAAAATGCTTTTCGCGGTCTTGCCCCGTCAAAGTCGGTGATGAAGATTTCCTCATACCGCACCCCGTCAATGCCGATGCGCTTCAAGAGAGTCTGCACCTCCTCGGGTGTCGTGGGGAATTTTAGATATTCGCCTACCAGTTCACCTTCGTTATACTTCCCCAAGTTGGTGACATAGGCTTCAAACAGGGCGGGCATCAGCGCCGCCCCTGTCCTTTGACGGTGAGGATGCCCTCCAGCGTTGTGGCGGTGATCCCCAGCCGCTGGGCCACGGCGATGTCGTTTTTCATGGTCTCGGTGACGGTATGGCCGCACACCACCAGCACATGGGAACGCCGCAGCAGGTCACGGCTCATGTCGATGCCGCTCTTGTGCTCCTCTGGGACGGCATCGTTGAGGAACAAAGGCAGATACAGCGTGGGGCAGATGGGCGAAAAGCCCGCCTCGTACACCGCCCGGCAGTACCGGGCCGCCTGTTCCGTGTTTTTATAGTCCTCGCCGCACCATGCGGCGGTGATATACGCAAGGGGTCTTTTCATAGAAAACCTCCGTTTCATGGTGTTCAACCCTATCCCCCCGCCCTTTCCCATTCATGGGAAAGGGGGCGGCTCTGGAAGATATACCCCCGTCACGCCCCCGGGAATGGCACAGCCGGGGCCGCCCGTAAAGGGCAAGCCGCCGCAAGGCGGCGGTGCCATGCACCCTTGACGGACAGCGCCCGGCCATGCCGAGTAAAAGGCGGCGACGGGGGATAAATCCCAGGAGCCTTGAAAGATGGAACGAAAAAGACCTCGGGACAAATTGTCCCAAGGTCGGTTACTTCTCCATATCCTTTTTCTTGTTGGGCTTGCCCAGCTCCGGGGGCTGCTTCTCCTTCCACTCGTCCAGCAGGGCCAGAATGGTGTCCTTCATCTCCCGGGGCGTCTTGTCCTTGCCAAAATACTTTTCCAGTTCGGCGCTGTTGATGATCACCTTGTCAACCTCCTTTTTCTGTTCGCTCAAAATGCCGTCGATCACATCGCCGTTCAGCTTGCCCTCCTTATCCAGTTCCCGCATCTTCTGCGCTTGGGAGAGTGACGGAGAGGACGCCTGCCCTTCAATGGCAACGGCGATATACTTCTGGTGCTTGGGGCGGATGAAAGAAATCTCCACGGCAGGGGTAAAGGAGAGCTGCTTCTCGTCTACCATCTTTTGCAGATCAGGGACAAGCTCGGTCAGGCGGATATACCGCTGCACCTGCTTGTAGTTCATGCCGTTGCGATCCCCGACGATCTGCGTGGAGCGTTTTCCTGCGTCCCGGTCATCCTCGCCGGGGCGTGCTCCTTGGTGCTTGATGGCCTCCACCTGCTGTTTCAGCGCAGCGGCTTTTTCCGTAGGCAAAATTCTCTCCCGGTGCCGCAGGTTGTCATCCGTCATGGCGAGGATAGCCTCGTCATCGGTCATGTTGCGGACGATACAGGGCATGTTGACAAACCCGGCAAGTTCGCTGGCCCGCTGGCGGCGGTGTCCGGCGATAATCTCATATCCGCCGCCCTCACGGGGCCGCACCAGCGCAGGCTGATTAACCCCAGCGGCCTTGACCGACTCCACCAGTCCCTGCATTTCCGCATCGTCCCGGACGCCAAAGGGGTGATTTTTGAACGGATGCAGCTCGGAAAGATTGAGATACACGATCTCCTCTTTCACGCCACGGGCAGCGTCCCGAGGGGCGGGCGGCTGCTCGGTTGCAGCCGGGGCCTCCGCCGTGGCGGGAGCGTCTTTCCCGGCAGACGGTTTGCTTTGGGACATTTTGTCCCGAGGTTGCGGCTTGGCCTTGTCAGGGGCCGCCTTGTCAGCCTTGGGTGGGCGGCCCCTGCGGGGCTTGGCCGCATCCTTCGCTTTATCCGCCTGCTTGCCCTTATCCTGGGCCGCAGCTTTTTCCGGAGGCTTGCCCTTCGTCGCCCCATCCCGGACAGCGGAAAAATCCACCACCTTTCCAGCAGGGGCAGGAGCTCCCATGCCGGGGATTGTGGTTTGCTTCTCGCTCTTGCCCGACTGCGGCGCCCCCTCTACCACGGGGGCCTCTGTCTTGGCCGGGGCGGGCTGATCCCGCACCGGGGAATCGGCTTTGGCAGGCTCCACCTTTCCCGGATTGGTGGGCTCATCCACCTTCCCAGCGTCGGGTATATTCTTTTTATCGTCAGCCACCTAAAAACCTCCTTCGTTGTGAAATAAGAAAAGCCAGCCCCGTGGCTGGCAGCGAATACAGAACTTCCTCCTTCTTAATTTTAGTATATGAAAATACCATCCATAGTCCCATTGGATGCTTCTCACACAAAATGGAGTATAATAATCAGTTGAAAAAACTGTAAGCTTCAGGTATTATTTAAATATACACTTGTGGCATCTATTTTAACTTCTACACAGAGGTGGACATACATGAAAAGACAGGTTTTTTTCAGCTTCCATTATTCTGAGGATGTTTGGCGTGTTGGCCAAGTTAGAAATATGGGAATAGTTGAGAGCCAAAGGCTTTTCTCTGACAACGGTTGGGAAAAAGTACGATTGAAAAGCGAGAGCGCAATAAAGGCATGGATCGATAGTGAAATGAAAATGCGCTCTTGTGTCGTTGTACTTATAGGGAATAAAACTGCATCCAGAAAGTGGGTGCAATATGAAATTGAGCAGGCTTGGAAACTTGGGAAAGGCATTGTTGGTATCTATATTCATAACCTTGCCAATTCAAATGGCGAACAAGCATCAAAAGGGCATAACCCTTTTGATGACTTTTGCATCGATAAGACTTTTAATTATATTGCGCATCATTCGCTGCCAGCAGATGCTAATGAAATCCAGTTGAGTTCTATTTGCACTGCATATAATCCCGATTGGCTTACAAGCGAATATGTCTATAATGACATCAAAAAAAATATAGAGCGCTTGATTGAAAACGCAATTCTAACACGCAATCGTTATCCGAAGTAAGGAGGACTGCAATGAAACGGATTTTTGAAAGCCGTGAGTTTAGTTCATATCATGTTTCCTCTTTATTTGAATCTCGTAGTGCTATTGCAGAAAGCTACTTGTATTCTTCTTATACTACTGTTTTTCTATCCCACAAACATGATGATTTGGATGATTTGAAGGATATTATTGGTTTTCTCCAAGCAAAATATAGTGTGAAAGTATATATTGACAGCCGCGATCCATCTATGCCGCCTCTTACCTCAGGGGAAACAGCGGAAAATATAAAAAAGCGAATTAAACAATGCAACAAGTTTATACTTCTAGCAACAAATGGCGCTATTGAATCAAAATGGTGCAATTGGGAATTAGGCTTCGGAGACGCGCAGAAATTTAAAGATCATATTGCGATTTTTCCAATCAAACCATCCGGAACTTTTGATTATGAATATAAGGGGACGGAATATATGTCGATCTATCCATTTGTTGCGTTCTACGATGGAACAGAAACTTATACAAACGGGAACCGCGTTGAACGAGGATATTATGTTTGTGTTAGTAAAAATGGAATCAATACTATAACTCCCTTAGCCGATTGGTTTGCTGCCCGATAAACCCGCCAATTATGATATTAGGATGAAAGCCTTGCTTGCTGCTTGCAAACCATTGATATTACTGGATTTCCGCAGATCCTTTAATGACACTCGGACCAAGCGTAGAGAGGCGGACAGGATAAAATCCTGTCCGCCTCTCTTGTTTCATATCTGTCTTTCTGTAGCCCCCTTCATATGCTGATGAACCAGTTATATAATTATTGTTGAAAACAAAAATACAATAATATTGATTTTTTAACCGCATGTCGACAAAAAGTCAGCATTTTGGGCCCTGTTTTTGGAAGATAACACGCCCATTTACGCAAAAATGTGGTATATTGAATATAAAGTTATTTCTAATAATGAATTCCATTATGTCAGTTCGTTTTTCCGCCATGTCAGTACCCTATTTTCGACGATTTTCCCTAAAATAGTAGTCGTATACTATCTACGGGAGGTAAATCTATGAATTTCGACAAACAGCTTGACGTATTTTCCAGAAACCTGTCCGAAATCCGCCGGAACGGCCGCTACTCCTACCAGTCATTCTCTGAAAAGCTTCGGGTTGGGAAGTCCACGGTTCAGGCCATCGAAAGCGGAGACTACAATATTACGCTGAGTACGCTCATCACAATCGCTAATTCCCTGGAAATCCATCCGGCACTCCTGTTGATGGATCTGCCGATAGAGTTGGATCTAACAGGGACAAACCGCTATTATGCCAGCTTACTCATGACCTACTCCGCCCTGCCGGAGGAACAGCGGTCCCAGTTCCGAAACATGATCCAACGCCTGGAATGCAGCCTGGATGGGGACCATTTAGAGCAGAACGACACCGGAGTGAACTGAAATGGAAATTGCAGCCCGCCTGCGCCAGCTTGGATTCCCAAGCAACTATGTGGGGTTTCCCTACCTTGCCTGCGCCATCTCATTGGTGCAGACCGAGCCGGAGTACCTATATCAGGTATTCAAATGTCTTTATCCCGCCGTTGCCACAGCGTTTCAAACCTCGGCAGCCTGTGTGGAGCGGGACATACGCACCCTGCTCTGCGCATACTGGCGCTCCGGCGGCCAGCCATTATTGCAGGCCATCTCTCCGCGTCCGCTTACCGCCCGTCCCACGGTCAGTGAGCTGATTGCCCTGCTGTCCGGGTATTTCCAGGATGTCGGAGACCTATAATTCGGGGCGCATCATGGCATACTGAAGCTGAGGTGATTTCCATGTTGACAGAAGCGGAATTGCTCCAGTATATCTACCAGACTACAGAAATGGGCCGGGACGGCATTCAGTCCGTCCTGCCCCACGCGGAGGACGAGACCTTTCACCAGGCGCTGGAGCAGCAGCTCACGGAGTATGAAAAGCTCTACGGCGCCACCGGAAAGATGCTGCGGGAACGTGGCCAGGAGCCCAAGGGGCTCAATCCCATGGTCAAGGCATCCTCCGAGATGATGAGCGCGATGAAAACCATGGCTGACCACTCTACCTCCAAGATCGCGGAGATGATGATTCAGGGCAACACCATGGGCATGACCAAGAGCCTCAAGCACCTGCACGACTACCATGGGAAGGACGAACGGGTACGGGATCTGGCCAACAAGCTGCTGAAAACCGAAGAGGCCAATATCCAGCAGATGAAGAAGTTTCTCTAGTCTCCTCAAGGGCGGCGCCGAATTGGCGCCGCCCTTTCTTGCGCTTGCTGTCACAAAAACCGGAACATATCCGTTATAATGGGTGAAAACCGGTTTTCTATCCAGCAGACAAGGAGGAGGAGGCTATGGACGAGGCGGAGCTGAGCCGGGCGTTCCCCATCGGGGACGGCGCCTGTCTGGAGGCAGTCATCGCCCGCTATGGACAGGCCCTGCTGCGGTACTGCCATCATATCCTGTGTGACTACCATGAGGCCCAGGACGCGGTACAGGACGCGCTGCTGCGGGCCTGGAGTCGCCGCAACCGCTTCCGGGCGGGCACCAATCTGGAGGCGTGGCTCTACAAGCTGGCCTATCACGCCTGTATCGACCTGCTCCGGCAGAGGCGGCGGCAACTCTTTGCCCCTCCCCCGCCGTCCGGGTACAACCCAGATTACATCGGGCCGGAGCTGCGGGCGGCCCTGTCCGTCCTCACGCTGGAGGAGCGGGGCCTGGTCTTCGGACGGGTGATGGAGGGCCGCTCCTATGAGGAGCTGTCCCAGATCTACGGCCCGTCCGCCGCCGCCCTGCGCAAGCGATACGAGCGGGCGCGGAAGAAGCTGGCCCTGGCACTGAGCGAATCGGAATTGGATGAACAGAAGGAGGTCGTTCCATGAAGCGGACACCAGAGGAGGAGCGCATTTTCCGCGCCCTCGCTCAGATCGAAACCCCAGAGGCCGACCTGTCCGCCGCACTCCGGCGGACGGAGGAGCCGCGCCGCATCCGGCCCGTCCGTCCCCTGGCGGCGGCGACCGTGCTGTGCGCCCTGCTGACCATCGGCGCGGCGGCGGTGGGCTTTTCCGGGGCGTGGCGGTACTTTGTCCCCTCCCTGCCCCAGAACGCCGTGCAGACCGTGGGGGCCAGCCAGACCTCCGGGGACTACACCCTCACCGTGGAGGAGGCGGTGGTGGACGACAGCAATTTTATGCTCCTGCTGGCCCTGACCCGGGCGGACGGAGAGCCTATCGATCCAGAGGCATCGCTGACCACCAACAGCATGGATCTGGAAGTAACGGTGGACGGCCACTATTTTGGCCGCGCCACCGACTACCAGCTCTCCCCTGACGGAAAAACCATCTATATCTGCTATGAAAATCGAGGATCACCTTTTGATGTCTCTGTACTGGACAGCCCCATTACCATTTCTGCCGATGGGGTGGCGGTACAGCTCTGGGACGAGGAGGATCACTTCCTCCGTGTTCGGAGTGATACTCCGGTCTCCCTGGCCCCCCTAGCCGGACTGGAGGGGGCTGACTACACCGACTTGTCCATACGGGATGAAGCGACGGCGCAGCGGATCGTGCGTGAGATTGCCGGGCAGGGCCGCTCCATTCCCCTACCCATGGAGGCAGCTTTTCCCGGCTATGCCGTCTTGGGTGCGGCTATGACTGACCACGGGCTGACCCTTTTGACTGTCTCCGACGTGAGATCCGATTCCGGCGAGCTGGTCTGTACGGAGGCCGAAATAGATGCCCTTATCGATACCCGCACCGGGGCTCGGTATGAGGAGTTCCAGTACGACGGCGGCGGGGAACTGAAGGACGGAACGCCTGTGCAGTTCTATTCCTTTATGGACAGCTCGCTTTGTCTGGACGATCTCCCTTATCTGGAAGTCGAGGTGTCCTATGCCATCGACCGGGTACTGTCTGACAACCCCTTTTCCTTCACCTTTACTGTCAACAAATCCTCCGGCCTGTCTGTTCCTATACCGGAGACACTGGAGTTGAGCGGCGTTACCCTCCACCCGGTAGAGCTGAGGCTATCGGCCCTGGCAGTAATCATGACCTTTGACGACTTCCATGAGGACATACAGCATGCCATCTATGAGCATGAGGCAGCACCTGTACTCCACTTGAAGGACGGCTCCAGTATAGACACGCACAGGGCCGACAGCAGCAGCCGGGAATGGTCCTCCTATATCAGTTTCCGACCAGAGGATGCCAACGGGGATCGGCTGTTCATCGACCCCGCACAGGTGGTTTCCATCACCTTTGGAAATCTGGAGATCCCCGTGGAGCACTGACCTGTTTCACTCCCCAAAAACGGCGCGCCCTAAACCGAGCGCGCCGTTTTCCATTGCCCGGCCCCGGCAAATCTGCTATGATTGTAAGAGATTTGTCAGAATTGTCTCACGCTCTTTGACAGAAAGGGCTGGTAAGATAGCGTCCATAGGAGGGATTTGTGTGAACGAGTGCATTCTGGTGGTGGATGACGATCCCGAAATCGTCCGTGCCATCGCCATCCTGCTGGAAAAAGAGGGCTATCAGGTGCTCAAGGCCTACAACGGCATAGAGGCACTGGAGCAGGCGATAAACCCCGCCCTGCGGCTGATCGTCATCGACGTGATGATGCCAAGGCTGGACGGGCTTTCGGCGGTGATGAAAATCCGGGAAAAGCGCAACCTGCCCATTATTGTGCTCAGCGCCAAGAGCGAGGACTCGGACAAGGTGCTCGGCCTGTCCATGGGGGCGGACGACTACATCGCCAAGCCCTTCCATCCCCAGGAGCTGGTGGCCCGGGTGCGCAGCCAGCTCCGGCGCTATACCCAACTGGGCGACGTGAACGCCCAGAGCCAGGGCGGAGAGATCGTCAACGGCCGACTGTGCTACCGCCCGGAGGAGCGGGTGCTGCTGGTGGACGGGGAGCCGGTGAAGCTGACGGCCACGGAGCTGAAAATCGTGGATTTGCTCATGCGCAATCTGGGGCGGGTCTTTCCAGCCGAGGAGATCTACCGACGGGTATGGAACGAGGAGGCCTATGCCACAGAGAACACCGTCATGGTACACATACGGCGCATTCGGGAAAAGATCGAGCTCAATCCAAAGGAACCGGAATATCTGAAGGTGGTGTGGGGCATTGGATACAAAATCGAGAAGCGTTAAGCCCGCCCTGGCCTTTCTGGCTTTCGTGCTGGGCGTCACGCTGCTGGTCTACAGTGCGGCGGCGGCTGTGATTGTGACCGTTGCCAGCGGGGGCTCTTTCTACATCCCCTGGCGCGACATATTCTGGACCGACTACCAGACTACGGACAGCTTTCATAGCTTTATAGAAGCCCGCCTCTATGAACTGGCCTCCGCCGCCGATACCCCGGAGGAGGAAAATCCCCTGGAGGGCTGGGACGACGGCCTGCTCTACCGCGTCCGGGCGGATGGAGTGCTGAAGTTCTCCAACACCGACGCCCTGTCTCCCGACCGGCTGCCCGACGGGTATAATTTTCTGATCACCTACGACGGGGAGAAGGTGACTGCCGTCAAGGACGGCCGCGACATCTCCGGTCAGTTCTCCCCCCTCCCCTTCGCGGATCCGGCCGGCGTGTCCGTCTCTCTGGCCGCGGCCGAGCACCCGCCCGCATCCGGCTCGTCGTCTCTCGCCTCCCTGGTCGGTTCTCTCCGGCAGAACCGTGCCTTCTTTTTCTGCTTCCTGTTTCTTCCGCCCCTGGCGGGTATCGCCCTCACCGCCCTGTCCATTGTGTGGCACCGTCACAAGGTGCGGGCCGACCGGGCCATCGCCTGGTTCACCGGGCGGGTGTGGCTGGAGGTCAAGCTCCTGCTGCTCGTCCCCTTCCTCTGGGTGTGCGCCCTGGCCGGAATGTGCTGTCTGGCCGCGCTGATGGGGGAGGTGCTCACCTACAGCATTGTGCGCTACCTCTCCGTCCCCCTGGCCCTGTGGTGGGCTTACCTTTATATCAACGACCTGCGGTACAATTTCGGACACCTCAAGGAGCAGAGCCTGTGCGCCGCCTGTGTGCGCCTGCTCCGGCGGCAGATCCTGCGCCACCCCGCCGCCCAGCGGGCCGACCGGCGGATGATCTGGCAGTTTGCCGCCTGCCTCCCCTTTTTCCTGTTCTGCGCCCTGTCCGTGCCCGTCTTTCTGCTGTTCCGTCTGCCCCTTCCGCTGCTGCTCCTGCTCTGTATGGCCGGGATCGTGCTGATCGGTCTCCAGGTGTGGCTGGTCAGGGAAAGCCGCCGCTCTGCCGCTGAGCTGGACGCCCTGCTGGCCTGCATTGAGGCCGCCGGGGCGGGAAGGCTGGAGGGAGCCCCTCCCCTGCCGCCGGACTCAGATTTCCACGGTGCAGCGGAGCAGCTCTCCCACATGGAGGAGGGTCTGCGTACCGCATTGGCCGAACAGGTGAGGAGCGAGCGGATGAAGGTGGAGCTGATCACAAACGTCTCCCACGATCTCAAAACCCCCCTCACCTCCATCATCAGCTATACCGAGCTGCTCCAGCAGGAGGAGGGCCTGCCCGACCATGTGCAGGACTACATTCGTGTCCTCTCCGACAAGTCCAAGCGGCTCCAGGTCATGGTGCGGGACGTGTTCGAGGTGAGCAAGGCCGCTACGGGCAACCTGAGCGTAGATATAAAGCCGATTGATTTTGCAAAGCTGCTTCGCCAGACCCTTGCGGACATGGGTGAGGCCATCGAGGAGAGCGGCCTTGCCCTGCGGCCCCGTCTGCCGGAGTCCCCGGTCTGGATCGCCGCCGACGGCGACCGGCTGTACCGGGTGTTCCAGAACCTGATCGGCAACGCCCTCAAGTACTCCCTGGAGGGCTCCCGGATCTACCTGGAGCTGACCGCAGCAGACGGGCAGGCCGCGGCGGTGCTCCGCAACACATCACGGGAGGAGCTGCCCGACGGGGTGGATCTCACCGAGCGGTTCGTCCGGGGGGACGAGAGCCGCACCGACGGGGGCAGCGGCCTGGGCCTGTCCATCGCCCGCACCTTCACCGAGGCCTGCGGCGGAACTTTCTCCGTCCAAACGCAGGCGGATCTCTTCACCGCCTCCGTCTCCTTCCCCCTGACCAGGGAACGACCGCCCAAGGAGGAGAGCGCGGTATGAGACGGCTATGCGCGTGCTTTGCCGCCCTGGCGCCGGCCATTCATGACTTCCTGCGGATTACCGGCCATCAATAGGACTACAGTACCGTTTTAGAAGCCGAGGATGCAGCCTCCCCCTGTCCGAAATGAGTTTATCAACGCAGCGCCCGGTATACCATATATAAAATCCGGCAACTCCCATTTTGGGGAGGGCCGGATTTTATTTGACGAATCTTTGCATTTATACTACAATAAGAGTATTATCAGGCGATTTGAAAGCGAGGAAAATGGTATGCCAGACAGCAACTCAAGCCACAATCCCCTCGGCTCCCTCCCCATCAATACCCTGCTGCCCAAATTCGCAATCCCTTCCATTGTCGCCTATCTGGTCACCTCTCTTTATAATATAGTGGATCAGATCTTCATCGGCCAGGGCGTGGGATATTTGGGAAACGCCGCTACCAATGTGGCTTTCCCCTTCACCACCGTGTCCACCGCCATTGCCCTGATGATGGGCATCGGCACTGCTGCCAACTTCAACCTGAATTTAGGGGCCGGAAATGAGGAACGGGCTCGCCGGGTGGCCGGCACCGGACTGTCCTGTCTTGCGCTGTTCAGCCTCACCCTGGGCCTGATCGCCTTGTTTTTCCGAGGCCCACTCCTCAACCTGTTTGGCGCTACGCCGGAGGTATTGCCCTACGCCATGATCTACACGGGCATTACCGCCTTCGGCCTGCCTATGGTCACCTTTACCACCGGGGCCAGTTCCCTGGTCCGGGCCGATGGAAGTCCCACCTACTCCATGCTCTGTACCCTCTCCGGCGCGGTACTCAACACCATATTGGACCCGGTGTTTATCTTCGGTCTGGACATGGGCGTGGCCGGGGGCGCGCTGGCCACCGTATTGGGGCAGGCTCTCTCCCTGGTCATGGTACTGTACTATCCGTTCCGCACCCGCATCCGTACCATCCGCCTGACGGCGGCCTCCCTGCACCCTTCCGGGCCACTTCTGCGTGCCATCTGCTCCCTGGGTGTTTCCCCCTTTTTAAATCAGATGGCCATGTTCCTGGTGCAGATCACCCTCAACAATACCCTGACCTACTACGGTGCGCTCTCCCACTACGGTGAGGACATTCCCCTGGCGTGTGTTGGGGTCATCTCCAAGGTCAACATCCTGATGCTGGGCTTTACCTTGGGTATCTCTCAGGGCTGCCAGCCCATCTTCAGCTACAACTACGGCGCCCGGCAGTATAGCCGCGTACGTGAGGCCTACCGAAAGGCCATTGTCGCCGCGTCCGTAATCTGTTGCATTGCCTTTGTGTGCTTTCAGCTCTTTCCCCGGCCGATTGTGGCACTGTTCGACCCCTCTGGCAGCGAGGAGTATTTTCAGTTCGCCGAGCGGTATTTCCGCATTTATATGTTTATGACACTGGCCAATGCCTTCCAGCCCATTACGGCCAATTTCTTTACCTCCATTGGCAAGGCCAAGCGGGGCGCACTGATCGCCCTCACCCGGCAGGTGATCTTTCTCATTCCCCTGATTTTGATCTTCCCCCTCTTCCTGGGGATTGATGGCGTCATGTACGCCGGTCCCATCGCCGACAGCGCGGCAGTAGTGGTGGCCCTAGCCCTGGTTACCCGGGAAATGAAGCGGATGCCCCACGTGGACGAACCCGTGGCGGCAGATACGCCGGTGTAGCTGGCTCCAGCGGCGGCGGGCACTGTGGGCGGCATCACCGCCAGTCTCTTAGACCTCTAGGGTCAGCCAATCGGCCCATCCCGTACTCCTTTCTCGATACCGGCACCATAGGGAGGTGGCCCAGGGCGGCCGTTCCGGCTGCCGGTATCTGGGGCTGTCACCCCGGCTTTTCCGGCTTCTGCGTGGACCATATGCTGTCCCCCAAATAACCAAACAGGAGGCGCCCCACGGGGTGCCTCCTGTGTTTACTTTCACAGATACAGCTCGGGCGGCTTGTCCTCCTTGGTCAATGCCTCCTCCAAATGAGCCGCTGTAGCGGCAAAGGCGGGGCCTTCCACCCGTCGGCTGCCCGCCGGGCAAGCCCGGACACAGGCCAGGCAGCGGATGCACTTCTCACCGTCGGTCGCACGGGGCGCGGCAGGATGGATGGCCTCCACCGGGCAGGCCCCGACGCAGCAGCCGCAGCGGGTGCAGGTATCGTCCCCCACTGGGTAGAACGGCGCCCTCTGAAAGCTGCGGTAGGGCCGGTTCCCGGGCAATTCCGGGGTGCACCAAGGCCCCGACAGCTTCTCCGCCGCCCGACGTCCCAGCTCCGCGGCCGCCGCCAGATCCCCTGCGTTGGGTCGCCCCACGGCTACCTTGGCGGAAAATGTGTGAGGCGCTACAAAGGTCCCCGCCGCCAGAGGGCGGAACCCCCGGGCGGCACACAGGTCGCTCAGCTCCGCCAGCGCGTCGTCAATGAGCCGGTTGCCATACACAGCCAGCAGCACCGCCGGAGTCTCCTCCCCCTGTAGGCCGTCCAGCAGCCCCGGCACCTCCGGCACCCGGCCGTAATAAACCGGTACGCCCAGGACAACTACGTCATCTGCGCCGAACATATGAACTTTGCGCCGCTCCTCCGGCCGGGTCAGGTCCACTTCTCCGCCCATGTGTGGCATAGCTGCCGCCACAGCTCGGACATAGGTGCGCGTCCCGCCCGTGGGACTGAAATAGAGGGCTGTTGTACGTCTATGCATGTGTTCCGCTTCCTTTCCACTTGTTTGATACACAGGAACGTGCCGTGGGGAAAAACACCCCACGGCACGTCTGCCTGTTTGCCGTTCGGCTATTGTACTGCCTTCTCAGCAGCAGCTGTTCCCGCAGCCGTTGTTGCAGCCACAGCCACCACAGCCGCAACCGCCCCAGCTCCCGCCGCCGCAGCAGCAACAGAGCAGGATAATGATCAGAATGATCCACAGGCAGCCGCCGCCGCCAAAGCCACAGCCATTATTGCACCCCATATGAAGTACCTCCTGGTTTGATGATGGAAACCAGAGGCGGAGCGGTGGGAGTACCGCCGCTCCGGACCGGTCTCACTCCATACTATGCCGGGGACGCAGAGGGGTGCTTGGTACAAATTCTTTTTATTCCAGCTCAAAGGCGCCGGTATAGAGCTGATAATAGAGTCCGTGCTGCCGGATGAGATCCTCGTGGTCGCCCCGCTCTACAATGCGGCCGTGATCCAGCACCATAATGGCATCAGAGTTGCGCACAGTGGATAGCCGGTGGGCAATGACAAAGACGGTGCGGCCGGTCATCAGGGAGTCCATGCCCCTCTGGACGATGGCCTCAGTGCGTGTGTCAATGGAGGAGGTAGCCTCATCCAGGATCATCACCGGGGGATCGGCCACAGCGGCCCGGGCAATGGCGATGAGCTGCCGCTGGCCCTGGGACAGGTTGGCGCCGTTGCCGGTGAGCATGGTGTCGTACCCCTGGGGCAGGCGGCGGATAAAGTCGTCTGCGTTGGCCAGCACGGCGGCGGCCTCGACCTCCTCGTCGGTGGCGCTCAGATTGCCGTAGCGGATGTTTTCCCGCACGGTGCCAGTAAAGAGGTTGGTATCCTGAAGCACAATGCCCAGGGAGCGGCGCAGATCCGGCTTATGAATATCGTTGATAGAGATGCCATCATAGTGGATCTTGCCGTCCGCGATGTCGTAGAAGCGGTTGATCAGGTTGGTAATGGTGGTCTTACCCGCGCCGGTGGCGCCCACGAAAGCCAGCTTCTGGCCGGGCTTGGCGAAAAGGCTGATGTCGTGGAGGATGGTTTTGCCCTCCTCATAGGCGAAGTCCACATCATCAAAGCGCACGTCGCCCGCCAGCTTGGTATAGGCGAAGCTCCCGTCCTCCTGGGGGACCTTCCAGGCCCACAGATTGGTGCGCTCACTGGTTTCCTGGAGGGTGCCGTCCTTGTTATAGGACACGTTGACCAGGGTGACGGTGCCGTGATCCTCCTCGGAGGGCTCATCCATCAGGTCAAAAATCCGTTGAGCACCGGCCAGAGCCATGACCACAGAGTTGAGCTGCTGAGAGATCTGGCTGATTGGGTTGGTCAAACTCTTGGAGAGCTGGAGGAAGGATGCGATGACACCCAGGGTAATACCGCCCCCCAGGCCATTGAGGGCCAGTGCTCCGCCCACCATGGCGATGACCACATATTGGATGTTGCCAATGTTGATGAGGATGGGCATGAGGATATTGGCGTACTTGTTGGCCTTGTAGGCACTTTCAAACAGGGCGTCATTCGCGCGGTCAAAGCCCTCCTGGGCCTCCTCCTCGTGACAGAACACCTTGACTACCTTCTGGCCGTTGATCATTTCTTCGATATAGCCGTTCAGATCGCCTAGCTTCACCTGCTGGCGGACGAAGTAGCGGCCGCTGCGTCCGGCCAGGAACCGGGTCACCAGCAGCATGCACACGATGCACACGATTACCACGCCAGTGAGAGTGAGGTTGAGTACAACCATGCTGACAAAGGTGACCACGATCATCATCAGGGAATTGATTACCTGGGGAATGCTCTGGGAGAGCATTTGCCGCAGGGTATCCACGTCGTTGGTGTAGACGCTCATCACATCGCCGTGGGCGTGGGTGTCAAAATACCGGATGGGCAGGGTCTGCATGTGGCCGAACAGATCGTCGCGGATCTTCTTCTGCACGCCCTGGGAGATGGTGACCATCAGGCGGTTGTAGGCCAGGGCGCACAGGGCGCCCACCACATAGAGGCAGGCCATCAGGAGCAGAGCGTGGAGCAGGCCGGTGAACACCGGGTGTTCCATGGCCAGCAGAGGCGTGATATAGTTGTCGATCAGGGCGCCCAGGAAAATGGAGCCGGCCACAGAGGCCACCGCGCTGACCAGGATGCATACCAGCACCAGAAAAAAGCGGATCAGGTAGCCCCGGCCCACATAACTGAGCAGGCGCCGGACCGTGTGGGACTTTTTCTTCGGCATCTTATTCATCCTCGCTCCCTCCCTTCGTCTGGGATTCATAAATTTCCCGGTAGATCTCACAGCTCTGGAGCAGCTCGCCGTGGGTGCCCATGGCGGAAATCCTTCCGCCGTCCATCACCAGGATTTTGTCCGCATCCTCGATGGAAGAGATACGCTGGGCAATGATAAACTTGGTGGTGTCGGGGATCTCCTCCCGGAACGCCTTGCGGATCAGTGCGTCGGTTTTGGTGTCCACGGCGGAGGTGGAATCATCCAAAATCAGAATCTTCGGCTTCTTCAGCAGGGCCCGGGCGATACACAGGCGCTGCTTTTGGCCGCCGGACACATTGGAGCCGCCCTGCTCAATATAGGTATCGTACTTGTCGGGGAATTCCTGGATAAAGGGGTCGGCCTGGGCCAGCTTGCATACCCGGACCATCTCCTCATCGGTGGCGTCCTTCTTACCCCAGCGCAGGTTCTCCTTAATGGTGCCGGAGAACAGCACGTTCTTCTGGAGCACCATGGCCACCTGCTCCCGCAGGGCGTCCATGTCGTAGTCCCGCACATCCACACCGCCCACCAGGATGCGGCCCTCGGTAGCGTCGTACAGCCGGGGAATAAGCTGCACCAGAGTGGTCTTGGAGGTGCCGGTGCCGCCGAGAATGCCCACCGTCTCACCGGACTTGATGTTCAGGTTGACGTTTTTCAGGCACTCCTTACTGGGGTCCTTGGCGTAGCTGAAGCTGACGTTCTCAAAGACTACAGAGCCGTCCTTGACCTCCTCCACCGGATTCTCCCCGTTGCGCAGGTCGCTCTCCTCGTTGAGCAGCTCGGTAATACGCTCGGCGGAGGCGCGGGCCAGGATGATCATGACCAGCACCATGGAGAGCATCATCAGGCTCATGAGGATCATCATGATATAGCTGAACATACTGGTGAGCTGCCCCACATCCATGCTGCCGCCCACTACCAGATGGGCGCTCAGCCAGGACACGGTCAGAATACACGCATAGACGCACAACTGCATGAGCGGCATGTTGAAGGCGATGAGCTTTTCCGCCTTGGAAAAGTCCATATAGATCTCCTGGGAGACCTTCCCGAATTTTTCCTTCTCGTGCTCCTCACGCACAAAGGACTTCACCACCCGGATGCCAAGCAGGTTTTCCTGTACCACATTGTTCAAGTGATCATACCGCTTGAACACCCGCTCAAAGATGGGGTGGGCTCCGGTCATAATAAAGAACAGGCCCAGGCCCAGGATGGGGATCACCACCAGGAAGACCAGCGCCAGTCTGGGGTTGATGGTAAAGGTGAGCACCCATGCACAGATAAGCATGATGGGACAGCGCACAGCGATGCGGATGATCATCATAAAGGCCATCTGTACGTTTGTCACATCGGTGGTCAGACGGGTAATGATACCGCCGGTGGAGAATTTGTCGATGTTGGAAAAGGAAAATTTCTGAACATTCTGATACATCTCCCGGCGCAGATTGCGGGAGAAGCCGGTGGCCGCCCGGGCGGCATAACGGCCGGACAGGGCGCCCAGCAGCAGAGCCGCCAGGGCCATGAGGACCACAATGCCGCCGTAGTAGAAAATACGTTCCATATTTCCCGCCTCAACGCCCTGGGTCAGCAGACGGCCTGTCATCATGGGAATCAGGACATCAAAGGCCACCTCGCCGATGACAAAGATCGGCGTCAAAATCGTGTCCTTTTTGAACTCCTGAATACAGCTCACAAGTCCGCGTTTTTTCTTCATGCACATTCCTCCTTGGGGATTGATTCGCTTGCTAACTGTTAGCATCCTCACAGTCTTTGCCGCAGGTGCACCCGGCCGGAAGTACAGACGGCTCCATTAGGTTCTGCTTCATTTTTGCGATGGTCATCATGAACTGCTGCAACTCCTCAGCGCCGATTCCCTTGGTCAGCGCCGCCTCTACCTGTGTGATGCGCGAGGCAATCTGCTGGTTCAGGGCCTCCGCTTTCGGCGTTGCCATCACCTGCTTGAGCCTGGCGTCACGGGATACGGAGCACCGCATCACAAATCCCTCCTCCTCCAGGCGCTTCAGCAGCCTGGACGCGGTAGAGCGGCGGATATAAAACGCCTCCTCCAGATCCTTCTGAAAGATTTCCTGATCCCGATTATGGCACAGAAATCCCAGAAGCATCCCCTGCATCTCGGTAAAAGCATCGCACTCCGGCTGGCCGGAGAGCTCCCAGACCTTGCGCCGGATCAGATTGGACAGCGCCTTGACCTCGTAACCCGCATGGCGTTCTTGCCTCATTCAGACACCCCCCTTCCATGCAAGCTATTTTACAGAGTTTATTTTAGTTATCTTGCTAACAGTTGTCAATGGGCAACATTTACAAAAAGACCCTCCGGTAAACCGGAGGGTCTTTCCATTCAGCTCAGCCTGTCCACGGTGACGCCGTTCATCACCGCCTGAAATACGGCTTTGTCCATGCCGCTGCTGGCAGCCGTCCTGTCCAGCAGGATGCCGCTGCCGTCCTTCAGAGGGGCCGACAGTGCGAAATAGGACAGATAGGCCACCTGGGCCCGCAGGAAGGGGCTACCTGTCAGCTTGGCCTGCTCCGCAGCGTTGAGCACACCAAACTCCACGCTCTTGCCCACGGCATTGGCCCAGGAGAAGTCAGGCGACGCCCCGCTGTCCGAGTAGCCCAGCGCCCGCAGAAGAAAGGTCATGTACTCCCCTGCCGAGAGCTGTGCATCCGGTCCAAAGTAGCGCTGTCCACCGGCACTGACGTTGTTGCCCTTGGTATAGCCCTTCTCATAGGCATAGGCCACATAGCGGTCGCACCAGGCAGGGGTGTCCGCAAAGGGGTTGGCCGCTGTGCTGCTCAGCGCAGCCCCCTCCTCCCCGATCAAACGCAGGAACATGACCAGTCCCACGATACGGGTGGGAGCCTGCTCCAGATCATACCCGGAGCCGTAGGCCGTTCCAGTGCCCTGGAACAGCCCCATCTGCTTTAATGCGTCGGCCAGAGCATTATAGTCCAGCCCCGCTCCGGAGGACACGGTATAGAAGCCCTCTACGCCCAAAACCGCAGTATCAGAGGTGATTGTCACTGCCGCTGTGGTATTTTCGGCCGCTAAGACGCGGTGACGTGCGGTCAGCGCGGTGCCGGAGGCCACGGTCTGCCCCACCGTAATATCCACCACACTGCCGCCGGAATAGGACACGGTTCCGCTTCCAGCCAGGAGCAGCAACCCGGAACCGGCAGGCAGGCTGACCACGTCTCCCCTTTTAAAGCGGAAATCCGTGATTGAGGCGGCATAGCTCTGTTCTCCACCTGCCCGGGCCAGATAACCGCTGTGCCTGGCATTCAGATCCGCCAGCACAGAGTCGTAGACGGTCTTTGTCTGCTCCGCGATGCGTGTCTCCGCCTGCCGCAGTACGTCCGGAATATAAGTGTCGTTCAGGTAGCCCTGCGTTACAAGGCTCTCCCCTGTTCCCGTATCGGCGGCATATACTGCCGCACAGCCTATCAGGATGACCAGGGCAAGCAGGCCAACGGCAAGTCTCTTCATGGTACCTCCGAAATCATATAGCTCAGCGCCAACAGGCTGTCGGCAAAGTGGACGTTCTCAATCACTATGTCCGGCGCGTCCACCGTCAGCTCAATATTGGTGAAATTCCAGATTCCTTTCACGCCGGAGGCCACCAGCCGACCGGCGATCCGGTTGGCCACGCTCCGGGGAACCGTCAGCACCCCGATGCTGGCCGGATGCTGGCCCAGATACTCCTCCAACTGGTCCACGTGGTGGACCGGCACCCCGGAGAGTCTCTGCCCAACCACATCCGGCGCCACATCAAAGGCGGCCGAAAGCGCCACACCGGAGCGCTCGAAGTGAAAGTTTTCCATCAGGGCCCGGCCCAAGTTGCCCGCCCCCAGAATGACCGCGTTGTGGCCGCGGTTCATACCCAGAATGTCGGAAATCTCCCCCCGCAGATTTTCAATATTATAGCCGTAGCCCTGCTGGCCGAACCCGCCGAAGCAGGAGAGATCCTGCCGGATCTGTGAGGCGGTCAGCCCCATAGATTTGCCCAGCGCGTTGGATGAAATGCGCTCCACACCGGCCAAATAGAGGTCGTTCAGGTGGCGGTAGTACCGTGGGAGGCGACGTATCACCGCACTGGACACTTTATCTTTTTTCATAGCTCCATCACTCTTCTTCTTGTTCCAAAGCGGTACCGCACGTAACTCGCCCGTTCCGCTGCAAGATTCCTATTCAGTTTACTCGAAAGAGGGGACGATGTCAACGTTCTTTTCCCTGGAACCGCCTTCCGGTCCGGTGCATAGAGTGAGGAAAAGGAGGAATGCCAATTGGCCTCGATTGGAACCATTGTCACCCGCGTATATACCTCCCGGGCCCAGCTCCCGGTGCCGGGCGCTACTGTAGCGGTGACGCAGAGGGCGGGCGGCGGGCGGCATACGCTGCTGGCCTTACGGGTGACGGACGAAAACGGACGCACCGCGCCGATCCGCGTCGCCACACCCGAGCCGTCTGCCAGTGAATCCCCAGGGACAGAGTCCCCCTTCGCCGTCTGTGACATCTGGGTGGAGGTACCGGGCTATGAGATGCTTCTGGTGGAGAATGTCCAGGTCTTTCCTAATACGGAAACACTACAGGAGCTGGAGCTGATTCCCCTGCCGGAGCAGACCTCGTCGTCTACCCGGGGGGAGATCGTGGATATTCCACCCCAGGATCTGTAAGGAGGTACCCCCATGCCGACCACACCTGTAACGCCCTATGTCCCACAGTACATCACCGTGCATCTGGGCGCCCCCAGCGCCGCTGCGGAAAATGTGACGGTTTCCTTCCCGGAATACGTTAAGAATGTGGCCTCCAGCGAGATCTATCCCACCTGGGAGCCGGCGGCTATCCGGGCAAACATCCTGGCGATTATTTCGTTTGCCCTCAACCGGGTATATACCGAATATTACCCCAGCCGCGGCTACCCCTTCAACATCACCGCCAGCACGGCCTACGACCAGAAATTCATCAAAGGGCGCAACATTTTTGAGAACATCAGCCAGATGGTGGATGAGATCTTCAATTCCTACATACGGCGCACCGGCTTTGTGGAGCCCCTGGCAGCCAAATTTTGCAACGGCACCACCACCACCTGCGACGGTCTCTCCCAGTGGGGCAGCCAGGCCATGGCAGAGCAGGGCGCCGACTCCGTCACCATCCTGCGAAACTATTATGGCGACAATATCGAGATCGTGAACAATGCTCCTGTCATGGGTATCCGCAGCTCCTACCCCGGAACTCCGGTGCGGCTGGGCGACCGGGGGGAGCCGGTGGTGCGCATCCAGACCATGCTCAACCGCATCTCCCGCGATTACCCCGCTATTCCGAAGGTTCAGCCGGTGGACGGGATCTTCGGAGCGTCCACCGAGCAGTCGGTCATCAAATTCCAGCAGATTTTCAGCCTGACGCCGGACGGAGTCGTTGGAAACGCCACCTGGTATAAGCTGGTCTTTCTGTACGTGGGCGTTCTGGAATTGGCGGAGCTGGTCAGCGAGGGTCAGACCTTCTACACCACCTTGGTGCCCGTCAACCGCCCCGATACCATTTCCCTCGGCGACACCGGAGAAAATGTCAAGGTAATACAGTACCTTCTCTCTGTGGTGGCGGAGTTTTATAATAACATCCCCCCGGTGGCTGTGGACGGGATTTTCGGGCAATCCACCCAAAACGCAGTCCTGGCTCTTCAACAGATGGCTGGTCTGTACCAAGACGGCGTTGTAGGCGAGGACACCTGGGCCGCACTCTACCGATTTTATGTCGGCATAGTGGATACCATGAGCCAATATACCAATGTCATCCCAGAGCAGTTTCGGCCGGAGCTTCCCGAGAGCGAAGCCACCAGCCTGACCCAGTACCCCGGCCAACCCATGACACTGGGCAGCACCGACGAGAGAGGAGAAGACGCCACATGATTCGCTCCCAACTCCACCTGATTGGACAGCCCGTACGCAGCCTCCAAACCATGCTGCGCACCATTTCTTTCGCTTACCCCTTCCTCCCCCGTCTCACGCCGGACGGAATTTTCGGCGAACGCACCCTAGAGGCCGTCATGCTCTTTCAGAGGGAATTTTTCCCTCCGGTCACCGGACAGGTAAACCAGGCCACCTGGGACGCTATCGTTTCCTTGTATCACCAGGTGGTTTCCCGCCTCACTCCGCTGCCCACCCGCAGCTTTCCAAGTCCAGAGTTTTCCGTCGCACCGGGTGAGGCCAGCGTTCATCTTAACCTGGTGCAGTCCATGTTCTGCGGGCTGTCTCGGGTCCTGAACGGCGTGGAAACCTGTGATGTCTCCGGGGTAAACAATGCCGCCACCGAGCACAACATCAAGTGGATTCAACATCTGAATCACCGTCCGGAAACCGGGACGCTGGATCAGGAGAGCTGGAATACCCTCAGCCGCCTCTATACTATGTTTGTCACCAGCGCCCAGTCGCCCTGGACTACGCGGCCTGAGCTTTTTATGCCCTGACGCGGCATATATGTGTAAGGTGGGTGCCCTGTCCATAGCAGGGCACCCACCTTGTCTACAGTTTCAACTACAGGTTACAGTACCAGACTGGGAGCTGCATAGGTGCGGCCCGCCAGCTCACTGTTGAGCATGTAGAGGCCTTTGGCATCGTCGCCGTAGAGCTCCATCTTTTTGATCATATCCTCGGCGGTCTTCTCCTCCTCGCCCTGCTCTTTGACAAACCAATCCAGGAACTGCATGGTGCGGAAGTCCTTGACCTCATAGGCTGCATCGTAGATCGTGTGAATCAGATTGGTGACATACTGCTCATGGGCCAGGCCGGCCTTGAGCACCTCCAGCCTGCCGTTGGGGGCGGCGGTGGGCCTGGCAATGCCCTCCAGCACCGGGCGGTGGCTGTTGTTCTGGAGATACTGGAACATAAGCATGGCGTGATCCCGTTCCTCCTGCGCCTGCACCTTGTACCAGTTGGCGAAGCCGTCCAGTCCCTCGTCCTCGAAGTAGGCGGAGAACTCCAGATACAGGTAAGCGGAGTAGAACTCCTTATTGATCTGCTCGTTCAGCAGAGAGGCAACTTTTTCGTTCAGCATAATAAATACACTCCTTTCTCATCTGGATGGCATAAGAATACCACGGATTTTATTCTGTTACAACTGTAAATTCCACTCAGAAATTCCTCTGCGCCCTAACAATGGCCGTAGGCAACAGAGGACAGGATACCGGTTAAAACAGTCCGTCGAACAGGGTAATCTGACTCGTATCCGGCATGGCCCAGGGGCGGCCGCGCCGTCCCTGGGGTCCCGTTTCCCTCCATCTGGCGGGACGAAATCAATTCGCCCCGCCATCGAGGTTTTGCCTGCGGCAAAACGCTCGGACGCTACAGGCAGCGGACGGCATGCCGGTTAAAACAGTCCGTCGAACAGGGTAATCTGACTCGTATCCGGCATGCCGTCCAGAGCACCAGCGGCCTTGAGCTGCTCGATGTGGGTCTTGGAGACCTTGGGACAGGCTGCGGAAAACTCCTCGATGGATATAAACCGCTTTCCCTCCCGCTGCTCCATGATAGACCAGGCCGCCGTCTCGCCCAGACCAGGCACAGAGGTGAAGGGGGGCAGCAGGCTTCCCTTCTCATTGTCTGGCAGGAAGTTGACCGCGTGAGAGCGGTAGAGATCCATGTGCTCAAAGGTGAACCCCCGCAGATAGAACTCATAGACCACCTCAAGGGTGACCAAAATATCCTCCTCCACGGGAGAGGGCTTCTCCTTGCTCTCAATCTCCCGCATTTTAGCCTTACACACATCCATCCCCTGGCACATGAAGGTGGCGTCGAAGGCCTTGGCCCGGATGGAGAAGAAGGCGGCGTAGAAGGCCAGGGGGCGGTGGACCTTGAACCAGGCGATGCGGAAGGCCATCATGACATAGGCCACCGCGTGGGCCTTGGGGAACAGGTACTTGATCTTCTTGCAGGAGCCGATGTACCAGTCGGGTACGCCGGCGGCCCTCATCTCCTCCTCCGCCCCATCCGGCAGGCCCCGGCCCTTACGCACCGACTCCATGATCTTGAAGGCCCGCTTCTCCGGCATGCCGCAGGAGATGAGGAAGAGCATGATGTCGTCGCGGCAGCCGATGGCCTGGCCGACCGGGACGCCCTGATCCACAATCAGATCCCGGGCGTTGCCCAGCCACACGTCGGTTCCGTGGGAGAAGCCGGACAGGCGCAGGAGGATGTCAAACTCGTGGGGCTGGGTGTCCACCAGCATGCCGCGGGTGAACTTGGTGTTGAACTCCGGGATGGCCACGGCGCCGGTTGGGCCCAGGATGGGGTCGTCCACGAAGCCCAGCACCTCAGAGGAGGTGAAGATGCTCATGGTGTCCCGGTCGTCCAGAGGGATCTTTTGCGGATCCACCCCGGTGAGATCCTGGAGCATGCGGATCATGGTGGGATCATCGTGGCCCAGCATGTCCAGCTTGAGCAGGTTGGACTCCATGGAGTGATATTCGAAGTGAGTGGTAATGATGTCGCTGTTGGGATCGTCGGCGGGGTGCTGCACCGGACAGAAGTCGTAGATCTCCCGGTTCTGGGGGATGACCACCATGCCGCCGGGGTGCTGGCCGGTGGTGCGCTTGACGCCGGTGCAGCCCTGGGCCAGCCGGTTCTCCTCCGCCCGGTTTACCGTCCTTCCCCGCTCATCCATGTACTTCTTGACATAGCCGAAGGCGGTCTTTTCCGCCACGGTGCCGATGGTGCCCGCCCGGAACACGTGGGTCTGCCCGAACAGCTCAAAGGTGTACCGGTGGGCGTTGGCCTGATATTCGCCGGAGAAGTTCAGATCGATGTCGGGCACCTTGTCGCCGCCGAAGCCCAGGAAGGTCTCGAAGGGGATGTTGAAGCCGTCCTTGGCGTAGGGCGTTCCGCAGACGGGGCACACCGCGTCGGGCATGTCCGCGCCGCAGCCGATCCCCTTCTCTTTGGCGGTGTCGAAGTCCGAGTGCTTGCACTTGGGACAGCGGTAGTGGGGCGGCAGGGAGTTCACCTCCGTGATACCCGACATGAAGGCTACCAGGGACGAGCCCACGGAGCCACGGGAGCCCACTAGGTAGCCGTGGGCCAGGGAGTCCTGCACCAGCTTCTGGGCCGACATATAAATGACGTCGTACTTGCACTTGATGATGTCGCCCAGCTCGGCATTGATGCGGTCCACCACGATTTTGGGCGGTTCCTCACCGTAAAGGGCTTTTGCTTTCCCCCAGACCAGACTGGTCAGCTCCTCCGCTGAGTTCTCGATCTTGGGGGCGAACAGCCCCTGGGGCAGAGGCACTACGTCCTCACACCAGTCGGCTACCAGATTGGTGTTGCGCACCACCACCTCATAGGCCTTCTCCTTCCCCAAATAGGCAAACTCCTCCAGCATCTCGGTGGTGGTCTTGAAGTAGATGGGCAGAGACGAGTCGGCATCTTCAAAGCCCTTGGAGGCCAGCAGGACGTGGCGGTAGATCTCGTCCTCCGGGTCCAGGAAATGGACGTCGCCGGTGGCGCACACAGGCTTGTCCAGCGCCTCGCCCAGGGATACGATGGTGCGGTTGAAGTCCTTCAGCTCCTCCTGGCTCTGCACCATACCCTTGCGCAGCATGAAGGCATTGTTGCACAGAGGCTGAATCTCCAGGAAATCGTACCAGGAGGCAATGCGCTTAAGCTCCGCAAAGTCTTTCCGCTTTACAACTGCTTGAAACAGCTCTCCAGCCTCGCAGGCCGAGCCGATAATGAGTCCCTCCCGGTGCTGGTTGATCAGGCTCTTGGGCATGATGGGGTAGCGTTTGAAGTGGTCCAGGTGAGAGGCCGAGATGAGCTTGTAGAGATTGCGTAGGCCCAGTTGGTTCTTGGCCAGCACGATTAGGTGCTTGGGCTGGCGGCGGGCCTTGCCCCCGGTACGCAGCCTGGCCATAGCCGGATTGATCTGCTGGAGGGTATGTACACCCCTGTCCCGCAGCATCTCAAAGAAAGGTACCAGCATATAGCCCACCGTGGCCGCGTCGTCATAGGCCCGGTGGTGGTTGAAGGCAGGCAGATTCAGGTGCTCCGCCACGATGTCCAACTTGTGCTTGCCCAGCTCCGGCAGCAGGTTCTGGGCCAGAATCAGCGTGTCGATGGAGGTGCTGTCGAAGGGGCGGCCCATGCGGCGGCACCCCTCGGCGATGAAGCCCATGTCGAACTCCGCATTGTGGGCGGCCAGCGGGCGCTCCCCCACAAAGTCCAGAAAGGCATTTATGGCCTCCGCCTGGGAGGGGGCTCCCCTCAGCATCTCGTCGGTAATGCCGGTAAGCTCGGTGATCTCGCGGGTCAGAGGCCGTTCAGGATCAGCAAACGTGGAGAACTGCTCCACCACCTCCCCGTTCCGCAGTACCACCGCTCCGATCTCGGTGATTACATCCCGCCGCTTGTCCAGACCGGTAGTCTCAATGTCGAAACAGACGATATCGCCTGTAAAGTCTTGTTCCTTGTCCCCGTGTACCACCACCCGGTCGTCTACGTCGTTAATGAAGTACGCCTCCACGCCGTAAAGCACCTTGATCTTCTTGGCCGAGTGCCAGGCATCGGGGAATGCCTGGGCCACGCCGTGGTCGGTGATGGCGATGGCCCGATGGCCCCACGCTTCCGCCCGCTTGACCACGTTCTTGTCCGGCCCCGCCTTGGGGCTCACTTGGGTGAGGGCATCCATGGAGGACATGGTGGTGTGCAAGTGGAGCTCCACCCGCTTCTCCGGCGCGTCGTCGGTCTTCATGGGCTTGGCGCTCTCCATGATGGCGTAGGGCTCCAGCACCATGTCGCCAGTGAAGCGGTCGATGTTCAGCTTGCCCTGGATCACCAGATGCTGGCCCTTCTTCACCCCGTCCACAATGCCCTTCCCCTCGTCACCGGGGAAAAACTTGGACACCCGCACCGAGCCGGTATAGTCCGTCACATCGAAGCACACCACCCATGCGCCCCGCTTTTTCAGCTCCCGGTGATCCACGGCAAACACGTCTCCCTTGACGATGACGGTTCCCATGTCCAGCTCCAGGGTGCTCATGGGGATGCTCTCCCGCTTGATTTCGTGCTTGCCGTAGAGTAGCTTTCCTCTCGGGCCGCCGGAGGCCGCCTTTTTCTCCCGCGGGCTGGCAGTTTTGAGACCAGCCAGAGCTCTCCGGCGGATCTCCTCCGTGCGGCGGAAGGCCGCCATGGCATCCTCCTCCACCGGGGCGGCCGGGGGCGGAGGAGGAGGGGCGCTGGCCGCAGGAGCCGGTTCAGCCGCCACAGGAGCCGATGTGGGAGCAGTCGCGGCCGCCGCTCCCATCTCCAGCTCCACCCGCTCCACCCGGTAGGCCAAGGCCAGGCTCTTCTCGATCTGGTGCCGCAGGCCCTCCTCGGGCATTCGAGGGCACTCCACCTTGGCGCGGATAGAGCGGGCCGCCTTATCGATCACCGCCCCCGTGACCAGATAGCCGCCTGCCAGGGCCGCCAGCTCTTCACCGGGCCGCCAGGCGGAAAACAAATTCAAAAAGGGAATCTTCTGTGCCTGTGACATGGTTGAAACGCTCCTGCCTCCTCCGTCAAAGTTCCTCAATTAGTGCGAAAAGCTCGTCCACCAGGGCCTCCTGGGGAACCTTTTTCACGATCTCTCCCTTGCGGAAGAGCAGGCCCTCCCCGTTGCCGCCGGCGATGCCCACGTCGGCGGCGGAGGCCTCTCCGGGGCCGTTGACCACACAGCCCATGACCGCCACGGTGATGGGCTTGTCCACGGCCTTAAGCCGCTCCTCCACCTGGGTGGCCAGGCCGATGAGGTCGATACGGGTGCGCCCGCAGGTAGGGCAGGACACCAGCTCCGGTCCCTCCTTCCGCACCCCGGCGGCCTTGAGGATGTCCCGGGCGGCGTATACCTCCTCCACCGGATCGGCGGAGAGAGAGACCCGCATGGTGTCCCCGATACCCATGGCCAGCAAGCCGCCGATGCCCACCGCGGATTTGAGGGTGCCCATGCGCAGGGTGCCGGTCTCCGTCACCCCAAGATGTAAAGGATAATCACTTTCCCGATTCATCAGGCGGTAGGCCGCCATGGTGGTGCGCACGCTGGAGGACTTGAGGGACACGCATATGTCGGTAAAGTCAAATTTCTCCAGCAGGCGGATATGTCCAAAGGCCGACTCCACCAGGGCCTCCGGCGTCACCCCGCCGTATTTGGCCAGGATGGGCTTCTCCAGGGAGCCGCCGTTGACTCCGATACGGATGGGAATCCCCTTTTGGCGGCAGGCGTCGGCCACCGCCTTCACCCGGTCCTCCCCGCCGATGTTGCCCGGATTGATGCGCACTTTGTCGCACCCGGCGGCCACGCACTCCAGGGCCAGCCGGTAATCGAAATGGATGTCCGCCACCAGAGGGATGGGGCTCCGCTCCCGAATGGCCCCCACCGCCCGGGCGGCGGCCAGATCGGGCACCGCCACCCGCACAATCTCGCACCCCGCCGCCGCCAGACGTTTGATCTGCTCCGCTGTGGCGGACACATCGTCGGTGCGGGTGTTGGTCATGGACTGAATGGTGACCGGAGCACCCCCCCCGATGGGGACGCCGCCCACGCGAATCTGTCTGGTCATAGGACAAGCCTCCCTACAGGATCAATTTGTTTACGTCGCTGACGGCCACCACCACCATCAGGGCAATGAGGCAGAAGAAGCCCGCCATATTGATATAGCCCAGGTACTTCTGGTCGATACGCCTGTGGGTGAAGAAGTGGTAAATGCCGCCCACGAGTAGGAAAAGAATCTGCCCGCCGTCCAGAGCGGGGATGGGCAGCAGGTTCATCACCGCCAGATTGATGGCGATCAGCGCCACAAAGCTGAAAATATTGAGCAGAGCCCCGGCCATTCCGGCGGCAGCCGCCCCCTGCTGGCCCACCTCGCCGGCCATGGCGAAGATGCCGATGGGGCCGGCCATGTCGTTGAGGCTCACCGCGCCGCGGATCAGATCCCCCAGACTGAGCCATACCGTTCGCACGTAGTCGATGGACTGGTACCAGGCGTTGCGCAGGGTGCCCAGGGGCCCGGCCTCCCGGAGCTCCCCCACCATGACTCCCCGCTTCAGGCTCTGCTGGCCGCTCTCGTCGGTGAGGGTACGGTAGGGCAGGTGCAGAGTGCCCAGATCGAGCCGCCGGCCGTCCCGGAGCACCTCGACGGCCACATCCTCCCCCGCCCGGCCCAGGAAAAGAATCGCATCGCTCTGGAAATAGATGCGGTGCCCGTCGATGCGGTAGAATTCGTCGCCGGGCAGCAGGCCGGTCTCCCGAATGTCCTCCGCCCCCGGCAGATAACCGCTGACCACCGGCGCGGACGGACTCCCCGCCACGGAAAAGAGCACCAGCAGGATCACCAGCCCCGTCACAAAATTCAAAAATGCTCCGGCCACCAGAATGATGAATTTTTTCCACGCCGGCTTACCGCTGAAGGACCGGGGATCGTCCGAGGCCTCCTCCTCACCCTCCATGGAGCAGAACCCTCCGATGGGCAGGGCCCGGAGAGAGTAGGTCGTCTCCCCCCTTGTCCTGGAGAGCAGCTTAGGGCCCATACCGATGGCGAACTCCTCCACCCGCACCCCCAGGGTCTTGGCCGCGATGAAGTGTCCGAACTCATGGATGGCGATGAGCGCGCCGAAGAGCAGGATGGTAATCAGGATGAACAGGATGGTCATAGCATCGCTCCTTACTCAGTGCGTATCGGGCCGGTGTCCCCGTACGGCCTCCCGGGCCGCCTGATCCGCGTCCAGAATGTCCCCCAGGGAGGGAGACTGCACCGCGGGAACCGCGGCCATGGCGTAGGCCACCTGCTCCGCAATGCCGGAGAAAGAGAGCTGTCCGGCCAGGAACTGCCCCACGGCCTCCTCGTTGGCCCCGTTGAGCACCGCCGTGGCGCTGCCGCCGGTGTGGGCGGCCTCCAGGGCCAGGGCCAGACAGGGGAACGCCACATAGTCCGGCGCATGGAAGGTCAGGGGCGGGCAGGACAGCAGGTCCAGCGGCTCTGCCACCGCCGCAACCCGGCCGGGCCAAGTCAGGGCGTATTGAATGGGCAGGCGCATATCGGGCACGCCAAGCTGCGCCAGCACCGCATGATCACAGTATTCCACCAGGGAATGGACTATACTCTCCCGGTGAATCACAATGGAGATTTTTTCCGGGGGCATGTGGTAAAGGCGCATGGCCTCAATAAATTCCAGTCCCTTGTTCATCATGGTGGCCGAGTCCACGGAGATCTTGGCCCCCATATTCCAGTTGGGATGGGCCAGAGCCTGCTCTACCGTCACTCCGGCAAGGTCCTCCCCTTTCCATCCCCAGAAGGGGCCGCCGGAGGCGGTCAGAATCAGGCGGCGCACCTCTCCCCTGTCCTGGCAGCCCTGGAGACACTGGAAGATGGCGGAGTGTTCCGAGTCCACCGGCACCACTTGGGAGCCGCTCCATGCAGCCGCATCGCTCACCAGCTCCCCGGCGCACACCAGTGTCTCCTTGTTGGCCAAGGCGATGCGCTTACCAGCCCGGATGGCGGCCAAAGTGGGACGGAGTCCCACGATCCCCACCACGGCGGTGAGCACCGTGTCCGCCGCCTCCAGGCTGGCCGCCTCCAGCAGGCCCTCCATCCCCTCCGCCACGCGGATGGGCGTGTCAGCCAGGCGCAGGCGCAGGGACGCGGCGGACTCCGGGTCCATCATCACCGCCAGCTCCGGCTGGAAGCGGCGGCACTGCTTCTCCATCTGCTCCACGTCCCGGTTGGCCGTTAAGGCGGCCACACGCATGCCACAGGCGGCAATCACGTCCAGTGACTGCCGCCCGATGGAGCCAGTGGAGCCCAGCAGAGAAATACAGCGGTTTTGTTCCATGCTATGCTCCTCCCACGGCGGGCAGGAACCGGAGCAACAATTCGATCAGGGGCGCGCAGAAGATCACGCTGTCAAACCGATCCAGCACGCCGCCGTGTCCGGGAAAAATGTTGCCGAAATCCTTGATTCCGTACTGCCGCTTGATATAGGAAAATGACAGGTCGCCCATCTGGGAGATGGCGCTGCCCAGGGCTCCGTAGAGGGCCAGGTACAGGTAGTTCACAGTATAGTCGAAGGCGAAGCGGAGCAGCACGCCGTACAGTACCGTGCACACCACCGTCCCCACAAAGCCGCCCACGGCCCCCTCCACCGTCTTTTTAGGAGAGAGCTCCGGCGCCAGCTTGTGCCTGCCGAAAGCCATGCCCGCAAACAGTGCGAAGGCATCGCTGATAAAGGCCGCCACCAGGGGCAGGATGAGCAAAGGCTCCCAGTGCTCCATCTGGCGAATGCGCAGGAAGGAGGACAAGAAGAAGGGGATCACCACAGTCAGGAAAAAGGCGCCTCCCAGCTTCTCCAGAGACAGGCGCTTGTGGCTTGCGATGGCCTCGGCAAAGAGAAGCACCACATACACGAACAGGCCGCACAGCGCGGGCAGAGGCCGCCCGTCATAGTAGACCCAGAAGGGAATCAGCCCGGCCAGTATGATGGAGTAGCCGGAGATGCGGGTATGCTTCAAAAAGCCGGTGGACCAGAGCACCTCATGCACCGCGATCATGGACAGCCCGGCAATGAGGAGGCACAGAGCCCAAGGATACGCGGGAGAAATCAGGTAAAACAGCACCAGCAGGAGCGGGATGAAAATAACCGCCACCATGATTCGCTTACCCACTCAGACACCTCCAAAACGGCGGGAACGGCCCTGGTAGGCCGCCAACGCCCTATGCAGCTCCTCTTTGGAAAAATCGGGCCACAGTACGTCAGTAAAATAGAATTCCGCATAGGCGGACTGCCACAGCAGGAAGTTGGAAATGCGCACTTCCCCGCTGGGGCGGATCACCAGATCCGGGTCGGGTACACCATTGGAGCAGAGGTATTCGGAAAACAGCACCTCGGTCAGCTCCTCCGGTTTCCGTCCTCCCGCCGCACAGTCTGCGGCGAAATGTCGGGCGGCCCGAACGATCTCGTCCCGTCCCCCATAGTTGAAGCAGACGTTGACCTGCATCCCCTCATACCGCTCGGAAATCTCGCTGGTTTTCCGGCACATATCCTTGAGCTCCTGGGGCAGCGGCTCCAGATCACCAAAAAAGTGGAGCTTAATTTTGTCCTTCTCCATCTTTTCGATGGACTCCAGCAGATACTTTTTCAGCAGGCCCACGATGGCGGAAACCTCCTCCAGCGGGCGCTTCCAGTTCTCCGTGGAAAAGGCGTACACTGTAAGGTACTCCAGTCCGATCTTCTGACAATAGGTGGCGATGCTGCGGAAATTCTCTGCCCCCGCGGCGTGCCCCGCCGTACGAGGCAGGCCACGGCGCTTGGCCCAGCGGCCGTTTCCGTCCATGATGATTGCCACGTGGCGGGGCAGGCGGTCAAAATCCACCTGTGCCTCCCCGCTCTCTTTCGTTTTTAAGAATGACATAGTTTATCCTACCCGGTCCCATAAAATTCCGGTGCGGGACATCCAGGTGTCCCGCACCGTGAGGTCTATCTACTTTACAGACTTAGACCGCCATCAGCTCTGCCTCTTTTTTGGCAGTGAGCTCGTCGATTTGCTTGCAGCGCTTTTCGGTCATGTCCTGGAGCTCCTTCTCATAGTCCTTCCGGTCGTCCTCGGTAATCTCCGACTTCTTTTCCATGGCCTTAAACTTTTCCATGGCATCCCGGCGGATGTTGCGGATGGCCACCTTGCCGTTTTCGCCGTACTTCTTGACCTGCTTCGTCAGCTCCTTGCGGCGTTCCTCCGTGAGCTGCGGAAAGGCAAGGCGAATTACTTTACCGTCATTCTGTGGATTGATGCCGAGATCGGAGGTCTGGATGGCCTTTTCAATGGCCTTGAGCAGGGTGCTATCCCAAGGCTGGATCATCAGGCTCCTGGGGTCTGGGGAGGAGATAGCCGCTACCTGGTTCAGAGGTGTGGGAGCGCCGTAGTAGTCCACGGTGATCTTGTCCAGCACGGCGGCGTTGGCGCGGCCGGCCCGGACGCTGGCGAAATCGCTCATGACCACGTCAATGGTCTTCTGCATCTTTGCATCGAATTCCTTGTTGACTTCCTTCATATCACGGTTCCTCCTTGACAATGGTTCCAATTTTCTCTCCCATAACGACCCGCAGGATGTTCTCCGGGTCCTTCAACGCAAACAGAACCACCGGGATCTTGTTGTCCATGGACAGGGACGTGGCGGTGGAGTCCATCACCTGCAGGTGCTGGGCCAGCACATCGTCATAAGTGATGGTGTCATACTTGACCGCAGAGGGGTCCTTCTTCGGGTCGGCGCTGTAGACGCCGTCAATGTTCTTAGCCAGCAGAATGGCATCCGCGTCGATCTCCGCGGCCCGCAGCACCGCGGCCGTGTCAGTAGAGAAAAACGGGTTGCCGGTGCCGCAGCCAAAGATCACGACCCGGCCCTTCTCCATGTGCCGGATGGCTTTGGAGCGGATGTACGGCTCGGCCATGGCGCGCATCTCGATGGCGGTCTGCACCCGCACGTCCACGCCCTTCTGCTCCAGCACGTCGGCCACGGCCAGGGCGTTGATGGTAGTGGCCAGCATACCCATGTGGTCGGCGCGGGTGCGCTCCATCCGGTCGCCGCCGTCCTTGACGCCGCGCCAGAAGTTGCCGCCGCCCACCACGATGCCGATCTGCACGCCACAGGCTACGCACTTCTTGATTACGTCGCACACACTGCCGATCACGTCGAAGTCCAGGCCACGGCTGGCCTCTCCGGCCAGCGCCTCGCCGCTCAATTTCAAAAGGACCCGCTTATACTGCGGTTCACTCATACGTTCAACCCCTTTATACGGTATTCAGTCCCTTTTATTTTAATATAGTTTTCCACGTTTGCCTAGGGGTTAGGCCAAAGTTTTTACAAATTATTCGTAATCGGAGTTTTGCCGCTCACCCGTTGAAGGGGCATCCTCCGGCCAAGCCTCCAGCTTCGCCCGGAAAGAGATCCGCCGGGGCGTCTCCATATCGTCGAACTGGACCAGGTGGGCTCCCCGGTTCAGGTCCACGTCCAGCACCCGGCCCAGCCCGAACACGAAATGCCGCACCCTCTGGCCCACCGGAAGGAGCACCGCGCCGTCGTCCGGGGGCAGGGCGCGGTTGCTGCTCTCGGCGTACCCCCTGGCCGCCTTCAGCAGGCCCTCCTGGGGCTCCGGTACGGGGATGAATGTCCCCCACATGTCCAGCAGGAACCGGGAAGGGTAGCGGGGTGAGCCGTCGAAATTCGTCCCGTCCGCCTCGGACAGGTACAGCCCCTTCTCTGCCCGTGTAACCGCCACAAAGGCCAGCCTCCGCTCCTCCTCCATTCCCTGACGGGTGCGCACCTTCCGTGAGGGGAAGATCCCTTCGTTCATGCCGCACAGGAACACATAGGGGAACTCCAGCCCCTTGGCCGCATGGACGGTCATCAGCTTCACACGGTCCCCCACCTCCCCGGTGTCGCTATTGGTAAAGAGGGCCACATGGGCCAGGTAGTGCTCCAGGGTACATTCCTCGCCGCAGGTGGTCTCATACTCATAGACCGCCTGCTTCAGCTCGGCCAGATTGTCCAGCCGGTCCTGGCTTCCCTCGGTGCGGAGCATCATCTCGTAGCCGCTCTCGTTGAGTACGGCGGACAGCACCTCTGAAACTGGCCGCCCCTCGCATTCGGTGGAAAGCCCCTCGATCAACGACACAAAAGACCGGGCCCGCGTCCCCTTAAACAGGGGCTCGTCCAGGCACTCCTGCAGGGCGCGGTATAGAGGGCAGCCCTGCTGCGCCGCGTATTCCTCCAGAAAAGCCATCCGCCGCTTGCCCAAGTTGCGCTTGGGCGCGTTGACGATGCGCCGAAAGGACAGATCGTCCCGGTAGGCGAGCATTCGCAGATAGGAAAGGGCATCCTTGATCTCCATCCGGCTGAAAAAGGGCACGCCGCTGTAGATCGTATAGGGAATCTTCTCACGGAGCAGAACGCCCTCCACCGCCCGGGTGACATAGTGGGCCCGATAGAGCACCGCCATGTCCCGGTAGGGCACCCCCTTCTCCCGCAGCTTGGACATCTCACCCGCCATCCATCCGGCCTCCGTCACCGGGTTCTCCCCGAAATGGCACAGGACGGGCCCGCCGGATGGAAGGGTGGGGCGCAGCTCCTTTGGGATACGGGCGGCGTTTTGTGCGATTAGGGCGTTGGCCGCCGACAGGATCTCCGGTGTGGAGCGGTAGTTTTCCGTCATCAGAATGGTCTTTGTGCCCGGAAACTGCTTGTCAAAATCCAGCAGGTACTTTACGTTGGCCCCCCTCCAGGTGTAGATGGTCTGATCCGGATCACCCACGATGAACAGATTCCTGTGATAGCCGCAGAGCACCTCCATCAGTCCATACTGGAGCCCGTCAATGTCCTGGAACTCGTCGATCATGATGTACTCCAGCCGCTTCTGCCACTTGAGCCGGATAGCCTCATTTTCCTGGAAGATATGGAGGGTGAATTTGATCAGGTCGTTGTAGTCCAGCCCAAAGCACTTTCTCTCTTGGTAGAGGTAGCCGTAAAAGATCATATCCCCGGCCTGTACCGCGTCCAGATACCTCTGCTTCAGAGCGTCCAGCGACAGACTAAGCATGTCCCGGTAATACTCAGGTTCCTTGAACAGCTTGCGGATTTCGATCATATCCCGCGCCGCCCGGAAGGTCATATCCCGGAGGCTGAGGCCCCGCTCCTCATAGATCATCTGCAGCATGGCGTCAATGTCTGCGTTGTCCAGTACCAGAAAGCTCTTTGGATACCCCACCACGTGGCTGTCCTCCTGGAGCACGGAGACGCAGAAGCCGTGAAAGGTGTTAATGTAGCCCGTGTCGTCGTCCCCGGTCAGCCGATGGATGCGCTGACGCATCTCCGCGGCCGACTTGTTGGTGAAGGTCACGCACAGGATATTCCCCGGCAGGATACCCAGCTCATTGACCAGGAACGCAAACCGATGGGACAGGGCGCGGGTCTTGCCGGAGCCCGCCCCGGCGATCACCCGAACAAAGCCTTCGGTCGCCGTGACCGCCTCCCGCTGCGCCTCATTCAGCCCCTCCAGCAAATCCTCCATGATACCGCCTCCTGATAGAACATCTGTTTTCTTTATTATAGCAGGCGGGGAGACACCACTCAAGAGGAAAAGCGGCGGCCCGGACTGCCTCGCCGAACCGCCGCATTCTCTCACTTGAGCTTCTTTCCGTCCTGGAAGGCGTTGCCCACCTTCTCCCCCAGCACCAGGTAGGCGCTGTTCGCCATGTCGAAGGTGATGGGGCGCAGCCTGGCCGGATCAATAGTGCCGTCCGCGTTCAAGATGCGCTCGTCTGCACTGACGTTGACGATCTCGCCCACCAACAGCTCACTCTCCTCGTCAAAGCTAACAAACCGGCACTCCAGGGCCAGGGGCAGCTCGTCGACCAGCGGGGCGTCCACATGGGCACTCTTGGTCACATGGAACCCCGCCCTGGCCACCTTGTCCGGCACCTGATTGGCCGACACAATGCCCAGGTAGTCGCACTCCGTCACGTGGTCCGCATCCGCCATGCTCACCGTGAAGGCCTTCCGGGCCAGGATGTTTTTCACCGTCTTGTGGCTGGCGCTCAGATACATGGCCACCCGCTTCATGTCGGCAATTCCGCCCCAAGCGGCGTTCATTACGTCCGGGGTGCCGTCTTCGCCGTAGGTGGCGATCATCAAGACAGGCTGAGGGTACAGGAAGGGTTTGGCTCCAAAATCTTTCCTCATGATTGTTGTCCTCCGTTTTCATTTTATAATGTAGTACTTAGTATAGCACGTCCCCCGCGTCAAGCACAATCCCCCTGCACCAAACAGAACCCGCTGTCACGGAAAAGCGCCGGACACTGAGCGTCCGGCGCTCGAAGCCAATCTGCGGTTTACTTGCCCAGCTGCTTGGCGATCTCCCCGGCGAAGTTCCGCCCCACCCGGCTTGCCGGGCGGGGTGCCCCGATTTTCATTCGATTGGGGCGGAATGAATCCGCCCCAATCCAAGGCTTTGCCTCCGGCAAAACGCTTGTACGCGCCATGCGGCGCGGCCCGCCGGAGGCGGGCGCAGGAGAACGCGCAGGCATGGAAAAGCGCCGGACACTCAGTGTCCGGCGCTCGAAGCCAATCTG